>Ga0075421_100013215_pt1 | contig 10281 bp, 13 predicted proteins | sample SoiMetdeltSBSDD5_FD_75292 | JGI IMG/M metagenome (GOLD analysis project Ga0075421, IMG submission 75292) | Bulk soil microbial communities from a Populus tree surrounding site in Tennessee, USA - Soil MetaG P. deltoides SBSDD5 | ecosystem: Environmental > Terrestrial > Soil > Tree plantation... | reverse complement strand
CGCTGACGCGACCGGAGCGCGCGCTTACTGGCTCTTCACGAGGAAGTGGGCGCGCCGGTTCTGACTCCAGCAGCCTTCCGTCTTCTCGTGGCACACGTTCCGCTCTTCGCCGTAGCTCAGCACCATGATCCGCGTCGCCTGAACACCGCGGGACACCAGATAGTTCATCGACGCTTTGGCGCGGCGCTCGCCGAGCGCGAGGTTGTACTCGTTGGTCCCCCGCTCGTCGGCGTGGCCCTCGATGACGAGCTGCGCATCGGGATGCGTCTTCAGCCACTGCATGGTGTGGTCGAGGATCTTCACGTCCCCCGGCCGGATCTCGTAGCTGTCGAATGCGAAGTGGATGTCGCGCACGTCAGGGTGCGCCACGAAGTCGCTCAAGCGCGGACGCGCATACCCCGAGGAGGGCGTGCCCACGCCATCGTACTGCCCAGCGGCGTCGCCACCGGCGAAGGGGCCCGGGGCTGCCGACGGGTGGGACGTGTCCGGGTACGACGCGCAGCCCGCGGCCGCGACCGCCATCAACAGCGAGGCCAGTACCACCGAACCCTGCGCCCTCACCATGCCGCCCTCCTTGTTGGTTGCGGCGACGAGAGGTGCAGGGATAGTGCCGAACCTGACGCCGGTGTCACGTTTTCGCCGACGGCTGCCATATCAACAGGTTGCTGGCCCGGTCGTGTCAGCCCCTGGCGCGGAGCCCGGAGACCTTTTCCGGCTCGCCGGTGACAACTTGCCGGGCGAAACACGTCGTCACAGCCGGCGTTCGAGCGCCGGCTTTGCCGGCGCAATCCGAGGGGAAGCAGGGAGGAGTGCGCCGCCAGGCGCGCGACGACCGTCGGAAGGGGGACAGAGTCCCCCTCCGAGGCTGCTATCCGATTTCGATCGGAACAGGCGGGACGAGGAACAACAGCAGGATCAGACAGGCTAACCCGAGCGCCCGGCGTCCCGGCGAGAGCGGGGTGACGTCGTCGAGCGGCGGGCCGTGGTGGAAGCCCACGAAGAAGAAGATGAAGAGGCCCCAGACCACCCAGTTGAGGGACCACGTCACCACGCCGAGCGCGAGCAGCGCGACGAACGTCGCGATGCCCACCATCCGATGCCGGCGTCCGAAGATCGCGTAGGCGATCCGGCCGCCATCCAGCTGGCCGACGGGCATCAGATTCAGCGCGGTGACGAGCAGCCCGACCCAGGCGGCGTCGAACACGGGATGCGTGTAGAGCTTCATGCCGGCGGGGATCGTCCCGAACCTGAGCCAGACCATGGCGTGGGTGAGCGCGGAGTCGCCGAACGTGACCCACGCACCCGGCACCACCGGCGCGAGCACGGACCACTGGATCCCGAGGATGAGCGCCGGCACCGCGATGACGAGCCCCGCGATCGGACCCGCGACCGCGATGTCGAAGAGTGCGGTGCGGTCCCGTGCCGGCGATCGCATGCGGATGACGGCGCCGAGCGTGCCGAACAGGAACGGAGGCGGCACGGGAATGAAGTACGGCAGACTCACCGACACCCCGTAGTAGCGCGCGGTGAAGTAGTGCCCGAACTCGTGCAGCCCCAGCGTCAAGAGGAGCGTGGCCGCGAAGGGCACGCCGCTGAGGAGCCACCACCACGACGGATCGCGGCGCAGGGCATCGAAGGTGGGCGAGCCGACGAACTGGGTCCCCGCGAGGAGCGTCGACACCACCGTCAGCACGAAGAGCACCACGTTCACGACGACGCGGGACCGCTCCTTGACCACCGCGGTGGGCCACGCCTGCACGAGCACGCTGCCGCCGTCGGCGCGAAGGTATGGCGTGTAGCCGAAGCGACGGAACCGGTCGCGCAGGATCTCGAGCGCGCGCGCGGGCGAGGTCACGAGCTGGCCGCGGAACACGAACACGCCGTTCTTCTCGCCGTTGTCGGATACCGCGAGGATGTCGTCGACGTTGCGGCGGAGGATATCGCCGACGAGAACGAGGTCGTCAGACGGCGGGACAGCGGACGTGGGCCGCCGCCGCATCGGCCAGAAGCGCATGAATCAGCCTACCACGCGGTCCTCAGCGCGGGTCGCCGAGGCGCGTCACGACGGCGCGGACGGCGCTCAGGCCCTGCTCGAGGTAGAGCACGCCGAGCACCGCCTCCAGCGTGGTCGCGAGAATCGACTCGCGCGCGCGGCCGCCCGTCTGGTCCTCGCCACGGCCGAGCCGGAGCAGCGCGCCCAGCCCGAGCGCCGTGGCCCAGCGCGCGAGGTTCGCGCCCGCGACGATCTCGGCTCGGCGCGGCGTGAGCACGCCCACGGGCGCCGTCGTGTCCTCGGCCACCAGCCGCTCCGCCACGACGAGTCCGAGCGCCGCATCGCCGATGAGCGCGAGCGGCTCCTGATCGAGGGCTGGCGGGTGCTCGTGGGCATAGGACGCGTGGGTCAGCGCGCGCTCGACGAGTGAGGGGTCACGGAAACGATGGCCGAGGCGCCGTTCGAGCGCGGCCAGCCCCTCCACGACGGGGATGCTAGCCGCGGTACTTGCGGAAGGCGAGCGTCGCGTTCGTGCCGCCGAACCCGAACGCGTTGGAGAGCGCGACCTCCACGTCCTGCTTGCGCGCCTGGTTCGGCACGTAGTCGAGATCGCACTCCGGATCGGGCTTCTCGTAGTTGATGGTCGGCGGCAGCAGGCCGTGATGCAGCGCCAGCGCGGTCGCGATGGCTTCCACCCCGCCGGCGGCGCCGAGAAGATGGCCCGTCATGGACTTGGTGGAGGAGACCGCGAGCTTCTTGGCGTGCTCGCCGAAGACCCGCTTGATGGCGAGCGTCTCGAACTTGTCGTTGTACGGCGTCGAGGTCCCGTGCGCGTTGATGTAGCCGACGTCGCTCGGGGAGAGGCTCGCGTCCTTGAGGGCGAGCGTCATGGCCCGCGCGGCGCCCTCGCCCTCGGGATCGGGCGCCGTCATGTGGTGCGCGTCGCCGGCCATGCCGTAGCCGATGATCTCCGCGTAGATGCGGGCGTCGCGGCGCACGGCGTGCTCGAGCAGCTCGAGCACGATGATGCCCGCGCCTTCGCCGCAGACGAAGCCGTCACGATCCGCATCGAACGGACGCGACGCGCGCTCTGGCTCGTCGTTGCGCGTGGACATCGCCTTCATGGCGGAGAAGCCGGCGATGGTGAGCGGGACGATCATCGCCTCGGCGCCGCCCGCGATCATGACATCGGCGTCGCCGCGCGCGATGAGCCGGAAGGCGTCGCCGATGGCGTGGTTGCCCGTCGCGCACGCGGTCACCACGGACGAGTTCGGCCCCTTGGCGCCGAATCGCATGGAGACCAGGCCCGAGGCCATGTTGATGATGAGCATGGGGATGATGAACGGCGAGACGCGGTCCGGGCCCTTCTCCAGGAGGACGTGCTCACCGTCGAGCAGCGTCGTGATGCCGCCGATCCCGGAGCCGATCATGACGCCGAGGCGCTCGCTGTCCACGCGGGCGGAGTCGATGCCCGCGTCGGCCACGGCCATCACCGAGGAGGCGATGGCGTACTGGAGGTACGGGTCGAGACGCCGAGCCTCCTTCTTGTCGACATAGGCGAGCGGGTCGAAGTTCTTGATCTGACCCGCGATCCGGGTCGGATAGGCGGCGGGATCGAACTTGGTGATGGGGCCGATGCCAGACCGCCCTTCCGTCAGCCCCGTCCACAGCTCTTCCGCCGTATTGCCGATGGGCGTCAGTGCCCCCAGCCCGGTAACGACGACCCGCCGAGACTCCACCACGCGCGCTCCCTTTACGAGTTGTCCTTGATGTACTGGACGGCGTCACCCACCGTCACGATCTTCTCGGCGTCCTCGTCGGGGATCTGGATGTCGAAGTGCTCCTCGAGCGCCATCACGAGCTCGACGGTGTCGAGCGAGTCCGCGCCCAGGTCCTCGATGAACTTAGCGGCCGGCGTCACGTCGTCTTCTTCGACGCCGAGCTGCTCGACGATGATCTCCTTCACCTTCTCCTCGACTGACTTCCCCATGAACGCCTCACCTCCGGTAGTGGATTCGCTGCTCCGGCCCCGTCAGATGTAGAGGCCGCCATTGACGTGAAAAACCTGGCCGGTGATATAGGTGGCACCCTCACCGGCGAGAAATCCTACCACCTCGGCCACCTCCCGCGGCGTTCCGACCCGCCCCAGCGGCACCTGGCTGATGAGTGCGTCCCTGGCCGCGGCCGGCAGGGCGGCGGCCATGTCGGTCTCGATCAGCCCGGGCGCGACCGCGTTCACGAGAATGCCCCAGTGGCTCAGCTCGCGTGCGGAAGATTTCGTGAAGCCGATGAGCCCGGCCTTCGACGCGGAGTAATTCGCCTGCCCTGCGTTGCCCATCGCTCCCGCCGCCGACGACATGTTGATGATGCGACCGCTCTTCTGTCGAACCATGGCCTTGGCCGCTGCCCGCGTCATCACGAAGGCACCGCGCAGGTTCACTTCGAGGACTCGATCCCAGTCTTCGTCCTTCATGCGGACGAGGAGCCCGTCCCGGGTGATCCCCGCGTTGTTCACGAGAATGTCGAGGCGGCCGAAGCGCTCGCGCGCCGTCTCCACCGCGCGATCCGCGTCCTCGCGGCGGCTCACGTCCCCTGCGACACCGGCGACCGCGGCCCCCGTCCCTTCCAGCTCTTTCACCGCGGCAGTGAGGCGATCGACGTCGCGCGCCGACACTACCACGGCCGCTCCGCGCTCGGCCAGCAACGCGGCGACGGCCGCGCCGATGCCCCGGCTGCCGCCGGTGACGAGGGCGACCTTTCCCTCGAGCGGGCGCGCACTCACCCGGAGACGCCGAGGGCGGCGAGCGCCTTGTCGAGCCCGGCGGCGTCCTCGATGCTCTGCCCGCGCGCGCCGTCGAGGATGCGTCGCAGCAACCCGGTGAGCACACGCCCGGGGCCGACCTCGACGAAGGTGGTGGCGCCTTCGGTCTGGAGCCGCTGCATGCACTCGGTCCACCGGACCGGGCTCGCCACCTGGCGCAAGAGGAACGGTTTGACGTCCGCGGCCGCTCGGGTGACCCCGGCATCGACGTTCCGGACCACGGCGAACGCGGGATCGCTCACCGCCACTGCCGCGAGCTCCCCGGCAAGTCGATCGGCGGCGGGCGACATCAGCGACGAATGGAAGGGCGCGCTCACCGGCAGCATCACGCTCTTCTTGCCGGCGAGCGCGACCGCGCGCTGAACCGCTTGCGTGTGCCCGGCGACGACGATCTGGCCCGCCGAATTGATGTTGGCGATCTCGACGACCTCGCCCTGCCCGGCCTCCCGGCAGATCGCCTCGACCGCCGGCAGCTCGAGCCCCATGAGGGCGGCCATGGCGCCCGTGCCTACGGGCACCGCCTCCTGCATGAACTCACCGCGCTTGCGCACCACGCGCACGGCATCGGCGAAGCGCAGCGCCCCCGCGGCCACCAGTGCCGAGTACTCGCCGAGGCTGTGGCCGGCGGCCAGTGTCGGCTCGAGCCCGCGCTCGGCGCACACGGCGGCCGCCGCGACGCTGACGGTGAGCACGGCCGGCTGCGTGTTCGCGGTCAGCGCGAGATCGGCTTCGGGTCCCTCGAAAGCCAGCTTCGTCAGGTCGAAGCCAAGTGCGTCGTTGGCTTCCTCGAAGACCGCTCGCGCCGCTGCGGAGGCCTCGTGAAAGCTCCGGCCCATGCCGACGGCCTGGGAGCCCTGGCCGGGAAACAGGAACGCGATCACCATTGCATCAGGGCGGCGCCCCACGCGAATCCGCCGCCGAACGCGGCCATTAGGACCTTGTCGCCCTTCTTCAGGCGCCCGGCCGCCACCGCTTCCTCGAGTGCGACGTAGACCGACGCGGCCCCCGTGTTGCCGTAGCGATCGACGTTGACGAACACCTTCTCCATCGGCAGCCCCACCCGCTTGGCGGCGGCCTCGATGATGCGCAGGTTCGCCTGGTGCGGGATGAAGAGGTCGATGTCCTGGGCGCCGAGATTGTGGCGCTTGAGGATGGTCTCCGTGCACTCCACGAACATGCGGACGGCGACCTTGAACACCTCGGCGCCCTTCATCTTCGCGAAGTGCAGGCGCGCGTCCACCGTTTCGTGCGTCGCGGGATGGCGCGCACCGCCGCCGGGCATGTAGAGCAGCTCCGCGTACTGCCCGTCCGAGTAGAGGTCGGCGTCGATGATCCCGCTGCCGTCATCGGACGCCTCGAGCACCGCGGCGCCCGCCGCGTCCGCGAGGAGGACGCAGGTGCCGCGATCCGTGAAGTCGGTGATGCGCGACAGCGACTCCGCGCCGATGCAGAGCACGCGCTGGTACTTCCCCGTCTCGATGAACTTCGCGCCGACCGCGAGGCTGTAGATCGAGCCCGCGCACGCCGCGAGGAGATCGACGGAGCCGGTCCGGCGGCAGCCGAGCCGATGCTGGACGATGTTCCCGACCGAGGGGAAGAACATGTCGGGCGTGGTCGTGCCCACCACGATGAAGTCGATGTCCTCGGGGACGAGGTTCGCGCGCTCGAGCGCCTGGCGGGCGGCGTTGACCGCGAGATCGGAGGTGGCTTCGTCGCCCTCGACCACGTGCCGCTCGCGGATCCCGCTGCGCTGCTGGATCCACGCGTCGTTCGTGTCGACCATCTTTGCGAGGTCGGCGTTGGTGAGGATCCGCTTCGGGGCGTAGGCGCCCGTGCCGGTGATCTTCGCCCGCTTCATCCTCGCCCTCCTTCGTCCTTCCCGCGTGCGACCTCGTACTCGAGCGCCGCTTTGATGTGGTCGTTGAGCCCCGCCTTCGCCCACTCGCGGGCGACGCGGACGGCGTTCCTGATGGCCTTCACCGGAGATGCGCCGTGACAGATGATGGCGCCGCCGTCGATGCCGAGCAGCGGCGCGCCGCCCATCTCCGCGTAGTCCACGCGACGCTTGAAGCGCTCGAACGCCGGCCGGGCGAGCGCGGCGGCCACCTTCGAGCGCACGTCGCGCATGAGCTCCTCGCGGATCATGGCGCTGACCATCTCCGCCAGGCTCTCCGAGATCTTCAGCGCGACGTTCCCGGTGAAGCCGTCGGCGACCACGACGTCACAGTGGCCGTTGTAGATGTCGCGCCCTTCGACGTTGCCGAGGAAGTTCAGCGACGAATCCTTGAGCTGCTCGTAGGCTTCCTTCGTCAGCTCGTTGCCCTTGCCTTCCTCCTCGCCCACGGAGAGCAGCCCGACGCGCGGGCGCTCGATGCCGAGGATGTCGCGCGCGTAGACGTGGCCCATCACCGCGAACTGAAAGAGGTGCCAGGGCTTGGGATCGACGTTGGCGCCGACGTCGAGCAGGACCGAGTGCCCCTTCAGGTTCGGAAGGACCGCCGCGATGGCGGGACGATCCACCCCACGGAGCACGCCCACGACGAACATCGCCACCGCCATCGCGGCGCCGGTGTTGCCGGCCGAGACGAACGCGCTCGCCTCGCCGTCGCGCACGAGCTCGGCGGCGATGCGGAGGGAGGAATCCCGCTTGCGGCGGAGCGCCTGCGACGGACTCTCGCCCATGCCGACGACCTGGGAGGCGTGCCGGACCTCGACGCCCGTCGTGGCGCCGAGCCGGCTCAGCTCACGCTCGATGGCGGCCTTGTCCCCGACGAGCACCACGGAGGCGCCCAGCTCGCGCACCGCCGCCACCGCGCCCTCGACGACCACGGCGGGGCCGTGATCCCCTCCCATGGCGTCTACGGCGATCTTCACTTACGCGCCTTCGACTGCGACGATCTCCCGCCCCTTGTAGTAGCCGCAGTGCGGGCAAACCCGGTGCGGCAGCTTCGCCTCACGGCACTGCGGGCAAACGGCCTTGGTGGGCGTCGAAAGCTTGTAGTGCGTCCGGCGCTTGCGGCCGCGCGTCTTCGAATGTCGTCGCTTGGGAAGCGGCATGGGGTCTCCTTCGACCTGCGCTTAGTTCTGCGTGCGTCCCGTCAGGGTCTTCAGGACCGCCAGCCGCGCGTCCGGCGCAGGCGGTGGACAGGTGCACGGGGTGAGATTCCGATTGGCGCCGCACACGAGGCACAAGCCGCGGCAGCCGGGGTCGCAGAGCGGCTTCATGGGGATCGCCAGCGTGGTCTCGGTCTCGATCACGCGATCGAGATCGATCCGATCGTCCACGTAGAAGTCGGTGTCGAGATCGTCGCGGCCCAGCTCGGCATTGTCCACGCGAGCGGGCTTGGGGGCGAAGCGGAGATCGACCTCCGCCGTGACCGCGCGGGTGAACCCTTCGGTGCACCGACCACAGATTTGGGGGATGCTGGCCCGCACTTGACCGCGGACGTCCACCTCGTCGCCGTCCTTGGCGATGTCGAGGTGAAGGCGCTCGAGCTGCCAGGAGGGGTCGGTGAACGGCGACACCGCGAATGCGGTCTCGTCGATCGAAAGGCCGTCGTCGGGAAGCTCGGAGACTCGGATGATCATGATTCTTGCCGCCGGGAGGCGCTCGGGCCCCGTGTAAGTCTTTGCAAACAAAAAGATTTTCCGTTGAACCGGGCCAGTATATCGGTGGGGTCCAGGCAAGTCAAGGCATTTGACCCCCGAAAACCGCTTTGCTAGTGTGACTTTGCAACTCGCTCGGCCGTCTCACAAGGGGGCTCATTCATGTCGAACATCTTCAAGACCGGACTTCTACTGGCGGTGCTCACCGCCATGCTCGTGCTCATCGGGGGGGCGATCGGCGGACGCCAGGGAATGATGCTCGCCTTCCTCATGGCCATGGTCATGAACTTCGCGAGCTACTGGTTCTCGGACAAGATCGTCCTGGCGATGTACCGCGCCCAGCCGGTCGACGAGGCCTCGGCGCCCCGGCTGTATTCCGTGGTCCGCCGCCTCGCGACCCGCGCGGGCATCCCGATGCCCCGCGTCTACGTCGTCCCGGAGGACACGCCGAACGCCTTCGCGACCGGCCGCGACCCGGAGCACGCGGTCATCGCCGTCACCGAAGGGATCTTGCGCGTTCTCAGCGAAGAGGAGCTCGAAGGGGTCCTCGCGCACGAGCTCGCGCACGTGAAGAACCGTGACGTGCTGATCTCGACGATCGCCGCCACGCTCGCCGGCGCCATCACCTACCTCGCGCACATGGCGCAGTGGGCCGCCATGTTCGGCGGCCGCCGCGGCGACGACGACGAGGGCGGCACGAACCCCGTGGCCGCCATCCTGATGGCGATCGTCGCGCCGATCGCGGCGATGCTCGTGCAAATGGCCGTGTCGCGGGCGCGCGAGTATCAGGCCGACGCGACGGGCGCCCAGATCGCCGGCAAGACCTGGGGCCTCGAACAGGCGCTCGGGAAGCTCCAGATGGCGCAGGAAGCGGTGCCCATGCACGCCAACCCGGCCACCGCGCACCTGTTCATCGTGAACCCGCTGAGCGGGCGCAATTTCGCGACGTTGTTCAGCACGCACCCGCCGCTGGAAGATCGGATCGCGCGCTTGCGCGCGATGCGGGTCGGCGCGAGCGTCTGATGGGGTCGGCGCCGGGGGAGCGGCCGGCCGCTCCCTCCGACGCTAGTCGCTCACGAGCACGAAGTCGGACGTGATCGAATTTTCGTTGGGCTTTGGGTAGATCTGCGTCACAAGTGGTTTGTGACCCGGCGCCGTGACCTTCACGTGAAGATGAACCGGGCGGCCGGGATATTTGCCCGGCATGTCCGTGACGTAGCGGAAGCGCCCCTCCCCGTCCGTGACCTGCGTGGCGCGATGGCCGTCGTCGTAGTCCCCTCGCCCGTTGGCCGACCACCACTCGAGCTTGGCGCCGGGGATCCCCTTGCACTCGCGGACCGAGCGGACGGCGCCCTGCACCGTCAGGCCATCGCCCGTCTTGTTCCGCTCCGGCGCCCCGGGCACGTAGAACGGGCCGAGCATGTCGGCGCTCGTCGGCCGACACCCGGAGGACGAGACCTGCGCCCCGGACGGGGCGACGAACAGCGCCGTGACGACCAGGGCGAGCGTAACGTGACGCCACATGCGATCAGTGTAGCGCCGCCGACCATCGTGCGCGGGAGCCGCGCCTGAGTCAGGTCGCACACGAGGGCGCGGCGGGAACGCTGGACCCCGTCGCGCGCAACGACGCGCTCATCGATGCCGGCCTGATCCGCGCGTGGCTCGCGGCGGGCCTCGTCTGGCTCCTGGTGTTTCCGACCATCGGGGCGCTCGTCTCGATGAAGTTCAACTATCCGGAGTTCCTCGGCGACGCGTCGTGGCTGACGTTCGGCCGGCTGCGTCCCATGCACGTCAACGGCGTCATCTGGGGCGCGTTCTCCACGATCTTCATCGGCCTCACGCACTACGTGGTGCCGCGCCT
>Ga0075421_100013213_pt1 | contig 10284 bp, 15 predicted proteins | sample SoiMetdeltSBSDD5_FD_75292 | JGI IMG/M metagenome (GOLD analysis project Ga0075421, IMG submission 75292) | Bulk soil microbial communities from a Populus tree surrounding site in Tennessee, USA - Soil MetaG P. deltoides SBSDD5 | ecosystem: Environmental > Terrestrial > Soil > Tree plantation... | reverse complement strand
GCCAGGATGCTGCCGGAGGCGAGAAGGTTCATCGGGCACCGGCCTTGGCCTGCGATTGCAGCAAAGCAAGCAGCTTGCGGCGCGGTAGCCGGCCGTAGCTGAAGAACTTCCCGTCGACCAGTACCAGCGGGAACATCGCTACCCGATGCTGGGCAACGAGTTGGGCGCCTTCGGGGCTGGCGGCGTCCAGGTAGCGCACGCGCAACGGTTGCTGGGCACTGATTTCGGCCAGTGCGGCCCGGGCGTCGTCGCAGTAGTGGCAGCCAGGGCTGTGCACGACCGTGATCGCGGTGTCCGCCGGGATGGGATGCACCTGATCCTCCCTAGGGTTAGTGGTGGTCGGAGTGGTCCGCCGGTGGGCTGGGCTGATCACCGCTCGGGGTGTCGGTGCCAGAGCCGCTGATTGCCGGGCCGATGATGAACGCGGAAAGGGCGAACATCACCGCGAAAACGGCCAGCCCGATGACCGGTGCCCACCAGCTGTGGAACCGGCGGCGCAGCTTGAGCAGCAGCGGTATCGAGGCGGCAAGGCCCACAAGTGCGAATAGGACAGTGCCATCGGCACCGGCCACAAGCGCCGTGCCGGCCAGCAAGCCGATGTGGTGCAACACATGCGGAGCTAAACCGACGATCGTGCCAAGTGCGCCGAGCGTGGCGTTCCAGAGGGCGCGTAGCCGCTGGGCCACGCGACCGGGGCCGCCACCGGTTACGCCGGGCTGGTTGCTGGTGTCGGCGGTCGTGCTGCTCATTGCGGAACTCGCTCGGCGGCAGAGGGCGGAGCGGGCAGCGATCGTGGCTGGGTTTTCCATGCCGCGTGTACCAGGCGACGACCTGGTCGGGATCGTCGGTCAGCTGAAGGCGGCCGATGTCAGATCCAACAATCATCGCGGTGGCGGCGAGGTGCTCGCGGATCCAGTCGACGAGGCCACGCCAATGGGCGGTCCCGACCAGGACGACGGGTACCCGCACGGCGTTGCCGCTCTGGTCGAGGGTAAGCATCTCGAACATTTCGTCGACCGTGCCAAATCCGCCGGGGAACAGCACAAACGCTGCCGAGTAACGGGCGAACATCAGCTTGCGGACGAAGAAGTGCCGGAACCTCAGTGGTACGTCGACGTAGGGGTTGAGCTGTTGCTCGATAGGCAGCTCGATGTTGAGCCCCACTGAGGGCACTCCGGCGTCTCGGGCACCGTGGTTGGCGGCGGCCATGACGCCGGGTCCACCGCCGGTGATGATCGTGAACCCGCACCGGCCCGGTGCGGCGACGGTGCGCCGCGCCAGCTGGCAGTCCGGGTGAAGTTCGGGTAACCGGGCGGAGCCGAAGATCGACACTGCCCGGTTGAGGTGGCGCAGGCGGGTGAACCCGTCGGCGAGCTCGGCGGCGATCCGGCTTATCCGGGCTGGATCGCTGGCTTGCAGGTCGGGGAATGCCGGCCCGGTGCCGCACAGCAGTTCTTCATCGGCGAGGACCGGGGTGCCCGGCCGGGTGGTGGTCATCGCCGCACCGCGTCGTGCGTATGCCCGGATGGCCGCGACGCGGGTGGCCGGCGGCGCGGGATAAAGCCCGGAACTCTTGCGGCGTAAGCGGTCCAGGCCTCGCCGAACCGGGCGGCCACCTCACGCTCTTCGCTTCGGGCCAGCCGCATGTAGAACCACACCAGGATCGGGAACATGACCAGCGTGGGCAAGGTCGGCCACTGCAGCAGGAACCCGATCATGACCAGGAGAAGGCCGTCGTACTGCGGGTGGCGCACCCACGCGTACGGGCCGGTGGTGGCCAGCCGGCCGGTGCGGGCGACGTCGAACAGCACCCGCCACGCGGAGGCGACCAGCCAGAACCCGCCGCCGATTAGGACATAGGAAGCCAGGTGGAACGGCGACAGGTGCGGGTCGCCCTTCCAGCCGATCAGGTCGTTGAACAGGTGCCCACCGGCGTGCGTGGCCGACAGGGCGGGAATTTTCGACCCAAGCCAACCCGACAGCAGGTACACCGTGAGTGGCACGCCGTACATCTCGGTGAACAACGCGACCAGGAAGGCGGTGAAGCCGCCCATGGCCCGCCAGTCTCGTCGGGTACGGGGGTGGAAGAAGCTGACCGCGAAGATGGCAAACAAGGCGGTGTTGAGGATGACCAGGGGCCATAGCCCGTACGCGGTGTCGGCCATCATCGTGTCCTAGCCGTGCATGTCGCAGGTCATGCCGTCCCAGCCAGCGTTGCCCTGATGCATGCCGGGGTTGTGGGTACCGGTGAAGCCCACAGTTTGCGCACACATGCGCACGTGCTGGCCGAAGCCGCCGTCGGTGGCAACTTCTGCTTGAGCGGCCGATGGTGCGGCGGCCAGCAATGCCGCGCCGACCAGCATGGAGGCGAGAGCGATGCGGCGAGTCGATGTCATGACACGGCTGCCTTTCCTTGTATGCCTTGGTTCTGACACGGTCAGCATCGCGTGGGATACCCCTGCCGGGTAGGGGCCAGAGTCCCTACTGGGCTGAGTCGCTGGTCCCTACCCGCTGGGCGTCGGCTACATAACGTCGAAGGGCAGGTGCGGGGCATCGCGCGGATGGTGGAAGATGACCGGTACTGCATCGATGTGCTCACCCAGGTCAGCGCCGTCACCCGGGCCCTGCATGAGGTCGCCCTGGGTTTGCTGGCTGATCACATCCGTCACTGCGTGCTTACTGCCGCCCGTGACGATCCCGCGGCCGGCGAAGAGAAGCTGGCAGAGCTAGCCGAGGCGATGCGGCGGGCTTTGCGGCTGTGAAACAGTCAGCCAGCCGAGGAGGTAAGGGACCTCCAGCCTGGTGGGCCAGGTCCGCAAGGCCCTTCTCCCGTGCGGTGTTAGACGCGGTAACCAAGCATGGTCATCATCCCGGATTCGGCGTGGTAAGCGTTGTGGCAGTGGATCATCCAGCGGCCCGGGTTGTCGGCGCCGAAGAACGTGCTCACTGTCTGTTCAGGATGGCGGTGTCTTTACGCGGACCGGCCGCGTCACCGACGCGAGGGTGTGCCGTGCAGGTGCACTGGGTGCCACGTCGTGGTGGTGTTCACGTAATCAATCTTGATGCGTTCGCCGTGGACACGATGTGCTCGACCTTGGCTTGGTCGAACGGTTTGCCGTTGAACCGCCAGTCGTAGTTCATCATCGTGCCGGTCAGCTTCAGCGTGATCGTCCGCGCCGGGCTGCGATCCGGCAAGGCGACCGTGGGGTCGGCGCGCAGTTGCCGGTAGGCGACGATGCGCCGGTCCAGTTCCGCCGGCCGTACCGTTGCCGCGGGCGCGGCTGCGCCGCCGGTGCGGATCAGTGCCAAAGCGGTGGCGTTCTTGCCTTCGGCCAAGGCGACCAGCGGGAACACGCCATCGGCGAGGGTGACCAGGACGTCGTAGCGTTCGCCCTCGGGTGCGGTTCAACGTCACCAACCACCTGGCCGAAACCACCACCATGCACTGGCACGCATCGTTGTGTCCTTGACGACGTTCATCACGCTGTCATCCTTTCCGCCGGTACCCGATCATGGTCATCATGCCGGCCTCGGCGTGGTACACGTTGTGGCAGTGGATCATCCACTGGCCCGGGTTGTCCGCGTCGAAGAACACCGGCAAACTTTGACCGGGCAGCACGATCGCGGTGTCCTTGCGCGGTCCCGTCGCCTCACCGGTGGCGAAGGTGTGCCCATGCAGGTGCACCGGGTGGAACATGGTGGTGGTGTTGACGAAATCGAGGCGTACCCGTTGCCCGGCGGCCACTTCGTAGGCGTTGTCGGCCAGGCGGGTGTGGTCGAAGCGTCTGCCGTTGAAGCCCCAGTCGTAGGCCATCATGCCGCCGCTCAGCTCCAGACGCATGGTGCGCTGCGGCTGGCGCTCGGCGAGCCAGACCGATTCGGCGGGGCGTCTCTGCCGGTAGGACACGATGCGCCGGTCGAGCTCGGGCGGGCGCACCGTCTCTGGTGGCGGCTCGCCGCCGCTGGTTCGGATCAGTGCGAACGCGGCTGCGTTCTTGCCCTCGGCGAGGGCCACCAGCGGGAACACCCCATCGGCGAGGGTGACAAGTACGCCGTAGCGTTCACCCATCCCGATCAGCAGCGCATCGGTGTCCACCGGTGTTACCGGGTAGCCGTCGGTGTGGGTGACGCTGAGCCGATGACCGCCGACGGCGACCCGGAACGCGGTGTCGCCGGCGGCGTTGATGAACCTGATCCGTACCCGCTGACCTGGTTTTGCTTGGTACAGCTCCGGATCGGCCGGCGGGCGGCCGTTGAGCAGATAATGCGGGTATTCGACGTCGCCGGCGTCGCCGCCCCAACAGCACGCTGGAGGCCATGCCGTGCATCATGCCGTCGCCGTGCATCATGCCTTTGCGGAGCTCGGCGAGGATGTCGTCGGGGTCTTCCGCCCGGCGGCGTGCGGGCCGGCGGTGTCGGTGACGACACCGTCCATGTCGAGGATGACCGCCGCCCACCCAGGCCCGAGGCTGGTTGGATGGGGTGGACGGCGGTGCTGGTTATTTCTTGGCCGATGCCGTGGTGTAGCGCTGCGGATCGGCGTCAAAGGTTGCCGCGCAGTGCGCCGAGCAGAAGTAGTAGGTTGTCGCGTCGACTTGGCGGCTTTCCGCGGCCGTCGCAGGTGTGACGGTCATGCCGCAGACCGGGTCGATCGTGCTGGTGGTGTCCACCGTCGTCTCCTGCGTCCTCGTGGTGTCCGTGTCCGTTGCGGTGCCTAGCTGCACCTGCGGGGTGACCTTCGGCGGCTTGTCGTCGGGCAGCGGTGCGGGCCGCCAGCTTCGTAGCCGGTCGGCCTGTTCGCCCACGCCTACGGTCTTCCATCCCACAAAGCCGAGGAGTCAACGAAAGCTGTCTACGACTCGCTCGGGTTCGCGCGTTTCGCCTCGACCCGGGCCGACCAGCTTTCCGGTGGCACCCTCGCGAAATTGAACTTGGCCTGGCACTGCTGGCAGATCCGCAGATTCTCCTGCTCGACGAACCGTACGCCGGGTTCGACTTCGATACCTACCAGCGCTTCTGGGAGATCGTCGCCAACCGGCGGGCGCAGGGCAGCACCGTTTTGATCATCAGCCATTTCGTGGTGGACGAGGAACGGTTCGACCGCATCATCGACTTGCGCGACGGCAAGGCGGTGCCACGATGAGCGTTCTCGTGTTCACCCGCCGGTTCCTGGCCGACTATGTCCGCAACCCGGTCAACCTGCTGCTGCTCGCGGTGGTGCCGGTGGTGTTCGTTATCGTCGTCGCTTCCAGTCTGGCCGACGCGTCCAAACTCCTTGGCGGGCAAGGCCCCGCGGTGGAAACCGCCAGCGCCGGATGGGCGGCGGCGTTCCTGGCCGGGATTGCCATGTACTTCCAAACCGCCGCCACCCGCGAGGTCGACCGGCGGGTCGTCATCGCCGGGCTGCCCGCCTGGCGCCTGGTCGCCGCCCGCCTGCTCACTGGCGCCGTCCTGACGCTGTTCGCCTCCGCCGTGGCGCTGGCCGCGTTGGCGGCACGCACCGGCATCGACGCACCTGTGCGCGTTTCTATGTTGGCACGGTCATGTTCGCGGTCATCTACATCGCGATCGGCGCGGTACTGGGCACACTGGTGCGCAACCCGGTCAACGGCACCATCACCGTCCTGTTCGTCTGGATCCTGGACATCGTCTTCGGCTCGGCGATGGGTGCCATGGACAAACCCGCCACCCGCGACCTGCCAACACATTTCGTGACCCTCTGGATGGTCGACCTCCCATCCGGGCACGGCGGCCGGCCCGGCGACCTCGGCTGGGCTCTACTGTGGACGGTCGTCGCCGTGGCGGTGGCCTGGATGGTGGCGGTGGCCTGTACCCGCCGCGCCCGCGCTCACCGTCCGGTCAGGACAGACACCCGCTAGCGGCAAACCCGCACGGCCACCTTGGCGGCATGGCGCGACGCGCGGCGTAACCCCGCCATGTGGGTGTTGTTTGTCGTGGTACCGCTGGTGTTCATCTGGACCGCCGACGCGCTGACCCCCAACGAACAGATCACGCTCACCTTGACCGAGGCGGGCAAACGCGTCACCCAGGCGTTCTCCATGCCCGACGTGCACGCCGGCACCATGGCCCCGATCGCGATCGCTTCCCTGGCCGCCATCGTCGGCCTGTTCGTCATGGCCGACAGCCGCGACGGGGACCGCCGCGCCGCCCTGGCCGGCATGCGCCCCGCTGCGCTCCTAGCCGCCCGGCTCAGTGTCCTGACCGCCGCCGCGCTGGTCGCAACCTCGATATCCCTCGCGGCGACAGCGGTGCTCTTTTGACGCGGCCAGGTGGACGACCTATGCCACGGCCAACGTTCTGCTAGCGCTGACTTACGCATTGGTGGGGGCGTTGCTGGCCCCGGTGTTCGGCCGCGTCGGCGGCGTATTCGTCGCGTTCCTGCTTCCCTTCCTGGACGTGGGCATCAGCCAAAGCCCCATGCTGCACCCCGACCCGGACCTGGGCACTAAACTCCTGCCCGGCTACGGCGGTTCCCGCATCCTGCTCGACGGCGCGCTCACCCACACCTTCGATGAAACCCTGCCCTTGATTTACGGCCTGGCCTGGCTGGCCGCCCTTCTGGTTCTCGTCGTGCTCACCTACCGGGCCTCCATCGCCCCAGCGCACACCATTCATGCATCCACATCGGACACTACGAAAGTCGCGTGAAAGGAAACCGCAATGAACGCTCGCATCCGCATCGCCATCATGGCCGCCGCCGCAGCCACGGCCCTGACCCTCGCCGGTAGGAACTGCCCAAGCCGCCGACCCCGCGGCCAACGACTACGGACAGCACGTGCGCCACTGCGCGCAAACCATGAGATTCAGCGGTGAGCACAACCCGGCATGCACCAGGGAGACGCCGGATGGGACGGCATGACCTGCCAGCCATAACCTCAAACCTGTTGCCGTGTAAGGGGTTGCGGTCATAGCTGACGCCTGTTACGTGTGGCCTCTGGTCATCCTCAACACCGCCCTGTACGCCGCCCTCGCGGTCAGCTTCTTCCATCCGAAGACTGGCCGCGACTGGCGCGCCACGGGCGGCTTCACCGCATTCCTGGTCGCCCTGTTCACCGAAATGTACGGCCTCCCACTGACCGTCTACCTGCTCTCAGGCGGGCTCGGCTCGAAGATCCCCAGCGATCGGCTCGGCAGCGTGCTGTCCGCGCGATCTGGTTGATCTCTGACCGCCGCATGACCGCACCTCATCGCGGTGTCCGGTCGGTGAATAGCTGCGTCCGCCTGGGGTATCGGTGAGCGGTGGGAGTCGTGGTGGTTGGTCAGATCACCCGGGATTTAGTGCTCACGGTGGACCAGGTGCCCGCACCGACGAACACGACCCGCGTGCGGGAGCGGCGGGGGAATCTGGGCGGCAAAGGCGGCAACCAGGCCGTGGGTCTCGCCCAACTCGGGGTGCGGGTCAGTCTGCTCGGGGTTGTCGGCGATGACCAGGTGGGTCGGCGAGTGCTGGACCAGGCCCGGTCGGACGGCATCGACACCTCGCCGGTCGTGCGCCGCTCGGGCACCGAGACCGCAGTGGTCGTCAACATCGTCGACGGCGAGGGACAGTGGCACTACCTGGAAAGTATGCCGCCGGCCACCCTGCTGGCCGAGCCGGACGTGGCGGCGGCACAGGCGCTGGACGTCGCCTCGGCCGTACTCGTGCAGTTGCAGCAGCCGACCTCCACCGCGCGCGCTTGCCGCGGCACGCCGTGCCCACGCTGCCGGGCCCGGGTGCTGCTGCTCGACGGCGCGCCGGAGGATGAACGCCAGCGCGACGCTCTGCTGGCCACCGCCGACACCGTGGGCGCAGACACCCGGGAAGCCGAGAAACTGACCGGTACTCGGGTCACCGATGCGGAAAGCGCGTTACGGGTCGGCCGCGAGCTGCTGCGACTCGGGCCATGGATGGTCGCCTTAGAGGTGAGCAGCGACGGCAATGTGTTCATCTGGCATGGCGGTGAGGCACTGATACCGCTGGTGGACACGCCCGTGGTCGACACCACCGGTGCCGGCGATGCGCTGGTCGCGGGCCTGGTCGCCGCGCTGCTGCGCAGGCAGGAGCCACGTCAGGCCGCCCACTTCGCGGTCGCCGCTGCGGCGGCCACGGGGGACATGCCGGCGGGCGGCCCAACCTGTCGGCCGAAGCGATCGACGAGCAATTGGTCAAAGTCCGCGAGGTCGCGGCTGGGTCCGGGGTCGGGACCAAAAATGTGAGGTCGTGATGAACGAGCAGTCCAGCGCCACCGTCGTGCTTGATGTGCGTGGCATCAACCGGCCGTCGGAGCAGAACATCGTGGCTGCCACGCTCTGCCGGCTGCCCGGGGTGCGTGACGTGGAGGTGAATCCGGTCGCGCAGAGTGCGAACGTCACCTTCGACCCCGGCCGTACCTCGGTGGGTGAACTGCGCCGCTTGGTGCACGAGTGCGGCTACCACTGCGCGGGCCAGTCGGTGCCCACGCACATCTGCGATCCGATGGAGGAGCCGGACACCGACCACCGAGGGCACGCTGACGGGCATAGGACGGCTCAGGACGCCCCTCCAGCCGCACATGACCACCACCAAGGCCTTGTACAGGAGCAACAGCAGGGAATTTCAGGTCAGGAAGCGCCTGGCCGTTCGGGGCAAGCTGAGCCGATGCCGGCCAAGGCGCAAACGGAGCAGGGACACGGCGGTCATGCGGATGGTGGACACGGCGGTCACGGTGCGGCCGCGCCGGCGGCGCGCGAGCAGGCTGCGGGGACCCGGGCAGCCGAGGAGGTGATGGGCCACGGCGGGCACGCCGGCAAGTCGATGGCGGCGATGGCGGCCGACATGCGTAACCGGTTCCTGGTGGCGGCGCTGTTCTCGATCCCGATCCTGGTGTGGTCGCCGATCGGCCGTGAGGTGTTCGGCCTGCGCGTGCCGGTGCCGTTCGGGCTGCGTGAGGACGTGTGGGCGCTGCTGCTGAGCCTACCCGTGATCGCCTATTCGGCGTGGATCTTCTTCGCCGGCGCGGTCCGGGCGTTGCGGGCGCGCACGCTGGACCTGATGGTGCTGGTGGCGGTCGCCATCGGGTCGGGCTGGTTGTACTCGGTGTACGTCACGTTGACCGGCGGCGGGGACGTGTTCTACGAGGCGGTCACGGTGCTGGCGGCGTTCGTGCTGTTGGGGCACTGGTTCGAGATGCGCGCGCGGGGTGGTGCCAGCGAGGCGATCCGTACGCTGCTGGATCTGGCTCCACCGAAGGCGGTCGTGATCCGTGACGGGCAGGAGATGGAGATCCCCAGTGCCGAGGTGAGGGTCGACGACCGGCTGTTGATCCGGCCCGGGGCGAAGATTGCCGTCGACGGGGTGGTGGAGCAAGGCCAAAGCGAGGTGGACGAGTCGGCGGTGACCGGTGAGAGCGTGCCGGTGCACAAGCAGCCGGGCTCGGCGGTTGTCGGGGCGACGGTCAATACCAACGGCACGTTGCGGGTGCGGGCGACCAAGGTCGGCTCCGATACCGCTCTGGCGCAGATCGTCAAGCTGGTGCAGGAGGCACAGAACTCTAAGGCGCCGTCGCAGCGGCTGGCCGACAAGGCCGCGTTCTGGCTGGTGCTGGTGGCGCTTGTCGGCGGCGGCGTGACGTTCGCGGCGTGGCTGTTTGCTACCGACCGGCCGAGCGTTGCCGTGTTGTTTGCCATCACCCTGGTGGTGATCACCTGCCCGGACGCGCTGGGCCTGGCCACCCCGACCGCGATCATGGTGGGCAGTGGTCTGGGCTCCAAACGCGGTGTGCTGTTCCGCAACGCGCAGGCGTTGGAGACCTCGGCCCGCGTCCAGGCAGTGGTGATGGACAAGACCGGCACGCTGACCAAGGGCGAGCCCGAGGTCACCGACGTGATCGCCGATGGCATCGATGAGGCCGAGATGCTGCGGTTGGTCGGCACGGTCGAACGCGAGTCCGAGCATCCGCTCGGCCAGGCCATCGTGCGTCACGCCGAAAGCCGCGGGGTTGAGCTGGGCAGGGCCGAGCAGTTCGAGAACGTATCGGGACAGGGTGCGCTGGCCCGCGTCGACGGGCGGCGGGTCGCAGTGGGCAACCGTCAGCTGATGGGCCGGGACGGGGTTGATGTCGGCCGGCTGGCCGACCGCCGCGAGGAGATCGCTGCCGGCGGGCGGACGGCGCTGTTCGCCGCGGTTGACGGCCGCGCCGTGGCGGTGATCGGTGTCGCCGACGCGCCCCGAGACACCGCCGCCGCGGCCGTTCAGGCCCTGCACGACGCCGGCATCGAAGTGATCATGCTCACCGGCGACAACCA
>Ga0075421_100013212_pt1 | contig 10284 bp, 12 predicted proteins | sample SoiMetdeltSBSDD5_FD_75292 | JGI IMG/M metagenome (GOLD analysis project Ga0075421, IMG submission 75292) | Bulk soil microbial communities from a Populus tree surrounding site in Tennessee, USA - Soil MetaG P. deltoides SBSDD5 | ecosystem: Environmental > Terrestrial > Soil > Tree plantation... | reverse complement strand
CCGACTTCTACAACGTCTTCTGCCGCACCGGCGGGCCGGGCCCGAAGGGCATCTCGTGCCTGCTTGCCCCGGCCACCACGGCCGGCCTGCACCCGCAGCCGCGCGAGCGCACCATGGGCCTGAAAGCGTCACCAGTGGCGCAGATCGTCTTCGACGGCGCGGTCATCGACGCCGACAGGTTGATCGGCAACGAGGGTGAGGGCTTCCGGATCGCGATGGGGGCCCTCGACTCCGGACGGCTCGGGATGGCGGCGTGCGCGGTGGGCCTGGCGCAGGGCACGCTCGACTACGCGACCGGTTATGCCAAGGAGCGGGCCCAGTTTGGCCGCCCAATCATCGACTTCCAGGGCGTCGGCTTCATGCTCGCCGATGCCGCCACGCAGATCGCCGCCGCGCGCAGCCTGACGCTGCACGCCGCCCGGCTGCGCGACGCCGGCCTGCCGTACTCGGTCGAGGCGGCCAAGGCCAAGCTGTTCGCCTCCGACATGGCCATGAAGGTCACGACCGACATGGTGCAGGTGCTCGGCGGCGCCGGCTACGTGGCGGACCACCCGGTGGAGCGGGCCTTCCGGGAGGCCAAGGCGCTGCAGATCGTCGAGGGCACCAACCAGATCCAGCGCATGGTCATCTCCCGGTCGCTGGCCAAGGGTTAGATGCCGTTGAAGTAACCAGTCCCGTCCATGCGCGCGCACTCGGCGAACGGACCTTGGGTGAGCATCAGCCGCCACCCTCCGGTCACCTTCTCCGGCGTCACCGCGACGGTCACCAGCCCCGTGGGCCCGTCCTTGACCGAATCCATCACTAGACCTGCGTTGTTGTACGACCAGGCGGTATCGGTCGCCACTTCTCGGCCGTCGAAGGACAGGTGCAGGATTCCGGGGGCCTGTCTTTGCCACCACAGGTAGACGGCGCCGGAGCGCCGCAGCGTGGTGCTGACCGGCCGGGATGGATCACCCGGATCGCTTGACAGGTAGATGGCCTGCGTGGCCGGTTCGCATGGAGCGAGAGGTTTCAGGGGTGCTAGGTGATCGGGCCTCGGCGGTAAAGGGTACCGGTCGAAGGGGACCCTCTCCCAGACCGCCACCACAAGCACGACATCGTCCGTCGTCGCGCCCGAGACATAGGTGAGCGTCAAGGTGGCTGGCTCGCCCAAGCGGATCCCGAATCGCTCCAGAGACTCCTGACCCGTGGCCTGGGCCGAATTGCAGATGGCCGCACTATGAACAATCTGCTCGTTGAGCCGCAGGTCCGCTTTGATGTCGTGCCCACCCTTGGCGCGGCACTGCGTCTCGAAGTTCAGATTCCAAGGCTTTCGATGCCTGGCTCTTCACCGTGCCCACGGATATGCCCAGGACGTCGGCGGTCTCCGCCTCGGTGAGGTCCTCGAAGTAGCGCAGGACCAGCACCGCCCGCTGCCGCCGCGGCAGGCGGCCCAGCGCCCGCCAGACCTCGTCGCGCGCATCCACGGCGTCGTTCTGATCGTCCATAGTGGACTCCGGGAGGGTACCCGTGGGCTGCTCGCCGTTCCAGCGACGGCGCCACCATGTGGAGTAGGTGTTGACCAGGATCCGGCGCACGTAAGGCTCCGGGTCGGCGTCGATGCGCCGCCAGGCGCTCCACGCCTTGACCAGGCTGGTCTGCAACAGGTCCTCGGCCATCGCCCAGTCGTGCGTGAGCAGGTAGGCCGTGCGCAGCAGGCGCGCCGAACGCGCGCCCACAAACTCGGCGAACGTGTCGCTCACCTGAACCCTCCCGTTTCCATGACCGGTATTACCACTCGGCGCCAGCAGAAGGTTGCCACCCGGTCAGTGGGAGCGGTAGCGGTAACGTGGCCCTCATGAAGATCGCGGTGATCGGCGCGGGTGGCGTCGGTGGATACTTCGGCGGGAAGCTAACCGCCGCCGGGCACGAGGTCGGTTTCGTGGCGCGCGGCGCGCACCTGAAGGCGCTTGAGCGTGACGGGCTCGCGGTCGCCAGCGTGGCCGGGGACTTCACCGTCTCACCGGTCCGGGTCACCGCCGACCCTGGCGAGATCGGCGAGGTCGACGCCGTGCTGCTCGCGGTGAAGACATGGCAGCTGGAGGCGGCGGCCGAGTCGGCGAAACCGTTGGTGGGCAAGGAGACCGCGGTCATCACCGTCCAGAATGGAGTCGAAGCGCCGGATCAGGCCGCCCGCATCCTTGGCCGCGAGGCGATCCTGCCCGGCATCGCCAAGGTCATCGCGTTCGTCGAGGGTCCGGGGCGGATCCGCCACGCCGGTGGGCATGGCTCGCTGACGTTCGCCGAGTGGGACAACCAACCGTCGCCGCGGGTGGAGCGATTTCGTGAGGCGCTGCAGGAGTCCGGCATCGTGACCGTACGGCCGCGGGACATCTGGGCCGAGCTGTGGGCCAAGTTCCTTTTCGTGGCGCCCTTGGGCGGTCTCGGCGCAGTGACCGACGCGCCGTTCGGTGTGCTTCGCGAGCGCCCCGGCCTGCGGCGCCTCCTTGAAGCGGCGATGACGGAGGTCGAGCAGCTGGCGAAGGCGATGGGTGTGCACCTGCCGGATGACGTCGTGGCCAAGACGATGGCCTTCGTCGATGAGCAGCCAGCCGACGGAACCTCCTCGCTGCACCGTGACTTGCGATCGGGCCGTCCGTCCGAACTCGACGCATGGACCGGCGCCATCGTCCGGCTGGGGGCGCAAACGGGGACTCCCACGCCGGTCAACGGGTTCTGCTACGAGATTCTGAGCGTGCGCGCCAAGCCATGACATCCGCAGACGCGTTGGAACGCACCGGCGGGCCCGCTCCACGCATGGTGCGGCTTCTGCTTGTCCTGCTGTGGGCTACCGCGGTGGCCACGGTCGCCGTCGAGTTGCTCAACTGGTGGGTGACGGACGAGGGCGGCTATGCCCTTTTCGTGCGCACGGCGTGGGCGCTGCTGCGCTCCCTGGCGTTCCTGGTGCTGATCTGGCAGGTCCGCCGTGGCCGGGCCAGCGCGCAGCCGTTCGCTCTGATCCTATGCGTCACCACGCTTTTCGCGCTGGCGCGGCTGGTCGTGCCGCGGCAGGGCCTGCCTGAGGTGCTTGGCCTCGTGGGCTTTGCGGTCGTGGCGTTGCTGTGCACCGCCGTGCTGCTCTTGTTGTACCGTTCCACCACCGTGCGCGAGCATCTGACCCGGCACGCCAACCGGATCGTGGTGACCCGCAAGGGGATCGACCGGCGGCCGGCGCCGCCCAAGCGGGCACCCGCGCCCGCCTGGATCCTCACCGCACGAGTCGCCGCGCTCAGCTACAGCCCGCTCATGCTGGTCGGCGCGGCCGTCGCCCTCGGGCAGGTCTTCGCCGGGCGGGTGACCGCGCTGCCGCTGGTCCTGGGATGGTTCGTCGTGGGTGTGGCGGTCAGCTACGCCACGCTGCTGGTGGCGTTCTTTCTGGTGCAGGGGAGGCGTTGGGCTGCAAAGGCTTTGGTGGTGGTGTCGATCCTGGTGGTCGTGGTGGACCTGCCGCTGTGCTGGATCCTGACCGGCACCGACGGCCTGATCCGTGATGGTGGGCCGTTGCTGTTCGCGGCGCTGCTCGCGCTGCTGGCGCTGGCCCGAACCCGCGCCAGCCGCCGCGAACCGGTTGCCCGGTAGCGGCGGCCGGCGGCCGCTGTTCAGACAGCGAGCTTGACGCGCTTGCGGTCGGGGTGGGGTGCGGCCGGTGCGCCGCCGATCCGGCCGGGCCACCAGATGCGCGGGCCGAGGTCGATCGCGAGGGCCGGGACGAGCAGGGTCCGCACGACGAACGTGTCGAGCAGGACGCCGAGCGCCACGATCAGTCCAATCTGGAGTGCCATCACCACGGGCAGCACGATCAGCGTGCCGAAGGTGGCCGCCAGCACGATGCCGGCGCTGGTGATGACCCCGCCGGTCACGGCGAGCGCCGACAGGATGCCCTCGCGGTTTCCGGCCCTTGCCACCTCCTCGCGCGCACGCGTCATCAGGAAGATGGTGTAGTCGACACCGAGCGTGACCAGGAAGATGTAGCCCCACAGCGGCAGGGTGGGCGGCATGGCCGGGTAGCCGATCACGCTGAGAACCAAGCCCGCCAAGCCCATCGCCGCCACGTAGGAGAGCATGACGCTCGCCGCCAGCAGCAGCGGGGCGACCACCGCGCGGAGCAGGATGATGAGCACGGCGAAGACGACCAGGAGGATCGCCGGCATGAGGAGCGCGTTGTCCCTGCTCGCCGCCCGCTCGATGTCGATCGCGATCGCGGTCTCGCCGCCGACCAGGGCGTCGGCACCGGGAACGGCGTGCACGGTCTCGCGAATCCGGTCGACCGTCGCGTTGGCGGCCGCGGAATCAGGGGGATCATCCAGGACAGCCTCAATGGGTACCCACTGAGAATCCCCGGAATCCACGACCGGCTTCACGGCGGCAACCCCGTCCACCGACTCCGCCGCCGCGACCACCCGGTCCGCCGAGCCGGCGGCGGCGATGATCCGGACGGGTGAGGAGGCGCCGCGCGGGAAGTGCTGCGCGATGAGCCGTTGTCCCGCAACTGAACCGACCTCGGTCGTGTACACCGAGTCGGCCGGTTGCCCCAGGCGCAGCCCGAGCACGCCAAGGCCAAGGGCGGCAAGCGCCAGCGTGGCGAGCATCCAGATCGGCCTCGGGCGGCGGCCGACCAGCCTGGTCCAAAGTGGAGTCTTCGTGGCGTTTTCGTGTGCGGGGTTGAACCGTGGGACGAACGGCCAGAACACCCAGCGGCCAAGGAGCACCAGGAGCGCGGGCATGAGCGTGGTGACGACGGCGAACGCCATGAGGATTCCGGCCGCGGCGACCGGCCCGAGCCCGCGTACGTCGTTCATCTGGGCGGCGAGCAGGCACAAAAGGCCCAGCGTGACGGTCGCGGCCGAGGCGAGGATCGCCGGGAACGAGCGGCGCCACGCCAGAACCATTGCGGTGTAACGGTCTTCGTGGCGTCTCAGCTCTTCGCGGTAGCGCGCGATGAGCAGCAAGGCGTAGTCCGTGCCCGCGCCGAACACGAGCACGAGCGTTATCCCGCTGCTGGCATCGGTGACCGTGACGCCGGCGTAGCGGCCCAGCAGGTAGACGGCGCCCATGAAGAGCTGGCTGGCCAGGCCGACCGACAGCAGCGGCACGATCCACAGCACCGGGCTGCGATAGGTGATCAGGAGTACCACCGCGACCACGGCGGCCGCGGCCAGCAGCAGCGTGGTCTCGACACCGCCGAAGGCCTCGTCGGCGTCGGCGAGCGCCCGGCCGAGCCGGTCACGGCGGTCTGGAGCCCGGGCGGAGCGTGGGCCAGCCTCTCCTTGATCCGTTCGACCACATTGCCGGCGCCGGTGATGTCGCCGGCGATCGGGAAGGAGAGCAGCAGCGCCTCGCCATCACCGCTTGCCGTGGCCAGCCCGACGTTTATGTTTTGGTGGGCGAGCGCGGCGAAGGCGGCGCGGTCGGCCTCGACGGCCGACCGGTCCTGCGCGGTGAGGCCACCCTCGCGGGCATAGACCACCACGGCAACTGGAGTGTCCGTGCCGGGAAAGGCCTCCCGCTCGCGCACCAGGGCCCGCGTCGCCTCCGCATCTCGAGGAAGCACCAGGGCCGCGTCGATCGACTTCACCTCGGCGGTGCGCGAGGGGAGCGGCATCAACAGGGCGCCGAGCCCCACCCACAGCGCCAGGGCGAGCCCCGCCAGCCATCGGCCCTTGGCGTTCATTCCACTGTCCTAAGGATCTGTTCAATGGCGGTGGTGCGCGACCGCAGTTCAGAGACGTCGGCCGCGACCCGCTGCTGCGCGTCGAGTGTCGTCTCGGCGAGCTGCTCGTATCGCTTGACCAGTTGTCGCAGGCTTTCCTCTTGTGCCGCAAGGAGTTTGGTCTTGCGATACTCGAGCCAGGTCGCCGTGCTGCCGCCGAGGATGAAGATTATCAGTACCACGAGGCCGAGGAAGGCGATCGACTCCGGCCAGGTGAGTGCCGTTTCCGCGCTGAGGTTCATGATGGTCGCTCCTTTTTGGTCAGGGTTTCGGCCGCCTCGGCCAGCACCGATGCCGTCAGGTGCAGGTCGAAATCCGTGACTTCGTAGTACTTCATGGCCTTGCCGTCCTCCGACAGCTCGAGGGTGCCGGTGATCAGGCCGGCCGCTTCCAGGCGCTGGAGGTGCATGTGCAGCAGTGGACGGCTCACGCCGATCTCCCGGGCAAGGTGGCTGACGTAGTCGCGGCCGCCGGCAAGCTTCGCCACGATGCGCAGCCGGATCGGGTTGGCCAGCGCCGCCAGCATCTCGACCAGGTCATCGCCGGTCGGTCGAGCGCCGCCTGATTGAGCGCTCGTGCCCGTCATGTTTCTCCTCCATGTGTCAGAGAATTCTTACATATGCCAAGCTAGCATGACGAGTCAAGGTTTGTGAATCGGGGTTGCGGTGGCGCCAATCTTGCGCCATGATGGCGTCATGGACTTGAAGCCGTTCGTGGACAATGTTCGCCACGATCTACTCGTCGCCGCTGAAGCGGGTGGTGAACAGGCGCGCGCGCTGGCCGAGCGCCTCGTGGCGCCACTGGAGTCGGCGATGCGGTTGACCCTGCTCAACGCCCTGTCAAGCGCCGCCGACGAGATCACGCGGGAGCTGGCGCCGGGCTCTGTCGACCTGCGGCTACGCGGATTGGAACCTCAGTTCGTGGTGACCGCACCGCCCACCGAGCCGTTCATGGAGCCATCGGCGGCACCGCGTGGCGCCGCATTGGCGCCAACCGCGCCGGTCGATGAGGAGGAGGGCGCCACGGCGCGGATCAACTTCCGCCCGCCCGAGCACCTCAAGACCCGTATCGAGGAGGCCGCCACGCGGGAGGGCCTGTCCGTCAACGCCTGGTTGGTCCGGGCGGTCACCGGGGTGCTCACCTCCGCCACCCGCTCCGAGCCGCGGGTCCCGTCCTCGTCCACCGCGCAGTCGTTCACCGGCTGGGTCCGCTGACCGGAAGGAATTGTCATGCCCACTTTCGTTACGCCGCAGCCGATCTCGGCCACCGTGGATCTCGTCTCCGGGGACATACGGGTCGTCGCCGGCGACCGCACCGAGACCGTCGTGCAGATCAGCCCGCGGAATCCGGACAACGACAGAGACGTCAACGCCGCGTCGCAGACCAAGGTCGACTACAACGACGGCAAGCTGACCGTCAAGGCGCCCAAGCCCCTGCGGATCTACTTCATCGGCAGGGTCGGCACGATCGATGTGACGGTCGAGCTGCCCGCCGGGTCGCACGTGCGCGCACACACCTATGACGGTGACCTTCGCGGCGAGGGCGAGCTCGGGGACTGCTGGCTCAAGACAAGCGACGGCGACATCAGCCTGCACCGGGCCGGCTCGGTGCACCTGAGCACGATGGACGGCAGCATCGTCGTCGACCGGGCCGGCGGCGACAGCAACGTCACCGGCTCGGGCGAGGTGCGCATCCAGGAGATCGCCGGCAAGGCCCTGGTCAAGAACCTCAACGGCGACAGCTGGATCGGGGCCGTCACCGGCGACGTGTCGCTCAACTCGGCGCACGGCGCCATCACCGTCGACCGGCCCGGCGGCGACGTCGTCGCCCGCACCGCACACGGCAGCATCCAGATCGGCAAGATGGCGCGCGGGAAAGCGGTGCTGCAAACCGCGTACGGCCACCTCGACATCGGCATCGGCAAGGGCATCGCCGCCTGGCTTGACGTCAAGTCCTACTCGGGCAGGGTGCGCAACGACATGGAGCCGACCGACCGCCCCGAAGAGGGCAGCACCGTCGAGGTGCGCGGGCGCACTGCCGCCGGGGACATCACCGTCCACCACGCCGCCTGATCCATCAACCTTCTTTCCGCCCTGGCACCGGTCAGGGCGCGATCGACCATGCCCTCTTACAGGAATGCCCTCTATAGGAATGAGGAAAAACCCATGGCAATCAGAGTCAGCGGACTTCGAAAGTCCTACGGCGACAAGGTGGTGCTCGACGGCATCGACCTGCACGCGCCGGCCGGCAAGGTATTCGCGTTGCTGGGACCCAACGGAGCCGGCAAGACCACGATGGTGCACATCCTGTCGACGCTCATCCACGCCGACGCCGGTGAGATCCACGTCGCCGGGCACGATCTCGCGCGAGAGCCTGACGCCGTGCGCGAGGCGATCGGTGTGACCGGCCAGTTTTCGGCGGTCGACAACCTGCTGACGGGTCAGGAGAACCTCAACCTCATGGCCGACCTGCGCCACCTGCCGCGTAAGGCGGCGCAGCGGCGCGCCGTGGAACTGTTGCGCCGCTTCGACCTCGTCGAGGCGGCACGCCAGCCGGTCGCGGTCTACTCCGGCGGGATGCGCCGAAGGCTTGACCTGGCAATGACGTTGGTCGGCGACCCGCGCATCATCTTCCTCGACGAACCGACAGCCGGGCTCGACCCGCGCAGCCGCCGCACCATGTGGCAGATCATCCGCGAGCTGGTGGCGGGCGGGGTCACCATCTTCCTGACCACCCAGTATCTGGAAGAGGCCGACCAGCTGGCTGACAGCGTGGCGCTGCTTGACCATGGCCGGTTTGTGGCTGTGGGTACCCCCAAAGAACTCAAAAATCTCGTCCCCGGAGGCCATATCCGGTTGGAGTTCACCGACGCCCAGCAGCTCGAAACGGCCGCGCGGACGTTTGCGGCGTCCACTCGCGACAGTGACACTCTCGCACTGCAGATCCCCAGCGACGGGGCAGTGGGATCGCTGCGTGAGCTGCTCGACAAGCTCGACAGCGCCTCCATTGACGTGGCCGCTCTTTCAGTCCACACACCCGACCTCGATGACGTCTTCCTTGCTTTGACCGGAAAGGTTTCAGAGAAATGAGCACACTCGCGTACGCCTGGCGCGACTCGTCAACGATGCTGCGCCGCAATCTCAAACGCCAGATCCGGTACCCGTCGATGACCCTTATGCTCATCGGGATACCCGTCATCTTCCTGCTGCTGTTCGTCTATGTCTTCGGCGGCACGCTCGGCGCTGGTCTGGGCGGAGATCGCTCGGACTACGCCAACTACGTGACGCCCGGGGTTCTGCTCATCGCCGTTTCCGGCGTGGCGCAGGGCACGGCCATCTCGGTGGCGATGGACATGACCGAGGGCATCATCGCGCGTTTCAAGACTATGGCCATCTTCCGGCCTTCGGTGCTGACGGGTCACGTGCTCGGCAACCTGATCCAGTCGATGATCGGCTTTGCGGTCGTGATCGGTGTCGCGCTTCTCGTCGGGTTCCGCCCGAAGGCAAACTTCGTTGAATGGCTTGGGGTGGCCGGAATTCTCGCGTTGATCACGCTTGCCGTCATCTGGTTCTCTGTCGCGTGTGGACTGGTGACCAAGAGCGTGGAGACGGCGAGCAACCTGCCCATGCCGTTGATACTGCTGCCCTTCCTGGGAAGCGGTTTCGTACCGACGGAATCGATGCCCAAGGCCATCGGTTGGTTCGCCGAGTACCAGCCCTTCACGCCGGTGATGGAAACTCTGCGGGGCTTGATGTTCGGCACGGCGATTGGCAAGAACGGCATCCTGGCGGTGGGGTGGTGCCTACTCATCTCGGTGGTGAGCTACGTGTGGGCGAAGAAGCTCTACAACCGCGACCCTGGGAGCTGACGTCGGTTTGAGGGAACGCTTTTGCGATGAGCGCTCCCTCAAACTCCGATCTTGAACGCCCTTTCGGTATTCGATTGATAGTGTCCGTCCTCACTCGACAGTTCGATGACTGTTGATGACGCGGCTGGGCGTCGTGGAGTGACGGCGGCGTGGCCTTTGACGGCACCGGGTCGGCGGCCACCAGCGCTCCGGCGCTCGACGTGACCAACAGTTTCACCGTGTCGGTGTGGGCAAAGCGTTCGACCACGCCGTCCGGGGACTTCTGCCGGTATGCGGTGTCGCAAGAGGCGAACGTGATGGTCGGGTTCGGGTTGGGCACTTGCGGCAACCGGTGGGAGTTCGGCCGGTCGGCCAGTGACGCTACCAACGCCGGCCCGATCTATGCCCAGTCCGTGGCCGATTACGCCCCGGAGGTGTGGACACATCTGGTGGGGGTGTACGACAAGCCGACGAGCTCGTGGAAGTTGTATCTCAACGGGGTGCTGCAAAGCGGCGCGACGGTTTCGGCGCCCTATGCGGCTTCGGGCCCGGTGCGTATCGGGCGGGGCAAATTCGGTGCTCCAGGCATAAGTGTGGGTCATCCGGAGCGAATGTTGACGCGTTCGTGTGGTAGTTGGAGGGTGATGGGTCCGCAGGTGAGCATGACCAGGGCGAGGGCTGCGTCGGC
>Ga0075421_100013211_pt1 | contig 10284 bp, 10 predicted proteins | sample SoiMetdeltSBSDD5_FD_75292 | JGI IMG/M metagenome (GOLD analysis project Ga0075421, IMG submission 75292) | Bulk soil microbial communities from a Populus tree surrounding site in Tennessee, USA - Soil MetaG P. deltoides SBSDD5 | ecosystem: Environmental > Terrestrial > Soil > Tree plantation... | reverse complement strand
TCTTCGATGAGGTGCACTTCGCTGGCCTTGGCGCGATAGGCGCTGTCCTTGACGGCGCGGCGCTCGACCTGGGTGATCTCGGACGGCACGCCGATGACGACGCGCGGGCGGACGAAGCTCTTGCGGCGGTGGGCCTTCTTGATGAAGTAGCCCAGCATCTTCTCCGCCGCTTCGAAGTCGGCGATCACGCCGTCGCGCATCGGGCGAATCGCGGTAATGCTGCCCGGGGTCCGGCCGAGCATCTCCTTCGCGTCGTTGCCGACCGCTTCGATCTGGTCGTTGACGTTGTTGACCGCCACGATGGACGGTTCATTGAGGACGATGCCGGCGCCGCGGGCGAACACGCAGGTATTCGCGGTTCCCAGGTCAATCGCCAGGTCATGAGAGAAGAGCGACAGCGCGCCGAGCAACATTCGTGGCCTCTTTCGTCCGTGTGCAGGTCTGTAGTGGTCTGGTCAGTTCCGGTGACCGCCACAGGGGCAAGACGTATGCCCGGCAACTCGTCCGTGTTTATTGGCCGAAATGGCTGGAATTTGCACGGGTGTGCAGCGTCGCGCGGCGAGGCGGCGGCGGGCGCGTGTCGCGGGATTGACACGCCCGATCCAAAATCCGTCATCCACCGTTGTCACTTCCCGTTGGGGTCTGACCCGGGGTCAGACCCCGGGTCAGACCCCAAACGGCGTATAGTTCGCGCATGCGGATAGTGGTTGCCTCGCTAATCGGATTAGTTGTTGCGCTGAGGGTGTTTGCGGCGGCCGCCCAGGAAGGTCATCCCCTGACCGGGACCTGGTCGGGCGACTGGGGCCCGGGGGCAGCCCAGCGTACACACATCACGATGGTGATGACATGGGACGGAAAAACGGTCAGCGGCACGATCAATCCGGGTCCCGAGGCAATCCCGGTTGACAGTATCGGACTCGACGTCACCAACTGGACCGTCCGCTTCGAAGCCGACGCCAAAAGCGCCTCCGGCCCGATCCGAATCACCGCCGACGGCCGGCTCGACGACATCGCCTCCGCTCACCGGACGATCACCGGCACCTGGCGACAGGGCACGGCCAAGGGCGACTTCAAACTGACGCGGGACTGAACATGCGCTGTGGCCTCCTGGTCCTCATTGTCTCGAGCGGCGTCGCGCTCGCCGCACAACGCTCGGCCGTCTACGACAGTGAACGTCAGATACGGCTCGAAGGAGCCGTTACTCGCATCGAGTGGATCAATCCGAGCGCGTTGCTGTTCATCGACGTGCGTGACGCCGGCGGTGTCGTAGCGAACTGGGCCGTGGAGGTCGGCAACCCGATCGACCTCGAGCGCAACAAGTGGACGCGCCGATCCCTGCGCATCGGCGATGTCGTGACGGTCGAGGGCGTGCCGGCGCGAGGCCTGGCCCGGCAGGCGCTGGCCCGCTCGATCATGCACAAGGCGACCGGCAAGCGTCTCTTCGATCTTCCCGCGCCGCGACCCGCCGCCGCCGGCCGCACCGCGCCAGCACCGCGATGGCCAGACGGGCAAGTCCGGCTCGGACCAGCACCCGGTCAGAAAGGCTATTGGGCCGCTACCGGCGTGAGGGCGCTCGTCGAATCCACCGCGGCGAACGTACGCATGAACGACGAAGGCCTGCTCGCGAACCTCGCCGACGCCGATCGTGTCGCACCGATGTTGCCGTGGGCCAAGGCCATCTATCTGCATCGGCAGCGGACGCTCCTCAAGGACGATCCCCTCACGCGCTGCATGCCACCCGGCGGTCCGCGTCAATTCCAGATGCCGAACGGCGTACAGTTCATCGAACAGCGTGAGGTCGGACGCATCCTGGTGCTGATGGGCGGAGGCAACCGCAACTGGCGCGTGATCTACACCGACGGCCGCCAGCAGGGCCAGGCCGCCGAGGTCGTGCTCACCTACTACGGCAGTTCGGTGGGCCGCTGGGAGAAGGACACGCTGGTCGTGGATTCAATCGGCTACAACGAGCGGTTCTGGTTCAGCAACGGTGGTCTGCCGCACACCGAGGCGCTGCATCTGACCGAGCGCATCTCGCGCCCCGATCTCAACACGCTGAGATACGACGTTACCGTTGACGACCCGCGCACCTACACCCGGCCGTGGACCGGCGGATTGACGCTGCGGTGGGTGCCCGGTGAAGACATCGAGGAATACTTCTGCGAAGAGGGGATAACACCATGACTCGTCTCGCGCGCGTCACAGCGGCGCTGTTCGTCGGACTCGCGGCTCTCGGCACGTCCGTCCTGGCGCATCACTCGTTCGATGCCGAGTTCGATTCCAACAAACCGATCACGATCACCGGCGTCGTCACGAAGCTGGATTGGGTCAACCCGCACGCGTACGTGTATCTCGACACCAAGACGGCGAGCGGCGAGGTCAAACGCTACAAGGTCGAGATGGGCCCGCCCTACGCGCTCGTCCGCGGCGGGTGGAAGCGAGACACGCTGAAGATCGGCGATACCGTCACGGTCGAGGGCGCAGCGTCGGCCAAGGACGGCAGCGACTATGCCGGCTCGATGCCGACGACGCAGATGCGTCTGGCCACTGGCCAGAAGCTGACGATGAGGTAGACGTGACGATGCGAATCTGCGCGGCGGCCGTCCTCGCGATTGCGAGCTCGATCGCGCTGTCCGCTCAACAAGGGAAACTGGGCGCCACTGCCGATCAAAAAGGCTACTGGGAGATCCGCCCGGGCCTCGGCGGCGCGCCTCGTGCCGCGGATGTCCCCTTCCAGCCGTGGGCCAAGGCGCTCTACGACTATCGCCAGTCGCGCACCGATCTCTATCCACCGCTGGTCCGCTGCAAGCCATCCGGCGGCCCCGGATTCTTCAACGCTCCGGGTTTCGAGATCGTGGAGGTCCCCGAGCAGCAGCGCGTGTTCATCCTCAACATCGCCGGCCCACACTCGTGGCGCGTGATCTATCTCGATGGCCGTCAGCACCCGCCCGATCTGCGGCCCACCTATCTTGGGCACTCGATCGGCCGCTGGGACGGCAACACGCTTGTCATCGACACGGTGGGCTTCAACGAGAAGCAGTGGATGGTCGGCTCATATCCGACGACGGAGAAGCTGCACCTCACCGAGCGAATCTCACGGCCTGACGTGAAGACGCTGAACTATGAGGCGACCATCGACGACCCCGGCGCGTACACGGCGCCCTGGTCGCTGAAGTGGACGATCAACGCGACGACCAAATCGCAATGGATTCCCGGCGGCGAGATCTTCGAGTACATCTGCCAGGGGGACGTGTAGGTCAGGCCAGGCCGGGCACTCTCGCGTCTGATTCGTTGGCTTCCTCAGCCCGATATAAGGTCCAGACTCGAGAAAGGACTTTCCGATGACGCTGCGTCATATCATCGGCCTCGCCTGTGTGGTCTTCGTGGGTGTCACCGCCGCCAACGGCCAGGACGTGCCGCTGCTTCAGTTCGAGATCACCAGGGGAAGCGTGCTCGTCGGCAGGCCGGTGCTCCTGGTGCCGTCGGGTCGCCAGGGCATGATCGCGCTCGACGAGAGGGATCTGCCGGCGCCCACTCCGCGCGTGAAGGGCCTGCGCGAAAAGATCAGGCTCGTCCCGACGGTCCAGGGCGAGAACCTGTCGATTGCGTTCGACATCATGTCGGACAGCAAGCAGTACCGGCCGAGTCTCGTGATCTCCAAGGACGTCAAAGGCTCCTTCGAGTGGACGTCCTATGAAGGGCAGACTATCCGCCTCAGCGTGACGTGGGTTGATTAATCCTCGCTCTTCTTGGGGCGCAGGTTCGACGCCAGGATGCGCTTGCGCAGGCGGATCGTCTTCGGCGTGACTTCGACGAGCTCGTCGTCGTTGATGAACTCGATCGCCTGCTCCAGACTGAGCAGGCGCGGCGGAATCAACCGGATGGCCTCGTCGGCGGTCGATGCGCGCATGTTGGTCTGCTTCTTTTCTTTCGTGACGTTCACGTCCATGTCGTTCGGCCGCGCGTTCTCGCCGACGATCATGCCTTCGTAGACTGCCGTCGCCGGCTCCACGAAGATCTCGCCGCGCTCCTGCAGGTTGTAGATGGCGTACGCGGTGGCCACGCCGGTGCGATCGGCGACGAGCGCACCGGTCACGCGCGACGGGATCGCGCCGTGCCACGGCTCCCAACCCGCGAACAGCGTGTTCATGATGCCCGTGCCCTTGGTATCGGTCAGGAACTGCGACCTGAGCCCGATCAGCCCGCGCGAGGGGATTCGGAACTCGAGGCGCACGCGGCCGCTGCCGTGATTGACCATCTTCGTCATCACGCCGCGCCTGGTCCCGATTTGCGCGATCACCACGCCCTGAAAGTCCTCCGGCACGTCGATGATCAACTCCTCGACCGGCTCGACGCGAACGCCGTCGATCTCCTTGGTGACGATGTCTGGACGTGAGACCTGCACTTCGTACCCTTCGCGTCGCATCATCTCGATCAGAATCGACAGCTGCAGCTCGCCGCGGCCGATCACCTTGACCTGTTCCGGCGTCTCGGTGTCCTCGACGCGCAGCGACACGTTGCCGAGCAGTTCGCGAGCCAGCCGGTCGCGAAGATTCCGCGACGTCACGTACTGTCCATCGCGTCCGGCCATTGGCGACGTGTTCACGCCGAAGATCATCGACACCGTCGGCTCGTCCACCGCGATCGGCGGGATCTTGATGCGCTGCTCCGGGTCGGCGATTGTCTCGCCGATCGTGATGTCCTCGATGCCGGCGAGACAGATGATGTCGCCGGCCTTCGCGTGCTCGATCTCGACGCGCTTCAATCCATCGAAGGCAAAGAGCTTGGTGACCTTGGTCTGCTGCTCGGCGCCACTGAGCTTGAGCACCGCTACCGGATCGTTCAGCTTGACGGTGCCCATGAACACACGCCCGATGGCGATGCGGCCGAGGTAGTCGCTCGAGTCGAGATTGGCGACCAGCATCTGCAGCGGCGCGGCCGGATCGCCCTTCGGCGGCGGCACATGATCGACGATGGCGTCGAAGAGCGGCCGCAGGTTCTCGCCCGGCTTCGCCAGGTCCGTCGTCGCAACGCCATCGCGAGCGTTGGCGTAGAGGACGGGAAACTCAATCTGGTCCTCGGTGGCGTCCAGGTCGATGAACAGGTCGTAGACCTCGTTCAACACTTCCTGCGGCCGCGCGTCGGTGCGATCGATCTTGTTCAGGACCACGATCGGCGGCAGCCCGCGCTCGAGCGCCTTGCGCAGCACGAAGCGAGTCTGCGGCAGTGGACCTTCTGACGCGTCCACGAGCAGCATCACCCCGTCCACCATCGACAGCGTGCGCTCGACTTCCCCACCGAAATCGGCGTGGCCCGGCGTATCGACGATGTTGATGAGCAGGTCGTTATAGTGGACGGCGGTGTTCTTGGCCAGGATGGTGATGCCGCGCTCGCGCTCGAGCTCGTTGCTGTCCATCACCCGTTCGGCGACCTGCTGGTTGGCGCGAAACGCTCCGCTCTGTCGCAGCAGGCCGTCGACGAGCGTCGTCTTGCCGTGGTCCACGTGCGCGATGATGGCCACGTTGCGACGCAGCGGGTTGGCGATCTGTTGCGATTTCCGGTGAGCAGACATCTCCTCAGTATACCTGCCACGGGTCGGTGCGACCTCGCCTGCGTTTGTCGGTGCGAACTCACCTTCGGCGTCATCTCATCGACTCGCGCCGGTTCGCACCGACCTGTTATGATGAATGGTCTATGCCTCTGTTCGAGTACGCCTGTAAGGAATGTGACAAGGAGTTCGAGCTGCTGGTGCGCGGCAGCGAAACGCCGGAGTGCCCGTCGTGTCACAGCACGGAGCTTCAGCGTCGTCTCTCGGTCTTCGCCGCGCACACCAGCGGAAGTTCGTCCGCCTCGGCGATGCCGGCGGCCGGCGCATGCGGGACGTGCGGCGATCCGCGCGGGCCGGGGTCGTGCTCGATCAACTAGCGATCAGCGCGATCACGCCGCCGATGGCGGCGATGGTGAACGCAATTTCCAGCCAGCGTTTGTAGCGATCGGGAATGGATCCTGGCATGTCTCGCCTCCGCGCAGGCTGAAGCCCGCGCTCTACTCTGAACAACTACCCGCCATCCGCAGCGACGTGAGCGTGAGCCGCTCGTCGCCGGGTTCGTTGTAAATCAAGCCACGCGCTTCCATCTTGTGTCCCTGATGTGACTCGGGGTTGAACGGCCTCGCGCTCAACAGCCGGAACGTGCGGCTGCCCAGCGGACGGCTGGCCGCGGAGGACAGACTCTGCTGAGTCGGCACGTCATCACGCGTGACGAGCGGGTCGGCCGTACGCGTCAGCACCCACGAGTTGTCGGCCCCGCGGGTGAGACACCCCACGGTCTGGACCAGCGAGAAGTTCTGCACGATCGCCTGCTCGCCCTTCTTGAGAATCTGCGCCGTGGCCAGGTCGCTGCCGTTCTGCGTCAGCTCGCCCGGGCCGGTCGGATATCCGTTGGTGCGCAGAATGTGAGCCACGATGTCGAGCTTCACCTGGTCGTCGATGCTGGTGCCGAAATTGGGCGGCATGGTGTCGCGAATCTTCGCGAAGAGCGACGCGATTGGCTCGCCACCCCAGGTCGTGAAGAACCGGTCCCCTGAGAGTGCGGGTGCCGTATTGCCCTGCAGGTTGTCGCCGTGACATCGCAGGCAGGATGCGTTGTACGAGCTCCTGCCGCGCTCCGCCTGGGCGGCGTTGTAGACACCCTGCCAGATACGCGGCTCGGGACTTTGCGCAGCGACGGCGATCGTGCACGTCAACAACACCGCGAGCAGAACGATCGATCGCATGGCTCGAGTATAGGACAAGACCTACATCGCATGTGCGGCCGGACGGAGGGTGAGAAACACCGCCACGCCCGGCGCCACGCGGCCGCTGTATCGCGGCGCCAGTGCCGGCGGCACGAGGCTTCCCGCCAGGCTTCCGCCCATCCCGATCTGCAGTCCGCGCGACGGCGGCAGATAGCGCGCATAACCCGCCTGGATCTTGCCGACGACGAACACCCCGGTCGATTCGTGTATGTGCAGATCGTGCGCCGGCTTGCCGACGGCCTCGACACGCATGAAGCCGACATGACGGTCGCGCACCGAGAGCGCCGACTCGACGAGCAGCGCATGCGTCGTGGCGATTGGCTCCCGATTCACGCCCCACGCGACAGTCGAGGCCCACAGGGTCGAGTCGCTGAGCGCGCGATGATGAGAGGCCGAGGCCGTGACGCGAGTCACGTCGTTCGGCGGCAGACCGGCCTCGCGCTCGGCGTCGTTCAACCGCCCGGCTGACACTTGCAGGACCGTAGACGGCCTTGGTGCCACGCTCACTCGCACGGAGTACGAGTCGAGCGCCGCCAGATCGATATTGGTGCGGTTCTCATCGGGCTCACGGCCATTGAAGCTCGATGCCTCGACACTCCAACGCGCGCCGCGCACCCCGGTGGTAACGACGCCGAACGTGATGTGCGTGGCATCGAGCCAATGGTGGGCAATTGGCGCAATGGGATTGGCGAGCGCCGACACACGATGCGGAAAGGCCACCGGTCCGAGCGCAGGCTCGCCCGCCGGCCCGCCGTAGGCGAACCAGCGAACGCCGCCGCGAATGGGGCGCTCGTACTCGAGCGCCAGTTCCATGAACAGGTCGTGGGGATGCTGACGATCGTGAATGGTATCGCCGTCGCATGATTCGCCCGTCGCCAGCAGCACCGGGTAGCCGCAGCCGCGAATCGTCCACGGCTCGAGGCTGATCATCGTCCGCACGCCCACTCGGCCCGTACCCACCGGACGCCGGGCCATGCCCATCGCCCAGTTGATGCTGCCCGTCTGATGCGCACCACGATGCTCCTCGGCCGACTCGTTGATGAACTGAAAGAACACGTTGCCGTGCCACATCAAATCCCAGCCGGCATGCCGACCGTGACCCGCATACATCGGCGCCGGTTCGGGAAGCCACGATGTGCCCGACGCGTCGCGTGCGCTGAAGACACTCTCTCGAGCCTGCTCGCCATGCTGATGCTGATGCTCCTGAGCCGCGGCCATCCGTGCCGCCTGGAGCACGAGCACCAGGCACACTGTCACCGTGCTCTTCGAGTCGATCCGGAAAGACATCGTGGTTACAGATGGATCCGGCGCAGGCGAAGCGCGTTGGCAATGACCGACACCGAGCTGAAGGTCATCGCCGCGCTCGCGATCATCGGACTGAGCAGAAGGCCGAACAGCGGATACAGCACACCTGCCGCCAGCGGGACGCCAAGCACGTTGTACACGAACGCGAAGAACAGGTTCTGCCGGATATTGCTCATCGTCGCCCGACTGAGACGGCGGGCACGCACGATGCCGCGAAGATCACCTTTGACGAGCGTGACCCCGGCGCTCTCGATGGCGACATCGGTGCCGGTGCCCATGGCAATCCCGACGTCGGCCTTCGCGAGCGCGGGCGCGTCGTTGATACCGTCCCCCGCCATGGCGACGCGCCGTCCCTGTGACTGAAGACGCGCCACGACTTCGACCTTCCGCTCTGGCAGCACATCCGCCTCGACATGCTCGATGCCCATGGCGCTGGCAACTGCTTCGGCCGTCGTACGGTTGTCCCCGGTCACCATCTCAATCGACAAACCTTCGCGCTGCAGTGCCTGCACGGCCTCCTTCGTCGTCGGCTTGACGGGATCAGTGATGCCAATCAGACCGGCTGCCCGTCCATCGATGGCAACGAAGACTGTCGTTTCGCCGGCCCGCCGGCGCTCGCCGGCCTTTGCCTCCAGATCGAGGACGTCGACGCCCTGCGACTGGAGGAACGGAAGATTACCGACAGCAACGACTCGGTCTTCGATGCGACCTGTCACTCCCCTGCCGGTCACCGACGTGAAGTCGCTGACCGGCGAGAACGCAGCACCACGCGTGCGGGCGCCGGCGACGATGGCTCCTGCCAGAGGATGCTCGCTGACGCTCTCCAAACTCGCGGCGAGGCGAATCAGCGTCGCCTCGTCGATGCCCGAGAGTGCCTGGAGCGTGACCAGCGCCGGCTTGCCTTCGGTGAGCGTACCGGTCTTGTCGACAACGAGCGTGGTCACTCGCTCGAGCACTTCGAGCGCTTCTGCGTTCTTCACGAGCACGCCGGCCTCCGCGCCGCGCCCGGTGCCCACCATGATCGACATCGGCGTGGCCAGACCAAGCGCGCACGGACACGCGATGATCAACACGGCGACGGCGTTCACCAGCGCATAGGCCAGCCGCGGCTCCGGACCGACGGTCGCCCACACGATGAATGTCACGATGGCGACGACAATCACCGCAGGCACGAACCACGCGGACACTCGATCGGCGAGTCGCTGAATTGGCGCACGCGAGCGCTGCGCCTCGCTCACCATGCGCACGATCTGCGCGAGCAGCGTGTCTCTTCCGACTCGCTGCGCCTCGAATACCAGAACGCCGGTCCCGTTGATCGTGCCGCCGGTCACCCGCGTGCCAGGTAGTTTCTCGACCGGAATCGGCTCCCCCGTCACCATCGACTCGTCCACTGTCGACACGCCCGACAGCACGACGCCATCCACCGGCACGCGCTCGCCGGGGCGGACGAGAAGACGATCGCCCACGTGAATGTGCTCGACTGGGACGTCGTGATCGGTGCCATCGGGTTCGTACTTTCGAGCGGTTTTCGGCGCCAGCGCCAGCAGCGCGCGAATGGCGCCGCTCGTGCGGCTGCGCGCGCGCAGTTCGAGGACCTGACCAAGGAGCACCAGTGTGACGATGACCGCGGCCGGCTCGAAGTAGATCGCGACCTCGCCGTGGATGCGGAAAGAGGCGGGAAACAGTCCAGGCGCAATCGTGGCGACGACGCTGAAGAGATATGCCGCGGCCACGCCGAGTGCGATCAACGTGAACATGTTCGGGCTGCGGTTGACGACCGACGCCCACCCACGTACGAAGAACGGCCAGCCGCCCCACACGACGATCGGCGTCGCCAGCGCGAACTCGATCCAGTTCATCGCTCCGGGCGGAAAGAGTTGATGCAGCGGCCGGCCCGGGAGGAGCTCGGAGATCATGAAGAGCAGGATCGGCGCGATCAGCACGACCGACCACCAGAAGCGGCGGGTCATGTCGAGCAGTTCGTGATTCGGTTCCTCGTCGAGCGTCGCTTCGACGGGCTCGAGCGCCATGCCGCAGATCGGGCACGAGCCTGGTCCGCGCTGCCGCACCTCGGGGTGCATCGGGCAGGTGTACTCCGGTGCGAGGGTGCCAGGGTGCGAAGGTGCGAGGGTGCTGGCCCGCGAAGGTGCGAGGGTGCTGGCCCGCGAAGGTGCGAGGGTGCTGGCC
>Ga0075421_100013208_pt1 | contig 10285 bp, 9 predicted proteins | sample SoiMetdeltSBSDD5_FD_75292 | JGI IMG/M metagenome (GOLD analysis project Ga0075421, IMG submission 75292) | Bulk soil microbial communities from a Populus tree surrounding site in Tennessee, USA - Soil MetaG P. deltoides SBSDD5 | ecosystem: Environmental > Terrestrial > Soil > Tree plantation... | reverse complement strand
GGCGATGATCGGATCGATGGCGATCTGGATCAGCGGCATCTCGTCGTCATGGCGGGGGGCTACATGATGCAGGGTCGGGGTCCGTCCCTGCACCAATAAAGCCGACGATGGCCCGTGCCCGGGGCCTTGCCAAGGACGATAATCGTGCCGCGGTCAGTGCGGGCGAGGACGCGAGTGGAGGAGTCGAGCGAGCGCGGACCGGTGCGGGAGGTCGAGCACCTCGCCGAGGCGCTCGATCCCGCGCTGCTCCAGCAGGACGATCAACCGCGAAAATGCTTCGGCCGTGGTGGACGCGTCGCCGAGCGCCGTGTGCCGTCCGGCCACCTCGACGCCGAGCAGCGCGGCCAGATCTTCAAGCGTCGTCGGGCGGTAGGACGGCAGCAGCAGGCTGCCGAGCAGCTGGGTATCGAGCACGCCGTGCCGGCGCAGGGACGGCAGGCCCGCCGCGCGCAGGGCCGGCTCGAGGAACGCCAGGTCGAACGCGATCGAGTGCCCGACGAGCACGCTGTCGCCGACGTGCGCTACCAGCGGACCGAGCGCCCGGTCGAGCGACGGCATCCCACGCACCATCGCGTCGTCGATGCCGTGGATGCGCGTCGAGGCGGCCGGGATCGGCTGCCCGGGGTCGACCAGGGTGGAGAACCGATCCTGGTGGTCGACGACGCCGTCGCACACCCGGACGGAGGCGATCGAGACGACCCGAGCGCCGGACCGCGGATCGAGTCCGGTCGTCTCCAGGTCGACGACCGCGTACGAGACATCTCGAAGGGCACGCCGACGGAGGGGGATTGACTCCGGGGACGGGCTCGTCGACCGGGAGTCCTCTCCCTGGTCGGGGCGCGCCGCGACGGGCCCGTCATCCTCCGAGCTCGAAGTGGCCGATGTCAAAGGCGCGTCCATGCCCGGCTGGACCGCCTGGACGCGGTCGGCGAGGGTGTTCAGGGATTGGGCGATCTCGGCGAGGCCGCCGGTTTCGCCGGCGATCCGATGGCCGGGGTTCGGGCCCGCGATCAGGCTGGCCCCGTCGCGCAGACGGTCGATTGGGAACGCCAGAGCCGTGGCCATCCGCCAGGCGAACGCCGCCGCCGCGAGCACCATGAGCCCGTCGAACACCAGGAGGACCGGGAGCGCCCGTCCGACGTCCGTCGCAACCCGGAGCAGCAGCCAGGACACGATGCTCACGGCGAACGCTGGCGCGATGCCCACGGCCAGCAGGGCGATCAGGAGGGTGCCACGGTGCGACCGTGCCATCCGGACGCGCCTACCCGTGCCCGCCGACGGCGACTTGGCCCCGGACGTACGCCTGGATCTCCTCGATGACCCGCAGGTGCTCGCGCAACGCCTGGCGTTCGACTCGCGGAAGGCGGCCGGGGTCGACGTAGTCGTGCAACTCCCGTCCGGCTTCGACCTGCTCGACGTGCTGCGCGAACCGAAGCTGGCTGAGGCGCTCGTAGGCGGCCAGCACGTCGTCAGCGTCGCTGTGGGGGATCGCGCCGTGCGCGGCGAGCAGCCGGAGTCGTTCGAACGTGTTCGTCTCGCGAATACCAACGGCGAGGGCGTACGCTCTGGCGAGCTCGACGACGGGCATGACCCCCCGATGCTTGACGTGGAACGAGCCGCGATGCTCGCCGTGGCGCTCCAGCGCGAACCTGCCGAACAGGCCGATCGCAGGCCGGTGGTCGAGCGCCGCGCCCAGGAGGAGTTGACGGAAGAGCGGTGCATCGGCGATCCAGTCGAGCAGGTCGTCCCAGAGCTGCGCGGCGAGGCCCGGGTCACCGGCCAGCCCCCGCAGGTCAAAGAAGATCTCGGCGCCGAGCAGGGCATCCGGTTCGGGCCGGCGGACCCAGGCCAGGAAGCGGTGGCGCCATCCCGCGAGCGGTAGCCGCCAGGCCGGGTTGCTCGCCATCATGCCACCGGCGCAGCGCGGGAAGCCGCACCGTTCGATGGCCGCGACGGCTCGCTCGGCGAGCGTCTTAAAGTAGCTGGCGGCCATTCCGGCCAGGTCGTCCGGAGGGTCGGCGTAGACGAGGGCGTTGTCCTGGTCGGTGCGAAGCCCCTGCTCGCGCCGACCCTCGCTGCCGAGGCCGAGCCAGCAGTACTTGACCGGGGGCGGCCCGAGCTCCGCTTCGAGCAGCGCCAGGATGCGCCGCGCCAGGTGATCGTTCGTCTCGGCGGTCAGCCGTCCGATCGCCTCGCCGCTGAGTCCGGCGTGTGTCAGCAGGGAGACCGCCTGGACGCGGGCGGGGCCCAGGTCGACGAGGCGATCGATGGTCTGGGCCCGGTCGATCTGGCGCGCGACGAACAGCGGCCCGCCGGCCTGGGCCGCCATGAGGTCGCCGTCGGCGATGACGCCGATCGTCTGGTCGCCGTCGAGCACCACCAGATGGTGCAGGCGGTTCGCCAGCATCGCCTGAGCCGCCTCGAAGGCGAAGGCGTCGGCGTCGACGGTGACGAGCGGTCGGCTGGCGATAGTGTCGACAGCGGCGCCGGGGTCACGCCCGGCGGCGAGCACCTGCCTGAGGTCGGAGTCGGTGATGATCGCAATCGGGCGGGATCGCTCCTCGAGGACCACCGCCGACGGCGCATCGGCGTCGGCCATCAGGCGCGCGGCGTCGCGGATCGTCGTCTCGGTTGCACACGTCACCAGCGGTCGCGTGAGCAGGTGGCGGACCGCGACGCCGATCGCACCGACCTGCCGGTCACGCCAGGAGACTTCTGGGGACTCGGACGGCGGTGGGGTGACGGGCGGCACGGCTGTCGGCGCTCCGTCCGCCTACGGCGTCCCCTGGGCGAGCGGTGCGAGCAGGATTCGCAGCGCCAGCAGCAGTGGCAGCGCGAGGATCGGGATGTGGACGTCCGGCACGGACGCCGGTGTGATGCGCCGGACCACGAAGATCGGCGGTGCCGTCGCCTTCTCGAAGAGCTCGGTGAAGAACGTGCGCCGGCCGCCGCTCAGGATCGCCAGGACGATCCGCCCGAGCAGCATCCAGAGGAAGAAGGCGAGGATGAAGTTGAGGATCTCGACGAGGATCGGGAGCATGGCCCAGCCGGCGCGACGGGGGAGGCGCCGGTGGCCCGGCGCCTCCCGAACGGGGTCGACGAACGATGATAGACGAGCGGGCGGCTCTCAGATCTCCGCGACCCGTTCGGTCCGCTCGGCGCCCGGCGTCGAGCGCGGGTCCTCGTCCTCGTACATCTCGCCGACCGGAATCCGCAAGTCGTCCACCATCCGCTGGATCTCGACCGGCGGCGGCGCGGTGGCGAGGCTGACGATGATCTGGAGGGCGAAGTTCACGATCATGCCGAAGATCCCCGCCGAGAGGTGGGAGAGCCCGAGGATCGTGAAATACGGGTTGGTGTAGTTGAGCGCCAGGTACAGGATGCAGACGATCATCCCACCGGACATCCCGGCGATGGCGCCGGCCGCGTTGGCGCGCCGCCAGAAGATCCCGAGCAGGATCACCGGGAAGAACGACGACGCGGCCATCGAGAAGGCCCAGGCGACCATCTGGGCGATCAGCGCGAGCCTTGGCACGGCGGCCAGAGCGGCGAGGGCCGCCCCGACCAGGATCATCACGCGGCTGATCATGAACCGGGTGCCGTAGGAGGCGTTGGGGTTGATCAGCTTGGCGTAGATGTCGTGCGAGACGGCCGTCGCGATGACCATCAGCAGTCCGTCGGCCGTCGAGAGCGCCGCGGCCAGGCCCCCGGCGGCGACCAGCGCCGAGACCGTATACGGCAGGCCCGCGATCTCCGGTGTCGACAGGACGATCAGGTCGGCGACGATGCTCAGCTCGGGGAACTGGAGGATGCCGTCGTTGTTGGCGTCGCGGATCGTCAGCAGGCCGGTCTGGCCCCAGTTTGCGACCCACTCCGGCAGACTGGCGATCGGCTGGCCGACCAGGTTCTGGAGCATCTCCCAGCGCGCGAATGCGGCGTAGGCCGGCGCGGTGAAGTAGAGCAGGTAGATGAAGAACAGCGACCAGCCCACGCTCATCCGGGCGGCCTGCGGGTTCGGCACGGTGTAGTACCGGATCAGGATGTGGGGCAGGCCGACGGTGCCCAGCATCAGGCAGAGGGTCAGCGCCATGTACTCCCAGGGCGTGCCGATCCAGTCGCGGTTCGTCACCAACTCGGGCGGCGTGATCCCCAGGCCCTGCAGGCTGGTGCGCCAGGACGCGTTGGAGAGCGCCGTGGTGAACGGCTGGACGTACTGGGTCGCGAGGCCCTGGGCCTGCTCCAGCGCCGTGATGTTCTGGAGCGCCTGGCCGTACATCAACTCCGAGATCGGCACGCCCGTGAAGCGGGCCGAGAGCATCGAGACTGGGATCAGGTACGCCACGATCAGGATGATGTACTGCGCGACCTGGGTCCAGGTGATCGACTTCATGCCGCCCAGGAAGGAGCAGAGGACCACGCCGGCCAGGCCGAGGACGCAGCCGAGGACGTACTCCACTCCGAAGAAGCGGCTCATGATCAGGCCGACGCCGACGACCTGGGCCGTGACGTAGGTGAACGACGTCAGGATCGCGCAGATCGCGGCGATCAGGCGGGCCGTCCCGGCCTTCTCGGCGAACCGCGCCGCTACGAAGTCCGGGATCGTGAACTGGCCGAACTTGCGGATGTACGGCGCGAAGAACAGCGCCAGGATGACGTAGCCGCCGGTCCAGCCCATGATGTAGGCCAGGCCGTCGTAGCCGAGCAGCCAGATCGTGCCGGCCATCGAGATGAACGAGGCCGCGCTCATCCAGTCGGCGCCGGTGGCCATGCCGTTGAAGAACGCCGGCACCTTACGGCCGGCGACGTAGTACTCGTCGAACTTGCGGGTGAAGTTGACGATTCCGATGACGCCGTAGAGGGCGAAGCTGAGCACGATGAACAGCATCGCGATCAAGCCGCGCGGGAGCCCGGCGTTCAGCTCCAGGAACATGACGATCGCGATGAAGGCGATCAGGAAGAGGGTGAAGAGGCCGTACCCCTTGTACAGCTTTGCTTCCCAGGCTCGCCACTCGGTCCGAGTCATCGGAGCGTCCGATGTTTCGGCGACAGATCCTGCCATCGCGCTCTACCCCTCCCCTTCCTTGTGGAAGCCGTACTTCGGGTCGATCACCTTGTTCATCACGATGGCGTAGACGAAGATGAGGACGACGAAGACGGTGATCGAGAACTGGCTCGACAGCCAGTAGCCGAGCGGGAAGCCGGTCAGGATCGTGATCCGGTTCAGGGAGGCCGCGAACGGCGGATGCGCGAACGTCACGACCGCCCAGATCACCGTCAGGATGACGATCAGGCGGAAGTTCTCCTTCCAGTACGCTTCGAGGCGTGCCCTGCGATCGTCCCGATCGCGAGACGCGTCACGCATGTGTCTCCTCCATTGGAGTAGCAGCGAACCAACGTCGGTACGGTATGGGGACGCGCCGGCCGGCGTCCGGTTGTGACTCAGAAACCCGGCGAGGCCGATAGGATCCGGGTGTTCAGACCCTCCACCAACGTTGCGACGTCGTCCAGGAACGGCCAGCCGCGAAGCTCGGGACAATCCCTGGCCTCGCCCAGCGTCGCCCGCACCAGCGCCACGCTGCGTGGGGTCGGCGGGATCGCCAGCAGGTTCGCCAGACGGATCATCAACGCTCGTGCTCCGGCATCCAGCGGGGGACAGGCCGCCATCGCCCGTCGCACCGCTTGATCGATCGACTCCGCGCGCTCGTCCGCCCTGGCCCGCCGCACGCGCCTGAGGGTCCAGGCGGCACTGGAGAGCGCCCCGACGTACAACACGGCCAGCCCGGCGAGCACGGCGCCCGGGCCAAGCCACGGGATCAGCGCGATCGAGGCCACCAGCTGACCGGTCAGGCCGATCACGACGCGCCGGTCGCGATCGAAGATCAAGTCGATGGTCCGAAGCGTCCGCCGCTGGGCGAGGTCGTCGCGGAGCTCATAGACGCGACGGGCGCACTGCTCGACGTGCTGCAGGAACGCGGCGTCGACGCTCACGAGCTGGCCTCACTCAGTGCCGGGCCGATCCGGGCGTTGCTCGGGTGCCGGTCGATAGACCAGGAGGGCCTCGTGTGGCAGCGGCAGGAGCAAGAACACGAGGGCCAGGCCGAGCATCAGCGAGCCGCTCCAGGCGAACGGCTGCGGGAGGGCCGGCAAGAGCAGATGGAGTGCGAGGCGGACCAGACCGATGGCCGTCGCGGCGACCACCAACCAGCGTACCCAATCGCGTCCCCGTCCGAGCATGGTCCGATCGTAGCACGGGATGACGCCTCTTTCACCATCCACGGGGGCGCAACGCCCTTGTCGCTCCGGGGGCATCATCGTTGGGCGGCGGGAATGTGGCAAGGGCCCGGAGCCGCGCCCCGAGCAACACTTACACGATTCTTACAGCGCGGCGCGCTTACGGCACGTGCCGGGGCGCGGCATCGGGCCGGCCTCGTGCGACGTCGGACTGTCGCCGTCGCCCCGCCAGGCGGTGCCGGCCTTCGCCAGCGGGAGCGCCACCCGGAAGCAGCTCCCCCAGCCGGCCTCGCCGCGGACCGTCAGCGTGCCGCCGTGGCGCTCCACGATCTCGCGACTGATCGGCAGTCCCAGGCCGGTGCCCTCGGGCTTCGCCGTCAGCGGGTCGCCCACCTGGGTAAACTTCTCGAAGACGGCCTCGATCTGGTCGGCCGGGATGCCGATGCCGCTGTCCTCGACCTCGACGACGGCGTGGCCGTCGACGCGGGCCGTGCGGACCCGGACGCGGCCCCCCGAGGCCGTGAACTTGGCCGCGTTCGACAGCAGGTTGGTGACCACCTGGACGATCTTGTCGCGGTCGGCCACGATGGGGACTGGATCGGGATCGGCGGCGGTCGCGAGGGTGATGCCTTTGTCGTCGAAGAGGGCGCGATTGGCGCTGACTGCCTGGGCCGCGACCTCGCCGAGATCGAGCGGCTCCAGCTCCCACGACATCGCGCCGGCCTCGATCTTCGAGAGGTCGAGGATCTGGTTGATCATTCGCGAGAGCCGCTGATTCTCCTGGACGATGATCGCCAGCACCTCACGCTGGACGTCCTTCGAGAGGTCGTCGCGGTCGAGGCCGTCGAGCAGGCTCTCCGAGAGCGAGCGGATCGAGGTCATCGGCGTCCGCAGCTCGTGCGAGACGGTCGCCACGAAGTCGCTCTTGAGGCGGTCCAGCTCCTGGAGCTGCCGGTTCGCCTGCTCGAGCTCGGCGGTGCGCTGCTGGACCTTTTGCTCCAGGTCCCTGGACAGGTCGTCCAGCGCGCGGTAGTGCTGGGCGTTCCGCAGGCCGAGTCCAAGCTCGCCGGCCAGGGTCCGGAAGAACTGGAGCAGCTCCGGCGAGAAGTAGACCCGCCCGGCCGCCAGGTAGGCCGACAGGACGCCGATCGGCCGCTCGTCGACGGCGATCGGAGCGTGCACGAACGAGCCCGGCATCGGCGTGTTCGGCGTCGGGAGCGCCAGGGGTCGCTGGATCAGGGCCGTGTCCTCGACCACGATGACGCGGTTGTCGAGGAAGCTCTGGCCGAACGTGGTCTCGCGGTTGACCGGGTCGCCGGCCGAGAGGTCGGAGTCGGGGGGCCAGCCGACCTGGCTCTTGATCCGGAGCCGGTCGTCGGGATCGAGCATCCGCACCGTCAGCCGCTCGAACTCCAGCTCGCGGTGGAGCAGCTCCAGGACGCGGTCCATCATCTGGCGCGGATCGAGGGTGTTGGCGATGCGCTGGGTGGCTTCGTTGAGGAGTGAGAGCTCACGGACCCGCCGCTGCAGCTCCTCGCGGCTCTGTTCGAGCGACTGCGAGACCCGGCCGAACAGGTCGACGATCGCCTCGACGCGCTCGGGCGCGGCCTCGACGATGCCTTCCATGATCGCCTGAGCTGACGACGTGCCGACGGCGCCGGAGAGCAGGCGCTCGGCGAGCTGGGTCAACTCATGGCGGTCGGCCTCGGTCAGCGAGGTCGGATCGGCGATGCCGCGCTCCGAGAAGAACACCTGGAACGCCGCCGACGCCCGCTCCCGGCCCATGAATTTGGCGACCAGGTCCTCCATCCGCTCCGGCGTGATCTCCTGGACGACGCCCGGCGTCACCGGGCGGCCCGGTTCGGGCTCGGCCAGGCCGACGAAGCGCTCGGCCTGGGCTAGCTCGAGCGGCGTCGGGCGGGTGCAGAGCGAGACCCCGATGTAGGCCATGACGTTCGCCGCCATCGACCAGAAGACGGTGTTGGCCCAGAAGCCGAGCCCGTCGACGCCGAACAGGTGCTCGGGCCGCAGCCAGGCGATCCCCATCGGGCCGACCTCCAGCAGGCTGGCCGGCACCCAGCCAGAGCGCACGAAGGCCGGCAGGAGCAGGGTGTAGAACCAGATCACGAAGCCGATCGCCAGGCCGGCCAGCGCGCCGGGGCGGGTCGCGCGGCGCCAGTAGAGGCCGCCGAAGAAGGCCGGCGCGAACTGGGCGACGGCGGCGAACGAGATCAGCCCGATGTTCACCAGCGTGTACGACTCGCCGATCAAGTGGTGGAAGCCGTAGCCGAGGAAGATCGTGAGGGCGATGGCGAGCCGCTTGCTGGTGATCAGGAGCCCGGAGATGTCGCGGCTCTTGCCGAGGCGGACCAGCCAGGGGACCACCAGGTTGTTCAGGATCATCGTCGAGAGCGCGATCGACTCGACGATCACCATGCCGGTCGCCGCCGAGAGGCCGCCGACGAAGACGAACAGGGCCAGCCAGTGGGCATGGTGATTGAGCGGCAGCGTCAGCACGAAGTAGTCGGCGGCGGTGGCCGGGGCGCCCGGGAAGCTGAGCAGGCCGCCGAACGCGATCGGGAGGACGAACAGGTTGATCAGGAGCAGGTAGGTCGGGAACATCCACATCGCGGTCTTGATGTGCGACTCGTGAGTGTTGCCGATGACCGCCATGTGGAACTGGCGCGGCAGCAGCATGATCGCCAGCATCGAGAGCCAGGTCAACGCCAGCCAGTCCCCATACGAGAACCCGGGGTCGCCGCCGAGCAGGTGGGCGTACTCCGGCCGGGCGGCGGCCTGCTCGAAGATGTCGGCCGGGCCGCCGAACGCCCCGAAGGTGACGAAGACGCCGACGGCCAGGAACGCGAGCAGCTTCACCAGTGACTCGAAGGCGATGGTGGCGACCAGGCCCTCATGTCTCCGCGAGGAGTCGAGGTCTCTTGCGCCGAACATGATGCAGAACAGGGTCAGCAGGGCGGCGGCGCCGAGGGCGGTGTCGGCGTAGAACGGGCGGCTGCCGGAGGCCGGGATCACGTCCGGGTAGCGCAGGAGGACGTCCCAGCTCTGGGAGATTGCCTTGAGCTGGAGGGCGATGTATGGGGTGATGCCGACCACGGCGATGGCCGCGACGGTGCCGCCGAGCAGGGCGGACTGGCCGTACCGCGATCCGAGGAAGTCGGCGATCGACGTAATGCTGTTGGTCTTGGCGATCCGGACCGTCTTGCGCAGTACGAACCACCAGAGCAGCGCCATCAGGGTCGGGCCGAGGTAGATCGGCAGGAAGCCGATGCCGCCCGACGCTGCCCGCCCGACGCTGCCGTAGAACGTCCAGGACGTCGCGTAGACGGCCAGCGACAGGGCGTAGATGACCGGGTTGTCGATCACGCTGATGCCGGCCCGGGCCTTCCGGTCGACGTAGTAGGCGATCCCGAAGAGGCCGAGGACGTAGGCCAGCGCGACCGCCAGGACGCCGATCTCGCTCAGCATCGCTGCGGCCTCATTCGGCGAATCATGAGCGGCGCACCAGGATGAATACGGCGACGATCCCGGCCGTCCAGACGCCGAACAGGTAGAGGTACAGGACCGGGATCCCGACGAACGTCTGGGCCTGGTGGAAGATCGCGAGGATCGGGAAGTTGATGAGGAGGACGCCGAGCAGGAACAGCAGCCCGAGTCGCTCGCCGAGTCGGTCGGTCATTTCACGCTCCGTCGCGTGTCGCAGCGGGTGTCCGCGATCCGCGATTGCGTCGCGGACCGTACGGGCCTATGATCTTGCACGGTCGCTGTGCGCGCAACGTCGGGCCGTCGTCCGGCCGGTCGCGCTTGCACGATCGTTACACCGTCTGTAGTTGAGCGATGAGCGAAACGACGTCGGCGCCGACGATCCTGGTCGTGGACGACGACCCGCACATCCTGCTCGCCCTGCGGCTGGCGCTCCAGTCGCGCGGGTACGTCGTTCGGGCCGTGCCGAACGGTCCCTCGGCGCTGGCGGCGGCCCAGGATGCTCGGCCGGACGCCGTCGTGCTGGACCTGGCGATGCCACGGATGGACGGGG
>Ga0075421_100013207_pt1 | contig 10285 bp, 12 predicted proteins | sample SoiMetdeltSBSDD5_FD_75292 | JGI IMG/M metagenome (GOLD analysis project Ga0075421, IMG submission 75292) | Bulk soil microbial communities from a Populus tree surrounding site in Tennessee, USA - Soil MetaG P. deltoides SBSDD5 | ecosystem: Environmental > Terrestrial > Soil > Tree plantation... | reverse complement strand
AGCATCTCGTCGGCGCGGCGATACAGATCGGCCATGTCCATCCCCTCGCCGAGACAGCCGGCGCCGATCGAGATCGTCACGTTGATGCGCTTATCTTCGGCGACGAACGCATGCGCTTCCACCAGAACGCGCAGCTCTTCACCAATCTTTGCCGCATTCGCCAGCGCCGTCTCCGGCAGGACCGCGCAGAACTCCTCGCCGCCGTAGCGGCCGAGCCGGTCGTTCGGTCGCAGGCGCTTCTGCAGAATCGCGGCCAGCCCGCGCAACACCGAATCGCCGGCGAGGTGGCCGTACGTGTCGTTGATGTGCTTGAAGTGATCGATGTCGAGCATCAGCACGGACAGGTCGCGGTTGTGCCGCCGCGCGCGCGGAATTTCCTCACGCAGCGTCGCGTCGAGCTGCTTGCGGTTGGAGAGATTGGTGAGCCCGTCCGTCACCGTCATGCGGAACAGGATCTCGTGGTACTGCACCTCGATGTCCGAGCCCGAGAGGTACTTGAAGATCGTGTCGCCCACGCGCAGCCGGTCGCCACGCTCGAGCGGCCGCTCGCGCACGGGCTGCGCTTCGTCGTTGACGAAGGTGCCGTTCGTCGACGCGAGATCGACCACGTAGAGCCGCTCGTCCCGTCGCTCCAGACGGGTGTGCCGGCGGGAGACGCAGTCGCTCGGCAGCACGATGTCGTTGTCGCGGCCGCGACCGATCGTCGTGATTTCCTTGGCGAGCGTATGCAGTCGGCCGAGGTCGGCTTGCGCGGGGGCGTGGATGACGACGAGACAACCCTGCCCGGATTGCCCGATCTTCAGCTGCTCCAGCCCGGTCACCCGGGTCTTGACGTCGTAGTCGGAATCCACGCCGCGCAGCGTACTTTGGGCCCGCCGGCAGGTCCATAGAACCGTAGGCCGGTCAGAAATTGAAATCCGGCTTGCCTGGCAACAGCCCCCGCACCTCTTCCGGCCGCAGCTGCCGCCACTGCCCCGGCTTCAAGTCGCCCAGCTGCAGATTGATGATCCGCACGCGCTGCAGCCGCTGCACCTTGTAGCCGAAGAACGAGCACATCCTGCGGATCTGCCGATTCAATCCCTGCGTAAGGATGATACGAAACGTCGTGGCAGCGACCCGCCGGACCTTGCACGGCTTCGTGACCGTGCCGAGGATGCGCACGCCGCTTGCCATGCCGTTCAAGAAGATCTCGGTGACCGGCCGGTCGACCGTCACCAGGTATTCCTTCTCGTGCTCGTTCTCGCTACGCAGGATCTCGTTGACGATGTCGCCATTGTTCGTCAGCAGCAGCAGCCCTTCCGAATCCTTGTCGAGCCGGCCGATCGGGAAGATGCGCTGCGGGTACTTCACCACCTCGAGCAGATTGCCGACGATGTGAGGCTCGACCGTCGAAGTGATGCCGACCGGCTTGTTGAGTGCGATGTAGACGTGGCGCTCCGCGCCGGCCACCGGCTTGCCGTCGACGCAGACGACGTCGCCGGCCGCGACCTGCGTGCCGAGTGTCGCCACGACGCCGTTGATGGTGACGCGCCCGGCCTCGATGCGCGCGTCCGCCTCACGGCGCGAGCACAGGCCTGTCTCGCTGATGTACTTGTTCAGTCGCAAACGCTACGCCGACGGAATGAACTCATCGTCGCCCTGATGTTCCCGCTCGAACTTCAGGAAATTGTAATACCCGCAGACCTTGCCGTACGGATAGCGCCGGCAGACGTTCGGCCGCGCCTCGTAGACGGTGCAGCGGCGCTCGTCCCGGTCGAAGAAGCGGCACACCGACTTGTAGATGTGATCCTGATGGTGCCGCAGGATCTGCTCATCGTCCCCCTCGGCCGAGCGATAGCGGTAGGTGAAGCGTTGTCTCGCCTCCGCCTCGGTCAGATTGAAGTGCCGTGCCAGGCGCTCGATGTCGAAGTCGCTCACGGCGATGCGACCGTGACTGCAGCAATAGCCGGGGCAGTCGAGACAGTTGTAGCGCGTCATATTTTCTGCAGAGTGACGAAGCTGAAGGCGTACTGATGACGCTCATCCGCCGCGTGGTGTTCCACGGCTGCCTCTCGCCACTGTGCAGGATCGAGCTTGGGGAAAAAGATATCGCCGTCGACGCGCGCATGGACGCGCGTGAGGTGAATCGTGGTCGTGCGCGGCAGCACCTGCCGGAAAATCTCAGCGCCGCCGATGACGACGATCTCGGGCACGCTGCCGGCGGCGGCCAACGCCGCATCGAGCGAGTGCGTCACCGCGACGCCTGCGATCGCCAGCCCGGCCTGGCGCGAAATCACGATGTTGGTGCGCCCCGGCAAGGGCCGGCCGATGGAGTCGAACGTGCGCCGGCCCATGACGACCGGCTTGCCCAGGCTCAAGGCCTTGAAGCGCTTCAGGTCGTCGGGCAAGTGCCACGGCAAGCGGTTGTCGCTGCCGATCACGCCATTCTCAGCAACCGCGACGATGATGGAGATCATTTCTTGTCGAGCGGCTCACGGTCGAGCATCGTGCCGCGGCACTCTTTCGCCCCGCACCGGCACGCATAGAGCGCCAGCTCGACGGGATCGTCGGTGCTCTCCCAGGTCAGCTGGTAATCGTAGCCCAGCTCCTCGCCGGGCTTGATGCGCCGGATCGCCTCGATGTAGACGCGCCCGTCCTCGATGACCGTTTCGCAGTTCGGATCGCAGCTGTGATTGATGAACCGGGCCTCGTTGCCGTTGACCCCGGCGTCGATGACCGTGCGCTTGCTGGCGATGAACAGGAACGTGTGGCCGTCGTCGTCGCCCTTGCGCTCGTAGCGCCGGTCGGCCTCGGCATGGGAGATGCGCTCGCCCAGGTATTCGATGATGCGCGCGCCCTTCTTGATCGAGCGCGTCGCATAAACGCCGCAGCCGTGGATGCCGGAATCGCGCGTCTCCACCGGCGGCGGCTCGAAATGGTCCAGGTCTCGCCGCGCGGACACTTTTCTCACGGACGGGCGCGGCTTGCCGCGCTCCTGCTTGCGACTTCGCTTCGTGGCCATGGACGACTAGACGGCGATGGGCGCCCTGATGCTGGGATGCGCCTGATAGTTCAGGAGCTGGAAGTCCTCGAACTCATACTCGAAGATCGACGGCGGCTTGCGCTTGATCGCCAGCCGCGGCAGCGGCAGCGGCGTGCGCTGCAATTGCTCGTCGGCCTGTTCGAAGTGGTTGAGGTACAGGTGGCAATCGCCGCCGGTCCAGACGAAGTCGCCGGCAGCGAGGTCGCACTGCTGCGCGAACATGTGCGTCAGCAGGGCGTAGGAAGCGATGTTGAACGGCACGCCGAGAAACACGTCGGCGCTGCGCTGGTAGAGCTGGCACGACAGCTTGCCGTCGCCGACCCAGAACTGGAACAGCGCGTGACACGGCGTCAGCGACATCTGCTCGAGCTCGCCGACGTTCCAGGCGTTGACGACGATGCGGCGCGAGTCCGGATTGCGGCGGATCAGGTCGATCGTGCGGCTGATCTGGTCGATCGGCTTGCCGTCCGGGCCTGGCCAGGCGCGCCACTGCTTGCCGTAAATGGGACCGAGCTCGCCGCGCTCGTCGGCCCACTCGTCCCAGATCGACACGCCGTGGTCGTGCAGGTAGCGCACGTTGGTGTCGCCCCTCAGGAACCACAGCAGCTCGTACACGATCGACTTCAGGTGCAGCTTCTTGGTCGTCAGCAGTGGAAAGCCTTGCGCAAGGTCGAAGCGCATCTGATGGCCGAACACTGACTGCGTGCCGGTGCCCGTGCGATCGTCTTTGCGAGTGCCGCGCTCGCGGATGTAGCGCAGGAGGTCGAGGTACTGCTGCATGTCACGTGGTCTGCAGTTGCAGATTGCCGCTCGGCTGGTTGCGGCGGTAAGCGATGGCCAGCATCACGATGCCAGCGAGAATCATCGGCGCGGAGAGAATCTGTCCCATCGTCACCCAGTCGAACAGCAGGTAGCCGCGATTTTCGTCCGGCACGCGCACAAATTCCACGATGAAGCGGAACACGCCGTAGCAAAGCAGAAACAGCCCGGACGGCGCAAGCCGCGGCCGCGCCTTCGCCGTGAACACCCACAGGATCGCGAACAGCAGCAACCCTTCGAGCAATCCTTCGTAGAGCTGCGAGGCGTGCACGTGCAGCAGGCAGGGATCGATCGAGAAGCGCTCGCACAGGCGCCGCGCCTCGGCCGCCTGCATCGGATGCAGCACAGCCGGGTCGACGCTGAAGCCCCACGGCGCCTCCGTCGGCTTGCCCCACAGCTCGCCGTTGATGAAGTTGCCGATGCGCCCGGCGAGGATGCCGAGCCCCGGCAGCGGCGCCATGAAATCGAAGACGTCGGCGATGGAGCGCCGGCGGCGCACGGCAAAAATTGCAACCGCAATCAGCGCGCCGATCAGGCCGCCGTGGAACGACATGCCACCTTCCCAGATGCGCAGGATCATGAGCGGATCCGCCAGCACTTCCGTCGTTCCGTAGAACAGGATCCAGCCCAGCCGCCCGCCGAGGATCACGCCGACCGCAGCGAAGAAGATCACGTCATCGACGTCGGTGGGCGTCCAGCTCGAGCCGGGCTGCGACGCGCGGCGACGGCCGAGCCACCAGCCGACGGCGAAGCCCACCACGTACATGAGCCCGTACCAGCGGATCGCGAGCGGACCGACGGGGCCGAACGGGCCGATCGAGACGAGGATGGGGTCGATCGAAGGGTAAGGGATCATTTGTTGTTGGCCAATTGCGCGGACAAGTATAGCAACGGTGCTTGCGGCGTCCTTCAGTCGCGCACGATGCGGCAGAAGTACGCCTTGAGGTAGCGCGTCTCCGGAATCGCCGGGTGAATGGGATGATCCGGCGCCTGACCGCCGACCTCGACGACCTGTGCGAAGCGGTCGAGATGGCGCGCGCCGCGCTGAATCGCCGCCAGCAGCTGCTGCGGGTCGAGGTGGTACGAGCATGAGCACGAGACCAGGATGCCGTCGCGCTCCAGCAGTTGGATTGCCAGCTGGTTGAGCCGGCGGTAAGCCGCTTCGCCCTTGGGGATGTCTTTCTTGCGCTTGATGAACGCTGGCGGATCGATCACGACCACATCGAAGCGGCGCTTCTCTGCATGCAGCTGCTCCATCACGTCGAATGCGTCGCCGCGAATCGTCGCGGGCTTCAAGCCGTTCGCCGCGGCAGCCGCCTGCAAACCTTCCAATGCCGGCGCCGACGAGTCGACACACGTGACCTCGGTTGCACCAGCCCGCAGCGCACCGAGCCCCCAGGCGCCGAGGTAGCTGAAGACATCGAGCACGCGCGAGCCGCCGACGTATTTGCGGAATGCCAGCCGGTTCGCAGCCTGGTCGAAGAACCAGCCGGTCTTCTGCCCGCCCCCGAGCGGAATGCGGAACGTGACGCCGCCCTCCTCCACGTCGACGGACTCGGGCACATCGCCGAATGCCGGCTCCACGTACGACGGCAGTCCTTCGAGCTCGCGCACGCCTGCATCGTTCTTCCATAGCATCGCCGACGGTGCGATCGCTTTGCGCACTGCCGCCTCGACATCGGCGCGCATTGCTTCCATGCCCGCCGTCGCGATCTGGCCGACGACGACGTCGCCGAAGCGATCGAGCACCAGACCCGGGAGCGCATCTGACTCGCCGAAGACCAGTCGATAGAACGGCTGGTCGTACAACGACCGTCGCAGCGAGTGCGCGACCTGCAATCGATGCACGATGAGCGACTTGTTGGGCGGGTACTCGGGATCGCGCCCGAGGATGCGCGCGCAGATGAGTGAGTGCGGGTTGACGTAGGCGTAGCCGAGAAACTTGTCGCGATCCGCAACCACCCGGCACAGCGCACCGGGCTTGAAGCCCGGCAGCGGCGTGCGCGCGGTGTCGACCTCGTTGGAAAACACCCACAGATGGCCCGCGGACAGCCGGCGATCCTCGCCGCGCTTCAGGCGCAATTCCGGCAGTTCTGCTCTATCCGCCATCCGCTATCCGCTATCCGCTTCATAATGGGCGGCGCATTCTAGCCGAGCCAACGCCATGACCACGCATCACAATCGCCTGGGCAATCGCCTCGCCGGCGAAACCAGTCCCTACCTGCTGCAGCACGCGGCCAATCCCGTCGACTGGCATCCGTGGGGCGAGGAGGCACTCGAGCTGGCGCGGCGCCTGAACAAGCCCATCCTGCTGTCGATCGGCTACTCGGCCTGTCATTGGTGCCACGTCATGGCACACGAGTCGTTCGAGGATCCGGCCAGCGCGGCTGTGATGAACGAGCTGTTCGTGAACATCAAGGTGGATCGCGAGGAGCGGCCCGACCTCGACAAGATCTACCAGCTCGCGCAACAAATGCTGACGCAACGCTCGGGTGGCTGGCCGTTGACGATGTTCCTCGCGCCGGGGACGCAGCGACCGTTCTTCGGCGGCACTTATTTTCCGAAGGAGCAGCGCTACGGTATGCCGGCGTTCACCGACCTGCTGCAGCGGGTGAGCGCGTTCTATCGCACTCACGGTGAGGACATTGCGAAGCAGAGCGAAGCCCTGCAGCAAGCGTTCGCCGAGATGTCGCCGCCCTCCGCCTCCGCCGACACGCCCTTGACGCTCGCACCGATCGACGCGGCGCGCGCGCGGCTCGCGGAAGAATTCGATGCGCAGTTCGGCGGCTTCGGCTCGGCGCCGAAATTCCCGCATCCCACCAACATCGAGTTCCTGCTGCGACAGTGGCGCGCCACTGCTGCCAGCGAGACGCCCGATCTGCATTCGCTGTACATGGCGACGCTGACGCTGAAACGCATGGCCGAAGGCGGCATCTATGACCATCTCGGCGGCGGCTTCGCGCGCTACTCCGTCGACCAGTACTGGATGATCCCGCACTTCGAAAAGATGCTGTACGACAACGGTCAGCTGCTGCGCATCTATGCGAATGCGGCCCTCGCGACCGGCGAAGAGCTGTTTCGTCGCGTCGCCAACGAGACCGCCGACTGGATCATGCGCGACATGCAGGCGCCATCCGGCGGCTACTGGTCGACACTCGACGCGGACTCGGAAGGCCACGAAGGCAAGTTCTACGTGTGGGATGCGGCCGAGGTGCGCACGCTCCTGCCCGAGCCGGTCTACCAAGCCTTCGCGCGGCGTTTCGGACTGGATGGCGAGCCGAACTTCGAGGGCAAGTGGCACTTGCACGCCTATCGCTCCGACGACGAGATCGCAACGGAGCTCGGCATCGATGTGGCCGAGGTGCAGCAACGTCTGACGGCAGCGCGGCAGATCCTGCTTGCCAAGCGCAACGCCCGCATCTGGCCCGGCCGCGACGAGAAGATCCTCACGTCGTGGAACGGGCTGGCGATCGCCGGCATGGCCGTGGCGGCGCGCGTGCTGGGTCGTCCGGACCTCGCCGAGTCCGCCACACGCGCGGTCGATTTCATCCGCGAGCAGTTGTTCCGGAATGGTCGCCTGCTGGCCGTCCATAAGGATGGGCAGTCGCGCTTCGCTGCGTATCTCGACGACTATGCCTTCCTGCTCGACGCGTTGCTCGAGCTGCTCCAAACGCGCTGGCGCAGCTCCGATCTGCAGCTCGCAATCGCGCTCGCCGACGCCCTGCTCCAGCACTTCGGCGATGACGAGCACGGTGGCTTCTACTTCACGGCGGACGATCACGAACAGCTGATGCATCGCTCGAAGTCGTTCGGTGACGAGGCAGTGCCCGCGGGCAACGGGATCGCGGCGCAAGCGCTGACCCGCCTCGGGCTGCTGCTGGGCGAAACGCGCTACCTCGACGCCGCTGCGCGAACGCTGCGAGCCGCATGGGCTCCAGTGCAGCACTACCCGCATGCCCACGCGTCCATGCTGGTCGCGCTCGCCGAGCATCTCGATCCGCCGGAACAGGTGATCATCCGAGGAGCGCGGGACGAAGCGGCCCGCTGGCGCGACACGCTGACCAAGAAGTACTCGCCGATGCGCCAGGTCTTCGGGATCGAAGCGGATGCGCCAGGACTGCCTGAGGCGCTTGCAGCGAAGCGGGCACTGGATACGACCGTGGCGTACGTGTGTCGCGGGACGACGTGCTCGGAGCCTATACGAGCGTTGGCGCCGCTGTTGGCGTTGGCGGGGTGAAGAAGCCGCGCGCTATTTGCCGTCTTTCTGCTTCTTGCGCGCCTGCTTCATGTGGCGCGAGCGCTCGATCCCGGCCAGCTGCTTGACCTTCGCAGCCTCGATCGCTGCGGCGAGCGCCTGCTCGCCCCAGACCTTGAGCCGCACCGGGTCGTCGACGATCTCGGCCGGCACCTGATGATGGTCGGTGGTCAGATCGAACGCGTTCGGGTACGGCTTGAACTGCGGCATGCCGCGCTCCTGGTACACCTGCAGATTGCTCGCGTCGGTGTGCAGGTAGAGCTTGTCGTCCATCACGATGCCGAGCAGGCGCTCGTCGACGAAGATGCCGATGCCGCCGAATATCGACTTCGTCGAGATGCGCCCGAGGAACCCGAGCTGCTCTTCGACGTAATTGGCGAGCTCCGACTTGACCCGCATGGCGAGCGACTCTTTCTTCCTGAATTGGCCGGACCCGCATCCGGCGCCGGGAGTTTACGTCAGTCGCGCACGGATCGCATCGCGCAAGGGCCCGTGCAGCTGCAGATCGAAGCGCGGCGCTTGCATCCAGTCGTAGGCCCACGGGTTGTTGGTGCGCAGGGCTTCGGGCTCGTCGGCATAGCGAGGATGGACGTGTGCGTGCAGCGCCGGCTCCAGGTTGCCGAAGATCGCGTAGTTGATCCGCAACGCTCCAGTCGCTGCGAGCACGGCATCGCCGAGACGACCGAGATCCGCCAGAAATCGATCGCGCTCGGCCGCACCGAGCACGTTCAGATGCGGCACCACTGGATCGGGCAGCAACAGGCTGTAGCCCGCCAGGACCTGCCGCTGACCGAGCACGGCCCAGCCCGACGGCAGTCGCGCAATCAGAGCCGGTTCGGTCCCTGCGCGGCACGCTTCGACGCAACGATGGATTGCAGTAGTCACAGGTCACTTCCGGAACACGAAATACACAGCGCCGAGAATGCACAGCGCCGCCCATAGATAGTCGAGCTTCAACGGCTGGCGCATGTAGACGATCACGAACGGCACGAACACGGCGAGCGTGATCACTTCCTGCAGGATCTTCAGCTGCGGCAGGGTCATCACCGTGTACCCGACCCGGTTCGCGGGAACCTGCAACAGATACTCGAACAGCGCGATGCCCCAGCTCACCAGCGCGGCCGCCAACCACGGACGCTGGTTGAGATGCTTGAGATGCGCGTACCAGGCGAAGGTCATGAAGACGTTCGACAGCGTCAGCAAGACGACGGTACGCACGATCGGATTCATCAAGTTCATCGGGGCACCTCGATGCGCTTCAGTCGCGCGGGCGTCTCGCCCCGCTCCAGTCGCAGCACGAAATCGCAAGCATCGACCTGGGTGCACAGCTCGAAATCGCGCTGCGGCGCCCAGTCGCACGCCGGGTCGAAAAACATGGCCGCACTGTCGGCACTGCGCAGCCGCTGCGGCACGTCGGCGACCGATGGCGCCTCGCCGAGCAGACGCTGCTGTAACAGCTCCGCGCAGAGGTCATCTTCCGCGCAGCGTTCCTGCGCCTGCTTCCCCATGCGCACCAGCGTCACGACTGCCGGCGCTCGATGGCGAATGTACCGCACGATGGCGCCGGCGTTGACGAGCGAGCCCGTGATCACCTCGTCGGCGCCGGCGGCCGCGGCGAGGCCCTGTGTTCCCGAGTGAGTCGTGTGGATCAGCGTGCGGTCACGAAGGTCGAACCGCTCGAGGTCGGCCGGCGAGTTCCCGGAGTCGAAGCCCGGTAGCGGTCGCGCGTGGCGCTCGCCGATCAGCAGCCAATCGGGGTGCAGGCGCTTGAGCTCGCGCGCCTCCTCGACGTCGGCGACGGGGACGATTGCTCGCGCGCCGCGAGCGAAGGCGTAGGGTGCCAGCGAGAAGGCGCGGAAGACGTCGATGATGACTGCGAGGCCGCGGGCGCTGCGCGCGCCCGCTACGAAGTCAGCAATGTGGAGCTCAGCCGGCCGCCACCCGCTTGGCACGCTGCAGTCTCACGACGCGCTTGGCGTCCACCGGCTGCTCGTTCATGACGACGACCTTGGCGCGCTTGAAGAAGTTGAAGTCCGTGGCACTCGCCCAGGTGTAGGCACCCATCATGCGGCCCACGACCAGGTCGCCGACCTCCAGCTCCGGAAGAGAGATGTTGTCGTCGATGACGTCGATGGAGTCGCACGTCGGGCCGGCGAGCACGCTCTCGAACAGCTCCCCGCCGTCGCGCA
>Ga0075421_100013206_pt1 | contig 10286 bp, 5 predicted proteins | sample SoiMetdeltSBSDD5_FD_75292 | JGI IMG/M metagenome (GOLD analysis project Ga0075421, IMG submission 75292) | Bulk soil microbial communities from a Populus tree surrounding site in Tennessee, USA - Soil MetaG P. deltoides SBSDD5 | ecosystem: Environmental > Terrestrial > Soil > Tree plantation... | reverse complement strand
CGCACCGGCGAGAGCACACTCGCGATCGTGGGCGGCGTCAACCTCGTCGCGGCACCCGGGCTGACGAAGGTGCTCGACGCCGCGGGTGCCACGTCGCCAGATGGCCGGTCCAAGTCGTTTGACGCCTCCGCGGATGGATACGGCCGTGGAGAGGGCTGCGGTGTAGTCATCGTCAAGCGGCTCGCCGACGCGGAACGGGACGGCGACCGAGTTTTCGCGGTGATCCGGGGCAGTGCGGTCAGCCAGGACGGCCGCACCAACGGCATCATGGCACCCAACGGTGATGCTCAGGAGTACGTGGCCCGGCAGGCATTGCGGCAGGCCGGGGTCGATCCACACACCGTCGACTACGTCGAAGCCCACGGCACCGGCACCCGGGCAGGCGATCCGATCGAGGTCGGCGCACTAAGCCGGGTGTACGGCCGCAGCGGTTCGCAAGACAGGTGCAAGATCGGTTCAGTGAAGGCGAACATCGGACACCTTGAGGCCGGTGCCGGGGTCGCGGGCGTCATCAAGGCCGTCCTCGCCCTGCACCACCAGGAACTCGCGCCCAACGTCAACTTCACGACGCCAAATCCGGCGATCCCCTGGGACACCTGTGGGCTGGAGGTGGTGACCCGACGCGAGCCGTGGCGGGACGACGCATCGCCAAGACGCGCCGGAGTCTCGTCGTTCGGGTACGGCGGCTCGGTAGCCCATGTGGTGCTGGAACAGGCACCAGCCGCGGGCATGTCTGAGCCTCAGTCGCCTGTGGCACCCCCGGTACCGGTTTACGCACTGTCCGGCGCCTCGCCGAAGGGGGTCACCGAGTACGCCAACCGGCTCGCCGACTGGCTGGACGCTGCCAGCGACCAGTTGAATCTGACCGACGTGGCCCATACCCTGTTGACCCGCCGGTCGCACCTGCGCTACCGCGCCGCGGTGGTCGCCATGGACCGGACGGAACTGCGGGCGGCGCTGCGTGCGCTCGACCCTGACGAGGTCGTGCGTACCCTTCCGGAGTCACCGGCCGATCCGGTGTGGGTGTTCTCGGGACACGGCTCCCAGTGGCTTGGGATGGGCCGCGAACTGTTGGCCACCGAACCAGTCTTCGCCGAGATGATCGACTCGATCGGACCGGTGTTCGCCGAGGAGATCGGATTCACCCCCCGAGAGGCGTTGCTCGCGGAGGACCTCGGCGGCGTGGACCGCATCCAGCCGTTGATCTTCGCGGTGCAGGTCGCTCTTGCCGAACTGTGGCGCTCGTACGGCGTGAAGCCGGCCGCTGTGATCAGTCACTCAGTGGGCGAGATCGCAGCTGCCGTGGCCGCCGGAGTGCTCACGCCGCACGACGCGGCACGCCTGATCTGCCGGCGTTCGGTCCTGCTGCGGCGGGCCGCCGGGATGGGCGCGATGGCCATGGTGCCGCTGCCGTTCGAGACGGTCCGGACGCAACTGGACGACGGTGACATCGAGGCGGCCATCGAGGCGGCCCCCGAATCCACTGTGGTGTCCGGCACGCCAGAGGCGGTGCGACAGTGGAGCGAACGCTGGCGGGCCGACGGCCTGACCGTTCGCGCCGTGGCGTCCGATGTGGCATTCCACAGTCCCCAGATGGACCCGCTGCTGGACGACCTTGTGGCAGCGGTAAAGGACCTGCCGATCCGGCGGCCTGAAATCCCGATCTACACTACGGCGCTGGAAGACCCCCGTTCTGACGCGATCCGGGACGGCGAGTACTGGGCAACAAACCTGCGTAACCCGGTGCGGCTGGCGGCTGCGGTCCAGGCGGCCGCCGAGGACGGGCACCGGCTCTTCCTGGAACTGTCGGCACATCCGGTGGTCACCCACTCGATCAGCGACACCCTTGACCACCACGGGGTGAAGGACACGTTCGTCACGGGAACCCTGCGCAGACAGCAGTCGGAACGGACGAGTTTCCTGGAGAACATGGCCGGGCTGCACTGCCACGGCGCGACCGTGACCTGGTCGAGCCAGGCGGCGGGCCGAGTGACATCGTTGCCCACGATCGCGTGGCAGCACCGACAGTACTGGTACACACCCTCCGGTGCGTCCACCGCGACCGCGCAGGGCCACGACGTCGAGTCCCACACCCTGCTTGGTGCCCAAGTTCCGGTGGCTGGCCTTCCAGGGCTGCGGGTCTGGCAGACCCAGGTCGACCGGGAAACCCGCCCGTACCCCGGTTCACATCCGATTCACGGCGTGGAGATCGTGCCGGCAGCCGTGCTGTTCACGACGTTCCTCGGCACCTCCGACACCAGCGGGTTGAGCGACATCAGCCTGCGGGTTCCGCTGGCGATCGACACGGCGAGGCAGGTGCAGGTCGTCACCCAGGACGGCGCTGTCCGGCTGGCTTCCCGACCGGCGAACTCCGACGACCCGGACAGCAAGATCGGCGACGGATGGGTGACGCACACCACTGCCGCCGCGCTGGCCAGCGTCCCGGACGGCGGCGGCCGGTTCAACCTCGAATCGGCGATGGCCCGGTACCGGCAACGCCGGGACCCAGGCCTCGTGTTGGAACGCCTGCACCAGGTGGGCGTCGCCGACACGGGGTTCCACTGGACGGTGGAACGGCTCGCTGGAGGTGACGACAGTGTGCTGGCCACCGTCACCGCAGACACCTCGACATGGGCGGCGTTGTTCGACGCGGTACTCACCGTCGCGCCCCTGGTCTTTGATGGCGAACCCACGCTACGCATGCCTTCGTACGTACGCCGACTCACGACCCACGGCGTACCCCCCGGACGAGCGTTGATCGAGGTGCAGCGGCGCTCCGGAGACATCGTGGACGTGGTGGTCGCCGACCGCATCGGCAAGATCATGGCTCGGATGACGGGGGTTCGGTTCACCCAGGTCGGCGACGATACAACCGCACCGGTCGGACCACAGCGGCTGGTCCACCAGGTCAGTTGGGTTCCGGTGGATCTGGCGGGGCCCAAGCGGACCGGCCTCGAGGGTCGACGATTCGTCCTGGTAGACGACAAGACCCAACTCGGACAGCGGCTGGCCGAGAAGCTCGCCACCGCCGGGATGACCGTTGTGACACTCACCGGACACGACGAACTGGGTGAGCACACCGCTGCCACAGACGTTGTGATACTTCCGACCGACCCGGCGGGTGACGACGCACCGGTCAACGGAACATTGCGACTGGCCCGCTGCGCGCAGACGCTGATCAGCGCTGGCAGCCAGGCCCGGGTATGGGCCATCACCACCGGGCTTCGGAATGCCGCTGACGTGGCGCAGTTGCCGCAGGCATCGCTGTGGGGCCTGGGCCGCATCATCGCCGGCGAACACGCCGACGTGTGGGGCGGGCTGGTCGACCTGCCGGCCGACCCGACCACCCAGGATCTCGATGCGGTGCTCACCGTCTTCCACAGCCGACCGCAGGAGGACCTGATGAGCGTACGGTCAGGTCAGGTCGAGGCGACCCGGGTGAAACTTTTCAGCAGCCCCCCCAGCCGGCCGACGTTGGCGTGCCGCGCCGACGCGAGCTACCTGATCACCGGCGGACTGGGTGTGCTCGGGCTGGAGGTCGCCGACTGGCTGGTCAGCCGGGGTGCCCGCCACCTGATCCTTGCCGGTCGGACCGGTCTGCCGGCGAGGGACACCTGGGACAGCGTCACTGATCCCGCTGTCCGGCGTCGGGTCGACAGCGTTCGAGCGTTGGAAGCGCTCGGTGCCACGGTCCGAGTGGTCGCCGTGGATATCGCGGATATGGCGGCGACAGACAAGGCGTTGGACGCCGCCGCGTTGGAACAGCCACCGATCCGTGGCGTCGTACACGCGGCTGGGGTTCTGGACAACCGGATGTTCCTGGATCTGGACGAGCAATCCTTGCGGAATGTGATGCGCCCCAAGGTGGTCGGTGCCATGACGCTGCACCAGCTCTTCCCTCCGGGCAGCCTCGACTTCCTCGCGCTGTTCTCCTCCAACGGTCAGTTGCTGGGTTTGACCGGCCAGGCGAGCTATGCGGCCAGTAACTCATTCCTCGACGCGTTGGCACGGCACCGCCCTGGCGACACGATCAGTCTCGCGTGGACCTCGTGGCGGGGCATGGGCATGGCTGTCAGTGACGTGGTTGACCAGGAGCTGCGGGACCGAGGCATCGGTGACATTTCACCACCGGAGGCCTTCGCCGCGTGGGAACTGGCGAGCCAGTACGGCGAGCCGAACATGGTGATCATGCGGACCATACCGCTGGATCCGGGCACCCGAGTCCGACCGATCCTGCGACAGCTCGACTTTGGACGCACCGAGGAGAGAGCAACCGGGGACGGACCTCAACTAGCTGGACTGGACGCCGAGGAGCTACGGCGGCGAGTCCTCAGTGAGGTCTCGCGGCAGGTCTGCGCGGAGATGAAGCTGTCTGAGGACGATCTCGACGTTCGCCGGCCGTTGTCTGAGCTCGGCCTTGATTCCGTGATGACGGTTTCGATCCGGCGGCGGCTGGAAAAGCGGCTTCGGGTGGATGTTCCGGCGACACTGCTGTGGACCCATCCCACTGTCACCGCAGTGGCCGACTACCTGGTGACGCGGGTGACCCCGGAACAGACGGACGGTCCAGAAGCGAGCGGGCCTGCTGGGTCGGAACCGGTCCTGGTCGCGAGCTGAGAACGGTGTGGTGCGGCGGTCATCCGGCTGCCGCACCACGCAACGTCGTGTCATCGGTATGACCAAACAACCGGGCGAGCTCCACCCGGGAGCGCAGATTGAGTTTTCGGAAGATCCGTCGTAGATGGTAGTTCACAGTGTGCGGAGACACCCTCAACCGGCGTCCGATCTGCTGGTTGGTCAAGCCTTCAGCGGCAAGCCTGGCGACGGCGACTTCCCGGGGCGATAGGGCCGCCCATTCGGTCAGTCGTTGTTCCTCACCAGCCACCACCGCTTCTAGCGGTGGTGCCTCATACTTCTCGGCTACCAGTACGAGTGTCTGTCCGGCGTTCAGACGTTCAAGGTCCACTCGGGCCATAGTCGCCGCACAGGGGTTGGGATGCCGCGTCGCGGCGCGGGCGAGCAGCATCCCGTTGCGTTCGTAAAGTCCCCGGGCGTGCGCCGCCGCCGCGGCCAGCACCGGATATCGCGGGTTGTTCTCCGCGAGCCGGCTGGCCAGTCTGACCGCGGACGTCGCGATCTCGCTGTCGCCGACCGCGGTGCCGACACGCACGAAGAAGGCCGCCGCACACGGCTCGTCCAAGAACAGTGCCGGTGACCAGAGCAGACCGGCCAGCTGGCCGTAGAGGAGTTCTGTCACTCCCTGGGGACCGTCCTGCTCCATCGCGAGCTGAAGTTCGACCCAGTCGGGCAAGGGACAGGGCGGCGTCACCACGTGCTGGCGTGCCGACCGACAGGCCGCGACGTACCGGGCGGCCGCGGCCGTGTCGCCCTGCCGGACAGCCACCGAGGCCAGGACCGCGAGCGCCACCGGCACCGCGAGGGTTACGCCCATTCCTTCGGCACGGGCGAGCCCGGCAGTGCCTTGCTCGGCGGCTTCGTCCAAGCGGCCTTGGCGAAGCAGTAGACGTGCCCGCTGGATGACCGGGTACGCAGCATGCGCGGGAACGTCCATCCTGGTCACCATCTGGTCAAGCCAATCGATGGTTCGCGTCGCCTCGCCAACACGACACAACGCGCCCAACTTATCGGCCAATGTGCACCACGGTGCGAGCAGCCATACGGCCTCTGGCGACGTGTTGGCTGTCAGTCCGATCCTCGAAAACCGGATGGCTTCGTCGATGTCCGCGGCCACCCAGCGACTTTCGGCCACTGTCAGGGCGGCGGCGTGAGCTGCGACTGTCAGTTCCGGTCCACTAGTGTCCACCGCTGATGGGTCCGGGACGACACCACCATCAAGGTATCGAGCGATCACCGCCGCCGCCTTGGCGCGGTCACGCACCTTCTCATCGGTGTCCGGGTCTTCTGCCACCTGCTCAGCGACCGTCATCGCCTTCTTCGGGCGGCCTCGTTGAATCAGGACATGGGCCACCACAGCACCCAACGCTCCCGTGGGCAACTCATGACTCTCATCGCGGATCGTTTCGATTGCCAGCGACTCCGCGGCACCCGGGCCGGACCGCATGGCGATCCCGCGCACCACGTCGGCACCGGTTCCGGCGAGGTCTGCCGGTGCCACCTGGTAAAGGGCCGCGCTACGAGCGTCTGTCGCCGATACCGAGCCAAGCAATCGTTCGACGTCCGCGCGCAGGCTGTGTGCCACGGCGGACGGCACCGAGTCGAGGACCTGCTGCCAGATCGCCGATGTGCGAAAGGCCAACCGGTCCCCTCGGTTGGCGACGATGCCGTTGGCGAGCGCTTCATCTGCGGCATTCAGAAGTTCACCGCTGGTCACCTGGAGTAATGCCGCGACATCCTGCAAGCGGAATGTCGGCCCGAGCAACGCCGCCAAGCGCAACATGTGCCACGTCTCCGCACCGAGAGCACCACGGGTGAAATCCCTGGACACGGCGGACCTCCCAGCGTAGGCGACACAGCGGTTCGACTTGAGCAACCCACCGCGTACCCACATCCGTGTGGCCGTCCCCCATACCGGCGATTCGCTACACGTAATGATTCAGTCTCACACTGTACAGTGAGATATCCCATGCAATGCTGACAAAGTACAGTGTCACCGGTCACAATGGACACACCACATGAAACACTTCCCCGCAGCCGAGTATCGGCTATGGCACATATCACCGCCGTTCCTTCTTGAGGTTGGTGTACTGACACAGGTTTACCGTCGACTTGAGCCGACGGCGTGGCAAGTTTGCTCGCCCTCGCTGACCGAGACCTCACAGACTCCGAAGGAGCGCACGGATGCCGACACACTCCCTGCAACCAACCGGCGACCCGCCGAGCACCGTGCTACCGACCGGCAGCACGCCCCTAAGCAGCAAAGTAGCCGGGGCATTGGCAGCGTTGGCCTGTTTCGTTGCCTGTGCGGTCCCCCTCCTGATCGTTGCCGGCATCCTCACAGGCGCCGGAGCGGTGTTACTACAGCACACGCTGTTCGCGGCGGCGGTCGGTCTGGTCGTCGCGGCGTTGACGATGTGGTGGCTGCACCACCGTCGGACCAGGCAGACCGACCAGGGCAGGTGACCCACCACCTGACCTGAGTGGATGGGCCGGCCCAGTGACCGGCCCAGATTCATCATCGCGGCTCGGCTCCGACCCAAATCGGCCGGTCTGGTCGACTCTCCGCTGCCTGAAAAGGGTCAACAATCGATCGGAAAAAATTCCTGGGAAAACGCATTAGGTGGCCGGTGGCAATGGACCCGGTCACGACGATACGACCCATGGCAGCCATTCCGCCTTGGTGAACAGCTCGATCTGGGCGATCGTCTGGTGATCATCTGAGTCATGGGGTCGGCGGTTATCACGTTGAAACAGTCGGGGCGGTAACAAAGGTGTCGGCGGCCTCCACTACGTCCTCAGCAGTGGCGACCTGGTAGCCGTCCATCGCTGCCTGGAGCGCGCAGATCGGGTCAACTTCAGAAACGGTGACCCAGGCACTCTGGCCGCGCAGTGACTCCGCACAATCTTTGCCAACATCACTGTATACACACACGCCTACAACCTTGCCACCAATCAACACGTCGGTGGCGCGGTTGATGCTGTCACTAAGCGAATGACGATACCCGTACGTGTTGTCGAACTTGTTCTTCGTCGCCGAATCGCTCACGTTGATCGCCGGGAACAGCAGCTTGCCATTCGACTGCTCATACAGTCGATGTAAGCCGGTAGTCGTCCCTCGGTCACGCCCTTGATACCAGCGACAATCTGTGTCCAGCCAGCCCTGCGGCTACCACGTTCTTGGCGACCCAACGCATCGCGTACACCGCCGAACGATCCACTTTTGGACAGATCCTTGCCGGAAATCGCACCGCCGCCGTGCCGGGCATACCCACCGTCCCATCAGCGTCTCTTCGATTCGTCGATCCGCGAGATGCGTGTGGCGGACTGATCAGTGGAATGCTTTCCACGTTTCGCGTTGGATCACACCCGCTTGAACAGGCGTGAAGTGTCTTTTTCGACGGTCTCGGGTGCGAGTGACAGCGCGGAGGCGACTGGCGGTTTGGGAGGGACTATCGCCCCGCCCATATCCAATTCGGGATCCTCCTCGTTGGAGTGGAACACCCAACGCCATAGCGCTGTGAGCACGACGACAGCGATGAAGACCGCTGCCGCGAACAGCAGCCACTGGCCCGCACCGGAGTTGACCTGCTGAGTCTCGACCCACGATGTCGTTCGTTGCACGAACATCACCACGGGATCCCCCGCCCGGGTCTCGGGAGAGGCGAACAGCGCCATTCCCCAGTAATAGAGCAGGTACCCCGCGACGATCAGGAGCAATGACCCATTGATCCAGCGCAGCCGGGGTATCAGGTGGCCGAGCGTACGCGCGAGGTCGTCGCGTAGCAGAGCTGCACCCATCGACAGTGATACCAGCACCATTGCCATTCCCGCCGCATAGCCGCCGTACACGGCGATAGTCCCGAGGACACCACTGGTCGTGAGAGCCGCGCCGAGGACTATCAGGAAGATCGGCAGAGTACAGCTCAGGGAAGCGACGCCATATGCGACACCGAACAAGGCCACACTCCCCGGACGCCGCTGGTGGCCGCTTGGCCGCAGCACCGGGACGGGTAGTTCAAGCCGCCTGCCGGCAAGGGTGACGACGGCGAAAAGAGCCATAGCGAGTCCGAGCGAAAACCCGATCCAGGGCACGGCCCTCGCGATCTGCCCCGCTCCCAAGGCAATGGGCAGACCCAACATCGTGAACGTGGACAGGAAACCCCCGCTAACGATCAGTCCGACCAAGAGGCCCTGCAATATCCGGCTCGGAGCCGATGGAAGGTTCCTCTCTTGCGCACCGACGTAGAAGGAGAGGAAGACCGGGAGCATGGCGAAGCTGCAGGGGTTGAGGATGGCCATGCCTCCGGCGAGAAAGGCGAACGCGACTGACATCAGTGCTCGACCTCGCTGCGCAGCATGCTCACATACCTGGTGTCGGTCACCTGAGTGTCAATATTGAGAATGGTTCCGTCCTCATTGAGCAGAAACTTGCTGTCCAGGCACGGGATTTGGACAGCGTTGGCGAGTTGGTTGCCAGCATCGGATGCCACGACCCAGTCGGACCTCGCGTATTGGTCCCGCCAAGAGATCAGGTCGGATGGTTGCTGGCTACCTGTGACGAAGACAAGCAGCACGTTGAACACCTTTCCGCCTGTTTCGTCGTCGAGCTTGCCGACCTGGACAGCGCCGGGAGCGCATGAGCCACAGGTCCACTGGTCAACGAACCAGATGATGGACTTCTTGCCGGTCAACGACGCTTTGGTGACCTGCTCACCATTGGCACTGGTCAACGTGAAGTCTGGGAACTGTCTGCCGATCGAGGCCTCTGTGGAGTCAACGCTGCCGCTTCTGGCATCCTCGCCGCCGGTCAGTCCGCCGGTAACCGCCAGCAGGACGATCACCAGCACGACCGCCGCAGCAGCCGTAGCCGCTGCGGCGATCGTGATTCGCCTGCGCCGTCTGCGGGCCGCCTGCCTGACGAGTGCGTTCGAGCCCATCATCTGCCCTTCTCCGTGATCGGCGGCTTGAAGTCCTTCGTCGTACCCGCCGTCACGGCCGCGCACAGCGGCCCGGCTGGTTCTGATGCCAGATCTACTGAACGTTGTCGCCTGGCCGCGGTGACCGAGGCACCGCAAGCGAGCCGCCGCTGAGTTCGTCGACACTGGTTTCCCCGCAGCTGAGATCCGCGGAGCTTGCGGCGCCACTGGTGCCACATCCACATCCGGAAGCCGACCCCGCGAGTGGCAAGGACAGCCGCTGCGATGCTGGGGCTGCCGCGAGGACCGGGACGGGTCGCCGCTGAGCAGGGCTCTCATCGGTTACCCGGAGCATGTCTTCGCTGAGCTGGCCGCTCAGATAACGACGCAGCGGGCGACGACGCAACAGCCGCAGTCCGTTGGCGATCACCACCAATGCGTAGCCCTCGTTGGCGATAACGCCCTGGGTGAGGGTGAACGCGCCAGTCAAGGCGGTCGTAACAAGCAGTACCACCATGAGCATGGACAGCGTGACGTTCTGGTTGATGTTGCGTCGGGATCTGCGGGCCAAGGCCACCGCGTAGGGCAACTTGGTGAGATCGTCGGCCATCAGGGCAACGTCCGCGGTTTCCAACGCCACATCCGTCCCGGCTGCTCCCATCACAATCGCCACATCGGCGGTCGCCAGGGCAGGAGCGTCGTTGACGCCGTCGCCGACCATCGCAACGATGC
>Ga0075421_100013205_pt1 | contig 10286 bp, 8 predicted proteins | sample SoiMetdeltSBSDD5_FD_75292 | JGI IMG/M metagenome (GOLD analysis project Ga0075421, IMG submission 75292) | Bulk soil microbial communities from a Populus tree surrounding site in Tennessee, USA - Soil MetaG P. deltoides SBSDD5 | ecosystem: Environmental > Terrestrial > Soil > Tree plantation... | reverse complement strand
AGCCAATGTTTGCTCCAAGCAGGATAATCGACTTTGGAATAAGGAAACCCGCGCGTCGCCTGAGTCGGGTAGAGATAAAGATGACCCTGCTGATAAGCTCCTTCTCCCCACGCCTCCGCCTCTTTCTCGGTCAATGAAAAGGTGAAGTTGGTGCCCTCCGGATCGGTCACCTGAACCTGATCGACCCAACCGAACGATTCGATCACGCGCTCTTCGGCAAGCTTCCAAACGTCGCCGGGAAACGTTGCGGCTTTGTTCATCAGCTCCCAGTGATTGTCGAAGATGAAGTTGCCGAGCAGTTTTTCGCCCTGTTTACCCATCGCTTTGCGGGTGTTTGGCCGGCCGCCGCGGCGCCAGAAGACGCCTTTGATTTCTGGATGAGCATCCAAATATTTCTCCAGCAAAGCGCCCATATTTCTCTGCGCCAGTTTGCCGAAAATTTCTTTGTGCGCCGGTGTAATCACTTCGTCGTCGCGCGAGAACATTGCCTTATAGATATCCGGGCGCCGTTCCTTGAGCCATTTTTTCGGCACCTCGGGATCGGCGAAGCGCTGCGTGATCCACGGTTTAATCTCCATATAGCCAAGTTCCGACGTGTACCACTTGTTCGCTTTGATCGCTTTCAACACCTCCTCGCGGCTGACGCCCGCGAGCTCGTATTCGGGGATCATGCGCACTTCGACACCGCGTTCTTTATAGGCGCGCACGATCGCTTGCAGCACGGTATCGTCGGCAACGGCTTCGGTAACGAGTCCGATCAGCGTTCCCTTTTCGACTAAACCCAGCGGCGTGCGGCCGCCGGTCTGACGCACCGCCGCGCGGGCAAACGGCATGATGTCTTCGATCGACTTTGGCGGCTTGACGTAGGACGGAAATCGCGGCGTGGGATATTTGGCGGTCTCGGCGGCGCAGAGCGGTAAAACCAACACCAGCGAAACCAAAGAGATAAGAATCGTCATCGTCGACTTCATGCGATCCTCCGCGAAGCTCGTGCTTTTGCCGGTCGAACCAACGATTAATTTGAATATTTGGAAACGATTTGGAATCTAGTGACTTTGAAGATGGGTTGTCAAGCGAATTTCGCTTGGCATTGGGGTATCGTCGTTGTGAAACTTTTCTAAAATCTCAAGAGTAAAAACGCGCTGAGATACCAACAGAAAATATTTCGATCTCGATGTGTTGCCGAACGGGGAGACTATCGCCTGACTCATTTGCTGAGAATCTTTTCGGCAAACTCGGCCGCCGGCCGGCGAACTTTGATGACTTTATCCTCTAGATGGTTGCGCAACCTGTGATAGTCCGTAAGAGTCATGACGTCCTTGGCGGCATCGACGCCGATCTGGCTCATCCATTTCGTATCCACGTCTAAACGTCGCGTTCCCTGCTTCATGACCTTCGCGTAAAACTCTTGGCCTTCTTTGCCGAGAAACCAGTTGACGAACACTTTCATTGCATTCGGATGGGGCGGATTCTTGACGATCCCAAGCACGCCGTAGCCGCTGCTCGCCGGCAGCCCTTCTTTGGGGGTCGGAAGTTCTTTGATCGGCAGGCCGGCGTTAAGAAACGGCTCATACTCAGAGCGGCCGAGGCCGATGGTCACCGCGAGCTTTCCTTTTGCAAGCGCATCCGCGACCTGTCGAAGATTGCGGCTCAGGAAAAGATCTTGCTGCACGAGCTTCTTAAGGTAATCCTCGCCCTTGATCTCCCACATAAAAGACCACAGCGAGATTCCCGAACCGCCGATGCGCGGATCGTTCAAACCGATTTTGCCCTTCCACTTCGGATTAAGAAGATCGTCGAAAGAGCGTACCTCATCCGCCTTGGCCAAATCGGCATTGTAGAACAACCCTTCAGTGCCCGCGTTGGCGACGAAGGAATAAAGGAAACGATTGGTCTTTAGATTATCGTTCCAGATATGGCCGCCCCACCAGTTTTTGGGATCTTTCACCTCAGGTAAAATCATATAGGCGCTCACGGCGTCCAACATGCCATTGTCTTGCAGGGACATCGCCGTCGTCGTTCCTTGAATCAAGCCGTCGATGGTGCGCACGCCGGCGTTATACTCTGACGAGATCCGGTTCGCCGAATCCGCGCCGCGCGACACCAAAAGCTCGGCATCGATGCCGAATTTTTGTTTCAACAAGGGCTCCAGCTCCTTTCTCAATTCAGCGCTGGGCGGAATCGCCAAGACAATCTTGCCCTCGGCCTTGGCCTTTTGCAGCGCCGTCTCCCATTCGCCGCGCCATTCGGCGGCGGATGCTGGCTGCGACATGACAAAAATTGCCGCGACCATTGGCAACAGAGAAACTATTGTCTTCGTCATGCTCTTCTCCTGGATTTACGAATCAGTCTCACAACGCCAGTGGCAGTGCTAGTCGAGAATCTCATCTGCTTGATGGGGTGAGCCGGTCGCGCGCAAAAATTGCCGCGGGGCGCGATAGCGACCAACCGGCAGGCATAATCTGTTGATGATTGTGATGTGACGGAGCCGCTGGCGCGGCTCCGTCACAGGATTCGGGGTTTAATGAGACAAAATCGAACGCTGGCCGCGCTGCTATTTCATCGCCATCGCGCGCGCTCCGTAGCTCACACCCGACGACGGTTTGATTCCAGCGCACTCGAGCACTCGCCTCGCCACTTCTTCCGTGGTCGCAAACCAGATGCCTTCGTGCTTCTTCACGTAAGCCATCAACTCATCGAAGACCTCGATCCGGCCCGGTCGGCCGACCAGAAACGGGTGCAATGAAAACTGGCAATAGGTGTGGAACGATTGGGATTCTGTATAGAAAGTGTCAAAAGACTTCTTCCAGATGGATAGCGCGTCGTCGGGATCCGCGGTTTTCCCACCTTGAAAAATAAACATGTCGCCAAACGGTTGGCGCGGCACTTCGACGATGATGCGGTCGCCGTCCTTCAGGAGATATGGCAGATCGTGCGAAAAGGAATTGCTATTCCAAATAAACCCTTGACCAATGCCCAAGTCGGGAGTGAGATGACTCTGGAAGCAGCAGCGCCAGCCGTTGATCTTTTCGCCCGTCAGACTGGTTAAGACCTCGACCGTCTTGCGCATGGTCTCGACTTCTTCTTCCGGCGTCAGCCTCCAGGCCTTTTCGTGGTGATAACCATGCCCCGCAACATCATGACCGGCGGCATGGATCGCTCGAACCGTGTCCGGAAATCGTTCCGCCAAGGCGCCGCAGATGACAAACGTCGCCTTAAGATTATATTTTTCCAATACTCGCAAGACTCGCCAGATTCCCACCCGCGGTCCATATTCGCGCCGGGCGTACTCTTCGGCGTCGATGCGGCCTTTCGAATCCGGCTCCAACCCCTCGGCTCCCTGGTAATTGAATACCAGATTGACCGCGCACCGAAACGGTTCCGGCCATTTGAGCTTTTCCCCTAGAAAAATCTCTTGCAGCATACCCGACCTCCTTTGGCTTCGTTTGCTTTACGCCGTGCAGAGAGTAACTTTTTTTCCGTCGCTTTGTAAAGCGGAAACTCGTTCCCTAGGTCTTTCGTTCGCGCCGCAGTAACTCCTTCACCTAGCGGCCTTTGTTCCCTTCAATGACGCATCGAGAAACTTCTGCACTTCATCCACGTCCATCCACTCAGTATCCCACAGCCTAAAGTATTGCACGCCGTCTTTACGGCGTGAAAGCAGCGGCACATCGTCTTTTGGAATGTCGATTCTTGCCGAGTCGCAGCTTCCCTGACTCTTCTGAAAAGAGATCTGACCTTCCCGCGACATCAGCCAATTGAGAAAAAGTTTCGCCGCGTTGGGATCGGCGGGATTGTCCATCAGCATAAAACTAGAAGCGGCCGTCTCGACCACCGGAGCTTCTTTCATACGCCGCGGATCCAAAATATCCACCGGCAGCTTTTGATCTTTCGCTCGCAAGACTTCACGCGGAGAAGTGAAAAGCAGGAAAGCCAGTTTCCCTTGCGCGAGCCAATCCACCGCCTGCCGCGGGTCCTGGCTCAGCACCAGATCCATTTCGGTCAACAGGCGCTTGAAAAATTGCGGCCCGAGCTCCGGGTGAAAATAAATCAGCCTGCCACCCTCGCGACCGCCGGCGGCGCGCGGGTCCATGGAGCCGATTTTCCCTTTCCACTTCGGATTGAGAATATCGCCGTAGGACGTCAGATCCGCAGGTTTCACGAGCTCGGTGTTGTACGACACCATGTCGACGTGCACGCTGACGCATGGCGACAAGATATATTTGCCGTCGGGGTCGGCGTATTGATGTTTCCCCTGCCACCATTTTGATTTGTCCGTGACCTCGGGCAAAACGAGGTTGCCGTCGACGGCTTGCAGCGGAAACGGCCGGGCTCGATAAAGTGCCGATGCCGATCCGGTGCCCAGCTTCGCTATGTCCGCGAGAAATTTTCCGGCTCTTCTTTCCGCCATCAATCGCGTCACCAGCTGGCCGGAGCGTCCTGCAATCAGAATGACTTTGATCTTTGGAAATCGTTTTTGAAAATCGTTGACGCTGCCCTCGATCCCTTCGTTTGCGTACAGCGTCAGTTGTCCTTCTTTCTCCGCGGCCTTAATCGTTCGGTCCCATTCTTCTTGGGACGGACCGGCGCTTGCGGCAAGGGCGGCACCGCATTCGAAGAGAATGGCAAGCGCAAGAAAATAAACCGCCATATGAAAGGAGAAAAGCAGAGAGATATTTTTGGAGCGCCGAGATGTCACCAGGTATTCCAGCGCTCGCCGCGTTTGATCAACCGTTCGTAAAAATTCCATTCCGGGGAGCGCGGTGGCCTCGGACCTCTTGCCGACACTCGCTCTGCCTCGACTTGCTCATATTTCTTTACCACGGCCCGAGGAATCGGACTCGCTTTCCCGACACTCTGTGCCCACAGAAGCATCTTTGCCGTCCGCTCCAGGTGGACGGTGTTCAGGCAAGCTTCTTGGATCGTATTGCCGATAACATTCGCCCCATGCCCTTTCATCATCAGCGCGAAACTCTGTCCCATCGCCTTGGTCGCTCGCTCGCCGTCTTCTTGATAGGTGCCGTAAAGCCATGGACTGACGGGCACTCCCTTGCCGAACTTGATCGAATGCTGATGGATCGGCACGATTTTCTTGCCGGTCGCGATCAGGGAAACGGCCACCGGCGGATGACAGTGAATCACGGCACCGGTGTCTGGACGCTTTCGGAATAGCGACGTGAAGAAAAAGATTTCCGCCGGCGGATCGCGGCGGCCGGAAATCTTCTTGCCGTCGAAATCGTATTCGAGGATTTCATCGTCTGCAAGATCGGGATCGAAAGGCGGGCGCATCGGCATGATGAGAAAACTATCGCCCCGCGGCGAGCGACAGCTCACATGGCCCCACATGTCCGCCAATTCCCACCGCAGGATTTGCACCGCGGTGGATAATTTATCTGTGAGTTCTTCGTTGCGGCTCATGATGCACCCTTTGTCTATTCTCCCAATTGAGATTCATCGCTTGATCAAGCGCTCCGCGGCGGCTAACGCCGGCTTGCGAACCGTGTCTTGCTTTTCTTCGGTGTGACCCTCGAGGCGATGATATTGCTCCACGCTCATGAATTCCCGCGCCGGCCTGACCGCATAGGGCTCTTTCGGCACCTCGACATCGAGACGCCGCGTCGGTTCCCCGATGGCATTTTGATAGGTCTCCTGTCCTTCTTTACTCAACAGCCAATTGACGAAGAGCTTGGCAGCGTTGGGATGAGGCGGATCCTTGATCACCGCGAGTACACCTGAACCAGTAACAGGATAAATGCCGTCTTTGAATTGCGGCAGCGGCTTGACCGGAAGTCCAGCCTTCACGAAGGACACGAAATTGTCGATGTCCAGAGCTACAGTACCCTTCGCCAAGGCTTCGGCAAGCGGTCTCTCTTCGCCCATGATCAGCAAATGTTGCTGCACGAGCTCCGTAAGAAATTCTTCACCCTTGGTTTTCCACAAGAAAGTCCAGTTGCCCTGCCCGGCGCCGCCCCTTCGCGGATCGCTGTAACCGATTTTACCTTGCCATTTGGGATGAAGCAGATCGTCGTACGAGCGCAACTCTTCCGGTTTCACGAGATCGCTGTTGTACCAAAGCGCATCCTGCACAAAGGCGAGGAAGGAATAACCGTAACGTTTGGTTTTGTCCACGTACATATGGCCGCCCCACCAGCTCTTCGCTTCCCTGACTTCAGGAAGAATAAACTGCGCTTCCACCGGTTCGAGCATGCCCGCCAAACCGAAAATCACCGGCCCCGATCCTCCCGTATGGACATCGGTGAGTCGCAGTCCCGCTCTAAACTCGTCGGCGATTTTCTTGGCGACGGCCGAGCCACGGCCAGTAACGAGTTCCAGCTCAATGCCGTAACGCTTCTCAAAAACCTCCTTCAAGCTTTTTCTCAATTCGGCGCCCGGGGGTATCGAAACGACCACCTTTCCTTCTTTCTTTGCCGTGGCGACGATTTGCTGCCATTGAGCCATCTGGGCTTCGACGACGGAAGAGATGCCGGCGATCAAAGCGATGATTACAATCGTTTGTACATGCACAGAATATTTTCGGCACTCCGCCAAAGACTCACTCCTCGATGTAGATCCAGACAAAAAAATCTCACATAAAGATCGTCTTGTAAGAAATGGTTTGGAATCTAGTGACTTTGAAGACTGCTTGTCAAGCAAATTTTGCTACCGACCTCGCTCAGAACATTCAAAAAAATTCTTTGCTGCGCTCGAATGCCTCCGTGACGAAGAAGAAGCGTAAAACTGAAATAATTTTTTCCGTCAACCACTGCCATTAAAAAATATTTGTGATCGCCGCGGCCCTCGAGAGACGAGCAACTATTACTGCCAAAGATCGTCGATTCAATTTTTTCGCCGGAAAACTCTTGCACGAATGACACGATTCCATTACTCTGCGTGAGTTCTTAGCTTTCTCGCTATGCGAGCGGTCAAAGTTATATTTGCGCTCTTCTTAGGAGTTACTGGAATTTTCGGATGTTCGTCGACCGAGCGTTTGTATCCTCGCACGACGACGACGGTCCCGTTCCCGCATGCCGAAACCGACGTTAGTGATCTTTCTGACTCGGCAACCGATCCCTCTTCGTCCAATTTATCCGCCAGCGTAATTGAACCATCCGTGACCGGCGAGCAATATCCACTCACTCCAGCGCGCGAGGTGAAACTCAGCCCACTGCTCGAGCCGGTTGAACCCCAGTCGGAGCGCGTGGAAAGTCCAGAAAAACCCGCGCAAACATCAAAATCATCTGCGCCGGCGGCGCCGTCTCCGCCGAGCTTGCGCGCCGATAATCGCTTGTTGGAATTGCTGGAAAGAGATTTGGAAAAAGCCGTCGAGCAGCCGAAGGAGCGCCGCCGGCTGCAATTCTCCAAAGAAGTCGTCGAAAATCCGAAGGTGCGTCACTTTGTGAGATATTATTCGACGACAGGAAAAATTCGCTTTCAGCAATTACTCGGTCGCTCCGGCAAGTACCTGCCGATGATCGCGAAAGTGCTCAGCCAAGAAGGGTTGCCGGAAGAACTCGGTTATCTGGCGTTGCTCGAGAGTGAGTTTGTCGTCAATACAACGTCACGCAACGGCGCCGTCGGTCTGTGGCAATTCATCGCGACGACCGCCCGCCGCTATGGCTTGCGCATTGACGAGTGGGTCGATGAACGGCGCGATCCGGTCAAATCGACGCGCGCCGCGGCGGCTTATTTGAAAGACCTGCACGACTACTACGGCCGCTGGTATTTGGCCACTGCCGCTTACAACGCCGGTCCGGGAAACGTCGACAAGGCGTTACAACAGAGCGGCGCAAAAGATTTTTGGCATATCAAAACGAAAACTCAGCTCACCGAAGAAACGCACAACTTCGTGCCCAAGTTCGTCGCCATCTCGCTGATCGCCATGGACCCGAGCAAATACGGCTTGAATGATGTGCGCTACGAAGCGGCGCTGGATTATGAAGAAGTGGAGTTGAAAGCGCCGATAAAGCTCGCGGCGCTCGCGCAATCAGCGGAAACCGATATCCCGGATCTTCGCGATCTCAATCCCGCGCTCTTGCGTGATATGACGCCGCCCGGCGAGCAGAGTTTTCGTATTAAGGTGCCGGTAGGAAAGGCGTCCATTCTTCTTGCGAAAACGATCGAAAAGCCGATCGAGAAAAACACGGAACCGACACCAGTCGTCACCCATGAAGTGCAAAGAGGCGAGACGCTTTTCTCGATCGCGCGCTCTTACGGCCTAGAGGTGCGCGCCTTAATGGAATTTAACGGTCTGACGACGTCACGGCTGTTGATCGGCCAAAAGCTTAGAATCTGGCTGGAAGGTCTGCGAGGCGTGCTGCGCTAAAAGTTTAACGAACGTTTCTCCATCGGGACGTAATCGCGTATCTCGGCGCCCAAATAAACTTGTTTGGGGCGGGCCAGCTTCTGGTCCGGGTCCGTTAACATTTCTTCCCATTGAGCGATCCAGCCCGAGGTGCGTGGAATCGCAAAAAGGACGGGAAACATATCCATCGGCAGCCCCATCGACTGATAGATTAACCCTGAATAGAAGTCGACATTCGGATAGAGTTTGCGCTTGATGAAGTAGTCATCGGAGAGCGCAATCCGTTCGAGCTCGAGCGCGATGTCGAGCAATGGATTGCGCCCTTTGACTTCAAAAACCTGGTCGGCGACCTCTTTGATGATCTTGGCGCGCGGATCGTAGTTCTTATAGACGCGATGGCCGAAGCCCATCAAGCGCCCTTCGCCGCCTTTGACCTTTTTGATAAATTCGGGAACTTTGTCCTTGGCGCCGATTTCCATGAGCATCCGCAGCACCGCTTCGTTCGCCCCGCCGTGCAGCGGTCCATAGAGAGCGGCTGCTGCGGCGGCGACCGCCGAATAGGGATCGACCTGCGAGCTGCCGACGCTACGCATGGCGTTGGCGCTGCAATTCTGTTCATGGTCCGCGTGCAAGATGAAAAGAATATCGAGGGCCCGCTCGAGCACCGGATTCGGCTTGTATTTGAGCTCCGTCATCTTGAAAAGCATGTTGAGAAAATTACCCGTGTAACTCAAATCGTTGTCCGGATACGAATAGGGCAATCCGAGACTATGCCGGTAGGCAAAAGCCGCAAGCGTCGGCATCTTACTGATTAACCGGTAAGTCTGATCGTGTCGGGACTTGACGTCAAATATCTTTTTGGCTTCGGGATAAAATGTCGAGAGCGCGCCCACGGTGCTGAGCAATATCCCCATGGGATGAGCGTCGTGATGAAAGCCGTCGATCAGTTTTTTTATGTTTTCGTGGATGATCGAATGATAGGTGATGTTGTGGTTCCACTCTTCGAGCTGCGCTTTGTTCGGCAACTCACCATAAAGCACCAAATAGGCGGTTTCTAAGTAGGTACTCTTTTCGGCAATCTGCTCGATCGGATAGCCGCGGTAGCGAAGAATGCCGCGGTCGCCATCGATATAGGTAATCTTGCTTTGGCACGACGCGGTATTCATGAAACCCGGATCGTAACTGACAATGCCGTCATCTTCCGTGATTCTGATCTGAAACAAATCGGTCGCCTTGATGGCCCCGTTTTTGATCGGGATCTCGTACTGTTTGCCGGTTCGGTTGTCGGTAATCGTCAATGTCTCGGAGGCCATCGTATTTACCTTTCAGCTGCCCTTCGCGTCTTGTTTCTTTTAAACCATCCCCTTGCGTCGGTCAACTATGCTTCAAATTTCCGACGCGCCCACTATCCAATTGATTTTCCAGCGTCCGTCCGCCTTAGAACAGCAGAGCACAGTCGCGGGCAGAAAGTCGACGACAGCGCGTTCAGGATCGCCGCTGATGAGCAGGGCCGCAAGCCGCTTCAGATAGGGCAAGTGTCCGACCAGCATGATGGAACACTCGGCGGCGTCAAGCTCGGCTTTGACGACCGCCGGATCATCTTCGGGCAACAAGCCTGCATGCGGTTCCACCGCCAAGTTTGTCGGGAACGCCTGGGCAAGGATCTCTGCCGTCTGCTTGGCGCGCAGGATTCCCGAATGATAGATCCGCGAGACTTCACTACCGCGCTCCAGCATCCGGCGCGCGGCGCGTTGAACCTGTTCACGGCCTATCCGCGAGAGCGGACGCTCGGCGTTTTCCACCGCGGCGACTGCGTCCCCGTGTCGAACCAAATAAAAATTCATGTCGGGTGAGAACCTGGCGATCCGAACCACTCAAGTGTGGATGCGAATCTGCGGCGATAATGTTGCCGCAAATGCGAAATCGTCGACGGTGACAGCTGAGTTTGTTTCGTCGTGTTGCAAAAACCCGTTGTTCATATAGT
>Ga0075421_100013204_pt1 | contig 10286 bp, 9 predicted proteins | sample SoiMetdeltSBSDD5_FD_75292 | JGI IMG/M metagenome (GOLD analysis project Ga0075421, IMG submission 75292) | Bulk soil microbial communities from a Populus tree surrounding site in Tennessee, USA - Soil MetaG P. deltoides SBSDD5 | ecosystem: Environmental > Terrestrial > Soil > Tree plantation... | reverse complement strand
GCTTCGACAAGACGAGCGGAACCCGCATTCAAGGAAGGCCGGCACGATCGCATGACCGCGGCGCGGCCGTGGAGCAAGGGGCATCCTACGCCCAAGCAGGGAGGCTTGTATGAACTATCTGGGTAAACTGGCGTTCTCGGGGCTCATGGCGGCGTCGGTTCTCGGCTGGGCCGGGAAGGCGAGCGCGGTCGACCTCACGATGTACTATCCGGTGGCCGTCGGCGGCCCGTTGACGGACGTCGTTGACGACCTGGTGCAGCGCTTCCACAAGGAGCACCCTGACATCAAGGTCCAGGCGGTCTACGCCGGCAGCTACGCCGACACCATCACCAAGGTCATGACGGCGATGAAGGGCGGGCAGCCGCCCCAGCTCTCGGTGCTGTTCTCGACGGATCTCTTCACGCTGATCGACGAGGACGCCATCGTTCCGCTCGACGACCTTGCAGGCCCCGAAGGCAAAGCCTGGCTCGCCAGCTACTACCCCGCGTTCATGGAGAACGGTCAGACGGGCGGCAAGACCTGGAGCATCCCCTTCCAGCGCTCCACCATCGTCCTCTACTGGAACAAGGAGGCCTTCAAGGAGGCCGGTCTCGATCCCGAGAAGCCGCCGGCGAGCTGGGACGAGATGGTCGAGATGAGCAAGAAGCTCGTAAAGAAGGACGCTTCCGGCAACATCACCCGCTGGGGCGTCGAGATCCCGTCCACCGGCTACGGCTACTGGATGCTTCAGGCCCTCGCCATCCAGAATGGCCAGCGGCTCATGAACGACGCTGGCAACACGGTGTTCTTCAACGACAAGAAGACCGTCGAGGCCCTCCAGTACTGGACCGACCTCTCGCGAGTTCATGGCGTCGCGCCCAAGGGCTCCGTGGAATGGGGCACCCTGCGCAGCGACTTCCTCGAGGGCCGCACCGCCATGATGTGGCACACGACCGGCAACCTGACCGCCGTCAAGAACGCCGCCAAGTTCGGCTTCGGGGTCGCCATGCTGCCGGCGAAGGTGCAGCGCGGCTCGCCGACCGGCGGCGGCAACTTCTACATTTTCAAGAACGCCAAGCCGGAGGAGCGCAAAGCGGCCCTCACCTTTATCCGCTGGGTTACCGAGCCTGCTCGTGCCGCGGAATGGAGCATCAAGTCCGGCTACGTCGCCGTAAAGCCGGCTGCCTATGACACGGAGGCCATGACGGCGTATGCCAAGGGCTTCCCCCAGGCACTCGTTGCGCGTGATCAGCTCAAGCATGCCGTGCCCGAGCTGTCGGTGCACGAGAACGGCCGCATCTACAAGCTGATGAACGACACCGTGCAGGCCGCTCTGACTGGAGCACAGACGCCGCAGGCAGCCCTCGACGCCGCGCAACGCCAAGCCGATCGGCTGCTCGCGCGCTACCGCTGAGACGAAGCGGAACCCGGCCGTTGCCACGGCCGGGTTCGCACCAGCGCAGTTACGGGGAACGAGATGGCAGAGGTGGCCGCGACGTTAGCGGTTCAGGACGGGATGCGCCGCACGCGCCGGCTCACCGGCATCCATGCCTGGCTACTGCTCCTGCCCGCGCTCGTGCTGCTTGCGACGTTCACCCACTATCCGATCGGCGCAACATTTGTCCGCAGCCTGTTTGGCGGGGGCCGGACCGGTCTCGGTCCGTTCGTCGGCCTCAACAATTATGCGGCCATGCTCGATGACCCTGTCTTCTGGCAGGTGCTACGTAACAATTTCGTCTTCGCCGCTGCGACGGTCCCGCTAAGCATCGCGCTGGCACTGCTCATGGCCGTGCTGGTAGACGGCAAGCTGCGCGGGCGGGGGTTCGTGCGCCTCGCGTTCTTCACGCCGACGGTGCTGCCGATGATCGCGGTCGCGAACATCTGGCTGTTCTTCTATACGCCGGGCTATGGCCTCCTGGACCAGGTGCGGGGGGCGCTGGGCCTCGCCAGCCACAACTGGCTTGGTGATCCCTCGACGGTAATGGCCTGCCTGATCGTCATGGTGGTGTGGAAGGAAGCCGGCTTCTTCATGATCTTCTACCTCGCGGCGCTGCAAAACATGCCGCCGGAGCTGAAGGAGGCCGCGAACGTCGAGGGTGCCGGCCGGTGGTACTTCTTCCGCCGCGTGACCTTTCCGCTCCTGATGCCGACCACTCTCTTCATCTCGATCAACGCCGTGATCAACTCGTTCAAGCTCGTCGATCAGCTCGTCATCATGACGAAGGGCGGGCCGAACAACGCAAGCTCGCTGCTGCTCTACTACATCTACGAGGTCGCCTTCTCGTTTTGGGACACCGCGTATGCCTCGACGCTGACGGTCACCCTCATCGTGCTGCTGGCAGCCGTGGCGCTGACGAAGTTCGTCTATCTCGACCGAAGGATCCACTACCAATGAGGGATCGCCTTCCGATGCTCGAGACTGTCGCGGCTTGGTGTCTCGCCGTGCTCTGGCTGCTGCCGCTGGTCTACGCCTTCTGGAGCGCATTCCATCCTGCGGAGTTTGCAACGCGGTTTCAGCTCACCGCACCCCTTACGCTCGAGAACTTTGCGCGGGCCTGGAGCCAGGCTCCCTTTCCCCGCTACTACTTCAACAGCGTCGCCCTCGTGCTGATGGTCCTCGCCGGACAGCTCGTGGTCGCGACGCTGGCTGCCTATGCCTTTGCGCGATTGCGCTTCGCCGGCAGCAATGTCGTTTTCGCCTTCGTCCTCGTGCAGCTCATGATCATGCCGGACGTGCTGATCGTGGAGAACTACCGGGTGGTCGGCACCCTCGGTCTCCTGGACACGATTCCGGGCATCGCGCTGCCCTATATCGCCAGCGCCTTTGGCATCTTCCTTCTGCGCCAGACCTTCAAAGGCGTCCCGAATGAGCTCGTGGATGCGGCGCGGGTTGAAGGCGCATCCTCGCTCGGCATCCTGTGGCGCGTCTTCGTGCCCCTCGCCAAGCCCACCTACATCGCGTTCGGCCTTGTGTCCGTCAGCTACCACTGGAACAATTTCCTGTGGCCGCTGATCGTCACGAACTCGGTCGAGAGCCGTCCCCTGACTGTCGGCCTCGCGGTGTTCGGAGCACCTGAGACAGGCGTCGACTGGTCCGTCATCACGGCAGCGACCGTCATGACCATGGCCCCGCTTCTCATGGCCTTCCTGCTGTTCCAGCGGCAGTTCGTCCAGTCCTTCATGCGCGCCGGGATCAAGTGAGACGCGGCCCATGAAGCTCGTCACCTGGAACATCCAATGCGGGCTGGGCTGCGACGGCAAGGTTGACCTGGCGCGCATTGTGCGCACGGCGCGGGCGTTGGCGGACGCCGACATATACTGCTTCCAGGAGGTCTCCCGCGGTTTTCGCTCGCTCGATCGCGGCGAGGATCAGCCAGCCCGCCTGGCCGAGCTCCTCCCGGGCTTCTCCGCGATTTTCCGGCCGGCTGTCGACGATGTCGACGAGGCACGAGTCCCGCGCGAGTTCGGCAACATGATCCTGTCGCGGCTGCCGGTCCTGCGCATCGCCAATCACCTTCTGCCGTGGCCGCCCGTGGATGGTCTGCGCAGCATGCGGCGCGCAGCTCTGGAGGTCCTGGCGGACACGCGCCTCGGACCGCTGCGCGTCATCACGACCCACCTCGAGTATCACCACGCCGCGCATCGCGAAGCGCAGGTGCGGCGGCTGCGCGAGATCCACGCCGAAGGCCACGCCCTGGCGAGGCTCGACTTCCACGATCGGTCCGACGGACCCTACCGGACAACGCCGCCTGCGGTCGGCACCATCCTGTGCGGTGACTTCAATATGGGGCCCGGCGACACGGCATACCAAGCCATGCTGGCGGACGACGGGTCCGGTGCGCCGCGGCTTTACGACGCCTGGCGCGTGTGCAACGGCTCCGAGCCCCATGCACCGACGACTGGCGTATTCGATGTCGCGCAGTGGCCGGAGGGACCGCATTGCAGGGACTACGTCTTCGTCAGCGGCGAGGTTGTCCGCAGGGTTGAGAGCATCGCCGTGGACCAAGAGACCGACGCATCGGACCATCAACCCGTGTCTTTGAACCTGTCTTGTAAGGCGCCTCGCCGCTCGGTCGCCGACGGCTGACGCCGCTCGATGGGTGCGGTGACTAACGGTGACCAAGTTGGAGAACCACGCGCTGCTGCGTGCCGAGGAGGAGCGGAATGCCGGCAACCTTTGCTCTCCTGCACCTCGCCGGGTACGTCGCCCTGCTGCTCTGGGGCATGCACATGGTGCACAGCGGCATCGTACGCGCCTTTGGGGGCCATCTGCGGCAGGCGCTTGCGATCGGGCTGCAGAGCCGCTGGAAGGCGTTCCTCGTCGGCATGGGTATCACGGCGCTCCTGCAAAGCAGCACCGCGACGGCTCTGATGTCCACAAGCTTCATCGCGGCTGGATTCATGACGCTGGTTCCGGCCCTGGCCGTCACACTGGGCGCCAACGTCGGGACGACGCTCATCGTCCAAGTTCTCACGTTCAACGTTGCCGCTGTGGCACCGGCCTTCGTGCTGGCCGGGCTGATCGCCTTCAATCGGGGGGACAAGACGCGCACGCGCGATCTTGGCCGCGTCGCGATCGGCATCGGCCTCATCCTGCTGGCGCTGCATCTCATCATCGCCACCATCGAGCCGGTCGAGAAGGCCAAGGCGCTGCGCGACCTCTTTGCGTTGATCTCGAGCGACCCCGTCGTGGAAATCGCCATCGGGGCTCTGCTGACCTGGGCGGCGTATTCGAGCGTGGCGGTGGTGCTGCTGGTCATGGTGCTGGCGGCCCAGCACATCGTTACGCCGGTGGCGGCGCTCGCACTGGTGCTAGGCGCCAATCTCGGCAACGTCATTCCGCAATACCTTGCAGCCGGCTCCAACGCCGCAGCGCGGCGATTGGCTTTGGGCAACCTCATAGTCCGCGGTGCCGGTTGCCTCGTCGCCATCCTGCTGTTGCCCTGGCTCACCCAGGCGATGGCGGCTTTGGAGGCAAGCCCCGCCCGCCAAGTCGCGGACTTTCACACCCTGTTCAACCTCGCGCTCGCCGTCATCTTCATCGGCCTGCTCGATCCGTTGGCACGTCTGTGCACGCGGTTGATCCCATCGGCTCCGGTCCCTGACGATCCAGGCAAGCCGCGCTACATCAATGCAGCCGCACGCGGCACGCCCAGCATCGCCCTGGCCGACGCAGCGCGCGAAGTGCTCCGCATGGTCGACGTTGTCGAGTCGATGCTGCGCATGTTCCTCGACGCGCTCCGGAGCGACGATCGCAAGCTGCTGGCGCAGCTGGGCGCCATGGATGACACGCTGGATCGCCTCCACAATGCGATCAAGCTGCATCTGACCACCATCAGTCGCGAGGATGGCCTCAGCGACGCGGACGCGAAACGCTGCTCGGACATTCTCGCCTTTACCATCAACCTTGAGCACGTCGGCGACATTCTGGACAAGAGTCTGCGCGAGCTTGCGGCCAAGAAGATCAAGCAACGGCTCACCTTCTCGCAAGAAGGTTTGTTGGAAATCGCCGCTATGCACCAGAGCCTGCTCGACAACCTCCACCTTGCGACCAGCGTCTTCATGCTGGGAGACATCCAGTCCGCGCGCTCGCTCCTCGCCGAGAAGGACCGCATGCGCGACCTGGAGCAGGCCGCGACCGACAATCATCTACGCCGCCTGCGGGAAGGACGCATCCAGAGCATGGAAACCAGCTCGCTCCACATCGACATCGCTCGCGATCTCAAGCGGATCGCCGCCCACATCGCGTCGGTCGCCTATCCCATCCTTGAGGAGGGCGGCGTCCTGCGCCGCAGCCGTCTGCTCGATGAGAATGAGAGCGCAAGTGGAGCGAGCAGCGTAAAGCCTCACTAGGAGAGTTGCGCTCGGCCGCCCAGTCACCCGCACCCCATCGCGCCTGGCCGCGGCGCTCCTGATACACGTAGCTGCCGGCGCTTTCGGCGATTGCGCTGCCCACGCAGATCTTTTTCGCTGATGAGAAGGTCAATAACGTAGCAATCTTCAATGCTGTCGTTTTAAGACGTTGCAACAGGCCGAGCGGTTGCATCGACGGAAGCCTTCAGCGGAGCTTCCAAGCGCGACGACGAGATCGAGACCTGCAACAGCTGCGCCACGGTGTCGACCACTGTGCCTGGACCAGCACTCTTCGGGATGATCGCGCGCGGCGAGCAGCAGGTCTGTTGCACGTCGGCCTCCTCGCTGAAGAACACGACTGGTGTGCCGCGCGCCTTGAGCCGCTCGCAGATCGGCCTGCAATCACCCCCGACAAGTCGGCAATCCACGACGGCGACAGACACGCGGGCTTCTGCTGCAAATCGCATGGCAGCCGCAACGGTACGGACACCTACCACGAGCGCGCCGGCCGCCGTAAACCGCTGCTCGAGGTCAAGAGCCAGCATGACGTCGTCGTCCGCCACCAGCACGACTTTTCCAGCGAGACTCGCCATGACGAATATTATGGTCCTCACCAAGGCAGCACTGTGTTCGCCGGCGCGCCTCCAGGCCCAGGACCATGGTCTTGGTATGCCCCGTCCAGTGGGTAGTGGCATGCTGGCTCCAGGCACTATGTCGCCGAGCCCGGTATGGGCCATCCGTCGTTGCGCACGGCATCAGTCCGCACACTTCCTCTAGTCTGCGTCCGCCAGGTTTCGGGGCGTAACGGCCTTTGCTGGCGTGCTCGCGTTGGGCCAGCGGCGAGGCTCTGCTCAGCGAACGAGATATTGCCGCCGGCCCCGGCTCACGCTTACCATCCGGACCAGGGAGCCAGCTTGGACCGAAGGGAGAGCGGAATGACGACGCGTCTGCAGGCACTGGCGATGACCGCCGCCTCGATCGTCTTGCTCTCTCCGGGGCCTCCCGCCTTCGCGCATCACGCGATGGGCGGCGAGCTGCCGCGCACGGCCTGGCAGGGCCTGCTCTCGGGTCTCGGGCACCCGATCATCGGTATCGATCATCTCGCGTTCGTGCTGGGTGTCGGGCTGATGGCGTACCTTGCAGGCCGTGTCGTGCTTCTGCCGCTGCTGTTCGTGGCGGGAACCGTGCTGGGCTGTGTCTTGCATGTGCAGGGCTACAGCCTGCCCGCCCCGGAGACCGCCATCGCCCTCACCGTTGCCGTGGCGGCCGCCGTGGTGGCTTTGCGCGCCAAGCTTCCCGCCGGTCTGCTCGCGCCCCTGCTCGCGGTGGCGGGAGCCTTCCACGGCTACGCCTATGGCGAGAGCATCGTGGGCGCGGAGCCGGCGCCCCTGGCCGCTTATCTCGCAGGCTTCGGCCTGATCCAGGGCTGCGTTGCCGTGGGCAGTGCGATGGCGCTGCGCTGGCTGGCGGGGCGCGCCTATGTCAGCGAGGCAGCTGCTCTGCGGACGGCGGGCGGAGTCATGGCGGTGGCCGCGGCCTTCGCTTTCGCCGGCATCGTGCTGGCCGGTTGAGTTGGTCGCACAAGGTCGAGTGGACCGCCGCGCAGGGCATCAGGGCGAGAAGATATTGGCGATCGCATCGGCCAGGGTTGACGATCCCGACGAGGCTGTCGGGTCGGGCCTCGTTCGCATCGCCCTTATCTCATCGTCGTAGCGCGGCGTGACGAACGGGACTTTTGCGCCGAACAGGATAGCGCCCATGCGCGCATCGAGACCGTAGAGGTCGCCGAAGGTCTGCAAGCTGCCTTCGCGGTCGACCGTCGCTGTGAAGTAGGTCATGTGCACGGGGATACGGGTGGTCAGCGCCACCTCGCGGGTGGTTCCGCCGTTCACCAGGCCTTGCACCTGCTGCTCCGACCAGCCCTTGTCCTGAGCGAGCAGGATCACCGCGAGTCGCAGCGGATCAGCCACGCGCATGCAGCCGTGGCTCAGGCCGCGGTACGGCCTTGCGAACAGATCGCGCTCCGACGCCGTCGTGTCATGCATGTAGACGTCGTGCTTGTTGGGGAACATGAACTTGACCACCCCGAGCGGGTTCTTCGGCCCTGGGGGCTGGCGGAACTCGTAGGCGCCGATGTTGGCGGTGCTCCAGTCCACCTTGTCGGGATCGACCGGACGGCCTTGGTAGGAGACTTGCAGCCGGTATTGATCGAGCACGGACCGGCTCGATTTTGTGCCGGTGAACAGGCTGAGCAGGCCGCCTTGTGAGCTGTCACGCAGGCGGGGCCACAACTCCTTCCGCTTGATTCCGTCGGGGACGCCCCAGCTTGGATGAAAGACGATCGTCTTCATGTCTGCCGAGAACGCAGGCGTGGCCCAATCGGGCTGGCCCGCGACGATTCTGTCGGAGTGGATGGTCTCGCCCCGCCTGACAACTCGCGTGACAAACTCGGGCACGTTGTTCCAGACATGGAACTCGCCGAGGTCGGCCGGCAGCCAGCGCCAGCGCTCCATGTTGACGACGATGCGGGCCAGGCGGACGGCCCTGTCCGCACTTTCGCGGCCCGGCTCGACGCTTGCCGTCGCGTCCGGCCCGCGCAGCTTCAGGAGCAGCCGGCGCAGCGCCACGAACTGCTCGTGCTGGGGATGAAGCGATCGCAAGTAGGCGTCGGGGGCATGACTGGCGGCGATGTCCGTCAGAACGTCCCTGGGTCGACGCAGGGGCGGCCTGTAGTCCACCGCCTTGGAGATGCTCGAGAGATCGCCGAACCGCCCGCCGCGCGCGTGACGGGCGTACTTGAGCACCGCCAGGGTCAGTGCCACCTCGGCTGCGGCCGCCGCCTCGGGGGTGGCGGCTCCGGCGCGCATCTGAGGCAGGGTGAAATCGCGGGCGCGCAGCCCCCAATCGTCGGCCTTGCGGATCTCGTTGACGACGGCATTGCCCCGCTCCGAGATCCCGGTGTCCGCGACCCACAGCAGCGGTCCACGGTGCCTGTCATAGAACGCGGTCGCGGCCACCAGATCCTCGGCATCGGCGGGCGCGACGTTGGCTCGACCGGCCAGCTCGGACAGCTTCTTGCGCAGTGCGACCTGCGCCGGAGTGGGCGCTGTGCGCACGAGATCGCCCAGCGTTGTCCACGGCGCCGATGCGCCCATCAGATGCAACGAGAGACCAAAGCCGAGCGCGACGGCAGCGACGACTGCGACAATCCAGCGCCAGAGTCTCACAGTATCGCCCCCGAATTCAGCTCAGCCCGCTGGCAACGCCCGCCTCTGCCGGCGCGACAGGATTCGCACAGCCAAGCACGGCTTGATGGTGCGGATATGGCAGAGCGGAGCGCTCACCCGGAGGTTGCGCTGAACCATCCCCTAGAAGCTCGGCGCCTGCGAGGGCGCGCGCGCCCGCTGCTCGTAGGCGGCGCGCTGCGGGGCGTAGAGCTCCCAGAGCCCGCGCAGCTCCGCGATCGGCTCGTCGTGCCAGTCGACCCGCAGATCGACGACCGGCCAGTCGTGGACCTCGGCCACGTGCAGGCCGGCGGAGCGCTCGTCTCCGGTCTCGCCGCCGGCGGCGAGGCCCGCCTCCAGCCCGCGCAGCAGGCGCTCGGGAAGGCCGGCACCCTCGGCGCTGGTGTAGGCAGCAAGCATCTGCCGCGGCACCTCCGCGGTGGCCAGCAGGTTGCCGAGCGCGTAGCAGCCGTCGCCCTCAGCAAGCGCGCCAATTCTCAGCGCCTGGGCACCGGAATGCAGGGCATGCCGGCCGTAGCGGTCGATCACCCCCAGTTGCCGCCACTCCGCCTCCGGCGTGCCCTTCAGCAGCAGCTCGAGCACCGCCCCCGCACCGAGGCCTTGTCGCAGCAGGCCGAGACCGGCAGGGCCGAGCGCGGGATCGGTGACGTTCTGCGTCGTAACGGCACCGAGCGGGCTGACCCAGGCGCAGCGGCTGGCGACCGCGATGGAGGACGAGGTGATGGCGATGCCGAACGCGCCTGTTCTGCCGCAGCGCGCCGCGATGGAGTAGGTCATTTGCGCGTTTGCCCCTCTGAAGAGCCGTTGCGAGTCATAGGTCGCTTCGGGCCCGCTTCTCAAGTGGTACGGAGGTGGGGCCGCTCAGCCGCGCGAGCCCAGGAGCCGGCTGAGGACGGCGCGCAGGCGGGTCCACACGGCGGCCAAGACAAGCGACAGGGCGCTGATCTGGACGTCGGGGGCCGCCTTGCCCGAGGCACCCCGCAAGCGCGCGTCGATGTTCTGCGCGAAGGCCTCGCCGAGGCGCTGGGCGAGGTCGCGGGCGAGGCCGGAGCGGCCGAGCTGGGCCAGCAGCCCCGCCAGCGCGTAGCCGATCACCACATCGACCTGCGTTGCCGCGCCGCCCGCGGCTCCGCCCGGCCCTCCGGCCACCTCGGACAGCCGATACTCCACGCTGCCCGACACGCGCGAGCCGCCCTTGCGGTCGACGGC
>Ga0075421_100013197_pt1 | contig 10290 bp, 15 predicted proteins | sample SoiMetdeltSBSDD5_FD_75292 | JGI IMG/M metagenome (GOLD analysis project Ga0075421, IMG submission 75292) | Bulk soil microbial communities from a Populus tree surrounding site in Tennessee, USA - Soil MetaG P. deltoides SBSDD5 | ecosystem: Environmental > Terrestrial > Soil > Tree plantation... | reverse complement strand
GCAAAACCGGCTGCAAAACTTTGGGGACGAACGAGCTAAGTATTGGAGCGGGCGAAGGGAATCGAACCCTCGTATGCAGCTTGGGAAGCTGCCGTTCTGCCATTGAACTACGCCCGCAATTCCAATGACTTGCCAATTTTCGTTAGATGATTTGGCATGTTTTTAGCATGACCTTTATACGTTGCCATCCTAGACGCGTGCGCCACCTTACACAATGCGCGTAGACAGGAATCGATTCGCCTTAGCTAGCTGTCCTGTCCATGGCGAAATCGTAAATTACGCTGCGATCGGCATCCGGAACAGACCGCGGCAATGGTGCCGCCAAGCGTAGTGATCAAGCACCGCATGGGCGGGCGACGGTTGACCAGATCGTTCTCCCGGAGCAAGCGCGGCCGGCTCTGGCTGGCGAACGGATCTCCTGTGCGATGCGGGGACAGCCAACACGGGGATTGCGGCGCTTAAACTCGACGATCGCGTCGATGAGTTCCTTCGATGGCCCTTTTTGCGCCTCGGCGGCCCGGCGCAGACGTCTCGTTCCCTCGCCTTTCTCGGCTTCAAGATTGCCGATGGTCGCCGTTGCGACAGGATCGCGTGCCTTGATCTTCTCGACGATCATGTCCTCCTTCGGATGATGGCAGGAATCCGGATAGTCCCTGAAATAGTCGATGATCGCGAGGACGACCTCGTAATCAGGACGTTCGCCGCGATCAAAAAGGGTTAGGTCCCGTTCAAGGACGCGAAGCAAGCTTTCGATGTTGCGATGTTCCTGGCGTAGAACCTGGATGAAGTCGGTCATTTTACCCTCCCGCCCGGCGCTGGCACTGGGCTGCGGACAATTTTTTGAAAGACAGGTTGCGCTGCTCGGCATTGCGTTAGATCAAATTCGGAACCCCTCGGTGCCATGCGAAGCGGCCCCATCATTTTGAGGCTGCAACAGGGGCGGTGGCGCAAGCTCGTTGGTCGGCGCCGGCCTCGAGTTCGGCCTGTTCGATAACTGGTCGGCCAAGGTCGAGTACGACTACCTCGATCTCGGATCCAAGAGTGTCACGCTCATTGGAAGCCAGACCTTTTCCAATATCCCAAATCCCGTCGTAACCAACCCCATCCAAAGGACTTTCGATATCGACCAGACGTTCCACGTGATCAAATCCGCGGGGCAATGCCCTTGGGCTTTTTCGAGGCCCGTAGGCGCGTTTTTCGGGAGAGAGAGGGAAGCGCCCTCGGGCTCGGTGATGGCCACGATCTTATGTGTCGTCGTCTCGGCCCCGGGGGCTCCATTAGCATAGCCCTTTGCCTCTGGGAGTGCGATCGGTCAACGCGATGAGGGGAGCGAATTCCGGTTCTCATAAACCAGAAACCGTTCTAATCTAGCGACCGGGACGACAAACCTGGCAGGCTTAGGTGCAGCGGCTTGCTTTCGCTCTGGCTGTGATCGCGACGACACTGTGCTGCGGATCGGCAACCCGCGCGCAAGGAGCCCTCTGGCGACGGAGATCGTGGAGTGCCAGCCTCTTCCGTACTGGTATCCGCGCGGCTGGGAGTTGATGGTTCGCTATCCTTGCTACACCTACGGGGCATATGGGCCATATCGTCGTTCGTCGAGTTATGCCGTCCACCCGGTCCAGCGCCGGCCATACCTGCGCCCCGGCTGGTGGTGGTGAGATGCTGTCGCCCGCATAGCCGGCGGCCCCAGAGAAGAACTGATGCCGGGTGAGCGAAAGCACCTCCTCACTCTGATCGGGTTCGCGGTCATTCTGGCCCCGATCCTGGTTGGGTACCTGTTCTGGGCCGCCTACCGCTACCATACTTCGTCGGCTGCCCAGTCCAAACCGGTCACGGCGGCTCGGTCATCCACATCGCCTTCGATTGCGACCGTTCCCATTGGTGCGCCCGGTGGCAAAGGCTTGAGCGATGCACAGAGCGCGATCATGTTCTCTATCGCGCCACTGACGTCGTTATCGGCGATCACAATGCCTGTCGACCCCGATCCGGTCGCGAGCTTCCGCCAGCTCATAGCATTGCCGCCCGATACCGCGCGTGGCGCGCCCAACATCGATCCGCGCAAGCTGCGCACAATGCTCGATCGCGGTGTCGTCACCTTCGCGTCCGCCACCAATGATGGGGATCGGGTAAGAGGCGCAAGCTTAATCCAGACTGCCGCCCTGGTGGGCTTCCCTCCAGCGCGCGAGTTGCTCGTGCGCAACTTCCCGCAATCCGAGGCGGTCCGTTCGGTTGTTCCTGCGAACGACGTTATCCGCTATGCGCTAGCTCCCTTGATGGATGGGGTGGCGAGCGAGGATTCGAAAGGATTATTCCTCGCATTAGGGCAGCATTTTGCCCTTCACGGACAGCTCGATCTGTTCGCTACCCAGCTCCTCACGTCGTTGCGTGGCGACTCGCGGCCACAGCTCTACCACCGCCTCGACACCTTGCTGGACTTGCTAGAGCGCGTGCCCGGCTCTTGCGCCGCGCTGTCCCGCTTATTGCCGGGTGCCGCCGGCGCTTTCGAGCCGGAATGTTCGTTGTCATTAAACGAAAAACTACGCAAGCACGTCGAGACGACAACACCGGCCCATGAGGAGGAGGAGGGGAAGCGCCGTGGTTTGTTTATGTTGAATCAACTGGGCGGCCGCTAGCTCGGCGCGCACCCTCAGACTAGATCCAAGGCCTCGGGCGACCAGATCAACGCAAGTGATCGCACTCTTCGTGCCCGTAGTTGTGCCAAATTAGTACAACGTTCGCGCCGGGGGACGACCGGTTGCATTAATACCTCCTTGGGATCGGGCGGCTTTGCACGTAGCATGCCGGTCGTCATGAGCTATCGATGGCTCTTGCTGTTCGTCGCAGCTCTGTCGTCCGCGCACGCTGAAGCCGACAGCAGTCCGTCCAAGATCGAAGGGGGACGTGCGATGAAACCGTCGGTCACCAAGCACTCCGTCCACCCCGCGGGTCACAAGATAAGCGTGAGTCTCGAAGACGCCTTTTGGAATGGGCTGAAGGAAATCGCCGACGGCCGCGACATCACCTCGTCCGAACTAATTGCGGAGATCGATGCCGGCCGACAGCATGGCAATCTGTCGTCCGCCGTTTGACTCTTCGTGCTCGACTTCTATCGTCACCGGCTTCTTGAGGAGGCAGAGGATCGCAGCGAGCGTGCGTCCCCTCCCCTTGTCCCTTCGCCTGACGGCGACGTGTTTTTGGTGCTCTGCCAGTTCAGCAAGAGCGGCGCAACCTTTATCGAGACCCCCGCTGATACCAATGAGGGTGCAATCGTGCGCAACATGATCGGGGGGCAATACAACGAGCCGCTGCGCGTGATCGCGATCAACGTTGGAGAAGGCTGGGCCCGGGACGTGTCTCGAAGAGAATTGCCAGCGTAATCGTGAAAGAGGCAGAGCGGGACGAACGGACTCTACCGCGCGACACGGGGGCATTCGTCGAAGCGCAGCTTGGCCGCCCAGTACGCCGTTGATCTTGGGTCGCTTCACGCCGCTACATCTGCTGGTCGACGGCATGACCTACGATCAGGCGGTCACGGCGTTACAGCGCGCAGCGAGGCCGCCAGATTAGTATGGACGAGGTTTCTGGTATACACAAAGGCCACAGCCCGGTTGCTGGGGGACGAATGATTACCTCGTTCTAAATCTTGGCACGCAAGGAGTTGGACATGTTCCAAACAGAGTGGCCAGTCCTGCTAGTGGACGACGATCCGGACGTGCTTGCAGTGTCGAAGCTGGCGATGAAGGGTTTCGACATCGACGGCATTCCGATCAAATTGTTCACCGCCACCAGCAAGGCTGAGGCTGTGGAGCTGTTCAGCGGCTCGCTTGGTGGCGCGGTCCTTCCATACATCAGCGTCGCCTTCATCGACGTAGTGATGGAGACCCATCGGGCCGGCCTAGAGCTCTGTCAGTACATCCGCGAGACGCTGAGGAATAGGCTGACGCAGATCTATATTCGCACGGGTCAGCCCGGCGTCGCGCCGGAGCGCGAAGTGATCGATCGATACGACATCAATGGCTACTTTTCCAAGGTGGAGATGACCGAGGACAAACTGTACTCCCTTGTTAAGGCTGGCATCCGTCAGTTCGACTTCGCCAGCATGGCGGTTGTCGAATTCAACGTCGTCACGCGTTGCATTGCCAACGCCGACTCGGTGGAAAGCTTGCAACGCACGTTGGGGGGCGTGCTTGGTCAAATCCCGCTCGACCAACAGGGCGCACCGACCCGCACCCACGCTTACGACTGCCGCGTCGTTCTGCTCGACGGGGACCGACTGGTGGGTGGCAGCTATTCGGAGGCGGAGGCGCTTGCCGAACGGGACCGTCTTGTCGGGCTCGGATTGCAACCCTTGACCCCGTACGGGGATGCCTACGTTCAGGACGGGCACGACCACTTGGTCAAGGCAGCCGCGACCGAGGTGCACGGAGAGGCCTGGCATCTGGGTCGCTTCCCGGGTGTACCCAGCCCGGGCGACGCCCTGCTCCTATTAAACTTCACCAAGGCCATAGCGACACTCGCCAGGCGGGCCGGTAGGGCGAGCCGCCAGCCAATCCGCCCGAGCTGATCGAATCCCAAAGCGCTGGCTTTCCCGGAGTAGACCCTGTGTCCCCGCTGCACCGATGACCGCGGAAATCTTCCTGGCCACGGTCCCCTTGTTCGCCGATCTAACGTCGGACCAACTCCAATCGATCGTCGGGGCGGGCCGGACAAGGACGTTGGAAGCAGGTCAGACTGTCTTCTGCGAGGGGGATGCCCCGGACGGGCTGTACGTCGTTCTGGCGGGCGAGGTCCGCATTTATAAGCGCAATGACGACGGGACTGAAGTTGACCTACTGACCGCGCGAGCAGGCGAGTATTTCGGCGAACTCGCGCTGATCGACAGCGGAGCGCGTTCGGCAAGCGTTGCAAGCCTCACTCCTTGCGAATTCTTTGTCCTGGAGCGTGAAACCTTTTTAGGGTTGCTGGCCAAGTCCCCGCGCCTGCTGGCCGCGACCCTATCCAATCTGAGCCAAGCCGTGCGGACAACCAGTGAGCGGGTGCTCCGGGAGACGCTGCAGCAACAAGCGATCCGCACGGAGATGGAGTTGGCCCGATATCGGTCGCTGGCCGAGATGGTCGCTGGCGTGGCGCACGAAATCAACACGCCGCTTGGGACCGTCAACACGGCGGTCAGCATCGTCAAACGGCGCTTCACCACGGACCTTTTCGGGCCGCTTGCCGGCGGCCCGAAGGCGCGCGCCACCCTCGAGGACATTCGAGAGGCCATCGGCCTGATCGAATCCAATATTGCGAGGGCGCACAAGCTGATCCAGGACTTCAAAAAGCTGTCGGTCGGCCAGATCAGTGACACGATAGAGCCGCTCGATCTGGCCACGGTGATTGATGAGGTCATCAGCCTCTTCAAGATAAGCGCTCGGCAGGCAAAGCTCTCCATCGAAGTCCGCAATTCCCTATCCGAGCCAACCGAGCGTGCATGGCTCGGCTATCGCGGCTATCTCACCCAGGTCTTGCTTAACTTGCTCAGCAACATTGAGCGCTATGCATATCCGGACGGCGAGGGCGGCGGGGTGGAAATCGACATCGCCTCGGAGCATCAGCGGAAGGGAGAGTCTTTTGTGCTCACTGTCCGGGATTTTGGGCGGGGCATCGCCGCCGATGATCTCCCAAAAATTTTCGTTCCCTTTTTCACGACCGGACGCAGCACGGGCGGCACCGGGTTGGGGATGGCAATCGTCCACAATATCGTTACTACCGCCCTGAAGGGGTCGATCGAGCTAGCGTCCGAGCCCGGATCGGGCACGACGGTAACACTACGGTTTCCGCGGAAGTTATCCGACTAATACCGAGGTGAACCAAAATGCTGTCATCGGAAATTCGCTGCGTCCACCGACTGGGGTCTTCGGCCGTCCACCGACAAACAAATCAAGTTAGTGACCAACTTTTCGGGAGATTGAGGTCGTTCTTACTGACCGCGTATCTTGGCAACCATACGCCTCAACAGAGCGGCAATGTGCTCACCCTGCACTGCTGAAGCAGGCACAATAGGTGGCGCCGTGTCGATCTCCCGACCGTGCCTGGTCGGGACCAGGTGGCGCTCGACTTCGTGACATTCCGAACACATGAAATGATGATCTTCGACGCCAGCCCCCGCCGTGGTGTCGTCTTGGATTTGCACGACATTCACCAAGATCATTTCAGCGCCGCACGCAACACAACGCATCGTACGCACTCACTAACACCGAGATGATCATTACTTGCTTTCATTGTCGTTGGCTACATTTCCGTGTGCTGTGGCGCGCAAGCCAATCGCAGCTCGGCACTGTCTCAATTTGGGACAGGAGCCGTGCGCCGCATTGCGCGCATCATCCGTGACAGTTTTAAATCACCGATGATGATGTCGAGGAGATCGATGTCGCCGGCGATCTCATTCGCCTCATCGAGAACGCGAACAGCGAGAGGTGATGACCTCGTCGCTGAGCCGCCGCTCCAGTGACCCGCCGGTTGCGTGGACGCCGCGCCGCGGCAACGATCCGCGTCGCCGGCTGCTACGCGCGTGCGGGGAGCGGCCAGGCGGCTGCAGCGCCCCAACACGCGTGATGAACTCGCGCCGCTGCAACTGATTGCAACAGGATGCGCGACTGATGCGGTCAATAAAAGAACCCCGGTCACTGTTGTCGCGACCGGGGCTCAGTACGCATGACGCCTGCAATCATGCTGCCGTCGCATGGTTAAGAATAGGTTAATAGGAAATTGACGCCCAAATATCCAGCTGGCCATTGACGAGCTGCTTGCAGCCCGGCGGCCAAAAATACCGCCAGAAAAGAAAAATGAGACGCGCTGCGGGATTAGTTACGTTTTCTGGTCCACGTCTATTGCGGGCTCTCCGATGACAATCTCCCAACACGGCTTAATTATAAGGGGACTAGTCTTGAGTTTTCGCACCGATTGGACGATGCCGCTTGCACGATTCCACCCACCTCGCGTCTCATAGCTGACGGTGATTTTCTTCCCCTCGATGCGCGCGCGCTTACATCGCAACGCAAGCGCTCGATCGAGGGTTAGGATTATTGTCATGCGCGCGGCGCAGGCTTTGCAGCCGAAATGAATGCAGTTGATTATGGCCGCATCTGGCTAGTTTTCTAATCAAAGGTGTCTGGTCGCGCAAGCGCCCGCCTCGAAGTCGACGCGCAACGATCGACATTTAAGCTGCGTTGCAAAAGGACATCGAGAAGAAAAGCTGAGGGGCGCTTTTGGGGCACCACCGCTTCGATCTCGACGATCGATTCGCTTTTGGCAAGACCTCGAAGCCGGTGTGATCGGACCGGTTCACGAGTTGCTGCCCTCTCCGGCATGGCCTCCGTCCGCGAAAATGCGCTCGTGCCCGGGCAACACGTGGAAGGCGCCGTCGCGGTCCTGAACGGCGCGACATTCACATAGCTTATCAGCCCACCCTTCGCGACAAATTCGCGGCTGGCGCCGCTATTTTGGAATGTCCGACTTGGAGCAGCTGTTGCGGTCTGCCGTTGACCACGAAGCTCTGTCTTCCCGCGCCTCTTTATTGTTGGACACGTTGCATAGAAGCATCCTATTTTTTTCTACACAAAAGAATGATCCGAGGGAAAAGATTCGCCCGTTCCAAAAGCAATATTGTGATAGGTCGTTGTCGGACATTTGCAGCTGAATACCTTGAGATTGAACTGGCAACGAGACAAGAACTCCTGCAACTCCCGCTGCAGCTGCGATTGCTTTTACCATTTCCGCCTCCTTGTTGTGTCAGGGACAAAATGAACACGTCTGATCCACACACCGCCGCTAGCCAGCATCAGCCCGTCGAGATCGCCCGCGACGTCCTCCCACAACACCGGCTCGACCGGGCCAAGCTCGGGCACCGGCACGTCGGTCCACAGGTGGATGTCGAGCGGCTCGTCCTCGCTCCGCAGTCCGGCCCGCGCTCGTCCCACGGCTTGGATCAGGGCGGCCTCCTAACCTATGATTTCCTCACAGGCGGCCACACGGCCGCTCCATCGCCGCGAAGCGTTATGCGCGCCGCTTCGTTCGATCCCTCGTCGGCGGTTGAACAGATGTGAGCAAAGACCCCCATTTTACATTTCTATGCTGGCCAATCCGAGCTGACCTAGAACGTTCGATATATAGACTGCGGCTCGAGTTCATCGCAGTTTGCACTGCCTGAGCCGCGAGCGCTTCGCGGTTAAAGTGTTGCGCATGATGCGCATTGCCAGATGGCGCGGACGCGTTCCACGGACGAGCCATTTTGGCGGGATGGCTCCGACCGCTCTTGGTTGGGGCCATCCTATTCCAATTTCTGGAGCGCCGCTGTGGCTTAGGCCTTGCAACTTGTGAAATTAGGTTTGGCCGCGCGGCGTCCCTCAACCACGCCGTGCCGGTCGAGAGAGCCCCGGGTTCGGCCAATCATCCGGGGCTCTCTTCTTTCTCGCAAACGTTGAATCGCGCGAATTTGTTTGCGACGCAATTGTTGCCGACGCGGCATTGGCGCCAGCGGGTACTCTGAGACCCGCGCACGAGGGCGCGTGCCCGCCGCCGGCGCGTACTCCATTGCGCCAAAGCCAATAAAGTTCGTTCGACCTGGTGCAAAGGGGATCAGCCGCGCAGCTAGGCGCCAACATCTTCAGTATGCGCGAGACCCCGCAATAATTTTTCCTGGTTAGAACTAATGATGCGGTCTGCACAGGTCCGCGCGAATCAGATCAAATACCGAAGTTATCTCAAGACTTGGCACTCCACGAGAAGTTCTACTCATGCACATGCCGGACGATCCCAGAAAATCCTGCTGCACCATGGCTGATTGTTATCCGACGGAGATTAGAACAGTCGACAGCAGGATCTACGCCCGACGACGCGAAAACACTGCGTGGCTCATCCCTCCTCAGAAGGTTGAACGCAACCGTGACAACCCGAACGGCAGGAACCATCTTTGCGCCCCTCCGCCACCCTCGACATCGCACCGTCCTGAGACCGCTTTATGCTTTTCGCCGGAAGGCGCGATATGAAGATCAACTCCCGATATCTTATCGGCGGCGTGCCAACCACTTGCGCGCACTGTGAGCAGCCGCTCTCGGTGGTTAATGGTCACGTAGAGGCGTGGCGGTCTACGACAGGGGAGTATTTCTGCAACGAGTTCTGCGCAGAGGACGCGGAGGAGGCGTCTTTTCGAGGTAACAGGCGGGCCTCGTAACTATCCTCGAAAAGCAAGCTTACTGGCCGCTGGCTGGATCACCGCGCGGGCCGTGATCGCCCACTACACTCGCTGCGTTCTACGGATGAGGGGGGCCAGCTAGTGTATTCAGCGGTGCCAGGCGCTGCTCTCAACGACACGGTGGAGGGGCGGCCATGCCAAGGACGCTGATGCCTCGGCGGTTGCGCCCCCTTCTTTTTGGCTTGGCAATGATCTCTACCTAGCGGTCCAATCTAAGCTGCGCGATCAGCTCTTCGGCGGGCGAGCGGCGGACAGCACGCACCGGCCAATCCGTCCGACCAAGACCGGCAGCGCAGAAGCAAAGCTAGATGCAGGCTGGGCCGGAGGGGCCCTCCTTGGCCTTAGGAGCCCGACTTCCGTGGCAAGCAAAAGAAATGGCCCCGACCTAAAAAAGTCGGGGCCACTGCGCCAAGATGGCTCGTCATCATCGGGGGGACGGGGAGCGGCCATCCGGCTGCCCGCTAAACAATTCTGCCGACAGGTACCCACTGAAAGATTTTCGACGAAAGTCCAGGGCTGGTCCATATATCAGACGTTATAGGTACTTGCCTCTGCGGCCCCACCTGGCACCAAGCAATGTGGCTGGATCGGTCGCGGCTCGACTCACGACGTGCGCGCAAAGCTATAACTTACTGCCAGTAAGCCTCACGCAAAGCTGGTGCGACAGTTCATGAATGAATCCTTCAACAGCTGGCGGCAGAACGCAGGGGCTGTACTTGCCACCCTTGGCCTTGCGCGAGGCGGCATCGATTACGACAGCCTTGATGATTTTTTCAAGGTCCCATGAGGCGCAACCATTCGCAATGATGGCCGCGATTGTAAGGGCTGCGTACTTTCGGCCGCGCTTAAAATCGTCGCGGCCGTCCCCTGTTGGGACGTCTTTCCAATAGCTTGCCGCGCGCGCGCGTCGACCCCCGCCTTTCATCTTGACAAATGGCAGAGTCTTTATTGACGGGGCGAACGTGCTGCAAGGGATCTCAGGGTTCCGATGAGCAGCATTAAAGTCCGGCCTAATGACACTCGCGGTCACCGCGGTCGTTGTGGTCGCGCGG
>Ga0075421_100013196_pt1 | contig 10291 bp, 8 predicted proteins | sample SoiMetdeltSBSDD5_FD_75292 | JGI IMG/M metagenome (GOLD analysis project Ga0075421, IMG submission 75292) | Bulk soil microbial communities from a Populus tree surrounding site in Tennessee, USA - Soil MetaG P. deltoides SBSDD5 | ecosystem: Environmental > Terrestrial > Soil > Tree plantation... | reverse complement strand
GACGGCTTTGGGGACGGCGCCCGGAATCTTCGGACACGACGCGCCAGAGGCGCACGCCGGCTATTACACGAACCCGTACTACGTGACGCAGGCAACCTGGACGATGCCCAAGAACAGCCGCCTGCTCTTCGAGGCAGGCTACTCGCGGCTCGCGTATCGGCCGGTATTCGGCGTGGCACCGTCCGACGCGATCATGGACTTGATTCCGATGACCAGGCAGTTCTCGCTGAACGACGCAGCGACTGGACTCCCGGTCCATGGCGCGACGTTCACCTACCGCGCGATCGACAGCTACTCGAAGGGCTGGGCGCGATCGAACAGCATCAAGGGCTCTGCCGCATACGTGACGGGGTCGCACAGCATGAAGGTCGGCTATCAGGGCACGATCCAATTGTCGAATGAGACAGAGTTCCAGAATCCGATGCTGATCCAGTATCGCGTCGGCCAACCGACGATCGAAAACGGTCTGGTGCTCAGAGAGAACCCGAACCGGTTCACGATCAATCTGCCGGAATGGCAGGAGGCGGGCCGTACCGTCCAGCATTCGGTGTACGTCCAGGACGCGTGGACCATGAGACGGCTCACGCTCCAGGCCGCGCTGCGCTACGACCACGCCTACAGCTGGAGCCCCTCTGAGGGCAACGGCACAACGGCCACGTCGCGATGGAACGCGGCGCCGATTACGTTCGATCGGACGGTCAGCGTCAGGGGCTACGACGACATCACACCGCGGCTCGGCCTCGCCTACGACGTACGCGGCACGGGCAAGACCGCGCTGAAGTTCAACCTCGGAAAGTACCTCGATGCGGCCACCAACGACAGCAACTACACCGTGAACAATCCGGCGAACCGTCTGCAGAACGACATGGACCGGAACTGGACCGACAACGACGGCGACTATGTCGTCGACTGCGACATCCTCGATCTGCGCGCGCAGAGCCCGACGAGCACGGGACATGTCGATACCTGCGGCGCCCCGGCCGGCAACGACGCACGCTTCGGGAACTTCCAGACCGGTCTGACGGAGGTCAACCCGGCAGTGCTGGGCGGCTGGGGCGTGCGGCCGTGGGACTGGCAGGTCGGCGTCGCCCTGCAGCAGGAAGTGCTGCCGCGCGTGTCCGTCGAAGTCGCGTACAACCGCCGGTGGTTCGGCAATTTCACGGTCACCGACAACCAGGCGCTCGGGCCGTCCGACTATGTCACGTGGATCGCCACCGCGCCGACCGATTCCCGGTTGCCGAACGGAGGCGGCTATACGATCACGAACTTCTTCGTCGCGCCGCAGGCGGCCGGACGAGCGGCGCAGAACTACGTGACGTTCGAGACCGACTTCGGTCCAGCCCGTATCAATTACTGGCACGGTGTCGAGGTGACCGCCACCGCCCGCATGCGCAATGGATTGACCTTCCAGGGCGGCACGAGCACCGGCCGCGAAATCGAGGACCGGTGTGAGAGCGTGGTGAACATCGACAGTCCCAACCCACGGAACTGCAAGACCGTCCCGCCGTTCCAGACCAGCTTTCGAGGGTCGGCGTCCTACACCGTCCCGAAGGTCGATGTGCTCGTCAGCACGATCATGCGCTTCTCACCGGCGTCGTCGGGGATCACCGGACTCATCGCCAACTACGCGTTCCCGAACAGCGTGGTCACCGCACAGATTGGTCCACATCCGACGCTGACGGCCAACGGCAACCAGACCGTCAATCTGCTCGACAGTTGGCAGATGCTCGCGGAGGAGCGTCACTACCAGGTCGACATGCGATTCGCGAAGATCTTCCGCTTTGGCGGGACACGTGCCGACGTGGGAATAGATCTCTACAACATCTTCAACGTGAACACGCCCACCATCTACGACGGGAGCTATGACCCGCCGCCTGCCGAGAGGGGTGGGCAGTGGCTGAATCCGACGTCAATCGTCCAGCCGCGGTTCGCGCGGTTCAACCTGACGTTCAACTTCTGAGACTCGACAGCGTAGGGGCGACGCAGGCGTCGCCCCTACAACCGCCTGGCCATTCTCGACCTATAATCCCCCGGTCCAGGGTTCGCCCTGAAAGGAGTCGCGATGGCCTTTCGTGTCGTTGGTGCCCTCATTCTGTCAGCCTCGATTGCGGCTGCCGCGTGCGGCGGCAGTTCACCTGAGAATCCGCCGGCCTCTACGGCTGCACCCGCCGCGGCACCAGCCGCTGATCACACCGCACATCCGGGTGGAGGCAAGGTGTTCTTCGCCGAGCCGAAAACCGGCGCGATGGTGAAGAGCCCCGTACACATCGTGTTCGCCAGCGACATGTTCACGATTGCCGCCGTGCCGCCGGGTGAGATCAAGCCCGAAGCCGTACGCGCCAACACCGGCCACTATCACCTTGGCGTGGACACAGACTGTCTTCCGGCTGGCACCGTCATTCCGAAGGCGAATCCGTGGGTGCACTTCGGCATGGGCAACAACACCATCGACATGCAGCTGACGCCGGGGCCGCACAAGCTCGTCGTGCAGGCCGGCGACGATCGTCACGCGACGATGACGGGACTCTGCGAGACGATCAACGTCACAGTAACTGAGTAAGTGGAAAACTGGAAAAGTGGAAAAGTGGAAAAGTGGAACCGTAACTTCGAAGTACGTCCAGCTGCTTTCTACTTACTTTTCCACTTTTCCACTTCTTCCACTTTTCCAGTTTCGAGGAACATCAGCAATTCCGCGCTGAATCGCTGATGTTCCTCGACGTTGGTCAGATGGGCCGCGTCGAGCGTCACGAGCCGTGAGCCGGCAATCTGCTGATGAATGAACTGCAGTGCCTCGGGCGTCGTTGCGGGGTCGGCACTGCCGGCGATGCACAGCACGGGGCAGCGGATGCCGCTGATGGCTTCGCGTAGATCCTCGTCCCGCAGCGCGGCGCAGCAGCTCAGATAGCCTTCCTTCGAGCACGTCGCCACCATCGATCGAATCTGCTCGACGATCTGCGGTTCGCGCGCGCGAAACCCGTCCGTGAACCATCGTGGGATCGTCATGTCGGCCAGCATCGCCATGCCCTGCTGGCGCACGAACGCCATGCGTTCGGCCCACATTTCCACGCTGCCGATGCGGGCCGCGGTGTTGGCGAGCACGAGGCTCTTGATGCGGCGCGGGGCATGCACGCCCATCCACATGGCGGTCATACCGCCGAGCGAAATCCCGCAGACGTGTGCCGAATCGGCGCCCGCCGCATCGAGCACCGCCAGGGCGTCGCGTCCGAGCTGCTCGATGGTGTAGTCGCCGACGGTGACCTGCGAGTAGCCGTGCCCGCGGGCATCGTAGCTGATGACGCGGTACGACCTCGACAGCCGCGAAACCTGGCGGTCCCAGAGCTCGCGTGTCGTGGCGATCGAATTGATCAGAAGAACAGAGGGAGCGGTGGGAGCGCCCGCAACCGAGTAGTCGATGCGGGCGCCGTCCGATATGGCGCCGTGTCTCAGTGCTTCTCTCCGCCGGCCATCGCCGCCTGTCCTCGCGCGTGGCTGGTCGAGAAGATCACGTGGAGCGCCATCAGCGCCTGCAGCGGGTGACAACCTGCCTCGGCCAGCGGGCCGACGTGATCGCTCACCTTGCCGCCCTTGCCGACATTGATCATCGACTTGGCCGCCTCGCGCTGTTTGCCATGAAGGTTGTACTCGTCGCACACCTTCTCGAAGTCGTTGATGATGCGATTGCGCAGGTCCTGGCTGTGGCGCGATTCGAACAGCAGCTTGTTCAGCCCGTACGCCTCCGACGGAGGATGCTTGTAGAACATGTAGCCCTGGTCGACGAACTTGAAGCCGCCGTACTGCTCGGCGACTTTCGTCGGCGCGTTGGCGCGCGGCCGCTCGGGCAGGAAGCGCATCATGCACAGCCCGTGATGCCATGTCGGGATGTAGTCGATCAGCTCGCCCTCGAGCGGTCCGATCGCGCCGAACATGACCGCCCAGCTGAGCATCTCGGTGTTGCCGACCTCGTCGAGCTGCGTGCCGGTCATGTTCAGCAACGCGTCGGCATTGCCGGCTTCCATCTGCGAGACCAGCCAGCGATCGAAGTCGAACTCGGGATTCAGGTATTTCGAGGTGCCGGGGAAGTGCGACATCCCGCCGCTGGCGATGATCGCCACCCGCTCTTTCCGTCCCTTGACGATCTCGGCGATTGCCCTGCCCAGTGCCTGGGCGCGGCGCGGCGTCGGCAGCGGCGGCACGTAGACGTTGGTGAAGAACGGGACGACGGGGATGTTGCGCGTGCCGATCACGTACTCGAACGGAATCGAGAACGCGTGGCCGAGCTCGGCATCCTCGGAATACGCCATGTCGAAGTTGTGGTCGACGACCAGCTTGTTGAGGATGTCCTCCGCCAGCGCGCGATGAATCGGCAGGTTGTGCTCGCGGCCGGCGAACTTCGCGATGGCCCGATCGCCGGCGACGATGGCAAACGACGGCACGCAGCTGACCGAGAAGGTCTCGACGTGATCCGCGCCGAAGAAGAGGATCGCATCCGGCTTCGTCTCGTCGAGCACCTTGCCGAGCTCGTTCATCGCCCGGCCGGCCTGCTCGAGCTGGATCGGATCCTCGTCCGGAGGCCGCGTAAACATGTACGGCGTGTGGCACGTCCCGACGGCGGCAACAATCTCACCCATTCACAACTCCTAACCTTTGGCCTTTGCCCTTTGCCTTTGACCTCGACAAGGCCTACGCGTTCATGGCCTTGTCGATCTTATCCAACAACGCCATCGTCTTGGCGCAGCTGGCCGCGCTCGATTCCGGCTCCCGCCCCTCGCGGATCGCGCCGACGAATTCGACGTCCTGCCGGTCGAAGGCCAGCGTCGGGTCGAGCTGCACGTCTTTGCCCTCGCTGTCGGTCATCGAGTCCCGGTAGACCTTGTAGGTCTCTTCCTCGCCGATATAGCGGTAGAACCCGCCGAATGGCCCTTTGTTGTTGAAGGACATGGCCATCGTGAACAGCGGGCCCTTCTTCGACTTCATGCCGACCGTGATGTCCATCGGGATGTGCAGCTCTTTGTGATCCGGGCCCTTCTGGCCCCAGACCTTCCAGTCGGGGTCGTCCATGATCCAGTGCGCGAGGTCCACCGAGTGGCAGCCGTGATGCCAGAGGAGGTTGTCCACCCACGACCGCGCCTGGCCGTGCATGTTGGTGTTGGTGCGGCGGAAGAAGTAGGTCTCGACGACCATGTGATGGAGGTGGAACGTACCCTCCTGGATGCGCTTCCGGATCTCACGATGCGGGCTCGAGAAGCGCCGCGTGTGCGTCACCATGCACACCTTGCCGGCTGACTTCGCCGCTTTGACCATGTCCTCGGCGTCGCCGAGCGTCAGGCTCATCGGAATCTCGACCTGAACGTGTTTGCCCTTCGACAACGCGAGGATCGTCTGGTCGTGATGTTGGTCGCTCGGGGTCGTGAGAATCACGGCGTCCACCCCGGGCCGATCGATGCACGCCTCCAGATTCGAGGAACCGAAGGGAATCTTGTACTTCTCGGCGAAGGCCTTTGCGCTCTCGTCCGTGCGCGCCGCGATCGACACGACTTCGACGCCTTCGATCTTCGCGAGGGCTTTGACGTGGACTTCGCCCATTGCCCCCGTACCCGCTAAACAGATTTTCATGTCGACTCCAAACTCTTCACTGTACTTCAACTCCAATACAGGCGAGTCGGGTTATCCACCAGCAGCTTGTTCTGGAGTTCTTTCGTCGTGGCGACATGCGGCACGTAATCGACGAGCAGGCCATCGTCGGGCATGTGGTCCTTGAGATTGGGATGCGGCCAGTCGGTTCCCCACAGCACGCGATCGGGGAAGGTGTCCACCAGCCGTTTCGCAAACGGCACGACGTCGCGATAGGCATTGCGCTCGCCGTTCAACGCCGGCGGTCCGCTGACCGACAATCGTTCGGGGCAGCTCACCTTGGACCAGATGTTCTCGTGCTCGCGCATCATGCGCACGAACAGCTCGAACTCGGGACCGTCCACCGGTTTCCGTACATCGGGGCGGCCCATGTGATCGACGACGACCGTTGTCGGCAGCGAGGTGAAGAAATCCCAGAGCTCGGGCAGATCGGCGGCCTCGAAGTAGATGACGACGTGCCAGCCGAGCGGGGCGATGCGATGAGCGATTTCGTTCAGCACCTCGCGCGGCGTGAAGTCCACCAGCCGCTTGACGAAGTTGAAGCGCGTGCCGCGCACACCGGCATCGTGAAGGTCCTGGAGCTCGCTGTCGGTGATGCTTCGATCCACCGTGGCCACGCCGCGGGCCTTGTGGTTCGACGCACGCAGCGCATCGACCAGCGCGCGATTGTCCGTGCCATGACACGTCGCCTGCACAATCACGTTCTTGTCGAAGCCGAGACGATCGCGCAGCGCGAACAACTGCTCCTTCGAGGCGTCGGCGGGTGTGTACTTGCGTTCAGGCGCATAGGGGAATGTGTCGCCCGGTCCGAACACGTGGCAGTGGGCGTCCACCGATCCCGGCGGAACCTTGAACGCGGGTACCGACGGGTTCGGGTGATAGACGAGCCAGCCCGGCGTCACTTGGAATGTCGTCACTTGCTTTCCACCTCCAGTTCTTCCGTGTCTATTTCCACCTGTACGACCGGCGCGTAGCGTGCGCCGGAGACCGTTCGCGGATTGATCAGCGCGTCGAGCCTGCTCTGCATGTCGCCCGACAGCGATACGCGCGTCGCGCCGACGTTCTCCTCGAGGTGATCGAGCCGCGTCGTGCCGGGGATCGGCACGATGTGCGAGCCCTGTGCGAGCAGCCAGGCCAGCGCCAGCTGTCCCATGGTGCAGCCCTGCTCGCGCGCGAGCGCGGCGAGGCCATCGAGCAGCTGCAGATTTTTCGGAAAGTGATCGGGCTGAAAGCGCGGCATCCCCAGGCGGATGTCCTTCGCCGGCATTGTCGAGGTGTCGCGCAGCGCGCCGGTCAGGAACCCGCGCGCGAGCGGGCTGAATGCGACGAACGTGATCCCGAGCTCGCGGCAGGTGTCGAGTACCGCCACTTCGGCATTGCGTGTCCACAGCGAGTACTCGGTCTGGACGGCGCTGAGCGGATGCACGCGGTGGGCCTTGCGGATCGTCGCCGCCGACACCTCGCTCATTCCGATGGCTTTGACCTTGCCTTCTTTCACCAGATCCGACAAGGCGCCGATGCTGTCCTCGACCGGAACGCGTTTGTCCCACCGATGCAGGTAGTAGAGGTCGATGACCTCGGTCTGCAGGCGCGAGAGGCTCTCCTCGCAGTGACGACGGATTGATTCCGGACGCCCGTCGATTTCGCGCTGACCCTGTGCATTGCGGAACATGCCGCCCTTGCTGGCGAGCACGAAGTCGTTCCGCCGGTGCTTCAGGACACGGCCGATGAGCGTCTCGTTGGCGCCAAAGCCGTAGAGCGCGGCGGTGTCGACATGCGTATAACCAAGATCCAGGGCGTTGAGCAGCAGCGTCGCGGCCGCGTCCGGCTCGGGCGGCACGCCGTAGGCGTGCGAGAGGCTCATGCAGCCGAGCCCGATTTCAGAGACGCTGAACGGTCCGAGTTTCCGTGTGTTCATGGTCAACGTTCGGCACGCCCGAAAGGCCGTGCCCTACAGGGGAATCCCAGGTGTCGGCGAGCCGGCGAGCCAGGCTTTGCCTTCAGCGTAAAGCGTTTCGACCGCTGGTCCGCGCAGGCCCGGCAGGTTTCCTTTTACCGTGAAGCCGTTCTTCGATTGCAGATACCCGAGGTGCCGATAGCCCTCGGGAAATTGTGACAGCACCGCCCGAACCAGCGTCAGATGCGCCGAGGGATCGACAGGATCCATTCGATCCTTCTCGTAGATCGGCTGGCGGCGAACGATGCCCCATCGATTGTCCCGCTTCTCGAGGAAGTCGTAGAACCGGCCGGTGCAGACGACGTCCACCTCGACACCGTCGACCTTCGCTCGCTGGTTGATGGTCATCTTCGTCTGGGCGATCGCGCGAGACCCGGCGACGTCGCAGGTGAACCCGCCGAGGAAGTGCAGGATGCTGACGCCGCGCTCGAAACCGGCGCGGCTCACCTCGATGAACGTCCGCGCCGGGCCCTGAAACCAGGTCGCCGTCATCCAGCCATCGTCGTGCCACACGGTCGCGAAGCGGTCCCAGTCGCCCGCGTCGCGCCACAGGGCCCAGTTCTCGATGACCTCACGGATCGCGAGCGTGTCTTCAGCGATCGACAATGCGATTGCGAAGGACGCCGATTCCTTCGACCTCGGTTTCCACCACGTCGCCGTCCTGTAGAAACTCCTGCGGCGTGCGGCCCATGCCGACGCCTTCCGGCGTGCCCGTGGCGATGACATCGCCGGCTTCCAGCGTGAGTCCCTTCGAGAGCCACTCGACGATCACCTTCACGGGGAAGATCATGTTGGCCGTCGAGCCGTCCTGCTTGGTGACGCCGTTGACGCGCAGCTGCAGACGCTTGGCCTGCGGGTCGCCGAACTCGTCCGCGGTCACGACGACGGGGCCCATCGGGCAGAAGCCGTCGAGGCTCTTCCCCTTGAACCACTGCATGTGCTGCTGCTGCAGATCGCGCGCGCTGAGATCGTTGATCACCGTGTAGCCGAACACGTGGTCGAGCGCATCGGCCGCGGCGATGTTGCGGCCGCTCCTGCCGATCACCACACCCAGCTCCACCTCCCAGTCCACTTGCTGAGTGGCTTGACGATCGACTGGGACGTCCTCGTACGGGCCGGTGACCGTGGTTGGTGCCTTCGTGAAGATGACCGGCACGGTGGGAATCTTCGTCTCACGGCCGCGCGCCTGCGAGCTTTCCTTCGCGTGCGCGGCGTAGTTGAGACCGAGACAGAACACGTTTTTCGTTGGACGCGGAATCGGTGCATGCCAGCGGACCGTGGATGCCAGATGGCTGTGCGCCGTCGCCGCATCGGTGCCGATGTCGGCCATTCGCTTCCAGGCATCGGGTCCGCGCTGAATCAGATCGGCGAGTGTCGTCGGGGCATCGGGCCAGGTGCGAGGCGAAGCGGTCTTGAGATCGACGACGGCCTCGCCGCGAAGCAGGCCAAGACGGGGCGCCGGGTCGAATCCCAGCGAAAACATCGCGTATTTCATCAGGTTGGAGGCCGTATGTGAGATGTCAGTGTGTTGAACAACCGTGTTCTCGGGAGTATACTCCGGCGACTTCGCGAGGCCTGCGCGCCTTGCCAAGTGATCTCGTGCGTACGCTCCGCGCTCCGCGTGCGAGATGGCCGAGGGAGGCGGGGCTCCCTGATTCAACTGCGGGTATACACATCGGGAGGAGGGGTCAGGATGAGACGCGCACTCCACATGGTGCTCGGCGGGTTGGCTGTCGTGCTCTTCACCGCCGGCACTTCGTTCGCGCAACTCGGCGCGACCGCGCAGATAACCGGCACCGTCAAGGATTCAAGTGGTGGCGTCCTGCCGGGCGCCGACGTTACCGCGACGCAGACCGCCACCGGCTTCAAGCGGGCGACGGTGACCGATGGGACAGGCTCGTACACGTTGCCGAATCTGCCGATCGGACCGTACCGGCTCGATGTGACGCTCTCAGGTTTCCGCAGCTACTCGCAAACCGGCATCGTGCTGCAGGTGAATGCGGATCCCGTCATTCCTGTTGTCCTGCCGCTGGGTGATCTCAATGAAACGATTTCGGTCGTCTCGGCGACGCCGCTGGTCGAGACGCGGAGCCCGAGCATCGGCACCGTGATCGAGAACGAGCGCATCGAGGAACTGCCCCTCAACGGCCGCCAGGCCACCGACCTGATCGTCCTGGCTGGTGCCGCGGTACGGCCCGGCGGCGGTTCCGACGCGTCGAGCCGCGCCATGCAGGGTGGTGTTGGCGTCGCGGTCGCCGGAGGGCAGACCTTCGGCGTGGCCTATCTTCTCGACGGCGCGATGCACAACAACCCGTACGACAATCTGAACCTGCCGCTGCCGTTTCCGGATGCGATGCAGGAGTTCCGAGTAGAGACGAGCTCGACGACCGCGCAGAACGGCATGCACTCGGGGGCGTCGGTCAATGCCGTCACCAAGTCCGGGACCAACGTCTACCACGGGGATCTGTTCGAGTTCGTACGCAACCACCGGTTCAACGCCACCGATCCGTTCGCTCGTGTGGTGGACGGCAAGCGCGTCGACGACGGGCTGACCCGTAACCAGTTCGGCGGCACCCTGGGCGGACCGATCGCCACCGATCGAATCTTCTTCTTCGGCGCGTACCAGGGCACGAAGCTGCGTCAGCGGCCTGCGGATGTCTTTTCGTTCATCCCGACGGCACAAATGCTGGCCGGCGACTTCAC
>Ga0075421_100013195_pt1 | contig 10292 bp, 5 predicted proteins | sample SoiMetdeltSBSDD5_FD_75292 | JGI IMG/M metagenome (GOLD analysis project Ga0075421, IMG submission 75292) | Bulk soil microbial communities from a Populus tree surrounding site in Tennessee, USA - Soil MetaG P. deltoides SBSDD5 | ecosystem: Environmental > Terrestrial > Soil > Tree plantation... | reverse complement strand
TGGGCGGCGAGGCGGGCTATCAGGCCGACACGCTCGCGCCGGGTCTGCACTTCGGTTATTGGCGCTGGCAGTACCGCATCATCAAAGTCCACGTCACTGTCGTGCCGCAGGGCGAGATCGCGCTGGTGCTCGCCGCGGATGGCGCGCCCCTTCCGCCGGAGCGCATCCTTGGCAAAGTGGTCGAGTGCGACAACTTCCAGGACGCGCGGAAATTCCTCCTCAACGGCGGCGAAAAAGGCCGCCAACTCGCCATTCTCACGGCGGGCACATATCGCATCAATACGGCGCTCTTCACCGTGATCACCGCGGCGACCGCGCCTGACCACGGCATGTCGCCCGAGCAACTGCTGTTGCAGCGCGTCGAACCGGACATGGTCGGCATCGTTACCGCGCTCGACGGCCAGCCGATCGAAGCCGGTGAAATCGCCGGACCGTCCATCTCCGGCCACGACAACTTCCAAAGCGCACATGCGTTCCTCGACGGCGGCGGGCGTCGCGGTCTGCAGGAGCAAATCCTCCTGTCCGGCACGTGGAATCTGAACCCGTGGTTCGCGCAGGTGGAGCAGGTGCCGATGGTGCAAATCCCCATCGGTTACGTCGGCGTCGTCATCTCGTTTGTGGGCAAGGCCCACGAAGACGTAAGCGGGGTGGAATTCAAACATGGCGATCTCGTGAACGCAGGCCATAAAGGCGTCTGGGTCACGCCGCTTTATCCCGGCAAACACCCGATCAACACCCGCGTGATGAAAGTGGAACTCGTCCCCACCACGAATATCGTGCTCAACTGGGCCTCGCGCACCGAATCGCACAATTACGACGCGAAATTGTCGTCCATCACCGTGCGTTCGCGTGATGGGTTTGCCTTCAACCTCGACGTGGCGCAGATCATCCACGTCGGCGCGCTCGATGCGCCGAAGGTGATCTCTCGCGTGGGCTCGATGCAGAACCTCGTGGACCACGTCCTGCAGCCGATCGTCGGAAATTACTTCCGCAACTCGGCGCAGGATTACACCGTGCTCGACTTTCTGGGCGCGCGCAGCCAGCGCCAGGTCGAAGCCGCCGAACATATCCGCGCCGCCATTGGCGCTTACGACGTGCAGGCGATCGACACCCTCATCGGCGACATCAATCCGCCGGGGACGTTGATGGAAACGCAGACGGAGCGAAAGATCGCTGAAGAACAGCGCAAGACGTATGAAGTGCAGGAAGCCGCGCAGAAACAGCGCCAACAACTCGTGCGCCAGACGTCGCTCGCCGACATCCAGCACCAGGTGGTCGGCGCCGAACAAGGCGTGAACATCGCCGAGTTGAAAGCGAACGCGAACGTCAAACACGCCAGCGGCGAAGCCGAAGCCACGCGCCTGCGGGCGATGGGTGAGGCCGAGGCCATTCGGGCCACGGGCCAGGCCAAGGCCGAAGCTTATCGCGCCGGCGTCGAATCACTCGGCACGCAGGGCTATACCGTGATGCAACTCATGCAAATCGTCGGCGAACGCAATGTGCGAATCGTGCCGGATGTCGCGGTGAGCGGCAACGGCAGCGGCGTCGGGATGATGGAAGGACTGCTGGGCACTTTGCTGCGCGAACACGCGGCAAAGCAACCCGCCGTTGGTTGAGTTCAGGCCGCGGCACTTACGCCAGGTCGCCAGCGTTCGGTCCGCGATCGCAGGACCGCACCGATCTGCTGGCGACTGACCCCGCCGTCGAGAACGACCGCTCAAGCAATCTGCCCGCGTCACGCGGACGGCGCGTTGCTCTGAATTCGTTACGGCTTTCTCAAGCGGAAGAAGTTCTGTGGAGCGGAACACGGCAACGTCACGATCGCGGTTTCGCCATCGACAACTGTGGGAGTGACGCTCAAGCTGCCAAAGCCTTGCGCGACGTTGTCGGCGGCTTCGAGTCGATACCCTGGAGCCGACGCGGGCCAGGAAAGGGTGATGTCGTTGCCCGATCTTCCCATCCTCAACGACGGAAGGACGACGGCCAGTCCAAACGGCGCGCGTTTGACAATCAATCCGTCCTCGCTGACCACAGCGGAGTAACGACCCGAGTCCGTTATCCGCAGATTATCCAGCGTAAGGCTTGGATTCGTCTGGTTCGGCAGGTCAGCGCCGTTGAACTGCCACTGATAATTCCAGGTCCCGCCCGTGGGAGCCGGAACGCTGAACGTGACCGCGTCGCCGGCAAACTTCCGGACGCTTTGCAATTGTTGGGCGAGGAGCGGCCACGGCGGGCTTTCCGAAAAAGTCCGGGTGACAATGACGTTGTGGTAAAAGCCCGCCGCGATCGACACCACATTGCTCAGACCGGCGGGCACCTCCGCCTCGCCGCCCGGACTACCCCAGCCCCATGCCACCACCGTGCCGTCGCGTTTGAGCGCCAGGCTCTGTGTCCCACCCGCAGCGATGGCCACGACGTTGGAGATTCCGGCTGGAGGGATCGCCTGGTCAATGCCTGCAACGCGCGTCCCGCCCCATCCGACGACTGTTCCATCGGCTTTGAGGACGACGTTATGAGTGACGGGAGAAGCGGCAATGGCAACAACGTTGGAAAGATCGGCCGGGATGGTCGATTGGCCGAAATGATTGTTTCCCCAGGCGACGACGGTTCCATCGCTTTTGAGCGCCAGATTGTGGTTGCCGCCGGCAGCGATCGCCACCACGTTCGAAAGCCCAACCGGAACGTTCCTTTGCCCGCGGAAATTATTGCCCCAGGCGACGACGGTTCCGTCCGACTTCAGGGCGATGCTGTGCAAGCCGCCGGCGCCGACCGCCACGACGTTGCCCAGTCCAGCAGGAGCTTTACTTTGGCCATAATCGTCGAGGCCCCAGCCGATGATCGTGCCGTTGTTCCTAAGCGCGAGTTTGTGGCTCGCGCCGGCGGAAATCGCAATGACTCCCGACAAACCCGGTGGGACGCCGGGCGGATTGGCACTATTGCTTCCCCAGCCTGTCACGGTGCCGTCGTTTCGAATCGCCAGGCTGTAGGTATATCCGGCAGCCGCGGCTACCACGTTAGTCAATCCCGCCGGGACATTCGTTTCACCGTAATCGTTTTGCCCCCAGGCCACGACGGTTGAGGCCGCGTGCGCTGAGGGCCAGAACGCGGCCGACGCCAGGAGGGACAGGAGATAGCCGGGGATCGTGACGCGCCGAACAGTCCATTTCGTTGAGGTGTTTTTCATACAGATCACTTTCCACCCTGTAAATGGCCTGGCTTCCTCAGAAACCGACAGGCGGGCAGGAAAAAATTCGCGAAGAAAGCGAGGGAGCCCGGACCCGCCTTGAACCGAAGAATCGTAGCCGCGTGCCTCCCGCCTGTCGTCGAGGGCGACACCTTGCCGCTTGGACACGCTTTATGCGCATCTATGCAACTGCTCTTGGGGAGCGCGGGCGTCTCGCCCGCCGTTTTCGGCGTCCCGCCGAAAACACTCCTGCCGCGAGACGAGGTCCTGTTTTGGTGGAGGGCGAGGCGCGCGGAGCCAGTCGGCGCGACGCCGACTGGAGCAACCGGGACGGGTCGCCCTCCCCAATTTCAACTGCATCGTTGGGTAACGCCGGAGGAAATCTCTGCAAAGCCCATCGGAAGCCGGAGCGCGGAGCATTGCTCCGTCTGAACTGCCGGAAATCGCGCAGAGCAATGCTCTGCGCTCCGCGCTCGACAACCTTTCGCAAAGGTCTCCGGAGGCATGCCGCTATCGGCATCGTGGCCTATTGGTCGCGGGCGGCAGCGACAACAAAAGAGAGAAACCCCATGCCGTCCGCGCCATAAACCGCATCGAATCGTCTCTTCTGAAAGAACGAGAGTTGTTCGCGGAGGGTTGTGGCGAGAGTCGCTTTGGCCTGGACGAGCGATTTCATGGCGTCGAGGAGCGAGTCGTCTTTCGCAAGCTGATCCCGAAGCAAGGCATAAGCCGCCGCCTTTTGCTCTGCGCCCAAGCCCAGGACTTCCCTGAGTTCGATCGTGAGGAATTCGGCCATGAACGTTCGATCTGAGCCCGGCTGCAGAAGACCGTCCAACTCACCGGAAATCCGGACGGTTTCGTTCACGATCAAGCCGTAGTCGCGCTGATAAACACCGAAACGCGGGTCGCCTCTCCCCGGAGCGCGTGGAAATTCCTGACGAAGTCTGGCGACGCGCAGGACGACCTGGCTCCAGGCCTTCCCCAGCACATCGACCCGGGCATCGGTGATCTGAAACGCAGGGTTGACCGGCAATGCTGGTTTCCGGTTCGCCCAATACAAGAAGCCGCTTCCGCCGGCCAGCAGCGCGCCAAGGAGGATTTTTGTGCCTGCGGCAACCAGCTCGCGCCACGCCAGCGCGTCGGCCGCTTTGTCCGCGAGCAAAAGCGAGCTTCCTCCGACGGCCTTGCCGTGGGCGGCGGCCTGAACCGCCTCCATCGCCGATTGCACCAACTGAGTCCCGGCCGTGGCGCGAACGCTTTCGGCAGCGAGCATTGCGGGAAGTGCGACGGCGCTGACCTTGACACCTCTTCGCTGGAGGAACGCCTTCATCTTCTCGATGCCGCGTGACACGCGTTTTTGTGCGGCATCCTCTGAAATCATTTGGAGCTGGGCAACCTCCCGAAAGCTCTTTTCCTCGAAGAATCGAGCGGCGATGCATTCCTGTTCCGCCGGAGACAGAAAAAGGAATGCTTCATCCACGAGCGCCGCGAGGTTCGACGGATTCGGTGCCGCGGTCCCGTGCAATTCCAGGAGCGTTCCGCTCGCCTGCTCGTTTTGCGCACGGCGATGGACCTTTTTCAAGGCGTCCTTGGAAACAAACCGCGCCGTTCGCAGGAACCATCCCGTGAGGGAAACCTGCGGACGCAACCCGCGAGCTTTGCGCGAAAAGATAATGAAGACCGACTGCGCAACCTCCTCCGCCAGGTGCGGATCGCCGACCTGCCTGACTGCGGTTGAATAGACGATTCGGAAGTATTTCTTCAGGAGGTCTTCGAAGGCCTCTTCGTTGCTGTTGGCATACGCCGAGACAAGCTGCCAATCGTTCATCTTCAGGTATAATGGACGCGACATCGCGAAAACCGACAAGATTCTTACGGATGGGCGCGCGTTCCTGCAACCTGAGGAAGTCGGACTGTTTGGTGTCTCGATAGGTTATCCAGACGTCTTTCCGAACGCAGTCTTGGCACGACCGTTGCCCCCGGGATGCTGCTCTCCTCGGCGTGCGCGGCCCGGCTATTTCATTGAAATCAAGCACGGAGAATGATAGGTGATCCAGCGAAACCATGAATACCGCTCGAAACAGGGCGAATGAACCTCGGCGTCAAATCATCTCCATTGGTTTCACGCTGATTGAACTGCTGGTGGTGATTGCCATCATTGCCATCCTGGCCGGGTTGCTTTTGCCTGCGTTGTCCAGGGCCAAAGCCAAGGCAACGGCGATTCATTGCATGAATAACCTGAAGCAGTTGCAGTTGGCGTGGTTCATGTACGCCGGAGACCAGAACGATCTCATCCCGGGGAACCATTGGCAGCAACAGTCGGCAAAGACAACGAATGTCGGGAACTGGGTGTCGGGCTGGCTCGACCCCCGATTGGCGAACAACCCCGATAACACGAACATCCTGCTCCTGTTGGAGCCGAAATGGGGTGTCATCGGGCCTTACACACAAACGCCCGGCGTCTATCGGTGCATTGCGAGCAAGGTGACGGCGCGGACAAGCGGTGGCCGCTTTCCCGTGGTGCGCACCGTCTCCATGAATTGCTGGATGGGCCTTCCCAATACCGGGCCCTGGAATCCAGGTTACACCCTGTTCCGCAAGACCACGGACATCGTCAGGCCCTCTCCGAGTGACACGTTGGTCTTCATCGACGAGCGCGACGACAGCATCGACGATGGCTATTTTGTCACCGATATGGTGGCGAACCAGATCGTGAATTTCCCCGCCGGTTATCACGGAAAGTCGGGAGGACTCACTTTTGCCGATGGCCATGCGGAGATACACCGCTGGATGAGCGCGCAACTCCAGGCCCCTCAGCAGATCGGGAATCAAACCCAAAAAAAGGAATTCACCGCCGTGCCTGCCAACAACCCGGATTTGCTCTGGCTGCGGGCCCACGCCATCAGCCGGTGAAAACGCAGGTGTTTCCTTCCTTTCCCGGTTTTGCAAACCGCGCAAATCGCGGCTCGAACAACTTTTCCTTTTGGGTTTTTCCCATTTGGGTCAAAACTGAACGGTCATCATGAAATCGAGATTTACGCGCCCGCTCCGGGCAGGGCTCCTTCCCTTCATCATCGGGATTGAGGTGTTGCAGATCAGCATTCAGGCCGCCGATCCTTTTGCCGAAGGCGTGCGCCCCACCGATCCGCTCACGCCTTCGGAACAGCAGAAGACGTTCAAGCTGCCGCCCGGGTTCGAGATCCAGCTCGTCGCCGCCGAGCCGGACATCAACAAGCCCATGAACATGGCGTTCGACGCCCTCGGCCGGCTGTGGGTGACCACCAGCATCGAGTATCCCTGGGCGGCGCCGACGAACCGCCCCGGCCGGGACCGTTTGATGATCTTCGAGGACTTCGGAGCGGATGGACGCGCGCGCAAAGTCACGCAGTTCGCGGACGGGTTGAACATTCCCATTGGCATCTACCCGTTTCGCAGCCGCTCGTCGGTGGGGCGAGACTCCGTCGAGCCCAACTCTCCCGAAAGAGGAAAGAGTCAGGGCTCGAGAGGACTCTCGCCCCACCCACGTGAAACGTGGAAGGCCATCGTCTGGTCCATCCCGAACATCTGGCTCATGGAAGACACGGACGGCGACGGCAAGGCCGACAAACGCGAAGTGCTTTATGGCCCGTTCGATCACACGCGCGATACACACGGCAACCAGGCGTCGTTCCGCCGCGGATTCGACGGCTGGCTCTACGCGACCCATGGATTCAACAACGATTCTCACGTCAAGGGCCGCGACGGAAACGAGGTCCACCTCAATTCAGGCAACACCTATCGCATGCGGCTCGATGGGTCGCGCATCGAGCATCACACGCATGGTCAGGTCAATCCCTACGGCCTGGCTTGGGACCCGAGCGGCAACCTTTACTCGAGCGATTGCCACAGCGCGCCGATCTATCAACTCCTGACGGGCGGCTACTATCCAAGTTTTGGGAAGCCGCACGACGGCTTGGGCTTCGCGCCGACGATGATGGAGCACGCGCATGGCAGCACGGCCATCGACGGCATCGTCTATTATGCGGATAACCTCTGGCCGGAGGAATTCCGCGACAACATTTTCATCGGCAACGTCATGACCAGCCGCGTCAATCGCGATCGGCTCACGTTCAACGGCTCGACCCCGAAGGCGAATGAACTCGACGACTTTGTGAAGTGCGACGACCCCTGGTTCCGGCCAGTGGACAATCAACTCGGTCCCGATGGGGCGTTCTACATCGCCGACTTTTACAATCGGATCATTGGACATTATGAAGTGCCGCTCACGCATCCGGGCCGCGACCGTGAGCGCGGGCGCATCTGGCGGGTGGTTTACAAAGGTGCTGCCGACGTCTCGTCGGCAGGGAGTGCCGGCAAGATGCCGGCAGCACGCTTGCGTCCCGCCGCGCTGCCGGACGATCTTGGAGGTCTTATTCGCGAACTCGGCTCGCCGAACCTGACGCGGCGGATGCTGGCGATGAATGAGATTTCTGATCGGTTCGGCTTGAACGCCATTAAGCCTTTGCAAGAAGCTGTGGGAAGGCTCCGGGGAACCTCCTCCGCGAAAGACGCGACCTCTCCCGCCTATCTGCACGTTCAAGCGCTGTGGCTCCTCCACCGACTCGATGGCCTGGGCGAGGGGCAAGTGCGTTATGCCGCGAGTCGCGCCAATTCGTTGCTTCGCATTCACGCGATGCGCATCCTGACGGAGCGCGGCCTTCCAGGCCGCAGCAGTTCTCGGAAACCAGGCGCTTCCGGAAACTCGAACACCACGACGGACGCCGACGCTGCTGCGGGCAGGATGCCCGCGCTCCGAAAGCAACTTGTCGCTGCACTGAACGATTCCGACGCCTTGGTCCAACGTTGCGCCGCGGAAGCGCTCGGTTCCTGGACAACCTTCGACAATCTCCGGCCGCTGCTCGATTTGCGTCACCGTGTCCAGCGTGCTGCCGGCATCCTGCCGGCACAATCTGCCAGCGGGACGCTGGCAGCACATTCTGCCGACACCCACCTGCTCTATGTCGTCCGCAAATCCATTCGCGATCACCTGAATCACGATGACATCTTCCGTGAAGTCCTTTCGAAGAACTGGCGCGACGCCGATCTCGCCGCGTTCGCAGATGTCGCCGTGGCTGTGAAGTCGCCGCTCGCGGGAACGTTTCTTTTGCGACAACTGGAGCGGGACAAGGTCAATCGTGAAACCGCGACGACGTGGCTCCGTCACGCCGCGCGTTACGCGCCGGTCGAGGAGATGGACAAGCTCGCCGCGTTCGCCCGGAAACAGATTCCTGAAGGCTTCGGCGAAGCACTTTATGCCGAGCTGGACCGACAGTTTGCACTCTTTAAGTCCGTGGACGAGGGCTTTCAGCAGCGCGGGGCCACGATGCCTCAGGCGATTCGCGACTGGGGCTCCGAACTGGCGCGCCGCTTCTTCCATTCGCTGGACGGATACCATTCGTGGACCTACACGCCTTACGAACCGAGTCCCACGGCAAATCCCTGGGACGTCGAGAAACGCCGTTGCGCCGACGGGCAGACGCGCGAACTGACTTCGAGTTTTCCGCATGGCGAACAACTCACCGGCGTGCTGCGCTCTCCGCCGTTTGAGGCGCCGGAACGATTATCGTTCTGGTTGTGCGGTCATAACGGACTCCCTGCCCAGCCGAACCATCGGAAGAATGCTATTCGGCTGGTGTTGGTCCCGGACCGCGGCCTTCCAGGCCGCAGCGCATCCGCAACTTCAGACGCGTCCGGTAAGTCCAACACCCCCGGATCCGGCGAGGCCGCTGCGGGCGGGACGCCCGCGGTCCGGGACCGCGACGTCGTCGAGGAAGTGTTTCCACCGCGCAACGACATCGCACAGCGCGTCACCTGGGACCTCGCCGCGTTTCGGGGCAAAAAGGTGTTCGTCGAGGTAGCCGATGGCGACACCGCCGGCGCTTACGCGTGGATCGCATTCGGCGGCTTTGAACCTCAGTTGTCCCAGCTTCGGCCGTCTGAGTTCGCGCCGCGCAAAATGACCGATGGGTTGACGGCAGCGACCGACATTGCCGCTCGCCTTCAGCTCAAGGAATACGCGCCGATCTTTGCTCATTCCATTCTGCCCCGACCCGGACTCGACCTGGCCGGCGCGGACCCCGACGTATTGGCTGCGTTCGCGCGGGGATGGGCAGCCCTCGCGCCGGACGAGGCAATCAAGGGCTTGTCGGCCACACTCACCTCGGCGAGTTATCCGCCCCTGTTTCACGAACGCCTGGGAATTATCCTGTCAGAAATGAATTCCAGCGTGGCGCACGAGGCCGTCGCCAATGCCATGAAAACGGCACCGGCGCGCGTGCAGAATCGCTGGGGACAGGCGCTGGCCGGCACGCCGGCCGGCGCGGAGGCGTTGCTGGCTGCGGTCGAATCGGCCCGATTGTCGCCTCGCTTGCTCCAATCGGCCTCTGTCCGCGATCGGGTCAAGGCCGCAAAACCGGCGAACTGGGAGGCGCGGCTGAACAAACTGACCCAAGGCCTGCCGCCCGCCAACGACGCGATCGACAAACTCATCGCGGAACGACGAAATAACTACCACGCAGCCAGCGCAAGATCCGCCGATGGCAAAGGTGTCTATGAACAAAACTGTGCTGTCTGTCATCGCATCGACGGCAATGGCGGACTGGTCGGCCCGCAACTCGACGGCATCGGCAATCGCGGCCTCGAACGACTGCTGGAGGATATCCTTGATCCGAACCGAAACGTGGACCACGCCTTCCGCAGCCACACCCTGACGCTCAAAGACGGCGACATTATCAGCGGTCTGCCGCGCCGCGAAGAAGGTGAATTACTGATCCTGGCGGATTCCACCGGCAAAGAGCTTTCCGTTCCGAAGAAAGACATTCAGGAACGGCGGGAGTCAGAAACGTCGCTCATGCCGGAGAATTTTGGTGAGATCATTGCCGCGGAGAACTTCAATAACCTGATGGCCTTCCTGCTGTCGCAGCGGGGTTCCCAGGGCAACCCGCCTTAGCCGGAACGATGCAGTTGCTCTGGGGAGCGCGGGCGTCTCGCCCGTTGTTTTCGGCGTCCCGCCGAAGACCATTGTTGCCACGAGACGACGCACCGTTTGGTGAATTGCGAGGCGCGCTGA
>Ga0075421_100013194_pt1 | contig 10292 bp, 6 predicted proteins | sample SoiMetdeltSBSDD5_FD_75292 | JGI IMG/M metagenome (GOLD analysis project Ga0075421, IMG submission 75292) | Bulk soil microbial communities from a Populus tree surrounding site in Tennessee, USA - Soil MetaG P. deltoides SBSDD5 | ecosystem: Environmental > Terrestrial > Soil > Tree plantation... | reverse complement strand
TTCGATATTCCCCGGCAACATCATGCAGCACGGCTTCGATACGACGCGTGGCCAGAAGAGTCCACTGCTGCAGATCAGCGACAACATCAGTTGGAACATGGGCAGCCATTCCTTCAAGACGGGCTTCGAACTCGTCAAGAACTGGTCGGACGGCTGGAACACAACGGCAGAACAGATCCCGACTGCAATCTTCGGCAACGGAACCGCGCCGGTTCAGGGAATCAGCAGCGCACGCTTTACGGGTCTGCAGGCAGCGGATGCGACTCGCGCCGAGCAAATCCTGAACGACCTGGCGGGATCGATTGGAGAACTGACGCAGGGTTATCTGGTAAATTCGCCGACCCAAAAGGAATGGTTCGACTTCAACTCGGAGTTTCGAAGGTTCCGCAAACTTACCCAACAGGACTGGAGTCTGTTTTTCAAAGACAACTGGAACGTGACGAACAATCTGACGCTGAATCTCGGCATGCGCTACGACAAGTATGGCGTGCTCTACGATCAGACCGGAATGCTGGCAAATGGCAAGGGAGGTCAGGCGTCCGCCTTCGGTATTTCCGGCAAGGATTTCAGCGCTCTGTGGAATCCATATGCGACAGGCGGCTCACTGACGGAGGTGCAGCTTGTCGGCAAAAACTCGCCCAACCCGAATACCTCTTTCTGGCGAAACGACTGGAACGACTTCGGGCCGTTCGTAGGTTTCAGCTATAACGTTCCGTGGTTCGGCCGGCCGACGGTTATTCGCGGCGGTTACGGTGTTAATTACTCCGGAGCATCAACGCTGTTCGACTACGAACTCTCGTTCAGCAATAGTCCTGGTTCCGTCACGATCGAGCGTCCCGTTCCCTCGACTTATCTGGATCTCGCGACGGCTGTATCGACGAATGTGCTTCCTTTGAAACCTTCCATCGCGGCGGGTGGAATTGCGACCATCCCGCTCACGTCTCGCACTCAGGTATTTCACGCGACTGCCGACGATTGGGCTACTCCTTATATTCAAAGCTTCAACCTGTCGGTTCAGCACGAATTGACACGCGGCCTGTCAGTGGACGTTTCGTATGTCGGCAATAAGGGCACGAAGCTCTACTCGAATATCGAATTGAACGAACCCAACATTATCGAGAATGGAATCCTGGACGCGTTTAACGTGACTCGCGCCGGGGGGAACGCGCCGTTATTCGATCAAATCCTGAACGGCCTGAACGTTACCGGTGCAGGCGTGGTGAATGGAACAACCCTGACCGGATCGCAAGCGCTTCGTATCTTCGGCACCACCGATAACTGGTTCGCTGACGGCGAAGTTGGACGCCTGGCCGGCTGGCTAAACAACACCACGGCTCTCACCGGTGTTGCCGGCGGGTTGCTGCGAAGAGCAGGGTTGCCGGAAAACTACATCATGGTGAACCCGCAATTCGCGAATGTTCAGTTGTGGGGCACACGCGGAAACTCGACGTACCATTCCATGCAGCTTCAGGTGCGCAAACAACTTTCACAGGGATTCTCGGGCCAGTTCTCCTACACCTGGTCGAAGGCGCTCGGCGACAGCGTCAACGGCGACGCTGTGCGCGATGCCGTCGACACGATCGATCCGAGAAATCGCTCTTTGAACAAAGGTCTCCTGAGTTTCGATCGGGCGCATGCTTTCAGGGCACATGGCACCTGGGAACTTCCATTCGGTTCCGGCCACAGGTTTCTCGGAAACGCTCCTGGCTGGATCAACCGAATCGCCGCGGGCTGGCAGCTCTCTTCAATCTTTACGCAGATTTCCGGCGCACCGCTGATGATCACGAGTCCGAATAGAACGCTGACCTCGAACTACATTGCGGCCGCCAACATCAGCTTGCCGGATATCGTCGGGAACTTTCCCAAAAACCTGGGGAAGGTTCGAGTCGGGAATGGGTTTGTGGAGTATTTCCCGGATATCTCGACGCAACCATCGCCACGGCCGAACTTCGGTACCGATCCGAACAATCTCGCCGCCGATTTCGCGAACCTTGATGTAGTGGATGCCTCAGGCAACGTTCTTCTTCGGAACCCGGAGCCCGGCAAAGCCGGCACACTAGGCACACGATGGATTCAGGGACCGGCTCGATTCGGTTTGGATCTCTCGCTGGCAAAGCGGACTCAGATCAACGAACGCATGAGCTTCACCATACGAGCGGATCTGGTTGACGCGTTGAACACGCCACAATGGGGCAATCCCGGAGCCGCGAACCTGAGCATCAACTCGAACAGCTTTGGACGTATCACAACAGCCGAAGGCGAACGGACCATTACAGTCGGTGCGCGCATCGATTTCTGAAACAGCTAGTAATACTCGGTGGGCATCAAAAGCGAACCGAACATGTATTAGACACGCTTCGATGTCTGCAAGATACTTCACGACAAGTATAAGGAGGACAACTAAGATGCGGCCTGGACACTGGATCCTCGGTGTTTGTGCATTTGTCTTCTCGTCAGCCGGCATCCTTCATGTTACCGGCAGCGATCTGGCGAATGCCGTCATGCAAAAGGACAAGCAGCGTGTCCGAACCTTGCTGGCGCAGAAACCAGACGTCAATGCGCCCCAGACAGACGGTAGCACCGCGCTTCACTGGGCCGTCCGCTGGGACGATTCGGAAACGGTTGATCTTTTGCTCCGCGCTGGGGCCAAGCCCGGCGCTGCCAACCGCATCGGCGCCACTCCTTTATATCTCGCGGCTGTTAACGGAAGTACAGCCATGATCGAAAAGCTGCTGAAAGCCGGCGCCGATCCGAACGAATTCGTGCTCACGGAAAACGAAACACCGCTGATGATCGCTGCACGCACCGGCAAAACCGAAGCAGTCAAACTGCTCCTCGATCGTGGAGCCACCGTCGACGCAAAAGAAAAACTGCGTGAAACGACGGCGCTGATGTGGGCGGCGGAACAGAATCATCCCGCAGTCGTTCGGCTCCTTGCCGAGCGCGGCGCCGACGTCAATGCGCGATCCAGGATTAATGCCCCACCTGCAGGCCGCAGAGGCGGGGGCGGCGGGGGTGGCGGCGGCCAACAAGCACAGGCACAGCAGGGTGGTGGGAACACCACACCACCACTTGCCGGAACCACCGGCGGACTTACACCTCTGGTGTTTGCCGCTCGAGAAGGTGCGCTCGAGGCCGTGAAGGCTTTGCTGGCAGCCGGAGCCGATCCAAACAAAGCCTCGGCCGACGGAAGCAGCCCGATGCTGGTGGCAGTCCAGAATGGCCACTATAACGTTGCTGAGTACTTGTTGTCCCAGCGCGCAAATCCGAACCTGCAAAATGAAAAAGGCTGGAATCCTCTCTACCTTGCCGTCAAGAACCGCAATCTTGAAACTGGAACGATACCCGTACCGAACGAAGAACTCGCATTGGACTTCATCAAGGTCCTGCTCGCGAATGGAGCCAATCCCAATCTTCAGGTGAAGGGCAATACGGAGATCCGCAATGGTCAGCGCGCTACATGGCTGCAGGAAGCGGGCGCCACTCCATTTTTGAGAGCCGCTGTTTGCGGCGATATCACCGTCATGCGTCTGTTGCTACAGCACGGCGCCGATCCCGCCATCACGACCGATGACAAGACAACACCGCTGATGGCGGCTGCCGGCGTCGGTTACACCGAGGGATTCATTCACGATCGATCAGAGGCAGAAACGCTGGAGGCGATGAAGCTGCTATTGGATCTCGGCGCTGACGTGAACGCAGCGAATGAAGGCGGACTGACGGCACTGCATGGAGCCGCGCACAAAGCCGCACTGCCCTTGATCCAACTCCTGGCCGATCACGGCGGGAATCTCGCGGCGAAGGACAAAGGCAGCAAGGCATACGGAGCCAACACGGAAGGCCTGACGCCACTCGACTGGGCAGAAGGCGTCGTGATCGGAGTGCAGTCGGCCATCTACCACGCCGAGGCTGTGGCGCTGATTACGAAGCTGATGAATGAAAAAGGAATACCCATCGAAGGAAACACGCAGGCGACGCGAACGAAAGGCGGGAATGCTGCGGTCGGCAACACGTCCGTGAACCGGAGATAGAGGCATGCGGAAAAGATATTGGATTGCATGGACCATTTCCCTGTTGGGAATTCTTGCTGTAGTGCAAGCGGTGGACGGCCAAACGCAGCCAGCTCAGTCCAGCAGCGCAGGCAGCCTGGCAACCCAGCGCGCGATCCTCGACCAGTACTGTGTCACCTGCCACAACGAAAAAGCGAAAGCCTCCCGACTGGCCTCCGGGGTTCTCGTTTTGGAGAAAATGGACATTGCAAAGGCCGGCGAGAATCCCGAAGTGTGGGAGAAAGTTGTCCGGAAACTTCGCGCCGGCATGATGCCTCCGCTTGGATCGAAGCGGCCCGAGCCTGCAGCCTACGAAGCTTTCACCGTGTGGCTGGAAAATGAACTGGACCGTACCGCTGCCGCCAAACCAAACTTCGTGCGGCCCGGCATCCATCGATTGAATCGAACCGAGTATGCCAATTCCATTCGGGATCTGCTTTCGATCGAGATCGACGCGGCCTCGCTTCTTCCTGTTGACGATTCCAGCTACGGGTTCGATAACGTTGCCAGCGCCTTAGGAATTTCGCCTGCTTTACTCGACGCCTACATATCGGCCGCCGGCAAGATCAGCCGGCTGGCTCTAGGCCGCGAGACCGATCCAGCCGAGAAAAACCTCGTCGCCCCGCAGGACTATTCACAAGACAACCACATTGACGGTCTGCCTCTCGGAACCCGTGGCGGCGTCGTTCTTCGTTATTACTTCCCTGCTGACGGCGAGTACGCCATCAGCTTTGATCCCGTGAGGGGCAACACCGGCGAACTGTTCGGCGGCAACCGTAAAGGCGAGCAGGCGGAAGTTCTGATTGACGGCGAACGCCTCGGGCTATTCAGTTTTGATGATCCAAAACTTCAGCAAGGCACCGATCAGGACAAGAACGAAGTCCGTGTCCCGGTCAAGGCTGGACTTCGAACCGTCGGCGTCGCCTTCATCAATAAGCAGGCGCCGATCGATGATCTGAATCAACATTACATTCGCAGCGTACTCGATACGAATCCCGTTCCGGGTTACGTTTTCGCGCCGCAAATCGGCAGGCTCAAGATCATGGGGCCGTACAATGCGAAGCCTGCAAAGGATACCCCCAGCCGCCGCAAGATTCTCAGTTGCACTCCACGCAGCGCGCAGGACGAAGCAGGCTGCGCAAAACAAATCGTAACTTCCATAGCGCGGCAAGCATTCCGCCGGCCCGTCAACGAAGAGGATCTCGAGTCGTTGATGAGTTTTTACGAAGACGGCAGGAAAGGTGGAGACTTTGAAAGCGGCATCGAAGGAGCGCTGCAAAGAATTCTCGCCGATCCCGAGTTCGTTTTCCGCACGGAAGGCGAACCTGCGAATGTGAAGCCGGGTCAGACGTACCGTATTAGCGATCTCGAGCTGGCCTCACGATTGTCGTACTTCCTGTGGAGTACGGCTCCCGACGAGGAATTGATCGGCCTGGCCGGCCGGCGCGGCTTGAGTGCTCCTGGAGTACTCGAAAAGCAGGTGAAGCGCATGCTCGGCGATCCACGAGCCCACCAATTCGCGGTGAACTTCGCGGGACAATGGTGGCAGTTGCGGAACCTGGCCAGCAAGTCGCCGACGACCCAAACGTTCCCCGATTTCGACGACAACCTTCGTCAGGCCTTCCGCACCGAAGCGGAAATGTTTTTCGAAAGCATCATGCGCGAGGACCGCAGCGTGATTGATCTTCTGAACGCAGACTATACCTTTGTGAACGAGCGGCTGAGCCGGCATTACGGAATACCGAGTGTCTACGGCAGCCACTTCCGCCGCGTCTCGCTGAGCGGATCTCTCGAAGTGCGCCGCGGAATGCTGGGTAAGGGAGGTATTCAGCTGGTCACGTCGCTGGACGATCGAACATCGCCAGTGGAGCGTGGCAAGTGGGTTTTGATGAACATCCTCGGCATCATTCCCCCGGAACCTCCACCGAATGTGCCGCTGTTGAAAGAAACCGGTAAAGTCGCAAACGGACAAGTGACTGCCTCGACTGTTTCGATGCGCAAACGCATGGAAGAGCATCGCGCGAATCCGAATTGCTCGAGCTGTCACCGCATGATGGATCCAATCGGATTCACTCTCGAGAATTTCAATGCCGTCGGCGCGTGGCGAACGCGCGAAGGAGGCCAGGGTGGCGACTTGATTGACCCATCCGGCGAGCTCTCCGATGGAACGAAGATTGACGGGCCGTTAAGCCTGACGAACGCGCTGGTCAAATACTCGCCGCAATTCGTACGCACTCTGACAGAAAAGCTTCTGACTTATGGACTGGGCCGCGGAACCGCCTATTACGACATGCCGGTCGTTCGGTCGATCGTGAAGGAGGCCGCGCGCGATAACTACCGTTTTTCATCGCTGATTGTGGGAATCGTCAAGAGCGCGCCGTTCCAGCACAACATGAAAGCGGCGAGCAGCGTTGCAAGTAAATAGCACTGTTAAATGAGAAAGGAATAAGGAGGCCGGATACCGATGTTTATCACCAAAAAACATATTTCCCGCCGCACATTTCTGCGCGGTGCCGGTGTCACATTGGCGCTGCCCTTCCTGGAGTCCATGGTGCCCGCCCAGACTCCTTTAAACAAGGTGGCGGCAAACATGAAGCCGCGATTTGTCGGCATCTGGGCCCCGCACGGATGGGCACCGACATATTGGAGCGGCACGATGGAGGATGCGAGGAAGTCTGTCAAGGGAACGGATTTCAAGCTCGGTCCCATTCACGCCCCGCTCGAGCCGTTTAAGGACAAGCTGAGTATTTTTGGCGGACTCGATTCGACGTCGTCGATGCCACCTCCGGGTTCGAGCGGTGGTGATCACTCACGCGGCGCAGCGTTCCTTACCGGCGCACCTCCGAAGAAAACAGCCGGCGCGGATATTTTCATCGGCACGAGCGTCGATCAGTTAATTGCGCAGAAGTATGGACAGGACACATTGCTGCCGTCGATTCAACTGGGCATCGAGGATCCGGGATCAAACACGGGTGTGTGCGGCTGGGGCTATAGTTGCGCGTATTCCAACTCCGTATCCTGGGCAGCGCCCAACAGGCCACTACCGCATCAGGTCAATCCTCTCGTCGTGTTCGAACGGTTGTTCGGCGACGGCAGCACGGCCGAACAACGCTCGATTCGAAAACAGCGCAACCTGAGCATTATCGATTCGGTCAGTCGCAAGGTTACCCGTCTGCAGAACAATCTCCCGTCCGATGACAGGCATCGGTTAAACAACTACCTCGAAGATATTCGCGAAATCGAACGCCGTCTTCAGATTGCAGCAGGCCGGTCTTCTGATGCGCCTTCGCTGGAGGTCCCGTTCGGAGTCCCCGAGTCGTTTGACGAACATATCAAGCTCATGTTCGATCTTCAGGCGTTGGCGTTCCAGGGCGACATTACGCGAGTTTCCACGTTGATGTACGCGCGGGACGTCAGTCTTCGAAGTTATCCGGAAAGCGGCGTCACGACGGTATTCCACTCCTCCTCGCATCATGGAGAGGATGCCAAGCGGCGAGAAGACTATTCGAAAATCAATCGATATCATCAGCAGACTTTTGCGTACTTTCTGAAGAAACTGCAATCGACTCCCGAGGGCGACAGCAACCTGCTCGACAAGACGCTGATTCTGTGGGGCAGCAATATGGGTAATGCGAATCAGCACAGCCATGTCAACGTCGGGCACTTGATCGCGGGAGGCGCTTCACTCGGAATCAAAGGAGGCCGTTACGTCAGCGCCTTTGGCAATACGACATCAAACTTGCTTCTTACAACGCTTCATCTGATGGGAGTGGAAAAGGAAAGCATCGGAGACAGCACGAACACGATCTCACTGTAGCCAGATTTTCCATGGCGCTATATATCCCCTCCTGCGAGGAGGGGATATTAGAGCCTTTTCGACATTCCGATTCATTCACACTTCTCCGTACGCTCATTCCCTGACGCAGTCCACACACCAGCGATTCAGGCCTTTTCGACGCCACTCGGCCACGCCAAACACGAACGGCTCGGAACTGGCATCGCTCAGAACGTGGTGGATGTGCTCTCCGCGGTGGGGCCGCTCGCGCCCCACAGCCGGAAGCCGCGCCACGGTGACGCTGAGCGGCGGATTGACGAAGAATGGCATCGACAGTCGCGTCCGATCGTTGGACCGATTGAGTACTCGATGCGGTGTGGCGGCATAGAGCCCGCTCGTTGCAAATTCCAGGAGCTCACCCGGATGAACCCACCATGCTCCGGCGAGAGGTTCGACCTCTATCCACGTCCCGTCGGCGCGTCGGACTTCGAGCCCGGCGCCGTCCTGCAGAGTGAGGGTCAAATAACTAAAATCGACATGCGCCGCGACGCCAGGGCGAGGAGCCTGTAGTTCCTGCTGGGCCCAGTAACAGATGAGCTTCAGCAAGTGGTAACCGTCCCGGGCGATTGCGCCGAACACGTCGGGTGCGAAGCCGAGTCCACCGGCGATCGTCGCCAGAATGTGCTCGCCGGCCGCGGCGACGACCTCCATATACCGCGTCACGCCGGCGCGGAACGCCGGGTCGGCCGGCCACAAGTTGGGACCCTGGAGCAACAGATATTGCGGTCCTCGCGTGTGCGATTCCTGTTCGCCACCGAGATGAATCTGCTCGCGCCAGTCGCGCTCGTTTCGCATCTCGCTCCAGCCGCGGAAGTGAGGGGAGTGCTCAATCGCAAGCTCTCGCTTAACTTCGATCGGCAGATCAAAGAAGCGGCGCGCGACGATTACCATCTCACGCGCTTGCGCAACGGCGATCGGATCAAGCAAAAGAAATCCTCCGGATTCGGCGAAAGCGCGCTCGACCGCCGCAAGTGTGACGTCGCCCGGGCGCAGCACCGCGAGGCTCACAATGCCTCCAGCAGGCGGGAGCGTGCGGCGTCGAGTGATGCGATGCTCGCCAGCGGCGGTGGGTTGACGCCGTAAAAGCCCGTCCCCAGCTTGGAGCGGATCTTGTCCAAATGCGCGCTGGACGAGAGCTCGCGGCGCAGGACACGGGGCTCCAGCGGAAAGCTCTTCTCGTGGATGATCTCGAACAACAGCACATCGGCCGCAATTGCTTGCGCTCGATCCGTCAGAGCGTCGATTGCCGCGAACAGCCGGCGCGCGATCGCCAGGCGTTCGTTGCTCCCCTGCCACAACGTAGCAGCGCGGCCTGCAGCAGCGTACAGAATTAAGCGGTGGCGACCGGTCTCAGGATCCAGCGTCGTGCCGTTTTGGTATGCATCGGGAATGTCCACTCCCTGGACAGCCAGATCTTCCCGCACTTTGAAGCGTGCGTGATCGAGATCGTGATAGAAGAACTCAGCGGGCGAGCATGGACGGCCATCGGCCCATTCCGCCTGAGCCACGATACCGAGGATGTGTACGGGAAACGCGCGCAGTTCGATGAGTTCCCGCTCGCTCGGCTTCGTCATGGTCGGCAACACGAGTACATGTGGCCACAACTGGAGCATCGGTTCGAGCTCACCCTCCGCCTTCGCGACATAAACCGTCGCCAGCGGCGGGCTTGCACGATCGAGAGCGGCCACGTAGCGGGAGCTCAAGCGCACGAGATCGTGATACCCGGCACCGGACTTCTCCCAGTGGCCCGCATCGTGACTCAGAGAGCCGGCGCGAGCATCCTGCGCGATGGCACGGGCGACGCCGGCGAACTCGGGCACCGCGAAGGTGGCCTCGCCGGCCGCGGCAGCTCGATTGGCGCGGACACCGATGTCGGCAATGAATTCGGTCTGGATCACTGTGCGCATATCCGATCACTGAACGCCGCCTCACTGAGGTAGCAATTGGATATTATCGAATTCGGTTCTTTCCGCTCCGAACAGGTCATTGAAAAGATCCACTGCAAGCTCTAACGATCCCACCTGTTCCATCAGCCCGAGCCAGGTTCCGTTCGTGACGGTCCATTGCGGATTGAGTGGTACCACAATAGTTGTCCAGTTTGCACTGAAAGCAGGAACTCATGGTTCCATAGGCCGGAGTAATCCAGACTCGTATCGAAATCATCAAACGACGTTGAACCGCCGGGGAGTTGAGGCATCGCCCTCGCCGTAAGAACTGGCGTCCCACACAGGATGAGAAGTAAGGACAACAGCGCGCACAAAGCGAGGCGATCCAAATCCTTTTTCATCGATACTCTCCCTGAATTCGTCCAATTTTAACCTGTCAATTCGATCGAGTCGAAGTTGCCATCAAGCACAAAACATTTTTGGTGACGTTTTGCTGCCTGACGACAGTACCAATTGAATGGC
>Ga0075421_100013190_pt1 | contig 10294 bp, 8 predicted proteins | sample SoiMetdeltSBSDD5_FD_75292 | JGI IMG/M metagenome (GOLD analysis project Ga0075421, IMG submission 75292) | Bulk soil microbial communities from a Populus tree surrounding site in Tennessee, USA - Soil MetaG P. deltoides SBSDD5 | ecosystem: Environmental > Terrestrial > Soil > Tree plantation... | reverse complement strand
TGATCTCGCGCGGCTTCAGGACCGCAAGCTCGTCGGCGAGCGCCTGCCGGCCGTCGGCGCCGGTGTATTCCGCGGCGCTGAATTCGCCGGTGGAGAGGTCGAGCAGCGCGACGCCGATCACGTCGAGCCGGCCGCGGCCGGTGACGGGCGCGACGGCCATCAGGAACGCCGGCTCGCGGGCGTCGAGGTAGTTGACGTCGGTCAGCGTCCCGGGCGAGACGACGCGGACGACCTCGCGCTTGACCAGGCCCTTCGCCTTGCGCGGGTCTTCGGTCTGATCGCAGATGGCGACGCGGAACCCGCGCTTGACCAGGCGCGCGATGTAACCGTCGACCGCGTGGTACGGCACGCCGCACATCGGGATACCGCCGCCGTTCGCGTCCTTCGAGCGCGACGTCAGCGTCAGCTCGAGCGCCCGGGCGGCGACCAGGGCGTCTTCGTAGAAGATCTCGTAGAAGTCGCCCATCCGGAACATCAGGATCGCATCGCGATGCTGCTGCTTCGCGTCGAGATACTGGCGCATCGCGGGGGTCACCGCGGCCGGCGCGGACATATGGATTAAAGTTTAGTCCAGCCGTCCGTAGGTCGTGTCCGCCTTCAGGCGGAACTGGTCGTGGTCCGGCGGAAGCCGGACTCTACATGCAAATGCTCGTACTGGCCCTTGACACGACAACGCGAGCCGGCAGCGTGGCGCTGCTCGACGGCGAACGCATCGTCGACGAGCGCGCCGGCGACGGCTCACGCACGCACGCCGAGCGCCTGCCGGCGGAGATCACCTCGCTCATCGAATCGCATCATCTGACGCTCGGCGATATCGACCTGTACGCGGTCGCTTCGGGCCCGGGCTCGTTCACCGGCCTGCGCATCGGCATCGCGACGATCCAGGGGCTGGCGCTCGTCCACGACCGCCGGATTGCCGCGATCTCGGCGCTCGAGGCGATCGGACACCTGTCGGCTGCCGGCGCCGTGCCGGGCACGCTCGTCGCCGCGTGGATGGACGCGCACCGGCACGAAGTGTTCAGCGCGTTGTATCGCGTCTCGCTCGCAGAGCCGTTCAGCGCGGAGCATCTGCAGGAGCTCGACGGCCCCTCAGTCGGCGATCCGGCCGCCACGCTGGCGCGCTGGGCGTCGGACCATTCGGTGCTCCCGGCCGTCTTCGCCGGCGACGGCGCCGTACTCTACGCGGAGACGATCGCGCGCGCCGCACCGGCCGCGCGCCTGGCGCCGTCAACGCTGCTCGCTGGCGCGATCGGACGGCTGGCGCTCGGACGCGAGCCGCAGGGCATCGAGCCGGGCGCAATGCGTCCGTTGTATGTCCGCCGCCCGGACGCGGAGATCGCGCGCGACGAAAAATTACGCGCAGTCGAGGTTGACCATAAGGCACACTGAAACAGCCGTGCGCATCGAACCGGTGACCACCGTTGCACAGATCGACGATGTGCTGGTGATCGAGGAGGCGGCGTTCACCAGCCCGTGGACGCGCGCGATGTACCTCGCCGAGCTCGAGAACCACGGCGTGTCGTTCTGCTTCCTCGCCAAGGACGACGACGGCCGCGCCGTCGGGTTCTGTTCGGTCTGGCGCGTGGCCGACGAACTGCACATCAACAACCTGGCGGTGCTGCCGGAGGTTCGGCGGGGCGGCATCGCCTCGGCGCTGCTCGAGTATGTCCTGCGCCACGGTGCCGACTCTGGAGCGCAGCGGGCGACGCTCGAAGTGCGGCAGTCGAACGACGCCGCACGGATTCTTTATGAGCGGTTCGGCTTCACGGTGGCAGGCGTCCGGCGCGGGTATTATTCGAAGCCGGTGGAGGACGCCCTGGTCCTCTGGCGTGAAAATCTCGGCAACTTCGTCACCCTCAAATCAGGATGACTTTTTCAGCGTCGCTGACCTTGAATCGGCCGGGGCCTTGTGTTACGTTCGCGTCACAGTCCAAAGGAGGTGGCCCATGGATTCACAGCCGCTTGATCTGAAGGAAGAGCTGGCGCGAACGGATCAAGAATTCCACGACCTCCGCGCCAAGCACCACGAACTCGAAGATCGCCTGCACGAACTTACCTCCAAGCATTATCTTTCCGAACCTGAACAAGTCGAAGAAGTCACGCTGAAGAAGCGCAAGCTCCAGCTCAAAGATCGCATGGAAAACATCCTGCGACGGCACCGCGAGCAGCACGCGCACGGGTAAGCATTTGCACGCGTCGCGGGCGCGCCGCGGGTGCGCCCGCCTCGGTTTCGCACCCTGATGCGCCTCGACCCCGCAGGCCTGCCGTTCGTCGGCGGCGCTCTGCTTGTTGCGCTGATCGCGGGCGCGGCGATTGGCTGGATCCTCGCGATCCCGTTTGTCGTCATCGGTCTCTTCTTCCTCTTCTTCTTCCGCGATCCCGAACGCATCCCGCCGACCGACACTGGCGTCGTGCTGTCGCCGGCCGACGGCCGCGTGATCATCGCCGGCCATGCGCTGGCGGACGCCGCGCCGCCACCCGGCGCCGAGGCGTGGCAGCAGGTGAGCATCTTTCTGTCGCCGATGGACGTGCACGTCAACCGGATCCCGGCGAGCGGCCGCGTGACGAAGGTGCTCTTCTCGCCGGGCCGCTTCCTCCCGGCCTATCGGCACGAGGCGGGCGGCGCGAACGAGCGCAGCGAGATCTGGATTGATCACGGCGGCCAGACGGTCGTCGCACGTCAGATCGTCGGCATGCTTGCGCGCCGCGTCGTCTGCCGTGCGAAAGTTGGCGACGAGGTCCACGCCGGCGACCGCTTCGGCATCATGAAATTCGGCTCGCGGATGGACATTTTCCTGCCGCTGACGGCGACGATTAAGGTGGCGGCGGGCCAGACGGTGCGCGGCGGCGAGACGGTGATTGCGGTGCTACACTGACCTCGAGCGGCGGCCCTGAAGGGCCGCCCTATGGTAGTTCTCAGACGATGCGCCAGGACAACCCGGGCCGGCTGCGCTTCCTGCGTCGGGCGACCGATCCGCCGCGGCGGCTGCGTTTGCGCCGCGGCGTCTACCTCCTGCCCAGCCTGCTGACGATGGGCAACATGTTCTGCGGCTACGCGTGCGTTGTCTACGCGATGCGCGGCGCGTACGAGACCGCCGCGCCCTTCATCGGCATCGCCATCGTCCTCGACATGCTCGACGGCCGCATCGCGCGGATGACTGGCACGACCAGCGAGTTCGGCGTCGAGTTCGATTCGATGGCCGACGTGATCTCGTTCGGCGTCGCGCCGGCGATCCTGTCGTTTCAGTGGGGACTCTCGGCGCTGGGACGCCTTGGCTGGGCGGCGGGCTTCCTGTTCGTCGCGGCGGCGGCGATGCGCCTGGCGCGCTTCAACATCCAGAGCGCGAGCGGCGGCGACAAGCGCTACTTCGTCGGCATGCCAAGCCCGGCCGCGGCGTCGATCCCGGCCGCGACCGTCTACGCCTACCCGTGGGGACTCTACGATTACCGCGAGGCCCTGCCGGCGCTGGCGATGGTGCTGATCCCCGCGATCCTGATGGTCAGCCGGATCCGCTTCCGCAGCTTCAAGACGATCGATTCGAAGACGCGCCGGCCGTACACCGTGCTCATCTTCGTCGCCGCCGGCATCATGCTGATCGCCACGCACCCGCAGGCGATGCTGGTCGTGATGGCCTACAGCTATCTCGCGTCGGCGTTCATCGGCATGGCAATCACGCGCTTCAAGCACCGTGGCGGAGCCGCGCCGCAGCCGGCGCCCGAAGCCGAGCAGCCGCCTGCGATCTCCGATCACCGCGACAGCGCCGCAGGATAGGGGACTGTCCAGCGCGACGCCTTGAGGGCGTACCCTACGACGCCGTCCCGAGCGGGATTACCGGCAACGTAATCGTCACCCTGGTGCCGACGCCGCGCTCGCTGTTGACGTCGATCGTGCCGCCGTTCAAATCTACGTTGCGCTTCGCGATCGTCAGGCCGAGGCCGGTGCCGGTTGCCTTGGTCGAGAAGTACGGTTCGAACAGCCGCCCCAGCGCTTCCTGATCCATCCCCATCCCCGTGTCGGCAATCTCGACGACGAGCGCCGGCGCACTGCCGGTCGTGTCCAGGCGGGCGGTGATGGCCAACCGCCCCGAGCCGGGCATCGCGTGCAGCGCGTTCTCGATGACGTTGGTCAGCGCGCGTGCGAACAGCGTCCGATCGATGGAGAGCAGCGGCAGATCTTGCGGCGCCTGGACCTCGATCGTCACCCGGTGTGCGAGGCCGGTGCGGTACGGCTCGACGACTTCCTGAATCAGTGCCGCCAGCGACGTCGGCTCCGGCCGCGGTGTCGGCGAGGAAGCGAAGCTCGAGAACTCGGCCGAGATCTGGCGGAGCAGCGTCACCTGCGACAGGATCGCATTGACGCAGTCGTCGAGCACCGGCGAGAGCGGCCGCCCGCGATCGATGTTGACGCGCCGCGCGTGCTCCGCCGACAACTGAATCGGCGTCAGCGGATTCTTGATGTCGTGCGCGACCTGCCGCGCCATGTCGGCCCAGGCCTCGAGGCGCTGCGTCCGTTCGAGCTCGGTCCGCTGACGTTTGAGGTCGCGCGCCATCTGGTTGAAGTCCTCGACCAGCCGCCGCAGCTCGTCGCTCGAGGTTGCCGCGATGCGCGCGTCGAGGTCGCCGCGCGCGATCCGCCGCGTCGCCCGCGTCAACCGGTTCACCGGGTCGGCGATGCGCTCGGCCATCGAGTAGCCGAGTGCCGCGCCGAGCAGGCTGAAGAGGACGAACCCCGAGAGCACGCGGCGATCGAGCTCGTCGAGCTGCTCTTCGATCTGCTGCTGGCGGTTGGTGAGCGGGACGGTGACGATACCTTCCCGGCCGCTCGCCCGCACCGGCGCGGCGGCGAGACGGTAGGTGAAGTCGCCGACCTTCTCTGCCGCCACGTAAGTCGGCACCCGGTCGAGCAGGACCGCGCGGTAAGCCGCGCCCGGCGTCCGCATCGGCAGCAGCTGCGACGCGAAGAGATCGCGGGCGCTCGTCGCCTGCAGCTGGGCGCGATCGAAGAGGTTGACGTCCTCGTCGATCGCGCGTCGTACGAGCACCATGATCTGATCGTCGATGGCGTCGAGCGCGGCGGCGCCCCGCTGCTGCAGCGCCGCGTAGTCCTCCACCAGGCGCTGCGCCGTGGTCACCGTCCTCGCCGCCGCTTCTTCGGCGCCGGCGGTGAGCTGGGTCGCGAAGTAGGTGCGGGTGAAGATCGCCAGGATGAAGACCGGCATCACGGCGCCGGCCCAGAAGGCCAGAAACAGCTTGCGGTAGAAGCTGGAGCGCACCTCACGCAGCAGCTCGCGGCCGCTCGCCGCGCTGTGCAGCGTCAGCGCGCTGAACAAGGTCGAGCCGCCGATCAACAGCAGGTAGAGCACCGCCGCCAGCATCACCAGCTCGGCGAGGTTGATCAGGTGGCCGGCCCAGGTGATCACCGGGTAGCCGAGCGCGTAGATGCCGCCGCGATCGCTGAGGAAGTAGACGCGGAACCGCGGGCCGTTTCGCTCGACCGGCGCCCAGAAGGGCTCGCGCGACGTTATCAGCCGCGTGAAGACTGCATCGGGCAGCTTCCAGACGCTCGTGCCCGACTCGAAAATCGGCGCCCGGCTCCACCCGTAGACGGCGAACTCGACGTCGCGCCCGGAAACGCCTTCAGGCGTCACCTGCCGGTTCGGCCGCAGCGATTCGAGGTAGGCGCTTTGCGACGAGATGAACGGCAGCGTGCGGTAGTCGAGCATCACCCGCACGACGATCCCACCGACGATGCGGCCGCGGACACAGACGCCGCGGCCGGTGCGCAGCACGTGGCGTTCGCTGGATCCGAACGGCGATACTTCGTCGATCGGCTGCTCCCACGTGCACTGCGTCGGCCGGTACGGCGCGGTCGAGTATTCCGGCAGGCTCAGCGCGAACGGGCTGAGGAGTGTGCCGTCGCGGCCGTACAGCTCGACCGACGAGGTCAACCGGTAGGTCGCGAGGTCGGTGCGCGACCACACGGTGAACGCGCGGTTGGTCGCCGGCGTGCCGGCATCCGGACGGATCAGCTCCTCGAGGACGGCGATCTGGTCGATCTGATCGATCTGCTCGACCGCCTGCTGCAACCGCCGCTGGAGATCCTCACGCAGGCTGAGGGCCTGGGGACCGAAGACTTCCGCGACCAGCCGTTCCTTGGCTTCGGTCGCGTGGGCGAGCAGCGACGGGTACATCGCGACCGCCGGGCCAAGCAGGGCGACGAAGAAGATCGCGAGGCGCGCACTCTGCGTGACGCGGCGGATCCGTCCCTCGACCCGCGCCAGCGCCGCCGCCGACGCGCCGGCAAAGAGGAGCGCCACCCACATCGGTCCGATCGGGATCGCCGGGCCGATGACGCGAACGATGAGTGTGGCAGCAATCGCGCCCGCGAGCCAGCCGCCGGCGGCAATGGCGCGCCACAGCAGCGTCCGCGGACGGCGCCAGAAGGTGGACGGCAGCCGGTTGATCGCGGCTGCGCCCCAGATCACCGACGCGTGCAACAGCACCAGCGCAAACTCCACGGCGACGCGGGTCGCGCTCAGCGGGTGCAGCGAGAAGTGGAGCAGATCGAGATCGGTGTCGGCGACGACGCGGCGGAGCAGCCGCTCGTACGCCCAGAGCAGCCAGCCGTTGGCAAAGCCCGCGATCGCGTAGACCGCCGCCGCTTTGGCCATGGCGCCGGCATCGGTCGGCAGGAGGCGCAGCCGCGGCCGAGCGACGCGGCGCCGCTCGATCAGATCCACCACGAGCCAGACGACCGCGGTCAGCGTCAGCGTCGTCAGGAGAAGATCGGCGGCCGTCGGTGTGTTGTCCGGCGCGAGCGGCAGCAGCGCCACGTACAGGACGCCGCGCACGATGACCAGCAGCACGATCAGCACGGCGGTCAGCGCGACGAACCGGCTCATGTCGCGCATCTGCCGCCGCAGGTCGATGATCGGTCCGGCGCAGAGAAGGAGCGTCACCGCGACCACGCCGAGCACGACCGCGCGCGTGACCGCCCGCCACTGCGCCCGCATCCCGGCCAGATCAGCCGGCGCGACCGAGGCTTCGAGCACGAAGCCGCCGTCGGGCGCCCGGATGACGAAGCTGACCGGATCCTGCGGCGCCGCCGGCGATCCGCCGGCACGGGCTCGCAGCGTCACCGGCACGATCGACGTCGGCACGACAAACGTGTCGCTGAGCCCCGGCGCGCCCTGCACCGACGCCAGTGCCTGCTCGGCCACGACGGTGGCCGCGCGGACACCGTTGCTGATCAGCGGCTCTACACGAATCAGCCGCGGCCCGAGGGCGCCCGGCGCGATCAGCAAGGTCGCCGGTCCGAGGACGCGTTCCTTGGGGAGGTCCGATACTCGTCCGGCCCACGCCGTCGGTTGGCCGACGCTGTCGTAAAGCGAGACGCCGGCGCGGCCGGTGTCGTCGGCGGGCACGACCACGGACGCCGTCTCGAACAGCCGGCTCAGCCCGGCCTGATCGTGCGGCCCGGGCTCGGCCGCCGCCGGATCCGCGGCGACCCGCGCGGCCATCGACCCCAGCGTCGCGGCGGTGGCGTCGAACCGCCCGCGCAGCTCGGCCTCGACCCGCCGCAGCGCCGCGTCGTCGGACGCGCCCAGGCGCGCCCGCTCGAACGTCCAGCCAGCCAGACCGGCAACGATCGCGGCCACGACGCCGACGCGCACGATGCGCTTGATGAGCAGCAAGGTCAGTCACAGGATACACGGGTGCTATAGTGAAATCGATTTGGACCTGAAGCACCTGCTCAAGCGCGGCGCGCTGTTGACGGCGGCGAACTGGCAGACGGTGGCCATTCAGTTCATCGCGCAGACGACGTTTCAGGTCCTGCTGGCGGTGCCGATCATCGGCGCGGCGATTCTCGTCGCCCTGCTGCTCGGCGCCGACATCGCGGAACTGCTGAAGGGAAGCCTGCGCGACACCTTCACCACCATCGCCAGCACGCTGATGTCCGAGCCGGTGGCCCTGATCGCCTTCGTCACTGCGTTCACCCTCGTGCTGTTTGGCGGCTCCGTGCTGATGTTCGCGGTCAAGGGCGGCACCATCGAAGTGTTGCTCGCCGCCAACGTCGCGGCCGGCCCAATCGAGCGACAGCCAATCACCTTCGAGACTCTGCGCCATGCGGCCGGCTTCACGCTGCAGCGCTTCACCAACGGCTGCGCGCGGCTCTTCCACCGCTATCTCGCCCTCGGCACGCTGCTGATGCTGATCTACGCGCTGGCCGGCGCCGGCTACCTGGCGTTCGTCGCCTACGGCTACCGCGCCGCCGAAGGACGCGCGCTGATGATTGGCTGGACGGTGCTGGCCGCGGTCGCGGCCGCGATGGTCGTCGGCTGGATCACTGTCGTCAACTTTCTATACCTGCTGCTGCAGATTGCGATGGCGGTGGAGGGTGTGGGCCTGGTGCAGGGCGTGCGCGCCGCGGCGCGCTTCATCCGCGTCGAACTGCGAGAACTGGCCGGCGTGTTCCTCGTCGTGGTGGTGCTCGCTGTCGCCGCGACATTCGCGTCGGCGCTCGCCTGGTCGGGCGTCGGGCTGATCGCGTTCGTGCCGCTGGTCGGGCTGGCCGTCTTCCCGCTGCAGCTGGTCGCCCTCGTCGTCCGCGGCCTGGTGTTCGAGTTTCTCGGCCTCACTGCGCTTGGCGCGTACCTGACGCTCTATCAGGGTTATGTCACAAAGCGCTCCGAAGCGCTCGGACTGGTCATGGAGGAGTGCGGGTTGCGGATAGCGGATTGATTGTCGATTCGCGGATCAATCCGCGATGCCGCAATCCGAGATCCGAAACCTCACCGCGGCGGCGTCGTCGGCGTCTGCGGCGCGATCGGGATCAGGTTCGGGAGCGGCGCCACCGGCGTCGGCTGCGGCTCGAAGCTGCGCATCACGAGGAACGCGCCGGCGCCCTTCGCGATATCGCGCGACACCAGCAGCAGCATCGGCGCCTTGGTCGCCGGATGCTCCAGGGCGTGCGGCTGGGCCGAGATTTCGGCGCCCGCCGGAGTCTCTCCCACCGGTTTCCCGTCCTTGCTGTCGAACGCGCGCGCGGACGCATTCAAACCGGCGACGACGACCGTGGTGCCCGTGAGAGCCGGTCCCCAGGCCGGCCTGATCGCCAGCGGCCGCATCCACCGCTGGACGCCGCTTTTCAAGGAGAGCGCCCGCAGAACGTTGTCGAGCGACACGAAATACACGAGGTCGTCGTCGGTGATCGGCCGGCCGGTGATGTCGCCGCCGGTGCGCCAGCGCCAGGCGACGCGCCCGTCTTTCGCCATCACGCAGTAGAAGAAATTGTCGGCAGAGCCGGCATAGATGCGCTCGTCGAACGCGACGATGTCGCTGGCCGCGCCGCCGAGCCGCCGCTCCCATAGCAGCTCGCCCGTCTCGACCTGGAGCGCGACGATGCGCCCGTTCTCGGTCGGCACGTAGACGCGATCGGCGGCGAGCGCGGGCGGCGCATGCGCCGGCGCCTCGAAACGCTTGCGCCAGACCAGGTACCCATCGGTCGCGCGGAAGGCGAGCACCTCGCCAATCACCGTCGACAGCACGAGCCAGCCGTTGTCCCACACCGGCACGACGGCGAGCTTCTCGGCAAAGGGCAACTGCCACGCGACCGATCCGTCGCCGGCGTCGAGCGCCGTGAGCGCGTCCGGCTCGACGATGAAGAGCAGCGAGTCGCCGGCGATAGGCGGCATCTGCGGGCGCGCGGTGACGAGCCACGTGCGCGTGCCGCTGACGATGTCGTAGGCGGCGATGCGGTCGTCTTCGAGCGAGAAGTAGACGTGCGTGGCGTCGTAGGCGGGCGCAACGGTGAGCTGGCTCCCAAGCGACAGCGCCCAGACGGGCACGACCGGGAACAGCGAGACTGGCGCGTGCGCACTCTGCGTTGGCGCCGCGGGCAAAGGATGAGGTCGTGGAGCAGTCGATTGCGCGCAAAGGACCACGCAACAGGAAGCGATTAGGACGAACGCACTACTACATCTAGTGGTCAACCTCGTTATAATAGCGTCATCCTTCAAGTCCCCGTGGCCCATCAAACCATCATCGTCCTGGATTTCGGCTCGCAGTACACACAGCTGATTGCGCGCCGGCTGCGCGAGCTCTCGGTCTATTCAGAAGTCTGGCCGCCCGACACGCCGATTGAGACGATCCGCGCGCGGCAGCCGGCCGGCATCATCCTCTCGGGCGGACCGAAGAGCGTCTCGGAGTCTGGTGCGCCGCGCTGCGATCCCGGCGTCTACGACATCGGCCGGCCGGTGCTCGGCATCTGCTACGGCATGCAGCTGATGGCCGA
>Ga0075421_100013189_pt1 | contig 10294 bp, 9 predicted proteins | sample SoiMetdeltSBSDD5_FD_75292 | JGI IMG/M metagenome (GOLD analysis project Ga0075421, IMG submission 75292) | Bulk soil microbial communities from a Populus tree surrounding site in Tennessee, USA - Soil MetaG P. deltoides SBSDD5 | ecosystem: Environmental > Terrestrial > Soil > Tree plantation... | reverse complement strand
TCTTCAATGCCGCCATCCCGCTGGGCGGCGCGATCGGCGTGATCCTGGGGGGGCTGGTCGGCTCGCGTTACGGCTGGCGCGCCGCCTTCCTCGTCGTGGGCATCCCCAGCCTCGCCCTGACGATCCTGGCGTGGCGCCTGGCGGACCCGCCGCGGGGCGGGCAGGACCAGCTGGTCCCGGGTGAGCATGCCGGCGCGGGGGTGCCGTTCCTCGAGGGCGTCGCCGGGCTGTTCCGCACCCCGACCTTCGTGATGGTCTGCGCGGTCGGCATGCTGGTCGCCTTCGCCATCGGCGCGTTCAACCACTGGTTGCCGCTCTACCTCCATCGGGTCAAGCAGTTGTCCGTGCCCGAGGCCAGTTTTTGGTTCGGCGTGCTCTCGGCGGTCGGGGGCCTCCTCGGCGTGGTGAGCGGCGGGCTCGTCGGGGACATGCTCGCGCGCCGGACCCCCGCCGGCCACCTCTTGACGATCGCGGGAGGCTTTCTCCTCGCCGCCCCGGCCGGCATCGTCATGATGCTCGCCCGGGATGCCGCGGTCTTCCTGCCCGCCTTGTTCCTCGCGGTAACCTTTCTCGTGCTCTACATCGGCAGCGTCAACGCGGTGATTCACAACGTCGTCCACCCGACGCTGCGCGCCACCGCCATCGCGATCTTCGTTTTCGTCATCAATCTGGGCGGCGCCGCCCTGTCGCCCGCGGTCGTGGGGCTCGTGTCCGACCGCCGCCAGTCGCTGCAGGCGGCCATGCTCATGCTGCCGATTCTCGTCTTCTTCGCCGGCCTGATCGCCCTCGCCGCCGCCACGGTGGTGGGCGCCGACATGCGCCGGGCGGCGGCCGGGGCCGTGCCGGGACGCCCGCCGGGAGACGTCGCGTGAGCGAGCCGGTGCGGATCGGCGAGCTGCTCGGCTGCGTGCCGGGCCTCGACGGATGGCGGGCCGAAGCGCGGGTCATCGCGGACTGGCCGGCCATCGCGGGCGCCGCCGGCATGCGCTCGCGCGCCGAGCGCGTCGAGCAAGGGCTGCTCCACGTTGCGGTCGACAGCTCGGGCTGGCTTCACCGGCTCACCCTGGAGGAGCCGGACCTGCTCGCCCGCTGCCGGGAGATCGCGCCGATCCGCGGAATTCGATTTCGTCTGGCCCCACCCCGGGGAGCCGCAATCCCCCCGGGCGAAGATGAGGTGAGTTCATGACCGTCACACGTCGCGGGGTCGCCACCGCGCTCGTCATGCTCTCGGTCCTGGGTTGCGCGGCGGGACCGAAGCCCGCGGACCCGGCGTCGGACACCGGCGCCCCCGCCGCGCGCAGCCGGGCCGCGAGCGAGCGGCCCGCCGATCCCGTCGCCTACCTCCACGTGGTCCGGGCGCACTACCATGCGGAGGCCGCCGAGTGGCCGCAAGCCGTCGGCGAGCTCCGCAAGGCGCTCGACCGCGACGCGCGGTCGCCCGCTCTCTGGCACTTGATGGCTCGCTGGCAGGGTCGGCAGGGCAACCACGCCGAGGCGATCGCCGCCGCGAAGCAGGCGCTCGCGCTCGACCCCCAGCGCGGGGCCGTCTACCTGACCCTGGCCGAGACGTATCACGCGCAGAAGAACGACGCCGACGCGACCGCGGCGCTCGAGCAGGCGATCCGCCTGAATCCCCAGGCGGTGGAGGCCTACGAGACGCTGGCGCGCTATGCCGCGGAGCGCAAGGACTACGCGCAGGCGGCCGCCGCGCTCCAGCGCCTCCTCCAGGTGCAGCCGCAGCACGCCCGCGCGCATTTCCTCCTGGGACGCCTCGCCGTCGAGCGAGAGACGTGGGACGACGCCATCCGCTACCTCCGGCGCGCGGTCGAGATCGACCCGGACCAGGACGGGGCATGGGCCGCCCTCGCCTTCGTCTACGAGCAGCAGAAGAAGCCGGAAGAGGCGGTGCGCGTCTACCGGAGCGCGATCGAGGCGAACCCGGAGAACCCGGCGCTCCGTGACCGCCTGGGCGAGCTCCTCGTTCGGCTGGGCAACCTCCCCGAGGCGGGCGAAGCCTTCCAGGGTCTCGTGGAGCAGCAGCCGAACGATCCGCGCGTGTGGATGAAGCTCGGGGCCGTCCTCTACGAGCAGAAGGCCTACGACCGGGCGATCGAGGCGTTCCGTCGCGTCCTCACCCTCGATCCGACCAACCTGCGCGCCCGATTCTACGTCGCCTCCTCCCACCTGGACGCCGGGCGCGAGGCCGAGGCCCTCGAAACGCTCAACGAGGTTCTCCGGTCGGATCCCAAGAACGTCGACGCCCGGCTCCAGCTCGGGTTTCTGCACAGCCGGGCGAAGCGCTACGACGACGCGGTGCGGGTCCTGACCGAGGCCGCCAATCTCGATCCCCGTCGGCCGGAGATCTTCCTCTACCTGGGCATGGCGCACTACCGGGCGAACCGGTACGACCGCGCCGTGCGAGCGTACGAGGAAGGCTTGGCGCTCGACGAGGCGAACAAGGAGCTGCGCTTCCAGCTGGGCGTCGCCTACGAAAAGCAAGGGCGTTTCGACCAAGCCGTCGCCGAGTTCCGGCGCGTGATCACGCTGGATCCGAAGCACGCGGAAGCCTACAACTACGTCGGCTACATGTTCGCCGAGAAGGGCGTGCGCCTCGACGAGGCCGAGCATCTCATCCAGAAGGCCCTGGAGATCGAGCCGAACAACGGCTACTACATCGACAGCCTGGGCTGGGCGTACTACCAGCAAGGGCGGTATGCGGATGCCGTGCGCGAGCTCCAGCGCGCCGTGGAGCTGACGCGCGGCAAGGAAGACCCGGTCATCTTCGATCACCTCGGCGACGCGTACCTGCGGGCGGGGGACGAGTCGGCCGCGCTCAACGCCTGGGAGAAATCGCTCGAGCTCGATCCCGCCAACGACGGCGTCCGGCAGAAGGTCCAGCGAGCCCGGCAGCGCCTCGAAGGCCGGAAATAGTGCGGGGGGCGACGGGCCGCGCCCCGCGGCGAGTCGCCCTCGTCCTCGCCCTGGCCCTCGGGCTCGCTCGCTGCGCCGCCGCGCCCCCCGCGCCTCCGGCGACCGCGGCGATCCCTCCCGAGCAGGTCGCCGAGCTGACGCAACGCTGGGCGGCGGAGTGGGCGGCCTTCCCGGGGCTCCGGGCGGCGATCGACCTCACCGTCCGGAACCGCCACGGCAGCGAGCGCACGGCCGCGGCGCTGCTCGTGGCACCGACCGGGCTCCGCGTGGAAGTCACCGCCCCCTTCGGCCTGCCAGCCGTCGTGGCGACCGCGGGACCGGATGAGATCACGATCTACCGGGTACTCGAGCGTCGGGCGCATACGGCTCGATCCTCGCCCGCCGCCGTCGGACGCTGGCTCGGGGTGCCGCTCCCGCCGGAGACCCTGATCCGCCTCCTGGTCGGCAACGTGGCGACGCCGGCCGACCCTCGCGCCATCACGACCGAGTCCGCGCCGAGCCCGCACCTCGCCTGGAACGAGGATGGCGCCCGATACCGGCTCTGGGTCACCACCGACGGCCGGCCGGCCCGCCTCGTGCTCGAGGCCAGCGCCGGTGACCGCCTCACCGCGGATTTCAGCTGGACGCCGAGCGGCGGACTCGGCGAGGTGCGGCTCGAAGCACCCGACCGTCAGGCGCTCGTGACGGTCCGCTATCTCTCGGCGGAGTATGTCGAACCGCCGCCCGGTGCCTTCCATCTGACCCTGCCGCCGGACGTCCCCGTCCAGCCGCTCGATTGACAGGAACTCTGCGCCGTGTTAGCGTTTTCTCCGTTTCACGGCCGGCGGGTGACGGTCCGGGCGCGTGCCAAGGTCAACCTGGGGTTGGAGGTGCTCGGACGGCGAGCCGATGGTTACCATGAGTTGCGTTCTCTCATGTGGGCCATCGAACTGGCGGACCGCGTGACGATCGAGAGCGGCCACCCGGACATCTCGCTCGCGTGCGCGACGGCGGACGTCCCACGGACCCCCGACAACCTCGCGTGGAAAGCGGCTGGGCTCGTGCGCGAGGCGACGCGCGCCCCCGGCGGACTCCGGATCGAGATCGACAAGCGGATTCCCGTGGCGGCGGGTTTGGGCGGGGGCTCGGCGGATGCCGCCGCCGTCCTCGCGGGCGTCGGACGCCTTCCCGGCTGGCAGCTCGGGATCCGACGGCGCACCGCGTTGGCGGTCGCGATCGGCATGGACGTCCCCTTCTTCCTCGGCCAGAGCCCGGCGCTGGCGCGGGGACGCGGCGAGACGGTGCGCGGCATCGCGACGGGGACGAGCTTGGCGCTGGTGTTGGCGAACCCGGGGTTCCCGCTAGCGACGCGGGAGGTGTACGGACGGCTCGAGCCCAGCGACTACGGCGACGGCACGAGGGTGGACGCGCTACTGCGCGCCCTCCGGCGTGGGGTCGAGGCCGTGGCGGCCGCCGTGACGAACGGGCTCGAGCGGCCGGCCGCCCGACTCTGGCCGGGTCTGGCGGACGTCAAGGCGGCGCTCCGGGAGGCTGGATGCCTCGCGACGCTGATGTCGGGCAGCGGGCCCACCGTGGTCGGGATCGCGCCGTCCCACCGGACGGCGCTCCGGATCCGGGACCGGCTGGCCGCGCGGCCGTGGCGGCTCTGGGTGACGCGCACCGTCACGGGCCCGGTCCTGACGGTCCGGGACGCGCGCGCGTCCCGGGCGCGGTCCGGAGGGCGGCCGTGAGGGCTCGGGACGACCTGGGGCGTGGCCAAGCGGCAAGGCGCGGGACTTTGGATCCCGTATTCGGAGGTTCGAATCCTCCCGCCCCAACCATCCGCGAACTGTTCGGACGGAGACGTGGGCTCGCCCGCGCGGGCACCGCGGAGGAGCAGCGGGAGCCATGCCATACGAGCTGAAGCTCTTCACGGGGAACGCGAACCGCGCGCTGGCCGAAGAGATCGCGGCGAGCCTGGGAACCACGCTCGGGCAGGCCGAGGTCTCGCGCTTCTCGGACGGAGAGATCTTCGTCCAGATCGACGAGAACATCCGCGGCGCCGACGCCTTCATCGTCCAGCCGACGTGCCCGCCGGTGAACGACAGCCTGATGGAACTCCTGATCATGCTCGACGCGTTCAAGCGCGCCTCGGCCCAGCGCATCACGGCGGTTCTTCCCTATTACGGCTACGCGCGCCAGGACCGGAAGGTGCAGTCGCGGATGCCGATCTCGGCCAAGCTGGTCGCTGATCTCATCACGGCCGCCGGTGCGCACCGCGTGCTCGCCCTCGACCTCCATGCCGGGCAGATCCAGGGGTTCTTCAACATTCCCGTGGACCACCTCTTCGCCGCGCCGGTGATGATCGATTACATCGCCAAGCTCAATCTCTCCGACCCCGTCGTCGTCTCGCCGGACGCGGGCGGGGTCGAGCGCGCGCGGGCGATCGCCAAGCGGCTCCACGCCGGACTGGCGATCATCGACAAACGGCGCGACGGGCCGAACGTCGCCGTGTTCATGCATCTGATCGGCGACGTCAAGGGCCGGGACGCCGTGGTCATCGACGACATGATCGACACCGCGGGCACGCTGGTCCAGGCGGCGGACGCGCTCAAGCGCGAGGGCGCCCGGCGAATCCTGGCGTGCGGCGTGCACCCGGTGCTGTCCGGGCCGGCGATGGCGCGCCTCGAAGGCTCGCCGCTCGAGGAGCTGATCGTCACGAACTCGATCCCGGTCGGCAAGGACAAGCTGCTTCCCAAGGTCACGGTTCTCTCGGTGGCGCCGCTCCTCGCGGAGGCGATCCGGCGCATCCACGACGAGGAATCGGTCTCCACCCTGTTCGTGTAGGCGCGTCCGCGCCAAGGAGTCGGTGATGAACATCCGTGAGTTGTCCGCCGAGCCTCGCACGGCCCTCGGCAAGGGGGCGGTCGGCCGCCTGCGCCGTCGCGGCCTGGTCCCCGCGATCCTGTACGGCGCCGGGAACGCGCCGGTGCCGCTGGCGGTCGCTCCGCTGGAGGTGCAACGCGCGCTCCGCGCGCACGCGGCGGGCGGCGTGCTAGTGGGGCTTCGCCTCCCGGGCGAGGCAGAGCTCCGTCCGGCGGTCGTCCGGGACCTCCAGTTCCACCCGGTTCGGGATTCGCTCATCCACATCGACTTCCAGGCGGTGCGGATGGACGAGGAGATTACCGTCGAGGTGCCGGTCCACGTGACCGGCGAGGCCGCGGGAGTCCGGGACCAGAACGGCGTCCTCGCGATCCTCATGCGCACCGTCGAGGTCTCGTGCCTGCCGTCGCAGATCCCCGAGCGGATCGACATCGACGTGTCGGCCCTCCGGATCCACGACGTGGCGACCGTCGCGGACCTGCGGCTCCCCGAGGGAGTCCGCGTGACCACGCCGAGTACCCAGCCGGTCGTCACCGTGGCTCCGCCGATGGCCGAGGAAGTCGCGCCCGTCGCGGCCGCGCCGGCCGCGGAGCCGGAAGTGGTCACGGAGCGCAAGCCCAAGGAGGAGGAGGAGGCCAAGGGCAAGGAGGAGGGCAAGGCCAAGAAGTAGGGCCGACCCGCTCTCCGGGAGGCGCGGCGCCTGCGGATGGCAGCCGAAGGTGTGGCGCCCCGTGTGATCGTGGGACTCGGCAATCCGGGCTCGGACTATCAGGAGACCCGCCACAACCTCGGGCATATGGTCGTCGAAGAGCTTGCGCGGCGGCTCGATGCCCGCTTCCGGCTGCGCGGGCCGGCGCACGTGGCGGAGGGGGTCTCCGGCGAGATGCCCCTCCACCTCGCGAAGCTGGTGAGCTTCATGAACGTGAGCGGCCCGCCGCTCGTCCGGCTCCTGCGGCTGCTCGACGCCGATCCGGGCCACCTGGTCGTGGTGTACGACGACCTGGACCTTCCGTTCGGGACGGTCCGGGCGCGCCTGCGGGGGCGGTACGGGGGGCACCGGGGCATGGAGTCGATCCTGACGTCGCTCGGCACCCAGGAAGTCCGGCGGGTGAAGATCGGGGTCGGGCGGCCCGGGACCCGGGGGGAGATCGTGGACTGGGTTCTCACGCCGTTCTCGGCCGAAGAGCGGGAGGCGCTGCCCGGGGTGATCGAGCGCGCGGCCGACGCCGCCGTGGCGCTGGCCGTCCGAGCGGGATCGTAGGGGGTCCTCGCGTGGACACCGCGGGGGCCCCGTGCTATAAACTATCCGTTTACCCAGGCGGTGCCGACACGGAAGGGGGGACGCGCACGTGACGAAGGTCATCGTGGAGCCCGACGAGTCCTTCGAGAGCGCGCTCAAGCGCTTCAAGAAGCAATGCGAGAAGGCGGGGCTCCTCTCCGAGCTGAAAAAGCGCCAGCACTACGAGAAGCCGAGCGTCCGGCGGAAGCGCAAGGCGCTCGCGGCTCGGAAGAAGGCCAAGCGACGGGAGCGCTACTCGGACTAGCGGCCGGGTGGTCGGACGGTCGAGGTGGAGTTGATCCGCGGCGACCTCCTGGGCTGGCACCCCTTCCGTAATCTGCTTGCCCGCTTCGCGGCCACGCCGCCGGGGCGGGATCTTGCGCACGCGCTCCAGCCCAGCCACGACCTGACCGCCGTCCAGGCCGCGCTCCGCGACACGGCCGACGCTCGACGCGCGCTCACGGCCGAGGGCCCGCCGCCCTGGGGGGACGTGGGAGACGCGCGGCCGATCCTCGCCGAGGCGGCCCCGCCCGGCGCCACGCTCGACGGCGCCGCGCTACTCGCGCTCGGGCACACGCTCGAGTCCGCGAGTCGGCTGGCCGCCTACGGGCAGCGCCTCACCGGCGTGGTTCCGTCCCTCGCGGACTCCTGGGCGCGGCTCCCCGCCTGCCCCGACCTGGCGCGCGCGCTGCGAGATGCCCTCGATCCGGACGGGCGGCTGACGGACCGGGCCAGCCCGCGGCTCCGGACCCTTCGCCGCCAGATCGCGACGCTGCGCGCCGATCTCCAGGCCCGCGTCGAGCGCCTGCTCGATCATCCCGCCGTCGCGCCCGCCCTTCAGGAGCGGTACGTCACCGTGCGCCACGGTCGCTACGTCATTCCGGTGCGGGACGACGCCCGGCGGAACGTGCGCGGCATCATCCACGACCGCTCGCAGAGCGGCGCCACGGTGTTCGTCGAGCCGGAGGAGACGATCCCGCTGAACAACGAGCTGACGCGGCTCTCCCTGGAGGAGCGGGACGAGGAACAGCGCGTGCTCGCCGAGCTGACCGCCGCCGTGCGCCGCCTCCTGCCCGCGCTGACGCAGCTGGTCGAGGGGCTCGGCGCGCTCGACCTCCTGTTCGCGAAGGCCACCCTCGCCGAGCGACTCGGTGCCTCGCAGCCGGAGGTCCTGCCCGGAGGCGATCTCGACCTCCGGGCCGCGCGCCATCCGCTCCTGGTCGCCCAGCGCTGGGGCGCCGGATCGCGGACGGACGAAGTCGTTCCCGTGGACCTCCGCGTGCCCGCCGACCGCCCCGGGTTGGTCCTGAGCGGACCGAACGCGGGCGGCAAGACGGTCGCGCTCGAAACGTGCGGGCTCCTCGTTCTCATGGCGCAGGCCGGCTGTCACGTCCCGGCGGCGGCGGGGAGCCGGCTGCCGCTCACCGAGCGCGTCCTCGCGGTGATCGGCGACGAGCAGAACCTCGCCCAGGACCTGTCGACCTTCTCGTCGTTCGTGCGCCAGGCTCGGGAGATCCTCGACGTGGCGGGCCCCGCGTCCCTGGTCCTCCTGGACGAGCTGGGCGCCGGCACGGACCCGGCCGAGGGCGCCGCGCTCGGGGCCGCCCTCGTCGAGGCCCTCCTCGAGCGCGGCGCGCGCGTCGTCGTCACCACGCACCTCGAGCCGCTCAAAGTCTTCGCCCAGGTCGATCCGAGACTCCAGAACGCCACGGTGGCGTTCGACGCCGAGCGCCTCGAGCCGACCTTCCGGCTCGAGTACGGGCACCCGGGTCCGAGCCACGCGCTCACGATCGGCGAGCGATACGGGCTGCCGGCGGCGGTCATCGCCCGGGCCCGCGGCCACCTCGGCGAGCAGGGCCGTCGGCTCGAGACGCTGCTCGCCACCCTGGAGGCGCGGACGCACGAAGCCGAGGCGCGCTCCGCCCTCGCCGCCCGCCGGGAAGCCGAGGCGGGCGAGGCCCTCGCGAAGGCCCGACGCGCGACGGAGACGGCCGAGGCCGAGGCGCTCCGCGTGCGGCGCGCGGCGGAGAGCGAGGCCCAGGCGCTCTTGGCCGCCGCCCGCCGTCAAGTCGGTCAGGAGCTCGATCGTCTGAAGGCCGAGGACGCGACTCGACGCCGTGAAGCGCAGGACGCCTATCGGCGACTCCGGGCGGCCGAGGCCGCGCTCCGGCCAGTCCCGGCGCCACGAGATGAGCCGGCGCCGCCGGGCGAGGTCGAGCTCCGGGGACTCGGCGTCAGGGGCCGCGTCGTTGGCGAGGCCGACGGCCTGGTCACCGTCCAGGCAGGCCGGCTCACCCTGAGGGTCGCGCGGAGCGAGATCGAGCCCGTGGCGGGCGGCGCGGCCCGGCCCCCGACCTCCGGCGTGTTCCTGCCGGTGCGCGAGGACGTGCCTCGCGAGATCCGTCTCCTGGGCCTCACGTCGGACGAGGCGCGGGCGGCGGTCGAGAAGTTTCTCGACGACGCGGCGCTGGCCGGCCACCGGGAGATCCGCATCGTCCACGGCAAGGGCACCGGCGCCCTCCGGCGCGCCGTGGAGAGCTGTCTGCGTGGCCATCCCTTGGTCGGTGCGTTCCGCCTCGCGGAGCCCGCGGCCGGCGGGGCCGGTGCCACCGTCGTGACACTCGCGGGTGACGACTCCGTCGACGCTCCCGCGCCGCGCCGCGGCCTGGCGTCCGCCCGCAGGGCACCCCGATGAGAGTGCCCCCCGAGGTGCTCGACGAGATCCGCGCGCGCGTCGATCTCGTGGACCTCGTGGGGGCGGTGGTGCCGTTGAAGCGCGCCGGCGAGCGGTGGAAGGGCCTCTGCCCGTTCCACCAGGAGAAGACGCCGTCCTTCACCGTCCACCCGAAGCTCCACCTCTTCCACTGCTTCGGCTGTCACGCGGGCGGCGATGCCTTCGAGTTCCTCCGCCGGCACGACCGCCTCGAGTTCCCCGAAGCCGTGCGTCTCCTGGCCGAGCGAGCTGGCGTCCCCTTGCCCGGGCGGGAGGCTCCGCGGGAGGCCGGGGCGCGCGACGGGCTCTTCGCGCTGATGGAGTGGGCCGCGCGGCGCTTCGCGACGTGGCTCTGGGACGGCGACGACGCCGCGCGCGCCCGGGCGTATCTCGACGGCCGCGGTATCGGTCGCGAGATCGCGCGTGACTTCCGGCTCGGCTACGCACCCGAGGGCTGGGACAACCTCCTCGGCGCGGCGCGCACCGGCGGGCATCCGGTGGAGACCCTC
>Ga0075421_100013188_pt1 | contig 10294 bp, 12 predicted proteins | sample SoiMetdeltSBSDD5_FD_75292 | JGI IMG/M metagenome (GOLD analysis project Ga0075421, IMG submission 75292) | Bulk soil microbial communities from a Populus tree surrounding site in Tennessee, USA - Soil MetaG P. deltoides SBSDD5 | ecosystem: Environmental > Terrestrial > Soil > Tree plantation... | reverse complement strand
CCGACGAGCGCGTCGAGATCCTGTGGCTTACTGGACATGTTCGACCCTCAGACACGACCCGCCGGGCGCGGCATGCTTCCAAGCCGGGTCTGCACGTCGAGGCGCCATTGGCCGAGCGCCTCCTGACCGGCGAGCTGCGCCAGGCTGATGTCGTCGAGCGCACGGCGGATCGAACCGTTGATCCGCTGCCACGCGCTGCCGGTGCGACAGACGCTTTCAATATCGCAGGTGCTGTGACTGCCGCTGCACTCCGTGATCGCCACCGGCCCCTCGATGGCGTCGATGATCGCCGCGGCGCTGATGCGGCTCGCCGGTCGCGCCAGCTGGTAGCCCCCATGGGCGCCGCGCACCGAGGTCACCAGCCCTGCGCGGTGCAGGCTCTTCAGAAGCTTGCTGACCGTCGGCAGGCCGAGTCGCGTGCGCTCCGCGACCGCCGTAGCGGTCTGGCGGCGCTCCGGTGCGGCGGCCAGGCAGGCCAGCACCACCGTGCCGTAGTCCGTGAGCTTGCTGATCCGCAACATAGGCTGGCTCCTCAATTGGGACAATTTTAGTCCTGATCGATCTGCGCTGCAAAACCCCGGGGACCCGCACGGCGGGGGGCGCGGGCGGACCTGCTAGAATCCCGCCCCCGAATCGCATCGGCGTCGGGTGGCGCCCGCGCCGTTCAGCTGGAGGACCAACATGAATCGAAGCGAGCTCGAAGCGATCGCCCGTGCCATGGTCGCGCCGGGCCGAGGCATCCTCGCCGCCGACGAATCGACCGGCACCATCAAGAAGCGGTTTGACGCCATCAAGGTAGAGAACACGGAGGAGAACCGCCGGGCATACCGGGAGATGCTGTTCACCGCCTCAGGGATAGCCGAGCACATCAGCGGCGTGATCATGTACGACGAGACGCTCCGTCAGAAGACGCGCGAGGGCGTGCCGTTCGCCGAGGTGCTTGCCAAGCAGGGCATCGTCCCCGGCATCAAGGTCGACGCGGGCGCCAAGCCGCTGGCGGGCTTCCCCGGCGAGACGATCACCGAAGGGCTGGACGGCCTGCGCGAGCGGCTGGCGGAGTACCACAAGCTCGGGGCGCGTTTCGCCAAATGGCGGGCGGTCATCGACATAGGCGCGGGGATCCCGACCCGCTTTGCCATCGATGCCAACGCGCACGCGCTTGCTCGATATGCGGCTCTCTGCCAGGAAGCCAACATCGCCCCGATCGTCGAGCCCGAGGTCCTGATGGACGGCGATCACAGCCTCGCCCGCTGCGAGGAGGTGACCGACGCGGTGCTCAACTCGGTGTTCGACCAGCTCTTCGCACATCGCATCCATTTCGAGGGCATGGTCCTCAAGCCCAACATGGTGATCTCGGGCAAGAAAGCCGCGACGCGCGCGTCCGCGGCCGAGGTAGCCGAGGCGACGCTCCAGTGCCTGAAGCGTCATGTGCCGACGGCGGTGCCGGGCATCGCCTTCCTGTCGGGCGGACAGACCGAGGCGGAGGCCACGGCGCACCTGAGCCTGATGAACCAGGCCTCGGGCCTGCCGTGGGCACTCACCTTCAGCTACGGGCGGGCGCTGCAGGAGAGCGCGCAGAAGGCGTGGGCCGGTCGCGCCGAGAATCTCGCAGCAGGGCAGAAGGCCTTCCTGCACCGGGCGCGGCTGAACGGACTCGCGCGGCGCGGCAAGTACACGGCCTCCCTCGAGGCCGCCTGAGCCTCGCGCGACCGACGTGGTGAGCACTGCACACTCCGCCCCCGCGGAGCCGTCGGTTGCGGGCGACGATTCCGTCGCCTGCCTGACGGGCATCCACTATGGCGTCGACGGCAAGCAGATCTTTCGCGGGCTCGACATCGCCATCCGGCGCGGCCAGGTCACGGCGATCATGGGCCCGAGCGGCACAGGCAAGACGACCTTGCTGCGGCTGGTCACTGGTCAGGTCTTCGCCGACGCCGGGAAAGTGATCGTCGACGGCCGGGATGTCGCAAGTCTGGACAGGGGGGCGCTGTATGCGCTGCGCCGGCGCATGGGCATGCTGTTCCAGAACGGCGCCCTGCTCACCGATCTCGACGTGTTCGAGAACGTAGCGTTCCCGCTCCGCGAGCACACGCGGTTGCCGGAGCGTCTGATCCGCAACGTCGTGCTCATGAAGCTGCACGCGGTGGGTCTACGTGGCGCGGCGGAGCTCTACCCGCAGCAGCTCTCGGGCGGCATGGGGCGGCGCGTCGCGCTCGCGCGCGCCATCGCGATGGACCCGGACATCCTCATCTACGATGAGCCTTTCGCCGGGCTCGACCCGATCTCGCTGGGCGTGGTCTTGCGGCTGATCCGCCAGCTCAACGACGCCCTCGGGATCAGCAGCATCGTCGTCACGCACGACGTGCACGAGATCTCGCAGATCGCGGACATGAGCTACATCCTTTCCGACGGGAAAGTAGTCGCCAGCGGCCGGCCAAAAGAGCTCGAGGCGAGCTCGTCGGGGATCGTGCGCCAGTTCATCGGCGGACACGCGGACGGGCCGGTGCCGTTTCACTATCCGGCGCCCGCTTACTACGAGCAGCTGCTCGGTGGAGCGACGCGTTGACCGGGCTCGGAGCAGAGCTGCTCGCCAGCGGGCGGGGCTTCGTGCAGAACGTGGGCGCCACAACCCGCTTCCTGCTGCATCTCGTCGCGCTCACGCCGGCGGGACTGTTGAGATTCCGGCTAATCGTGGAGCAGATCTACAACGCGGGCGCGCTGTCGCTGGTGATCATCATGACCAGCGGCTTGTTCGTCGGTATGGTGCTTGGTCTGCAGGGCTACGATCTGCTGCAGCGCTTCGGCTCCGAGGATTCGCTCGGCACCGGCGCGGCGCTCGCGCTGCTCAAAGAGCTGGGACCGGTGGTCACCGCGCTACTGTTCGCGGGGCGTGCAGGAACGTCGCTCGCGTCGGAGATCGGCCTCATGCGTGCAACGGATCAGCTCTCCGCGATGGAGATCATGGCGGTCGACCCGATGCGCCGGGTCGTGCTGCCGAGATTCCTGGGCGGCGCGATCTCGGTGCCGCTGCTGACGGCGGTATTCATCGCGGTCGGACTTTTCGGTGTACAGCTGGTCGGTGTCCAGTTTCTCGGAGTCGACCAGGGCTCATTCTGGTCGCAGATGCGCGGCGCGATTGAACTCGGCGACGTCACCGAGGGTCTGATCAAGGGCGTGGTGTTCGGCGTCGCGTGTAGTCTTATTGCGGTTTACGAGGGCTACAATGCGCAGCCCACGGCCGAGGGCGTCGGTCGCGCCACGACGCGCACGGTCGTCATCTCCGCCGTTCTGACCTTGATTCTTGACTACATCCTGACGGCCATCATGCTCTGAGGTCCGAACCGAACATGCGCCCATCACGTACCATCGATCTGTCCACGGGTCTGTTCGTGCTGCTCGGATTCGCAGCCATGCTGTTCCTGGTCACCCAGATCACCAACCGTGAGTTCTCACTCAGCACCGGCGGCACTTATCGTGTTAACGCACAGTTTGAGAACATCGGCGGCCTCAAGGTAGGCGCGCCGGTCTCGATGTCGGGTGTAACGATCGGACGCGTCGAGAGCATCGGCTTCGACATGGATGCGCTGAAAGCCGCGGTCACGCTCAGGATCGACGGCCGATACAACCGCATCCCCGAGGACAGCGACGCCAGCATCTTCACCGCCGGGTTGCTCGGCGGTCAGTACATCGGGATCACGCCTGGCGGCGCGGAGGAAAGCCTCCACGACGGATCACGGATCGAGTTCGTCCAGGACGCGATCGTGCTCGAGAACCTGATCAGCAAATATCTCTTCAGCCAGGCCGGCAAGGAAAAGGCGGCCGAGCCTTCCCCGCAGGAGTGAACAAGGATGCGCACGATCCTACTTTCGATGCTTGTCATGGCCGGACTGGCCCCACTCATGCCCGCCCATTCCGCCGATCCCACGCCTGCCGCGGCGCCGGCAGGCACCACCGGCCCACAGGAGCTGATGGAAGGCGTTGCCCAGGCGCTGCTCGATGAGCTCGAAAAGAATCGCGAGGCGCTGCGCAACGACCCGGCGGCGCTGCGCGCGGTCGTCGACCAGCACCTGCTGCCGCATTTCGACACCGATTACGCCGGTCAGCTCGTGCTTGGCAAGCACTGGCGGCAGGCGACCCCCGCGCAGCGCAAACGTTTCGTCGATGCCTTCTACCAGTCGTTGATGCGCAACTATGGCGAGGCCTTGCTCGAGTTCACTGCGGACCGGATGAAGATCCTGCCCTTCAAGGGCGATCCCAACGCGTCGTCGGCGACTGTGCGCACCCTGGTGCGCCGCAGCAACGGTACGCAGGTGCCGGTCAACTACAGCCTGCGAAAGACTCCATCGGGCTGGAAGGCGTGGGACGTCACGATCGAGGGCATCTCGTACGTAAAGAACTACCGCAACGACATCGGCGCGGAGGTCGCGCAGAAGGGTCTCGATTCCGTGATCCAGCGGCTCGAGGCGCAGAACGCGACGCCCAAGCCGGACGACGACGCGCCGGGCAAGGCGGCGACGACGACCGGCGGATGAGCGACTGCTCGATCGACTCTCCAGCGCCCGGCCACCTGACGGTGCGTGGCGACCTGGATTTCGAAAATGCGCCTCCGGCGCTGGCGCGCGGTCTCGCGCTGCTCGGGGATGCGAAGGAATGCGAGATCGATCTCTCTGGCCTGAGCTCGGGTGACAGCGCGGGTCTCGCCGTGCTCATCGAATGGCTCGCAAGCGCGCTGCGGCGGGGCGCGACCCTGCGCTACACGGGAGTTCCGGCCCAGATGCGGGCCATCGCGCGGATCTCGGAGCTCGAGGATCTGCTGAGTGAGCGGCGGCGATCCGTGATTCACCCGCTCGACGACTCAGCCTCAGGCCGTGGCTCGGGCTCTGCCGATGGCTCCAGCTCACCCGACGGCTCAGGCTCGGCCGGCGCATCGCCCTCCGCGGGCGGCTCAGAGGCGCCGTCGCCCGCATCGTCTTCGAGATCCTCGAATTCCTCCAGCGGCTCTTCCGGCGGTTCCCCGTCATAGACCTGGTACTGGCGCCGCTGCAGGTAGGCGTCGCGGATAAATGCGTACGGGTCGTAGGTCTCCGCGAGTGTGTCGTCGAGCGGCAGCAAACGCGCGCGGTCGTCGAGAATGCTCAAGCCGAGCGAGAACCAGCGTTCGTTGCCGGCGTCGTACCAGTACAAGGGCTCGGCTAAAGTGTCCACGATCTTCGACGGTCCGTCCCGGACCGTGGCCGGTCCGAAAAACGGCAGCATCAGGTACGGCCCGGGCGGCACACCCCACTTGCCGAGCGTCTGTCCGAAATCCTCGTCGTGCTGCGGCAACTCGTTCATCGAGGCGACATCGATTACGCCACCGAGCCCGAAGGTCGTGTTCAGGAGGAATCTCCCGACGTCCTGCCCAGCCTCGCGAAACTTGCCCTGCAGCACCTGGTTGAGGATGGTCCCTGGGCCCTTGAGGTTCATGAAGAAGTTGCCCACACCCGTGCGGAACCAGTCTGGCGTCACCTTGACGTAGGCCTTGGCCGTCGGCTTGAGCACACCGCGGTCAAGCGCATCGTTGAACTTGTACACGCCGCGGTTGAACGGCTCGATCGGGTCCGATCGGGTCCGCTCGCCGGTGGAAGCGCAGCCCGCAAGCGCAAGCGCCCCGCATGCGATCAGCGCCGGCAACGTGCGGCCGGCGTGCGGTAACTGCATCAAGGTCTCCGAGACGACGGGAGGTCTAGGAGATTCTACCAAGTGGCGTCGGCAAGGTTCGACTTACGCCCGGAATCGCCGTCACCCTCGGGTCGCGCGAGACGCGCGCGCTCCTTGGGAAGCGCCTCGCGCAGCTCGTTGAGCCGCGCGCTGTATTTGCGGCGCTGGACCTCGGTGATGTTCGGCACCGAGAGCGCGAGCTCGAGCTGGTTCATGGCGAGCGGCAGGTCCGCCGACATCAGGTGATACTCCGCCATGTAGGAGTATGCATCGGCGATATCGCCGGCGGCGTTGGCCGCCATCGCTGTTTGCCTGATCTGGTCCTGGGTCGGCGGCACGTTGTTGAAGAGATCGAGCAGCACCTCGTGCGCACGCTTCGGCCGGTTCGCGCGCAGCAGCGCGTCGGCGTAGCGCATCGTCACGGGCACGTTGCGCGGCGCCAGCTCGCGGGCCTTTTCCAGCGTCGCAAGCGAGCCGCGCACGTCGCCGGCGGCGAGCTGGGCTTGTCCGAGCGCGGTGTGGAACTGCAGGACGTCGGGGCGGGTCGCCCGCAACCGCTCGAGCGCGGGAATCGCGGAGGCGGAATCACCCGCCATCACCTGCGCGAGAGCGCGACCGTAGACCTGCGCGGTCGAGGCATCGGGCTCGTTCACGATCGTCTCGCTGTAGTAGTCGCGCGGGTCGACACCCGCGGGAGTGGTGAGTACCCGCACGCGCTCCTTCATCAGCGCGTAGCTCAGGCTCTCGGCCAGCTCGACCGGCGGATAGTGGCTGGCGCGGCCCTTCGATTCGGCGATGCGCGCGCTGGTGACGGGATGCGTCTGCAGGAGCTCCGGCACGTTGTTAGGGCCGAGCTGTGTCCGCCGGCCCATGGTGTCGAAGAACGCCGGCATCGCGTTCGGGTCGAACCCTGCGGCTGCAAGTACCCCGATCCCCACACGGTCGGCCTCGTACTCGTTCTCGCGGGTGAAGTTGATCTGCTGCTGTATCGCAAGTCCCTGGACGGCCGACGCCCCGGCCATGGGCGCGTCGCCTCCGGCAATCCCGCCCAGGAGGATGGCCGCGAGCATGGCGGCTGCCGATACGAGGTTGGTGCGCGACTGGCTCTCGAGACGGCGCGCGATGTGTCTTTGCGTGACGTGCGCGATCTCGTGAGCGAGCACCCCCGCGAGCTCGCTTTCGTTGGCGGTTTCCATCAGCAGGCCGGAATGGACGCCGATGAACCCACCGGGCAGCGCAAACGCGTTGATGGCCGGGTCCCTGACGAGAAAGAAGTTGAACGAGCGGTTGCCGTCCTGGGCGAGGCTCGACAGCCGCAGGCCAAGCGACTGCATGTACTCGTTGATCTCCGGGTCTTCGACCACTTGTCCGGATTCGCGCAGCCCGCGCATCACCATGCGGCCGAGCCGGTACTCGTCCTCGATGCTGAGCGCCGCGCCCCCGGCCGTACCCATTTCGGGCAACTGCTCCTGCACGGTGCTCTGCTGCGCGGCGACAGGGCCCGGCAGCACCAGCATGACCCAGGCGAGGAGTCCCGGGAGCAGCGTCAGCCAGCGGTGCAGTACGAGGAGGGGGGGCATCGCAGATTGGACCGGTGTCGGGAAGCGGGGTTCCGCCTGCCCCTCACAGCGTCTCCGAGGCGTAGTCCGCGAGCCGCGAGCGCTCGCCGCGCCTCAGCGTCACGTGCCCGTAATAGGGCCAGCCGCGGAAGCGATTGACCACATAGGTGAGGCCTGAGGTCGTCTCGGACAGGAAGGGGCTATCGATCTGCGCGATGTTGCCCAGACACACGAGCTTGGTGCCCGGCCCGGCGCGCGTGATCAGCGCCTTCATCTGCTTGGGCGTGAGGTTCTGCGCCTCGTCGAGGATGATGTAGCGATTGAGGAAAGTCCGACCTCGCATGAAATTGAGCGAGCGGATCTTGATCCGGTTGCGGAGCAGATCGTTGGTCGCCGCCCGGCCCCAGCTGCCACCCTCCTGGCTCTGGGTCAGGACCTCGAGGTTGTCCATCAGTGCGCCCATCCAGGGCTCCATCTTCTCTTCCTCGGTGCCCGGCAGAAATCCGATGTCCTCGCCCAGCGGGATCGTCACGCGCGTCATGATGATCTCGTTGAAGCGGTTGGTCTCGAGCGTCTGCGCCAGGCCGGCGGCGAGCGTGAGCAGGGTCTTGCCGGTTCCGGCGGGTCCCAGGATCGTCACGAAGTCGATCTCCGGGTCGAGCAGCAGGTTGAGCGCGAAGTTCTGCTCGCGGTTGCGCGCATTGATTCCCCAGATGCCGTGGCGCTCGCTCCGATAGTCACGCACGACCTCGAGCACCGCCGTCTCGCCCTCGATGCGCCGCACGATCGCCTCGAGACCGTGCTCGCCAGGCTGGTGCACGAACTGGTTGGGCGCCCAGCGTGCAATGACCCGCCCGCGCACGCGGTAGTAGGTGCGCCCCTGCTCGTGCCAGGACTCGAGACTCTTGCCCGTGCGGTCCCAGAAGTTCGCCGGCAGCTCCTCGACGCCGGTATAGAGCAGGTCGGCGTCCTCGATGGTCTTGTCGCTGTAGTAGTCCTCGGCGTGAACGCCCAGGATCGCGGCCTTGATCCGCAGGTTGATGTCCTTTGAAACGAGCGTCACCCGCGCCTTTGGCTGCTCGCGCCGCAGGGCGAGCGTGTAGGCGAGGATCGCGTTGTCCGCGCCATGCCCGGGCAGATTGTCGGGCAGGCCGGTTGCGAGCTGGCGCGTCTGGAAGAAGAGGCGCCCAGTCGGCGGGCGCTTGCCGCCGTTCGCCTGTTTCGAGGGCGGCAGCCCGAGTCCACGGTCGATCTGCTGCTTGGTGGCGCCCGCCATCAGGTCGTCGAGGAAGCGGGCAACCTGCCGCACGTTGCGCGCGCCCTCGGACATGCCCCGCTTCCCGGCGTCGAGCTCCTCGAGAACGACCATCGGGATGAAGACGTCGTGTTCCTCGAAGCGGAAGATCGCGGACGGGTCGTGCATCAGCACGTTGGTATCAAGAACGAAGATGCGGCGCTGAACGGGCGACTTCTTCTTCGACGGCAATGTCGGGCTCCGGGAGGCCGCGAGGGCGGCGTGATGAATCAAAGATCCTTGGCCGCGTCCAGCACGGCAGCCGCGTGTCCGGCCACCTTGACCTTGCGCCACTCCCGGCGCAGCACGCCCTTCTCGTCGAGCAGGAAGGTGCTGCGCTCGACGCCCATGAACTTGCGGCCATACATGCTCTTTTCGCGGATCACGTCGAAGAGCAGACAGGTCTTGCGGTCGACGTCCGCGAGCAGCTCGAAGGGAAACTGGTACTTCGCCTTGAACTTATCGTGGGAGGCGAGCGTGTCGGGCGATACGCCGACGATGTCGGTGCCGGCCCTGCGGAACTTGGGGTACAGGTCGCGAAACTCGATGCCCTCGGCGGTGCAGCCGGAGGTGTTGTCCTTGGGATAGAAGTACACGACCAGCCTGCGTCCGGCGGCGCTGGAAAGCTTCCAGGTGTCGCCCCCCGTCGCGGCCAGCGAGAACTCGGGCACCTTGCGGTCGAGCATGACGGTCTTGTCGGGCATGTCAGGCCTTGAGAGGTTCGAGGATCGCGTCGAGGTTCAGGTTGTCGCACAGGTCCATGAACTCCTCGCGCAACGCCGCGATGTGTATCCGGGTCGGCACGTGCAGCACCATGTACACCGAGAACATCGGTGCGCCGGTGTGCGCGGCGCTGTAGGTCCGCGTCGAGATGTCGCCGATGTCGACGCCGCGCGACGCGAAGAAGCCCGCGAGCTGGTGCAGCACGCCCGGCTGGTCGAGACAGACGACGTCGACGGTGTACGAGACGAAGTCCGGGCGCGACGGCCGCTGCTCGGTTCGCCGGCTGACGATCGTCAGCCCGGACGCCTCACCGAGCTTCTGCAGCTCGCCCTCGAGCTTGGCGAGCGTGTGCCAGTTGCCCGCCACCAGCAGCAGCATCGCAAACTCGTTGCCGAGCGCGGTCATGCGGCTCTCGAGGACGTTGCCGCCGCATTCAACCACGACGCGAGTCAGATCGAATACGAGGCCCGTGCGGTCGTTGCCGACGGCGCAGATCGCGATGAGTTGCTTCATTGGGTGCCCTGCGCCGAGTGTAACGGGGCGGCTACCGCGCGTACATCGCAGCGCGTCGATGCCTTGCCTCGTCTGGTCGCGCTTGAGTAGCATCGATGGTCCTCACAAACCGGGGCTCAGATGTTCAAGGGCAGCATCCCGGCGCTGATCACGCCGATGCGCGACGACGGCTCGATCGATCTCGCGGCATGGGACCGGCTGCTCGATTTTCATCTTGCGGCGGGCAGCGATGGTGTCGTGGTCGGCGGCACGACCGGCGAATCGCCGACCCTCACCGGCGACGAGCTCGCTGCAATGATCGGCCGCGCCAGGACACGGCTCGCGGGCCGCGTGCCGGTGATTGCCGGGAGCGGCGGAAACTCGACTTCGCGGAGCGTCGCGCTGTCACGGGCGGCGGCCGAAGCGGGCGCCGATGCGCTCCTGGTCGTGACGCCGTATTACAACCGGCCGACGCAGGAGGGACTGTATCGGCATTTCACGGCGATCGCCGACGCCGTCGGCGTAC
>Ga0075421_100013186_pt1 | contig 10295 bp, 10 predicted proteins | sample SoiMetdeltSBSDD5_FD_75292 | JGI IMG/M metagenome (GOLD analysis project Ga0075421, IMG submission 75292) | Bulk soil microbial communities from a Populus tree surrounding site in Tennessee, USA - Soil MetaG P. deltoides SBSDD5 | ecosystem: Environmental > Terrestrial > Soil > Tree plantation... | reverse complement strand
CTGCTCTTCTTCCTTTTAAGGTGGTTGGTTTCGCCGTTCAGACCGATCCGCCTGGTTCTTAACCATCGACTGCAAAGGAATTTGCGGCCGGGCCACCAACGCTCCGGCGCGTTCAACGCCGCTTGTGCGCATCCTGGCGGCGATCGACAGGTGATCGATCCGTCTCCTTGAGCGTCGTCGGCGCCGGTAAAAGCGCGGTCGGCTAACTTTTGACCATTCCGGAGATTCGGGACATATTCAACCGGCGACGCGCATGGGCCTTGAAAGCGGAGGGCCCGCGCATGTAAACGCGGAAAAAGGCCAACTATGACCGGTAATTTGCGTCAACAGCCCAGGTGCGCTCGCCGCATCGCATTTCCGAAACTGGCGATCCTTGCAGTCATTGCCGGTGCCACCCTTCTCTCGGCTTGCAGCCAGCCTTCGGAGACACAACCGCCGGCGGCGCAACAGCAAGCAGCGGATGAGCAGGCGCGCCGAGAGGCGGACGAAAAAGCGTGGGCTGATGCCGAAAAGACCGGGACCGTCGCGGCCTATACCGGCTATCTGCAGAACTTTGGGTCCGGCGCGCATGTGGCTGAGGCGAGCCAGCGCATCGTCGCGCTCAACGAGCAGGCCCGCAAGGCGGCGGACGAGAAGGCGTGGGCGGACGCTCAGAAGGCCGGCACGGCTGCGGCATACATGGCCTACATTCAGAATTTCGGCGGCGGCGCGCACGTCGCCGAGGCGCGCCAGCGCGTTACCGAACTAAGCCGCAAGGAGGCCGACGAGAAGGCCTGGGCCGATGCAGTGCGCGCCGGCACCGCCTCCGCGTTCACGGCATACACGCAGAACTTCAGCTCCGGCGCACACGTTGCCGAGGCGCGCCAGCGGCTTGCGGCCGTCGACGAGCAGGCCCGCAAGGAGGCTGACGAGAAGGCTTGGGCCGAAGCGGTGCGCGCAGGCACCGCCGCGGCGTTCGACAGTTACGTTCAGAAATTCGGCTCCGGCGCGCACGCGGCCGAGGCGCGCCAGCGGCTTGCGGCCCTCGACGAGCAAGCCCGCAAAGAGGCCGATGAAAATGCCTGGGCCGATGCCCAGCGGGCAGGTACCGCTGGGGCATACAGCGCGTATGTGCAGAAGTTCGGCTCCGGCGCGCATGTCGCCGAGGCGCGCCAGCGCGCTGCCGCCCTCGAGGCGCAAGCGCGAAAGGAGATTCCCGCCATCGATATTCAGAAAACCTGCAAGGCTGCCGCCGGTGCAATGGTCAGCTTGATGGGCGGCAGCACAACGGAGCAGGACGTCAATGCGTGTCTCGATTCCGAGCTAAAGGCGCGTGATCAGATCGTCAAGGACCAGGCGACGTATTCATCCGCCGACAAAAAGCAGTGCATGCGAACGGGGGTCTATCTCCCAAGCTACGTGGAATGGCTCACATGTCTCGAGATGGAACGGGACGTGCGAAAGATGGAGCGTCAACCGGCGGGTTTTGGCGTGGGTCCCTGGACGCTGCCGAAAGTGAACCCCGCGATCAACTCCGCCGGGCGCTGACAAGCCAACAACGCCATTCTTTCGAGCGTTGCGTCGCGGGAGCGTTTTTGGCAATGTCCGCGCCGCTTTAGCCGCGCCGCGGGCGATACATCGGGCACGGCGCAGGCGGCGGCCGGCATTCGCTCGGCCGTTTCCTCAACCGGGGTTTCGACAATGACCGCTCTTTGGTTGATCGTCCTTTGTGGCGTGCTCGCTATCCTTTACGCCGTTTGGGCGATTCGGTCCGTGCTGGCGGCCGACCCAGGCAGCGCGCGGATGCAGGAGATCGCAGCGGCCGTACGCGAAGGCGCACAGGCTTATCTCAAACGCCAGTACACTACGATCGGCATGGTCGGGATCGTGATCTTCTTCATCCTGGCGTATTTCCTCGGATGGTCGGTGGCGGTTGGATTCTTGATCGGCGCGGTGCTCTCGGGGGCAGCGGGCTTCATCGGCATGAACGTGTCTGTGCGCGCCAATGTGCGCACCGCCCAGGCGGCGATCCGGTCGCTTGCGGATGGGCTTGAATTGGCATTCAAAGCCGGCGCGATCACCGGACTCCTGGTCGCCGGCCTCGCGCTCCTCGGCGTGACTCTCTATTTCGGTTTCCTGGTCGGGTCGCGCCATATGGCGCCAGACGACCGCACCGTCATCGACGCTCTCGTGGCACTCGGCTTCGGAGCGTCGCTCATCTCCATCTTTGCGCGTCTCGGCGGCGGCATCTTCACCAAAGGCGCGGACGTCGGTGGCGACCTCGTCGGGAAAGTGGAGGCCGGCATTCCAGAGGACGATCCGCGCAATCCCGCGACCATCGCCGACAACGTGGGCGACAACGTCGGCGACTGCGCCGGCATGGCTGCCGACCTGTTCGAGACGTATGCTGTGACGTCGGTCGCTACGATGGTGCTCGCAGCGATCTTTTTCCGCGCCGCCGGTGCTGAGGTGCTGCTCAAGATGATGACCTACCCGTTGGCCATCGGCGGCATTTGCATCATCACCTCCATCATCGGCACGTTCTTCGTCAGGCTCGGCGCGAGCCAGTCCATCATGGGCGCGCTCTACAAAGGTGTCATCGTCACCGGAGTGCTCTCACTCGCCGGCGTAGCGCTGGTCACGCATCTTCTGGTCGGCTTCGGCACCGTGCCGGGGCAATCATATTCCGGCACCTCTCTGTTCATCTGCGGAGTGGTTGGTCTTGCAGTCACCGGCCTGATTATTTGGATCACCGAGTACTATACCGGCACCAATTTCCGCCCGGTCCAGTCGATCGCCAAGGCATCGGTCACCGGTCATGGCACCAACATCATCCAAGGCTTGGCCATTTCGCTCGAGGCGACCGCCCTTCCCGCAATCGTCATCATCGCGGGTATTTTGATCAGCTATAAGCTCGCTGGCCTGTTCGGCATCGCGGTCGCCGTGACTACCATGCTGTCGCTCGCAGGGATGATCGTGGCGCTCGATGCCTTCGGTCCGGTCACCGACAACGCCGGCGGCATTGCAGAAATGGCAGGATTACCCAAGGAGGTGCGCAAATCGACGGATGCGCTCGACGCGGTCGGCAATACCACCAAGGCGGTGACCAAGGGCTATGCGATCGGCTCGGCTGGACTTGGCGCGCTGGTTCTGTTCGCGGCCTACAATGAGGATTTGAAATTCTTCATCGCCAATGCATCGGCCCACCCTTATTTTCAGGGTGTCCAGCTCGATTTCTCGCTGAACAATCCATACGTGGTGGCCGGACTCTTGTTTGGCGGATTGCTTCCGTATCTGTTCGCCGCGCTGGGCATGACGGCGGTCGGGCGCGCTGCGTCCGCGATCGTGGAGGAGGTGCGGCGCCAGTTTCGCGACAAGCCGGGCATCATGCAAGGCAGCGACAAGCCCGACTACGGCCGCGCTGTCGATCTTCTCACCAAGGCCGCCATCAAGGAGATGGTCGTTCCCTCGCTGCTCCCGGTGCTCTCGCCGATCGTTGTTTATTTCTTGATCTATTGGATTGCGGGCGGCGGGCCGATCGGCCGGTCGGCGGCCTTCTCCGCAGTCGGTGCAATGCTCCTCGGTGTGATCGTCACCGGGCTGTTCGTCGCAATTTCGATGACCTCCGGCGGAGGCGCATGGGACAACGCCAAGAAGTTCATCGAGGACGGCCATTACGGCGGCAAGGGCTCAGAGCCGCACAAGGCAGCGGTCACCGGCGACACCGTGGGCGACCCCTACAAGGACACGGCCGGTCCGGCGGTCAACCCGATGATCAAGATCACCAACATCGTGGCGCTCTTGCTGCTTGCCGTCCTTGCGCACTGGCGTTGACGTTTGCCGGCTGATTGATGATGCGCCGGCGCTCGCGGTGGCTGTTCTAGAAGATTTTGAACAGCGCGTTGAGATAAGCGACGTCCTTGCCGCCGGTCGGCGTGGCGCGGCTGACGAAGTCGAATACTTTGCGGTCCTTCAGGCCATAATTGGCCAGTCGCTGCACTCGGCGATTCTTGTCGAAATACACCGCTATGACCCGCTGATCGACGACCTGCTGCGGCATGAAGCCGATCGGCCGCTCCGCGCGCTGTGAGATGTAGTAGAAAGCCTCGCCGCTGACCGTCGCCACTGTCGAGGGCGTGCCGAGTACGATCAGAACCTGTTCTTGGGTGGATCCGATCGGAATTTGCTCAAGCGCTCCTTCGGGGACGATGTAGCCGCGTTGATAGGTCTCGGAGAAGCAGCCGCCGAGCAGCATGGCGATTACCGCCAGCGCCGCAACCTTGGCGGCAACCAGGCGGGGCGGGCGCGTCGGTCTGTTCATGCCGCCTATGACCCCCATATCATTGTCACGGACGCTGGCGCATTGATCTGGTCGGCACTCTCACCGTTTCCCGTCGGTCCTGTATCCTGCCCCGGCCGCCGAGCTAACCCGATGATGTTGAAGCTGTTTCGCCGTAGCCCGTGGGACGATACCATCGCGCGTCTCTATGGCACGATCGTGGCACAGGCACGCGCGCCCGCCTTCTACCGGATCTATGGGGTACCGGACACGGTTGGGGGCCGATTGGAGATGATCATGCTCCACATCGTGCTGCTTTTGCGGCGTCTGGAGGGCGAAGCGCCGTCGATGCGCGCGCTCGGCCAGGGGTTATTCGACCGGTTCTGCCGCGATATGGATGACAGCATGCGCGAACTGGGTGTGGGTGATCTCGCCGTGCCGCGAAGCATGCGTCGCATCGGCGAGGCATTTTATGGCCGGCAGGCGGCCTATCGGGAAGGATTGGACGCCGCAGACGATGAGCTGCTTGCCGCAGCCCTGCAGCGCAATGTATTTGCCGGCGCGTCGAAACGTCAGCCAGCCAGCGAGCTTGCCGTCTATGTACGCGAGGCCGCGCGGCGGCTTGCGGCGCAGGATGGATTTGAGCGCGCGCAGCTCGCCTTTCCCGACCCCGAACAGGTAATTTCGCGCGCGAGATGGATAGGGATAGACTAATGACGAGGCCCGAACGGCGGCCCGGACGCCCTTGGAGCGTCCCGCTCGCACTCAGCGACGTGCCCGAGAGCGGCCGACACCTTGATCTGTTCGCCGATAGACAGACGCGAGATGCGCTCGCCGAGCACGCCGGACTTACCGCTCTGCCGCGCCTGGAGGTCAGCTTCGATGTCATGCCACATGGGCGCGGAGGCTTGCATGTGGTCGGCCAAGTGTCGGCCACTGTCGGCCAGACCTGCGTGGTGACCCTTGAGCCGCTCCAGAATGAAATCGATGAGTCGTTCGACCTCGTCTTCACTCACGCCGACACACCGCCGCGCGTGGGCGGGGCAGACGCCGAGATCCCGACGGCCGATGCTCCGGAACCATTGATCGGCGGCACAGTCGACCTGGGCGAGATCGCGACCGAATTTTTGATCCTTGGCCTCGACCCTTATCCGCGCAAGCCGGACGCGATCTTCCGGTCGCCAGCGGGTGGCGAGGATTCAGCGCATCCATTCGCTGCCCTCGCCGCGCTGAAGAAACAGCAGCGTGGCGAGGAGGGATGATTTTGCCGCCCCCTGTTGTGACTCCCATCGACACGGTATTGTTCTGCCATGGCGCATAAAGTCCGCATTGCGCTCGACGCCATGGGGGGCGACCATGGGGCAGCGATGGTCGTTCCAGGCGCCGAACTGTCGCTCAGCCGCCACGCTGACATAGAATTTTTGCTGTTCGGCGATCGAAGCGCCGTGGAGCCGCTGCTCGACGCGCGTCCGCGACTCAAGGCGGCCTCGCGACTGGTGCATACCGAAGTAGCGGTGCAGATGCACGACAAGCCCAGCCAGGCCTTGCGCAAAGGGCGCCGAAAATCGTCGATGTGGCTTGCCGTCGATGCCGTCAAGAGGGGCGAGGCGGACGTTGCCGTCTCTGCCGGGAATACCGGTGCCTTGATGGCCATGGCGAAGATCGACCTGCGGACCATGGCGGGTATCGATCGTCCGGCGATTGCTGCACTGTGGCCGACGCTCAAGGGCGAGTCGGTCGTGCTCGATCTCGGCGCCTCGATCGGTGCCGATGCTGGGCATCTTGTCGAACTGGCGGCAATGGGAAGCGCCATGGCCGCGGTCCTGTTTGGTCTCGAGCGCCCGACCGTGGGATTGCTTAATATCGGGGTTGAGGAGGTGAAGGGCCTCGAGGCGGTGCGCGAAGCCGGTCAAATCCTGCGCGCGGGCCAGTGGCCGCAATTCGAATATGCGGGCTTTGTTGAAGGTGACGATATCGGCAAGGGAACGGTGGATGTAGTGGTGACGGAAGGCTTTTCCGGCAACATCGCCCTCAAGACTGCCGAAGGCACCGCGCGGCAACTCGGCCAATATCTCAAGCACGAAATCAACCGTACGCTGGCGAGAAGGCTCGGTTACCTTTTGGCGCGCGGAGCGTTTCACGCGCTCGCCAACAAGATGGATCCACGAAAGTCAAACGGCGGTGTTTTCCTGGGCCTCAACGGCATCGTGATCAAGAGTCACGGCGGCACCGACGCCGAGGGCTTCGCCTATGCGGTCGATCTCGGCTACGACATGGTGCGCCACGAATTGCTGGCCAAGATCGGTCAGAGCCTCACGCGCCACCGCAGCGAGGCGGCGCCGGCGCGCGCCGTTGGGGGAGCGGCTTCGTGACCATGCTGCGGTCCGTAGTGCTCGGCTGCGGCAGTTACCTGCCGAGCCGGGTCCTCACTAATGCCGAGTTGTCGGGGATGGTGGACACCTCCGACGAATGGATCACGCAGCGCACCGGTATCCGCGAGCGGCACATCGCTGCGAAGGGGGAAACCACTTCCGACATGGCACTTGCCGCCGCCCGCGCGGCGCTCGTGGCCTCCGGAGTGGACGCGCAATCGATAGACTTGATCGTACTCGCGACCTCCACGCCGGATAATACTTTCCCAGCGACCGCAGTCGAAGTGCAGGCGCGTCTCGGCATCACCCAAGGTGCAGCCTTCGATTTACAGGCGGTATGCTCCGGGTTTGTGTTCGGTCTCGCGACGGTCGACGGTCTGTTCAAAACCGGTGCATTCAAGCGTGCACTGGTGATCGGGGCGGAGACCTTTTCCCGGATTCTTGATTGGAGTGACCGCAGCACCTGTGTCCTGTTCGGCGACGGCGCGGGCGCGGTCGTCCTGGAGGCGCAACGCGAGCCCGGCACGCGCGAAGATCGCGGCATCCTCAGCTCGCATCTGCGCTCGGATGGGCGCCACAAATCCAAGCTCTACGTCGACGGCGGCCCATCCTCGACCCAAACGGTAGGGCACCTTCGCATGGAAGGGCGGGCGGTCTTCAAGCATGCGGTGGCGATGATCAGCGACGTCATCGAGGACGCCTTCAAGGCCACCGGCTATACCGCCCGCGATGTCGACTGGTTCGTGCCGCACCAGGCCAACAAGCGCATCATCGATGACAGCGCGAAGAAGCTCGGCATTGCGCCGGAAAAGGTTATTATGACCGTCGATAAGCACGGCAACACCTCGGCGGCTTCAATTCCCCTCGCGCTCACGGTGGCAGTCGCGGACGGCCGCATCAAACGCGGCGACCTTGTCATGCTGGAAGCCATGGGCGGTGGGTTCACCTGGGGGTCGACGCTGCTGCGGTGGTGAAAAAGGATTTGTTGAAATCTTCCTCTCACGCCCCGTTGACCGCTCCCGGCCAAGCTAATATCGTCTTTTAATTCAGAGAGATATGCTGATCGCCGAAGGCGGGGCTGGCGATGACGGGAAAAACAGTCACACGCGCCGACTTGTGCGAGGCGGTCTACCAGAAGGTAGGCTTGTCGCGGACCGAATCGGCTACGCTCGTCGAACTTGTGTTGAAGGAAATCACCGATTGCCTCGAACGCGGCGAGACGGTGAAGCTCTCGTCATTCGGCTCGTTCGTGGTGCGCAAAAAGGGCCAAAGAATCGGGCGTAATCCCAAGACCGGCAAGGAAGTGCCGATTTCACCGCGCCGCGTGATGGTGTTCAAACCATCCGCGATCCTCAAGCAGCGCATTAACTCCGACTCCAGCGCGCAAAAATAGCCTCATCCATGGCCGAGGGGAGCAGGGCGGCGGTCGAGAAGGCACCGGGCGCATTTCGCACGATCAGCGAAGTGGCGCTGGAGCTCGAGCTTCCGCAGCACGTGCTGCGGTTCTGGGAAAGCCGCTTCCATGAAATCAGGCCGATGAAGCGCGGCGGTGGGCGCCGCTATTACCGGCCGGAGGACCTCGATCTCCTGCGCGGAATCCGCCATCTCCTCTATGGCGAGGGCTATACCATCCGCGGCGTTCAGCGTCTCCTGCGGGAGCAGGGGGTGCATTTCGTGCAGAACGTCTGGCAGCCCGGCGCGCCGCAACCTTCGCGGCAGGCCGGAGAGGAGGATGAGGAAGCCGAGCGGCTGCCAGAGCCTCAAGGCGCGTTGCCCTTGCCGTCCTTGGGCGACGTCGGCGATGAACAGAGCTCACACGAGCCCTTAGCTGCGGCGGGCAGCCTCACGCGCGACGACTTGCAAAAATTGCGTGCGGCGCTCCACGATCTGACCGAATGCCGCCGCGTTCTCGACGCCGCCCTGGGCGGAAAAGTCTGATCTGTTGCACGCGACGGCGTTCGTCAGCTGCGGCGTAATTGCTTGCGCCGAAGGTACGACTGCGTCCGTTTGCGGGGAGTGCTTCCTCGCGCCCACCGATGCCGATCACTGGCGCCGAGGGCGGGGGCTAGGCATTGCCGTGAGCGCGAGGGCTGGTTGGGTCCTCAAATAGACGGAGAGGGGGCTATACCGTAGATTTAGTATCATCAAGTTGTGCTATCTTCGGCTGTATAGTGCTTTGGCCTACGTATAGTGCTTTGGCCCATCAGCCAGAGGAGGAGGCGATGCAGCGAGTCATGCGAACGCGCGGATTGATGGTTCGTGGCATCATCTGGATCGGCGTGACCGCACTCGTGGCGATCAACGCGGCTGCTCTTGCGCAAACCGTTACCCAGAGTCCGCAGGATCCGAACCAAAAGCAGGTTTTCCTGATTCGCAAAGACACTGCCGAATGTTCCGGCAGCGACGTGCCCAACGTCGATTCGCCGCTGGTCGGCGGCAACGTCGTGGTGGCCAGGCTTCGCGATGGGACGACCCGCGCGGAAGTCGCCATGACGGCCAAGCCCAACACGACATACCAGTTCTCTCTCAAATGCGTTCGCCGGCTCGGCGACATCACGACCGACGACGAAGGCGTGGCAATCGTCAGCTTTACGTATCCGACGAATTCCGTCGGGAATACATATGCTTTCGAGATGCAGCCGGAAGGCGCGCCGCCGGGAAATCGGTACCAGAGCGCGCAGGTCGCGTTTTAGCTGCTGGCGACGGAGATCTGCCGCTGCGGAGCGGATGCGCCACCCCCCAGCGGCACGTTTAGGTCGGAGGGCACCATGCGTAAGACTTCGCTCACGCTCGTTACGACGTCACTCGTGTTCTTCCTGCAGGCCGCACCCGCTCAGGCCCAGGCCAGCCGAACCTGGGTGTCCGGGGTGGGCGATGATGCCAATCCCTGCAGCCGCACCGCGCCGTGCAAGACATTCGCCGGCGCGATCTCAAAGACCGCGCTCAACGGCGAGATCAATTGCCTCGATCCCGGCGGCTTCGGGGCGGTGACGATCACCAAGTCGATCACCATCGATTGCCACGAGGTGTTCGCTTCGATCCTTAACGCCGGGACCAACGGCATCAACATCCCGTTCGACAGCTTCAACGCGACCGACGTGCGGAAAACCGTCCGCCTGCGCAACATCAATATCAACGGCGTCAACACCGGCGTGAACGGAATCCGGATCACCGGCGGAGCCGTTGTTACCGGCGGTGCGGTCTTCATCGAAGACTGCTTGATCGACGGCAATTTCAGCGGCGCCGCGCGCGGCATTTCCGAAGAACGCACCGGCGGAGGCGAGTTGTTCGTCTCCAACACAACCGTCCGCAACATGGGCCAAACCGCCATCCAAGTTAATCCGGCCAGCGGCGCGGTCGCAGGACAGGTCATCAACGCCGTTTTCGACAACGTGCGCGTGCACAATGCGAATTTCGGGCTTGCGGTCGGCAACAACGGTAGGGCGACGATCAATCGCTCGGTATTCTCAGGGAACACCCAGGCGGGCATCGAAGCGGAAGGCCCGCTCGCGGCCGTGCAAGTGCACGTCAACAACAGTGTGAGCAGCAACAACGGCACCGGCGTTCAAAACGGCGGGGGGACGGTAACGATCCGGCTGTCCGACAACGAGATCGTTTTCAACGGCACGGCGTTCGCCGGAGCGACGCAATCGTTCAATACCAAC
>Ga0075421_100013185_pt1 | contig 10296 bp, 9 predicted proteins | sample SoiMetdeltSBSDD5_FD_75292 | JGI IMG/M metagenome (GOLD analysis project Ga0075421, IMG submission 75292) | Bulk soil microbial communities from a Populus tree surrounding site in Tennessee, USA - Soil MetaG P. deltoides SBSDD5 | ecosystem: Environmental > Terrestrial > Soil > Tree plantation... | reverse complement strand
ACGGCATGATAGGACATTAGCGGGTGGTGTCGGAGCAACACTGGACATGGGCTCTGCATATCATTGTCATTAACCGCGACTCAATACCGTCGCTAAACGCACGGTGGAAGCGGAGCAGTATTCCCTTGATGGTATCGCGAAAGCCTGATGGTGTATATTTACTGGTAATACGGAATGGAGACGAATAAAGTGCGCGATATCATCGAAGAGTGGACCACCGGGTCAGGGGCGAGACATCGACGCCGTCCTGCGCCACCACGCGCGGGAGCTGCTTATGTTTGAGGTCCTGGGCCCTGTCCGCTTGCAGGACGGGACGCGTACCGCGGAACGTGGATCGAGCAGTTCTGTCCCTGGCACGGCGGGACAGGCCGCTTCGAACTGGTCGACCTTGAAGGTACCAGCTGGTGCCGACGTTCCCTTCGCCACGGCGGACTCGTTATTGGAGAATCGCGTATTTGCTTGTGGGGCGAGTCGTTTCTGCTTAGTCCATGAAACGCGAGAGATTGGGTAGAATTGATGCACGTGGACTAGCAAAGTCTGAAAATTTCCGGCAAAAATTGTCAAGCAATCGCTGAGAAACCACTAATTGGGCATCCATAACTAGTCTAGCCCATTAAAGTTTGTCCCAGCCATTGAATTGCCAAATTTATAGTAATTGCCACCTTGCAGACTTCTTATTGAAATTTTAGAAGTATGAGAGATGAGCATTATCGACACCCCATTTAATACCGAATCGAGAATACCGTGCCTGTTATCGCAAGGTGTAAGAACCGTGATTCGCTATTATAACTTCAGCAACTCACGAACATTGCCTCAAAAGCGCATGGAACTTGCCGAAGCTCAAGCGTTGGCAGGACATGGAATGCAGATCGCTGCTGTTTTCCAACAAAGACAGAATCAGCTTACAGATTTTACTGAATCGCAAGGAGTCGCCGCCGGCCGTCGAGCATATTCTTATGCACAAAATAATATTGCTCAACCAACCCGTTCAGCGATATATTTCTCTGTTGATTTTGACGCAAGCAACAACGAAATCGATAGCAATATTGTCCCTTACTTTGAAGGTATACGACGTGCATTCTTAGAAGAAAGTGGGGGCAACCCCATATACCGTATTGGAGCTTATGGATCGGGATTAGTCTGTAGCGCCCTTACTAAGAAGGGTCTAATAGAGTTCACTTGGTTGGCGATGTCGCGTGGGTTTCGTGGTACTCGAGAGGCACTGAGCATGGGAGACTTTCACCTTGCTCAGCGAGGCCCGGCTGCTACACTTTGCGGAATCGGAATCGACTTCAATGATGCCAATGCAAATCGTCCGGATTTTGGTGCATTCACTATCGCTGATGACGCCGAGCAACCCGGTCTGGTTGTCACCGTGGGCCAGCGGTACAGAGTAACAGCGCGTAATGGATTACGCCTACGAGAAGGCCCTGGTACTCAATTCGATATTATTAGCGCTTTGCGACCTGACCAGATTGTCTTTGTAACATCTATTAGCGACGGATGGGCGCGAGTGGATATAGAGGGTGATGGTCACATTGATGGTTTTGCCTCCGCTGGTTTCTTGGAGCGCATCTGACATTGTGTTCTTTCAGAGCTGATCGAGAACTCTAGAACAAAAGTGCTTGAAGGTTTTGAAAACCGTTTGGCGTCAATGAAGGAAAGTGTAAAGCAGATGCCACAATTCTGACATCAGAAAGCTCATACCTGAAATTTCTGCCGGACGATAGATCAACCTGCGATTCGGGGCGAGCCTGTTGATTGAACTGGTCGTTGTTTAAGCTCTCGAAACTTGCACCCATTCATGCGCAAAGGACGTTTGTTTATTGATGCAAACAGCTCAGCGAATGGAGTGATGTTTCCAGGTGCAAAGAAAAAAAGCGACTGTTCTCGGCGTCTAAAGAAGCATCTTCTCTCGATTGGATTCGCCATGATGTCGAGACAAGTATTTTAGGATAATTGGAGCGTGGTCCTGATCCACCCCGCTACGGAAACTCTGGCGGCCTCCTCCATATTAGCCCCGTGGTGTTCCCCTGCAAAATTACGATGATCACTAAGCGCCCATACGGTGGACGAACATCATGAAAGGCCTGTTCGTGCAGATCGGGGCCGAATAAAAAGCTCGTAATTAAGCAGGACTTGAGGCAGTTAATGAGCTTTTTCACACTGGTCCGGCGCTCCACACACAATCATATTTAAGATATCGTCGTTATCGATATGGCCTATATGTGCTTGGAGCGCATTCGCATAAACAAAAAGATAGCCGAGTTTTGCGATGCTGATCCTTACATTGAAAAGTCTCAGCAATTTGGTCGCGTCACCCATTAAGCAGGGCTTTTATCTGGTTCTGCCAATGTGCTTCCTCACTTGATCACTTTATCCGCCCGCATCATAACCATCGGGGGAATCGTTAGGCCAAGATCCTTGGCGGTTTTAAGATTTTCAATCTCGAATTGGGGGGGTCACTTCTATATTTGCACACTGAACGGGTTAATTCATCATCGATGAGGCGCCTTCCCACGATCCTTTACGTCACAGGATTGAACTGAACACTCCAACCCAATTTTCGGTTCTGGAAGGCCCTAGTGATTGTCAATCACTTATGTAGGGAGCTGTGATACCGGCTCCCAGGTAGGACAGCGGAGTTGGCGCGGGTATCGACAGAGTGAATCATTTGTAGTTAGGATAGATGTGATGCAAAGTAAGAGGGCCGTGACAATCAAAGTGACTGACCCCAGCCGATCGTTGCTCCGCAGTACAATCGAAACAGTATTTCTACGGCGCATGCGTGGACTCACTAAGTCATTATGTTTCTTCCTTTCGCTGACCGTACTCGCAACGACCCCGCTAGGCTGGGCGGTTGAGTGTACCCGTTGCGGGGAGCCTGTGACGGCTGGGGATAGTGCCAGTGCAGTCCCCACTCCCACGGCAATGCAAATGGGTTCATCCAGTTCACACCCTAATTCCGGAATCTACGGCCACATGGTTGCCGCATGGGGCAACCCGCCAGCGCAGCCGCCCACCTATGAATGTGTGAGAGTGCTCGACACGACCGGACAGATTGTGGTTGCTAAAGGAACCTGTTCGGGACTCTGGGGAGAATTTCGCGTACCATTGGAGCCGGGTCAGTATATCGTGGAAGCTGGCGGCAGATGGGAAACTGCCCACGGTGCCGTTCGCTTCGTGCCGCATCATCGCACGGTCGAAATCAAAGCTGGTGAGTGGGTAGAGATAGCGCCACCCACCCCTCCTGCGCCGGTGCCTTGAGTATCTGCTCCGCAAGGCACTATGAGGCGTGGGGCTGTGATGGACGGCTTTCAGCAAACGAGGGCCTGTGGCAGCACTCGTGTTACTTCTGGCGATGGCGTGATCTGGCCTTTTGCTGTCCGTCTCGTCGCGTAATGTCTGGGCTGGTTCCATGGTTGGCTCCTCCGTTTCGTGGCAGCGCAGTGTACCATTGTCAGAGGAGACCATGGCCCATCTTTTATGTGTCTCAAGCACTGTCATGGGCGTTCGGCGTCTCTACCCCATCCGTAGCTACCTGATGGAAGAAACCGCAGGGGCATGCCTCTTTTGGAGTCGCTGCGGTATCAGTTGATAAGCGCCGCGGCCATGAGTGCCGACGTAGATCACACCGTTATCATTCTGTTCAATATCGTAAACTGGCACAGCCGGAATCACACCCAAATTGAACGCTGCCCAGGTTTCTCCACCATCAGTGCTCTGGAACACGCCGACATCAGTCGCCGCATAGAGCGTCTGCCCGGTGGAGTCACGTCTGTCCACTAGCACCCGCAGCACCGGCACGTCAGGCAGTGGCGAACTGCCCCCCGCCCCATCGGCCCTGGTCCACGTGGCGCCAAAATCCGTCGTCGTGAAGATATGGCCAACTCCAGTCATGGAGGTAAAACCGGAGATGCTCAAATACGCATTGTTGGCGTTGTTCGGATCAGGGGCGATGCCCGTGGCCTGCGTCGACGCGCTATCGAAGGGGAGGTTGTTGGTTACGTCGTTCCATGTGGCTCCGCTGTTGAGGTCGGCTTGCGTGGTGTTGAAGAGCTTGAAGGGGGTCACGCCGCTCTGTTTCGAGAGTGCCCATGCTATGGTGTGGTCGGAGGGTGCAAACTCGAGGTCCTGGAGCGCACAAGCGCCGCTTGTACAGCCGCCGGTGAGATCCTGCGGACTGTGCCGTGTGAAGGTTCGCGTGGCAAAATCGATGACCAGCACGAAGTGGCCACCCAGGAGCACCCGTTGCGCGACCGCGGGATCACCGGCCAGCGGCGGATAGAACGAGAACCCAACTGGATCGGAAAAAATAAAACGCACCCAGGTTGAGCCACCGTCACTCGACTCTCCGAGCCGCACAGTGGTCCCGGGCCCGCCTGCGTTGAAGGTATGGTACGCAAAGCGGGGATCGCTGTGGTCAAACAGCGCAAAACCGCCGTCGCCAGTCTCGGGCTGGGTCCACGCGAGGTCCCCACTGTAGAGATCCGTGCCATTGTCCTGAAACCCGGCCAGCACCGTGGTATCGCTCGTTGGGTGAGGCCCAATGCTCTGAATCTGACCGACACCCAGCGTATCATTCAAGGCCGTGAAGGCCGCGGCACCACCGCTGATCCCGCTCAGGCTGAACTTGAAGACGCCGCCATCGTTGCCCACGTAGACGGTGTCCTGGTCCGCATCTAGTGCGAGCGCGTGCTGGTCAGCGTGTATGCCGCCGTTTTGCGCAAGAAACGTCCAACTGGCTCCCGCATCCGTCGATGCGTAGATCCCAATGCCTCCGAAAAAGACCGTGGCTGGATCGGCGGGCGACACCAATAAAGCCTGGTCGTAGAATTCTTGTGAAGAGTTGCCGGGCGTCGTACCGTCAATGGTTATAGGTGGGTTCGTTGGGAATGTCACGCTAGGTACACTTGCAGCGATCCACGTCGCACCGCCATCGATGGACTTGAAGAATCCGACGTAGGTGGAGCCATTGGGAGCACCGAGCATGGCGTAGAGCGTACCGCAGGGTTGGGTGCCACCCGAGCAAGCGAGCGGAGCACCAGACGTCGGTGGCCCAACCGCTAGGGTCTGCCGGTCCATCTGATTGAGTGCGCTCGGGAAGCTGCAAGGGGTGTCGTTGGTGAAGCAGGCCGCCGTGAAGGTGTTCCCACCATCGTGTGAGATGAACACGTTATCGAACCTTATAGCGACATACACGTCGCTGGGGTTCTGGGGATCAAACCTGACGTCAGTGGCTGGGCAGGGGGTGGTGCTGGGATTGGGAAGGAGGCCGCACCTGAACGTAGCCGCCGAATATTGCGTCCACGAGTTGCCGCCGTCAGTAGACTTCCAGAGACCGTTCTTCGTCCGGTCGCTCGCGACAAACGTTGGGTTGGCACGGCCGCCGCTTACGCCGGAGCCAGTGGCGGCGAACAAGATGGGCGGGTTCTGCGAAGTATCGATCGCCAGTTGGGCGAAAGCTGCCCGGTCGAACGTCCCCGGCGACAGTGGCGTCCAGGTGGCACCGAGGTCAGTGGATTGGAAGATGCCCTGGCCGTAGTAAGAATCGCCACTATTGTGGGCTTCGCCGGTAGCAACGTAGATGGTGGGCGGGCTGGTATTGACCGGATCGAGCACGAGCGCGCCAATCGCCTGGGTCGGCAGCGCATCGCCAATCGGGGTGAACGTGCTCCCGCCGTCAGTACTCATCCACACCCCGCCGTTGGCCCCACCCACGAAGAGTCGTCCCGGGGTGGTTGGGTCCGTAGCGATCGCGCTAATCCGGCCTGTGGCGCTGAACTTCCCCAAGTCGCCGTTCCCAATCGGCAAAATCACCCCGCCGAAGTTCGACAAGGCGTTCAGCATCGGCTGAGGGCCAATAAAGTTCCATGTCGGCTGCTGCTCGTGCCTGCGGCCTGCTTGCGCCGCCTCCATCACATGCCTCCGCGCTGCCGCTCTATCATACGCGCCGGTAGGCACACCGAACTGAAGACCGCGGCGGGAGAACCAATGCTCCGCGCGTAACTGAGGGTCGGTGAGCAACGGTGCAATCGGCGCGCTGGTTTGCGGCTCTGCGAGTTGAAGGTGAGGCGGAGGCGCTTGAGAAGATGACGGTGTGACAAAAACGCCGGCAACTCCGGCGAAAGTTATGAGTAGAGCCAATAGCCTTTGTATCTTGCTATGTCTGGAGAATTGCCTGTTTCCTAGCATGCTCGTTCTCCTTGTTAAACAACATGCTTTGAGTGACCGGCCCAAATCGCACAGTTGGTTGCCGTCTACCTATGAACGTTTCTTCGGTTGATGACTAGGTGATCCTTGATCTCGGCAGTGTCACCCATGCGCATTGCTCTCCGCCCCGCCAGCCATGTCAGGCACCTCCACGTACATGGAATCATTAAGACGCATCGGCCCTCCTCACTGGGCAGGAACATCATGCACGCCTAGATGGTGGAAGAAGGGAGAGCTTGGAACCTTGGCGGGGTCGCGTCTTTGCATTGCGACAATGTGTTATTATAAGCCTGGCCCTCTGGTCTACACTTCGGCCTCCACTGGAGCACTGGCATCGACGCATAAGGTCAAAGTGGTTCGAGTTTCATAGCAACTTATGATGCCCGCGAGAAACGGCCAACTACTAAATGAACCGCCAGCGTTCAACGGTATATCACGTCGGATACCTTCCATCCGATATCGTCAAAAACACGCAGACTATCACCTAGATCGCAAAAACATGTCAAGCGTATTATTTTGGGCAAAACCCACGGGTCGGCGGTATATCCGGATATCAGCCTGCAGGAATATTTAAGGTACTCGGATGTTAATTTAGCCCAATCCAAATAGCGACGGACTTAGCGAATCCGTAGGTGGCTGCCTGTTATCTCTCTCAAGTTTGAACTGTACGCACCAATCACCGTCACTGCTTGAGTCCCTGCTGTAGCGCAACTTTGATCACCAAAATCGGTCTATCTATTGGCACTGTAACAGGGTTCTCTTCCTTGCGTGATGAACTACCGGAATTGAGGCACACAGGGTATTGGAAATGATCGGCAGCCTTTAAAGAACTTTGGACATCAAATGAATTCAATTTGATACTGAGACATTTTGGTGGGGTGTAGCGGAGCGAGAGAAGGCTCTCCAGTGTACAATGCTTCGATCAACTGTGGCGCTGTCCCCATTCTCGCAGCGCTTTCAGCACCGGGCCCAAGCTTTTTCCCTTTTCGGTCAGATAGTACTCAAGTCTAGGCGGATGGTCGCTGTAAACTCGACGGGCGATCAGACCGTGCTCTTCCATGGCTTTCAAGCGGCCGGACAAGGTATTCGGCGCTACGCCTGTCAAAGACTCCTGAAAATCCTGAAATCTCCGTGGTCCCTGCAGAAATAAATCCCGCAGCAATAAGATCGTCCAGCGTTCGCCGATGATGTCCAGCGTTCGGGCGACCGGGCAATTCTTTTGTCGGTACGACCTACCCATAACAAAAAGATACCCTATTGACATCAGTCTTGCAATTTACTATTTAAATTATAGTTACTATAAGTATTATAGACCGCGGATTTGGCCACGAGGCTGAAAAGGAGGCCAGTGATGAAAACCTCTGTTCGCTGGTTGTTTGCGCTGCTACTGAGTGGCACCTTGGTGGGTTCGATTGATGCTGGAGGAGAGAAGGATTCTTCTCGCCCGACTTCGCATCGACCCGAACTGGAATACTTCAAAGCCGTAAATCGCGCCGGGCCGCCGCGCGATCCTCAGCTTCTCTTCTTGCTAATGGGCCAGTACGTAAATGCCAATATGCACCGCGAGGGCATCGAGTTCTTCTCGACTCTCGTAAAAGAGTTCGAATCGCGTTTGTCGGACCACCAGAAGTCGCTCTATCTCAGTGCGATCGGACTATTGCGGGCCGGGCACACAAACGAAGTGTCGTTCTGGAAGAGAATTGGATGGGTCAGGGAAACCATCGAGATCTTAGAAGAGGCTAAACGACTATCGGGGGACCAAGTCTTTGTTGTTCGATGGATATCCGGGGTCGTCTATGCCCAATTTCCCGGCATCTTCAATCAGAGGGAAGCGGCGCTGGCCGACCTCACCTGGTGTCTCGAGAACGCTGATAAAGCCCCCCATGCCGGTTGGTTGAGAGAAGTCAATTACTGGCTTGCGACCCTATACCAATTGGATGGCCGCACCGCCCAGGCGCAGGAATATCTGCGGCGGAGCGGATACGCGGACTTCGGGAAGCCGATCACGCTCACGACGCCTTTTGCCGAAGATCTCGCGACCGGGCACACGTTTTCTCCAAAACGCATTGCAGAGATCGTACCGGGCAAGGTGTACGCATTGTCCGGCTATGAGTTCACCGAATACTACTTTGTGGTTTCGGACGACGGGCGCGAGTTGATCGGTATTGACGCCGGAACGCGACCTGATTCCGCACAAGCGGCCTACCAAGCCCTTCGAGCATACGCTCCCCAATTGCCTGAACTGACAGCTGTTCTGATTACTCACGCCCACTGGGACCATGTCGGAGGGCACAAGTACTTCCGCAGCCTCAATCCTCGCCTGAAGTTCTATGCCAGGGAGAACTACCACGAAGAGCTCTCGGTAGTGCTTAACGCCCCGGGTGCTTTCGGTCAGCGGTTCTTCGGGAACCGGTTCAGTCTCGAGGAGGTTCGGAGTTTCAAACCTGATATCACGATCGACCGTCATACGGAAATAAAGATCGGGGGAACGCGAATCGAATTCATCCCAGTGCAAGGGGGAGAAACCAAGGATGCACTCTTCATCCGTCTTCCCGATCACGGCGTGATGTTCGTCGGTGACTTCATCATGCCCTATCTCGGCGCCCCCTTCGTTGAAGAAGGAAGCCTGGATGGGTTGCTCGATGCGATCGACATCGTAGTGCAGAAAAGTCCACGGTATTTGCTTCACGGTCACGAGCCCTTGACCCGTCTATTCGCATCTCCGGTCATGCTGGCGAATCTGAAGACGCATCTCGCATGGCTGCGTGAGGAGGTTCTGACTGCAATTCGACGGGGAGATGAACGGGCGGCGGTTCAGCAGGCCAATCTCATTCCCCCTGGCCTTCTCACCGGCGACCCCGACGCTCACCTGCCCTATATCGTGATGCGCGAAAACGTCATCAATCGAATCTATGACCAAAATGTCGGCTACTGGCAACCAGATCTGCAAGGCGTCGATTATCTCAGCCGCGCCGATCGGGGCTCCATGTTGATCGACTACCTGGGCGTCTCAGAGAGACAGCTTGTCAAGGCTACGGAGCGGATGATCGCGGATGGGAAGTATGAACTAGCGGCGACTGTGCTCGAATGGACCAAGGGCAGATTCGCAGGAAGCAAGTCCCTGGATGAAGTTACGCGGCTAACCTACCTGAAGCTCATGGAGAAATATCAGGAATTCAATCCGTTCAAGTTCATTATCTACTCGGGGCAGATCGGCGCCCAAGTGTCGCAAATGGATTCAAAAGAGCAAATTCCCCAGCCAGCGACCACTCGGTCAGACGGTCAGTGAGAACTGCCTTCTGGCCTGGAGTGTTGTCATGAAAATGTTTGTCGCTCATCCTCATTAACTGTGCGTTCCGCCGCCTCTGCGTGCGACAAAACCGGTGGAAGCCTGCAGTTTACCCGGAGGCGATTCTCACCGGAGGCCAACGCGCTGCATAGTCTTATGTTGAACTACTATTGAAACGGAATTAGCAGTTACAGCGCAAAGTGAATTGCTGCTCTCGTCCGACCAGCGACTCTCCCCGGGCTTGGTGGTCGGCGATGTGGGCCGACACTGTGGCGAGCCCCCGCCGGTAGATTTCCCTTACCTCCTCTTCCCACCCTCTATTTCCATCGGCGGACCAGTGAAAAGGCAACTCAAATATCTTCCACGGCTCGCCAAACTGAGGCGCTGCCGCCAACGCTGCCCGCAAAATCTCCCGTTGCAGCTCCGGCTCGTCAGGTTTTCCGGCCGGACAACCCATTGGGAAATCGAGGAAAACCGTTCGCGGCGGTTTAAAAGACTGGCTCACCTCCCAGAGGCAGGTCATGCTCAGAGTAGGAAGACCTCTGGCCTCTAGGGCTCGGGCGATCAGTCCGACGGACCGATGGCAGGAGGGTCAGAAGGGAAAAAGAAAGGCCAGATCGACTCCCTGAGACTCAAATTCATTCTGAATGGCCGGAACAGTTTTCTGAATTAGCTCGGTGTACTTGGTTATGGAACCAACCATCGATACCGAGCGGGCCGCTAATTGGCCAATCGTCCCTTCGGCTTCGAGTTCAACTAACCGGTCTCGCGGAAACGCGACATTGATGTCTTGA
>Ga0075421_100013184_pt1 | contig 10296 bp, 6 predicted proteins | sample SoiMetdeltSBSDD5_FD_75292 | JGI IMG/M metagenome (GOLD analysis project Ga0075421, IMG submission 75292) | Bulk soil microbial communities from a Populus tree surrounding site in Tennessee, USA - Soil MetaG P. deltoides SBSDD5 | ecosystem: Environmental > Terrestrial > Soil > Tree plantation... | reverse complement strand
CGCGAGGCGGCGGAAGCCCTCGGCGCGGTGCGTCAGGATATGAAGGATGCGGCCTTGCGCACGGGGAGTACGGGCGCCAGCGCGTCCGACACCACGCGCAAACGATAGTCGCCCGCCGCCGGGTTCCGGTAGCCGAAGCGGCGCTCCTCGGCGCCGATGGCGGCGGCGTCCATCATCGGCTCGAACATGTGGCCTTCGTGCCACTCGTTGAACGACGTCAGGTACACCAGGTAGAAGCCGGTGGCGGCGTTGACGAAGGCGGGATCGCTCTGCACGGCCAGGGCCGCCTCGGCCGACTCGGTGATGCGCGCGGCGGAGAGGCGCGCCGCCCGCTCGCGCTCGGATTCGATCGACCAGTCGAGGCCATCCCCCTGAGGTACGACCGGCGGCTGGGCGTAGCACTCGCCGAGATCGGCGTCGCGCGGCGTGATCTGGTCGAACCCGGGATTGATGTTGAACGAGAACAGCAGTCCCGCCTCCGTGGCGCGCCCGGCGAGGGCGTCATAGGCCGACGGCGGAATGAAGTTGTCGTAGATGGCGATGCCGTCGAAACCCGAGCGCGCGGCGCGGATGTAGTCGAGGGAGTCGGAGAGCAGCAGGAGGTGCTCGAAGTCGCCGCGCACCCGCCCGCGGACCTGCTCGAACTGCCGCGCGTACACGTCGTCGGGTGTGTAGTCGCTCATGGTGCGCTGCACGCCCTGGCAGTCGACGTAGTCGGCGGGCAGGATCGTCCGGAATCCCTTGAACACGGGCGACACCCCGCCGCGCCCGCCCGGATTCTCGAGCAGCAGCAGCGCGTCCCAGCGCCGCTGCTCACCGTAGCGGCGGAGCAGGTACAACACGTCGTCGGCGAAGCGGTATCCGTGATCGTCGGCGTACGGTTCCAGGTGGAAGGCGACCTTGAGGCCGTGATCGCGCATGACGTCGAGGACGAGCGGGACCAGGTGGTCCTCGCGGGTGTCCCGTCCCCACCAGCTCAGGTTGATGGCGCCCACGCCGCTCTCCACGATCCATCGCGCGTGTTGTTCGACGACGGCGCGGTCGGCCGAATCGTAGGGGCCGAGCCGCGGCAGGTAGTTGGCGGCGATGTCGTGGGGCGGCTCGCGATTCCACTGGTCCCAGTGGAGCCAGGGGGAAGCCCCGTACCAGGGGTAGTACTCGAATACGAAGCGCTGCTTGAGGTCGCCGAAGCGCCGCGAGGGCGACGGTCCGCCCGCGATCGGCCGCAGACGCGCGGGGGCGTGGGTGGCAGTGCGGAGCGCGTCGATCGTGCGCGGTTCGCGGGCGCGGACGGCTTCCGCGAGCGACGAGATCCGCGGCGCGCGCCTGTCGGCCGCGGGCGCGGATCCGGACCGGCGGCCGGCGGCCAGGGCCGCCGCCGCCCCCAGGCCGGTGCGCAGGAAGACGCGGCGATCGGGCACGACGGCAGGATAGCGCGATAATCCTCGGCGTGTCGCTACCGATTCGCATCGCCGACGACGAGTACGCCGAAGCGGACCCGCACGAGCCCGGCGGGGCGATCGTGGTCAGCGCCGGCTATCTCCCGTTCCGCGTCCCCGTCGCCGCCGGGGGTGTGCACCATCGTCCGCGCTTCGCCGGCACCACCGTCCAGATCGCCGGCGTCCGCTACGAATGCGTCGACGAGCAGGTGCAGGACGGCCGCGTCGTTTATGCGCTGAGGCCGTGGCCGCCGGATCAGATCATCCGCGAGCTGGTCACGTATGACGGCGACTTCATCGCCGCCATGCGCGAGGAGCGACGGCGCCTCGCCCAGCGCGAGCGCGGACGCCGCTTCTACTGGCCGCTCTATCCGCTGCTCGGGGCGCTGCCGGAGGCCGATCAGATTCGCTGGTGCGAGCGCTGGGGCCTGGAGCCTCGCCTGGCCACGTGCCTCGGCGCGTCGGGCGAGATCGTGCTCCTGCTCTGGACGTGGATGTCCCTGCCGGCGGCGGCGGCGCTGCTGCTCCTGGGCTCGACGGCGCTGCTGATCTCGGCGGCGCTGATGCGGATCGCCGGTGCCGTCATCACCGCCGAGGTCGCGGGGTCGCCGCCGGTGGCGGCCCTCCTGTGGGCGGCCCGTCTCTTCGGCGGCGGCTTGCCGCCCCCCGACGTCACGCTGCTGCCGATGACGCGCGAGGCGTTCTGGGCGCGCCTGGCCCTGCCCGATCGGCAGAAGCGCGAAGACGACGGGTCCGTCACCGTGCGCAGCGTGCTGCCTCATCTCACGTGGACGATGGGCGCGCGCGTCGCCGGCGAGGCGGAGCAGTGGTGGCGGGTGGCGGCGGCTCACACGCGCGTGGAACAGGGCCGCCTCGTCTACACCTATCGGCTCGCCGTGGAAGGCCTCGGCGAAGGGGTTGCCGTGCGGGACGTGCGGCCGCCGCGTCCCCAGGCGTACCAGGACGCCGTCATGGGTGACGTGCGGCGCGAGTGGGACGACATGCGCACCGCCTTCGGCTGGCTGATGAGCATGTTGCCGACGCCGGTGCAGGAGCGGGCGTTCGCTCACGTCGGAGGTCCCTCCGCCCCCCGCGTGGGTGTCGTCATCAGCGCCGCCTTCTGCGCCGGCGCCGCGGCGTGGATGGCCGCCGCGCCCACGTTCCTGAACCTCCTGGCCGCGGCCGCGTTGGCCGGCGACGCGGCCTGGCGCTTGTGGCGGCACGCGCGGGGCCTCTACGCGCCGAGCCTCTTCGCCCGCTGGGTGCCGCGATACATGCGCCCCGAGCGGCTCAGCTACCACGCCCACCGCGCCGCGGAGCGAGAGGCGCTCGCCGCGCTCTGATCCGGCGCTTCCAACAAATCGCCCGCGCCCGTCGGGTTATCATGAGCGGACCAGGATCCTCCCAGGGGATTAGTGGCGCTCCGCTCTGTGTTCGTTACGGTCGTCGTGGCCTTCGTCGGTCTGCCGGCGATGCCGGCCCTCGCGTTGCGCGCCGATCGCGGGATCACCCAGTACGGCCACGACTCGTGGACGACGCGTGATGGGCTCCCGCAGAACACCGTCCACGGTGTGGCGCAGACGCCGGACGGCTACCTCTGGCTGGCCACGTCGGTCGGCCTCGTGCGTTTCGACGGCGTGCGTTTCACCCTGCTCGACAAGAGCAACAGCGCGCTGCGCCACGACCACATCTGGGGCGTGTTCGTGGCCAAGGGCGGCGCGTTGTGGATCAGCACCGACGGCGGCGGGGCCGCCCGCCTCCTGGGCTCGCGCCTCGAGACGTTCACCACGCAACAGGGGCTGGCCCACGACATCGTGCGCACCATCCGCGAAGGCCCCGACGGCTCGATCTGGATTGCCACCCGCGGCGGCGGCCTCAGCCGATACAAGGACGGCCTCTTCACGACGGTGACACAGGCGAACGGCCTGCCGAACGACATCGTGTGGGGGCTCCACGTCGACGCCGACGGCACCGTCTGGATCGGCACCAACGGCGGCGGCCTCACGCGCTATCGGCCCGACACGCGCGAGATGACGACCTTCACCACCGCCGACGGCCTGCCCGATGACGCCGTCTGGTGCGTGTATCGCGACTCGAAGGGCGTCCTGTGGATCGGAACCTCCGCCGGTCTGGTGCGCGAGGAGAACGGGCGCTTCCGCGCGTTCACCACCGCGGACGGCCTGGCCGGGAACGGCACGCGGACGATCATCGAGGACCGGCACGGCAACCTCTGGATCGGCTCCCCCAACGGCCTCACCCGGATGCACGACGGGCGTTTCGACGTTCTGCGCGCGGAGCACGGCCTGACCGGCGACTTCGTGCGCGGGCTCTACGAGGACCGCGAGGGCAACCTCTGGATCGGTACCTTCGGGGGAGGCCTCGACCGCCTGCGCGACGGACGCTTCACCACCTATGGCCCCCTCGAAGGCTTGTCCCACGACTTCGTGCAGCCGATCCTGGAGACGCGCGATGGCAGCGTCTGGATCGGTACCAACCGCCGCGGCCTGAACCGGCTGCGCGGGCGCGAGATGACCGCCTTCACGATGAAAGACGGTCTGCCCTCCGACGCCGTCTTCTCCCTGGCGGAAGGTGAAGGCGGCGCCCTCTGGATCGGGACCAACGGCGGGGGCGTCGCGCGTTACCACGATGGTCGCTTCAAGTCGTATCGCGTGGAGGATGGTCTTCCCTCCGACATGGTGCGCAGCGTGCTCGAGGATCGTGCGGGCACGCTGTGGGCGGGGACGGCCCAGGGCCTGGGACGCCTGCGCCGTGGGGCGCGTGCGTTCGAGACGTTCACCGCCCGCGACGGATTGCCGGGAGATTTCATCACCGGCCTCGTGGAAGGGCGCGACGGCCGCATCTGGATGGCGACCCCCCACGGCCTCGGCCGCTGGCACGAGGGGCGCTTTCGCGCCTGGGGGCGGGCGGAAGGGCTGGGCCACATCATCGTGCAGTCGCTGCACGAGGACGAGACGGGCGCGTTGTGGATCGGCACCAATGGCGGCGGCCTGTTCCGGTTCGACGGCGAGTCCTTCCGCGGCGTCACCGCCCGTGACGGCCTCGCCGACGACGTGGTTCACTCGATCATCGACGACGGCCGCGGCTACTTCTGGCTCACCTCCAATCGCGGCATCTCGCGCGTGGCCAAGGGTGATCTCGCCGCGTTCCTGGCCGGGACCCTGCCGAGCGTGGAGGTCCGCGCCTTCGATGCCACCGAAGGCATGCGCAGCAGCGAGTGCACCGGCGGCTTCTGTCCCTCGAGCTGGCGCAGCCGCGACGGCCGCTTGTGGTTCCCGACGGTGCGCGGCGCCGTCTCCGTCGATCCCGCCGCCGATCATCGCAACCTGTTGGCCCCGCCGGTCGCGGTCGAGGACGTGCTCGCGGACGGCGTACCCGTCGCCGCTTCGGGCGCCGCCCTCAAGGCCGGTACCGAGCGCGTCGTCTTCCGCTACACCGCCCTCAGCCTGCGGGTCCCGAAGAAGGTGCGCTTCCGGTATCGCCTGGAGGGCTTCGACGACGGCTGGATCGAGGCCGGCAGCCAGCGCGAGGCGTCCTACACGCACCTGCCGCCGCGCACGTACCGCTTTCGAGTGATCGCCGCCAACGAGGACGGCGTGTGGAACGAGACGGGGGCCTCCTTCGAGGTGCGCCTCGAGCCGTACGCGCATCAGACGGTGTGGTTCTACCTGATCCTCGGCTCGTTCGCGGCCATGCTGGCCTGGGCCTTTCACCAGCGGCGCGTGCGCGATCTCGAGGACCGCAAGGCGGAGCTCTCGCTGCGGGTGGAGGAGCGCACGGCCGACCTGCAGGGCGAGATCGCGGTGCGCTGGCAGGTCGAGCAGGCGCTGCGCGAGAGCGAGGAGCGTTACGCCCTGGCCATGCGGGGGGCCAACGACGGCGTGTGGGACTGGGACAGGGAGAAGGACACCGTCTACTACTCACCGCGCTGGAAGGCGATCCTGGGCCACGGCGAGGACGAGATCAGCGACTCGCCGGACGAATGGCTGGAGCGCGTGCATCCCGACGACATCGGCCGGCTGCGGGCGGCCATGGACGCGCATTGCGCGGGAAAGACGCCCCAGTTCGAGGACGAGCACCGAATCCGCCATCGCGACGGCACCTACCGGTGGGTCTTGTGCCGCGGATTCGCCGTGCACGGTGGAGACGGGCGAGCGTATCGCATGGTCGGCGTCCAGACCGACGTGACCGATCGCCGGTCCTACGATCCCCTCACCAGCCTGCCGAACCGTACCCTCTTCGCGGAGCGGCTCAACCGTTCGCTGCTGCGGGCGCGCCACCAGGCCGACCATCGCGTGGCCGTCCTCTTCATGGACCTCGATCGGTTCAAGCTCGTGAACGACAGCCTCGGCCATCTGGCCGGCGACCGCCTGCTCGTGGCCATCGCGCGCCAGCTCGAGTCGTGCGTGCGCCCGGGCGACATGATCGCCCGCTTCGGCGGCGACGAGTTCGCGATCCTCGTCGACGCCATGATCACGCCCGGCGGGGGCGACGACGAGGCCGTCCGCGTGGCGGAGCGCATCCTCGAAGCCCTGGGCGGCGTCTTCACCATCGACGGCAACGAGGTCTTCACCTCCGCCAGCATCGGCATCGCCACCAGCGCGTCCGACTACTCGTCCGCGGACGACTTCCTGCGCGACGCCGACATCGCCATGTATCGGGCCAAGGCCAAGGGACGCTCGCGCTTCGAGATCTTCGACGCCGCCATGCGCGCCCACGTCACCTCCCTGCTCGAGCTGGAGCAGGACCTCCGCCGGGCCGTGGAGCGCCAGCAGTTCCGCGTGGCCTATCAGCCGATCGTCTCGCTGGAGACGGGCCGCCTCATCGGGTTCGAGGCCCTGCTCCGGTGGCCTCACCCGCGGCGGGGCCTCGTCCTCCCCGAGGACTTCATCGGCCTGGCCGAGGACACCGGCCTCATCGTGCCGCTGGGACACTGGGTGCTGGCGGAGGCGTGCCGGCAGCTTCGCGTGTGGCAGGCGGCGCAGAAGAGCGGCCCGCCGCTGTCGATGGCGGTGAACGTGTCCGGGCGGCAATTCATGGACCCCGACCTCGTGGGCCGCATCCGGGAGACGCTGCGCGAAACCGATCTCGATCCCGCCTGCCTGGCCCTCGAGATCACCGAGTCCGTCCTGCTCGAGGCCGGCGGCAGCGGGGCGGGCATGCTGGACGAGCTCAAGACGCTCGGGGTGCGGCTGTACATCGACGACTTCGGCACCGGCTACTCCTCGCTCAACTACCTGCACCGCTTCACCGTCGACGCCCTCAAGATCGACCGCTCGTTCGTCGCGCAGCTGGGCGGCGGCGGCGACAAGGGGGCGCTGGTGCGGACGATCGTCACCCTGGCCCGCAACCTCGAGATCACCGCCGTGGCCGAGGGCGTGGAGACCGAGGCTCAGGTCCGGGAGCTGCTCGCCGTCGGCTGCGAGCACGCGCAGGGCTTCTACTTCGCCGAGCCCCTCGAGCCGGAGAAGGCGGGCACGATGCTGGAAGCGCGCTGGCCGTGGCAGGAGCTGACGCCGCCACGCGCGTGGGCCGACTGAGGCGCTACTTCGAGGACGCGCTCGCCTTCGGTGCCACCAATGGGATCGCCATGTTCCAGCTTTGCGTCATGTTGTTGAACCCGCCGGGGCCGTCGCCGGTGGCGGCGAACAGGAAGACGGGCTTGCCGTTTTCGATCAGCAGGCACGGCCGCTCGAGTTGGCCCATCTCCTGCGTGACGCCGTCGTCCCACGTCACGCGGCGGGACCACGCCTTGCCGGTGAGGCTCCAATCGAGTCCGTCCGCGGAGCGCGCGTGGACGCCCGCGTGTTTCTCGCCGACGATCTTGCCCGTCATGTCTTTCGCCACCATCTCGTAGCCGCCCGCCGTCTTCCACACGAAGGGATCCTCGACCTCGCCCATCTTCGTCGGCGAGAACAGCGGCTCGGGGCTCACCACCTCGTAGGGCCCCAGGTAGTGCCTGGCCCGCGCCGCCCCCAGCATCATCGCGCTGTGTTTGCCGCCTTGGTAGCGCCGGGCCTTGAACATCAGGTACACCGAGCCGTCTTCGTGCATCACCGGCGCCGGGTTCGAGGTGAGGAAGCTGTAGAACGTCCCGGGCTTCGTCTCGAGGATCGGCCGGTCGTAGCGTGTCCAGGGCCCGGCCAGGCTCTTCGCGGTGGCGATGCCGACGCGCTTCATCGAGCGCGCCACCGTGGCCCGCGGGTCGTCGAGGCGGAACAACTCGCCGCGCGGGGCGTCGCCCAGCGGGTGGGTGCTGCCCATATAGAAGAGGACGTAGGTGTCGCCGTGGCGGGTGATGGACGGGTTGTGGGTGGAGCGGCCGTCCCAGTATTCGATGCCGCGGGCGGGCAGCACCACCTCGCGGAAGGTGTACGGGCCTTCGGGTTTGTCGGCGGTGGCGCGCACGATCTCGGAGCTCGTCATCCAGCCCGGATGGAACGTGATCTCCTTCGGCCAGCGCGAGGCGAACATGTGGTACTGCCCGTCGTCGCCCTTGATGACGGAGCCGCACCAGACCCAGTAGCCGTCCATGCGGAAGCCGCCGGCCTTGGGTGCTACGCCCATCGCCGGAAACTCGGCGGTGGCGGTGGTGGCGGCCAGGCAGACCACGAACAGGGCCAGGGCCGACAGGGTCCGACGCATGGGGTTCATCCCGCCAGTCTAGCGCGACGCCCGCGTATCGAGCACGAGCATCTCTCCGCTGCCCTTCAGGAACTCGAAGTCGACCGGCCGCGTCTCGATCCGCCACCGGGGTCGGTCCACGTCGTCGAGGAAGCGCGCCACGTGAGCCGACGGCTCGGCGCGGAGGTTCGCGAGGGGGAAGATGCGGACCTCGCCGTCGGTAATCCGTCCCAGCTCGAGAAGGCTCGCCTTGTGGAAGGCGTAGTCGAGGCGGTCGTCGTACAGGAAGAGGAAGTGGGACACCAGCGTGAGGGTGAACTGCCGGTCGGCGAAGCCCGTGGCGGGCAGGGCGGCCGGCACGTAGCGCGGTGACGCCGGATCGTAGTCGGCGAGGAAGCGGCGGTACGCGGTCTCCCGCTGCCGCTGCAGGTCCGGGATGTCGCGATAGAAGCCGCCCCAGACGTAGTTCGGCGCCACCGCCGGGAGCTTCGCCACCACGTCGGCGAGGTCGGCCCGGCACTTCTGCGCGAGCCGGTCCGGCTCCGCGCCGTAGATCGGGTCGGCTCCGGTCACGTCGTACCCGGCGGCGCGCGCCTCGGCACCGAAGGAGCTCACGCCGGATCCCATGTCGAGCACGCGAGCGTCGCGCAGATCTCCGTCTCCGAGGCCGAAGTACGTGCGGTACTCCTCGAAGGTGCGTCCGAGGAGCACCACGTCGTCGAGCTGCAGGCCGCGGACGCTCACCGCAGCGTCCTCTTGGCGGCGTCGATCCACTCGTTGTTGCTCTCGTACGAGAGCGCGGCGGCGGAGGCACCCTCGGGCGGGTACTGGTGCGTCCGATACGCGGGGTACGCCTCGGTGCGCAGGTGCGCGGGCATGTGATGGCCGCGCCGGGTCTGCCGCTCGTGGCGCAATGCCGACAAGTCCACCGTCGCCACCACGATGCGCTCGCCGGGACCGGGCGAGGCCTGGGCGAGGATCCGGCCGTCGAAGTCGACGACCATGCTGCCGCCCGGCCACGAGTACGGCGGGTAGTGGCGCAGGCTCGCCCCCTGGTTGGCGGCCACTACGTAGGCCACATTCTCCAGGGCGCGGCAGCGATTCACGATCGTCCACCAGTCCATCGGCTCCGTGGCCCCCCACGGGTCCATGTACGCGGAGACGCGCACGAGGATCTCCGCGCCGTTCATCGTGAGCTGGCGCAGCGTCTCCGGGAACAGCCAGTCGTAACAGATGGCGCAGCCGATGCGGCCGATCGGCGTCTCCGCCACCGGGAACATCGGCTCCGTGTAGCCCGGCAGGTCGTGCGGGCTCGCGTGGACCTCGTAGGGGATCCACGGGTTCACCTTGCGGTACTTCGAGAGGATCCCGCCCGGCCCGATCAGGCACGTCGCGTTGAAGACGACGCCCGGCCAACGCGCGTCGGTCTCGAGCATCGTGCCGCTCTGGATGTACAGGTCGTGCTCGCGGGCCTTCTGCTGCAGCCGGTCGGTGTGCTCGTTCGGGATCTCGACGGCGAGCTTCTCGCGCAGCTCCGCCACCGTCGGGAAGACCGGTGCGGCATGGGCGAACTCGGGGAAGACGACAAGGCGCACGGGCACGAACGGGGCCGCGCCCGCCACCGCCGCGTCGATCATGGCGACGATGCGGTCCGTGCAGGCGCGCATGCCGCGGCGGTCGAGGGGATTGGGCGCGTCCGTCTGACAGGCCGCGACGGCGTAGCGGATCATCGCGACACCGTCTCGAGGCGCGGCAGCGGCCGTGCCACCTCGCGCGTGTTGTACCTCTCGATCGACTCGAGGTGCGCCTCGCTGCGCGCGGGGGCGTCGGCGGGATCGTAGGGATACTCGCGCATGCCGTGGAACGGCAGCGGCGCCACCACGTCGGGACTGGCGGAGTGGAGGTCCATCTCCTTGCTGAAGCCGTCGACGTGCAGCAGGAACGTGCGCGTCCAACCCGTGGGAGGCGCCGGCGCGGCCGTCGCGTCGAACGAGAGCGCGATCTCGTCGCCGGGATGCGCGACCACGAAGCGATCGTCGGTCCGGGCCAGAAGCGGTGAGACGTCGCCCGGCCGCGTGTAGCGGCCCGGCATCGTCTTCCAGGGGAAGACGGTCGACACCTGGGTGTAGTCGAAGTCGAGGGCGGTGCCGCCGGACGTGCGGGTGGCCGCCGAGAAGCCGCGCTCGCGCAGTTGGGCGGCGGGCGCGGGCAGGGG
>Ga0075421_100013182_pt1 | contig 10298 bp, 6 predicted proteins | sample SoiMetdeltSBSDD5_FD_75292 | JGI IMG/M metagenome (GOLD analysis project Ga0075421, IMG submission 75292) | Bulk soil microbial communities from a Populus tree surrounding site in Tennessee, USA - Soil MetaG P. deltoides SBSDD5 | ecosystem: Environmental > Terrestrial > Soil > Tree plantation... | reverse complement strand
GCGCGCGTTGAAGACGCGCTGCACGCAACGAAGGCTGCATCCGAAGAAGGCATCGTTCCCGGCGGTGGAGTCGCGCTGCTGCGCACTCAGAAGGCCATCGAGAAGCTGATCAAGTCGCTCGAAGGTGAAGGCGATGTCCGGACCGGCGTCCAAATCATCCGGCGTACGCTCGAAGAGCCGGTCCGCATGATCGCAAGGAATGCAGGATTCGATGGAGCGATCATTGTGGACCAGGTTCGAAGTCAGAGCCCGGCCACGATGGGCTTCAACGCCGACGAGGGAAAGATGGAAGATCTCGTTCAGGCAGGCGTAATCGATCCGACGAAAGTGGTCCGCGTGGCCCTGCAGAATTCGTCGTCGATCGCCGGACTTCTACTTACGACGGAAGCACTGATCGCCGAATTGCCCGAGAAAAAGAAAGCCGCCGCGGCTCCCGCACCCGGCGGATATGAAGACTACGATTAATCGCGAACACTAGCGAAGGGGCGTCTGGCTTACCGGCCGGGCGCCCCTTTTTTGCAGAATCGCAACCAGGACAATCCCGCCGATCATTGCAAACAACGCGTACATGATCAGGTTCGAGATGAATGTAAATAGAACCGTGGCGATGGACACTTCCGCGGAAAGCGTTCGCATGAGCAGGTCGCGCATCCACTCTTCCAACTCCGGCATGTTGCGCAACATCTGTTCAAGTTGTTCCTGCTGAGACCTGAGCAATGGAGCGGTAATGATTTTGATCGGTATCGATAGAATCGTATAGACGATTGCTCCGAACAGCCCGCTCAGTACTCCCACAAATGCGCCGTCCCCATACGTCAGCCGTCTGCCCGGCTGCTGCTGGGAAAGCATGTAGGCCGCAAGACCTCCACCGCCAAGCACCCACATACAGCAGAGGCAATTACCCACATTCACCACGGGTATGGATGAAAGGGCTGCGAGAGCTGTCCCGCCCGCAAGCGCCGGGCGTATGAAATCCAGCTCCGGTGGGGGAGCGTCGGGCGGCTTGGTTGTTAAATCTTCCGAATCCGGTCTTTGAACAGGAGAGCCGCACTGAAGGCAGAATCGCGCCTCCTCCGGAAGGTCCGCTCCACACTGGTTACATTGCATCGCGCAAGGCTCCCTGTCTGGAACGCCGCATGTGTGTTTCGATCATTTCGTCCACACCGATCCGAACAAACGGGGCCACGGCCGCGCCAAGCGCGAATCCGGTAAAACTCCGCAATACAACCCAATCAATTAAGGTCGATTGCAGGAGCACTTCGGCCAGGCTGGCGAGGATCGCGAACTTTAACACTGCTGTTCGGGGGCGCATCGAAAAGACCAGCGCGACGAAGAATCCTGTGTAGATCGAGACGCACCGAATACAAACGGGAAGGGGGATGCCCGCAAGCGCCCATGATCGCAGTGGGTTTTGATGGCAAATCAAAGAAAAGAACCGATAAACAGGTTCGAGCTGAAGGAGGGGCGCCAGGACGATGGCAGCGAGCCAGACCAGTGAACCGGCGATCAGAATGAAGTGGGTACGGCTTCTCATCATTTTTAGCTAACCATCGTCGCGCTCCACCGTCTGTAGCTCGATAACAATAGGACGACGAGTACTTGCTGAGTTTCAGCCTTTACCGTCCAAAAAAACAGACATTTTAGACCAAGGGCATGGCCCGGCCAAGTCGGTCCCCAGGAAAACTTTAGCGGTCTTGACTAAGGGCCGCTAATGCTATGATACTTGGTCGTTAATACTTGTCGTGGGGTACGATCCAACCGAGGTGTCGTTATGAAGCGTAGGGGGTTTACCGCTGTCCTCATCAGTTTGTTCTCGCTTTCCTCTCTGGTCGTTCTAGCTCAAAACAAAAAAGAACCACAGAAATCCAAACAGGATGAACAACGGGCGAAATCGCGTGAGCAGGAGCTTGCGAACAAAGCGCTGAAGAAGTGGCTCGAAGAAGACGTGGCCTACATCATTACTGATGAAGAGAAGGCAACGTTTAAGAAACTGTCGACTGACGAAGAGCGCGAGCAGTTTATTGAGAACTTCTGGTTGCGGCGGGATCCGACGCCGGACACGATCGAAAATGAATACCGCGATGAGCATTTCGAGCGCATCGCCTACGCGAACGAGCGCTTCGCCTCCGGCAAGCCCGGCTGGAAAACAGACCGCGGCAGGATCTACATCATTCAAGGTAAGCCCGACGAAATCGAATCGCATCCTTCGGGCGGTACGTATGATCGGCCGTTTGACGAAGGCGGCGGTACCACCAGCACCTACCCGTTTGAAAAGTGGACGTATCGATATATCGAAGGTATTGGCAACAACGTTGAATTGGAATTCGTCGATCCCAGTCTGAGCGGCGAATATCGTTTAACCATCGATCCCAGCGAAAAGGACGCGTTGATGTACGTGCCCGGAGCTGGACTGACTGCCGATGAAGAGATGAACGGCGGCGACAAGACCGGCCGGTTCAGTCGAACCGACGGCACCCGCCTCGGAACGGACGCGAACACGTCGATGCGGTATCGGCAATTCGACAAGTTGGACTTATACGCGAAGATCTTCAAGCCACCAGAGGTCAAATTCAAAGATCTCGAGGCGATCGTCACCACCAAACTTTCGTTCAACACGCTTCCTTTCGAGTATCGAACGGACTTCATTCGTGTAACGGAAGAGACCGTTTTGACCCCGGTGACGGTTTCAATTCGCTGGAAAGATCTCGCATTTCAGGAACAGGACAGCATTCACACCTGCCTGGCTCACGTTTTTGGCAGGATCACGAGCGTCAACGGCAGGCCCGGTCCGACGATCGAAGATACGATCACGAAGTCGTTCCCTGCCGCCGAATTCCAGCGCGCGTTGGAAACCAACGCCGTCTATCAGAAAACCGTTCCGCTGCGCCCAGGGCTTTACAAGCTTGACCTGGTGGTGAAAGACATCAACAGCGGCAACACCGGCGTCATCACTAAGAGTTTCAGCGTGCCGCGAACGCCGGATGAAACTCTCGGCGCAAGTTCTCTCATTCTGGCGGATCGAATCGAAGCGCTGTCGAACCGTCAGGTTTCGACCGGACCATTCATTCTCGGCGCAAACAAGGTCGTTCCGAATGTGAAGGACGAGTTCAATCGAACTCAGAGCATGAACCTGTGGCTGCAAGTTTACGGACTCAAAGTAGACGAGGCCACACATAAACCTTCGGCGACCGTGGAGACTCTCATCACTCGCAATGGACGTGAGGTGAAGAAGATCGTCGACGAAGCGACGGAGCTTTCCGGAGCTGCTTCGCAGTTGACGTTAACCAAGACCGTCAGCCTTGCCGAATTCGAGCCGGGCGACTACAGCATCCAAGTGCGCATCACCGACAATCTGACCAAGGGACAATTCACTCGGCCAGGTAAATTTAAGGTACGATGAAGTCTCCAAAGTTAACGGGAGGAAGCATGCCGCCAGCACGTAGCTGTTTTTGTGTTGTGGTTGCCCTCGGCGTCGTCGCAGCACTCCTGACGCCCATGAGCGCTAATGCGAGTGGAACTTTCGCCGCGATTTCCGGACACGTTCGGGATTCGGCTGGCACCTCGGTTACCGGCGCGATGGTTGTTGTCGTCGCTGCGAATCCCATCATGCCCGAACGTCTCGCGTGGACCGATAAGCGCGGAGCGTTCCTCGTGCCGAATCTTTTTGCCGGCGAATATTCCGTCAAGGTTACGATGCCGAGATTTCTTCCGGCTCTCAAGAACGGAATTCAGATCAATGCCGGTGGCAACGCCTTCCTCGTAGTCAACCTGCAGAACGCGTTCGATGTCGTGACGCGCGCTGCGACTCGAACCAAAGTTCAGCCGGATGATATCGTCTGGACGCTGCGAAGCTCGCGATCAACCCAGCCGCCTCTCCGTCTGGTCGATACGAAGGTCCCTGAGGTTGCGTCCAAAACTCAGCCCGACTACACAGGTTACGTTCAGCTGTATTCGAAATCAGTCGAAACGTCTTCCGGTGTCGAAGAAGGCGTAGGGTCGCAATTTTCCGTCACGATGCCTCTCGACAATCGATCCAAGGTGACATTCGCCGGCCAGTACAGCGAGGTTCCGACACAGCCGCGTGGGTTCGGAGCGAACTACGAATTCAGGCCCGCCGAACGGCATCGTTCGAATATCGGCGTTAATGTCCGGCAGGGTGCGTTTGTCGGCGATCCGTTAAACAGCGGCTTGCGTGAGATCCAGCTTCAATACGGCGAGAATTTCCAGTGGTCCGACCATTTGGTCGTGAATTATGGCGCGGAAGTCGGTCGAGCGGATGCCGTAACCGACCGCAGCTATCTCCGTCCGCGTCTGGCCATCTCGTGGGTTCCAGAAGCCCGTACAACATTGACTATTGGAGCAACATCGCAAGCTCCGAGTTCTCCCGACGATCCAATTCGCGGCAAAGATTATTTCGATCGGGCCGCGTACATCCCACCTGCCCTGGAACGGTATGCGCACACCGAGATCGTTCTCTCTCGCGTGTTCTCCGACAATACGGAAGTCCTGGCAGCCGTGTTCCGGGACCGCACCGACACACAGGCTTTGTTCGTGAACTCGGGAGATGGCAGGCAAGGAATTCTTATTCTCGATAGCAGCCACACCCCATCCGAAGGCTTCCGTTTCCACGTGAATCGCGAGTTCAAGGGTTTTGAAGCAGGATTGGGGTACACCACGACGACCGGCTTGGCGTTCACCGGTGCACACTCCAGTTCGTTGCGCGATATGCACAAGGATCTCGCGAAAGAGAGATTCCAGGTGCTGACGGCTCGCATTAAGGCCGAAATCGACTGCACTCAAACGGAGATCACGGCCGTTTATCGATGGATGTCCGATTTTTCGGCAACACGGTTGGATCCGTATCAGCGGACCGTCGAATACAACGATCCGTCGCTCAGCCTCAGCCTCGCTCAGAACCTTCCAACCTGGCGAATGTTTCCGGGAAAGGTCCAGGCAATCGTGGATGCGCGAAATCTCTTCGAACAGTCGTACAGTTCGAGGAATTCGCAGATCGCGCAATACCCACGATTGGTTAAAGGCGGCATCAACATAAAGTTCTAGCTTTTTGTAAACACGATCCAGATTTCAGGAGATTGCTCCGTTTTCTGGAATAAATGCCGTCACCTACGCTGTAAGTCCAAGGATATAAACACCTATTATTCTTGGAAGCCGTTGTGCAATATTCGACATCTGTCTTAAGCCGTCACGATCGTATGAGCAGGAAGATCTTCTCGTTCAGACATATCGCGACCATCGTGCTGACATTCGCCGTCCTCATTCTGGGCGGTATGAACGTCAAGCAGAAGCGGCTCTTTGTCCCTCCGGAAGACGGTTGTTCCTGGATTCAAGGAGCGCGAGGCGTCGAAGCCACACTCGTCGTTCCTAACGGCCCGGCAGCAAATGCTGGAATCCACCGTGGCGACATCCTAAAAGCGATCAACGGCGAACCGATCACCGACGACCGGCTCGTCACGAAAATCCATTACGCGATCGGAACCTGGGGCCTCGCAAACTACACGGTCGATCGCAACGGTGTGACGTTCGAGACTCGGCTGATCCTGAGAGAGCCTCCAGAAAAGATCCTCCAACAGCGCTTCTACCTCGAGATCATCGGGCTACTGTATTTTCTGGTCGGCCTCTTCGTATTGTTAAAGCGCTATCGGGCGCCCCTGGCACTGCATTTCTATGTCGTCTGCCTGATGTCGTTCGTGTTCTACGTGTTTCATTACACGGGCAAATTCAACGCGTTTGATTGGACGATCTTTTGGTTTGACCAGGGTGCGGCGGTTCTGCTGCCGCCGTTATTCCTTCACTTCTGTCTTGAGTTTCCGCTGCAGCAGAGTTGGGTACGAGCGCGTCAACGGTTCATCAGTCTGATCTATGTTCCGGGCGCTCTGTTGTTCACGGCGTGGCTAGCGTTTGTCTACGGTATTCTCGGTTTCATTCCGTCTCCTCTGGTTCTACGGAACTTCCTGGAGAACCTCAACGACATTCATTTCGGTCTGTTTTTCGTCCTGAGCGCGGGCGTATTGATCCACACCTATCGGACCGTCACGACGCCGGAACTCCGCCAGCAAATGAAGTGGGTCACTCGTGGAACGGCATTGGCCGTTGCGCCTTATTTCGCCCTTCAGTCGATGCCCCGGTTGCTCGGGATGGTGCCGAGTCCGACCAGCGAATTAGGCGACTTCGCGATATTTCCACTCGTCCTCATCCCAATTTCATTCGGTTACGCCATACACCGATACCGGTTGATGGATGTCGACATCATCTTTAAGAGGGGCGTCACTTACACGCTCGCCGGCGCGGTCATCATCGCCGTGTATGCCACGTTCGTGGTGCTTGTTGGTGAATTGTTCGGCGCGGGCTTCGAAGGGAATATTGCCAGAGTGATCGCGACCATTGTGGCGGCGCTGCTGTTCGCTCCCATCAAGGACCAACTTCAGATCTGGCTCGACAAGTTCTTTTATCGCGATCGGTATAGCGTACGTCAAACGCTGATCGACTTCGGCAGAACCCTCGGTTCGGAAGTCCATCTTGAAAAGATGCTGGATCGAATTGTGGATCGTCTTGGCCGTGCGTTGATGGTCAATCGGGCAGCAATTTTCCTCGAGGATCCGGCCGATCCGTCGCGGTTCGTTTTGGCGCGGGCAAACGGCGTGACGATTCCGCCGAATGCCCAGTTTCAATTCCTGAGCGCGGGAGCCAACCGGCCTTACATCTTCTTTGAGAATGACGTTCACGATCTCAACTATTTCATTCCGTGTCACGTGAAGGACCGGGTGATCGCATATATCGGATTGGGCCGCACGGAAAACGGCGACTACTTGACGAGCGAAGACATCGATTTGCTTGAAACCGTTTCCGACTACATCGGCATCGCTCTGGAGAATGCACGGCTGTATCGATCCCTCGAACAGAAAGCCACCGAATATCAGAGCCTGAAGGATTTCAGCGAGAACATCGTCGAATCGATCAATGTTGGCGTGATCGTTTCCGATGTCGAAGGCCGAATCGTCGGCTGGAACCGGGCACTGGAGAACCTCGTCGGACAAAGCCGTTACGAGATGATCGGTCGCCGGACCGAAGAGATCATTCCGACTTCGTTCCTGCAACGGCTGGCGGAAAATGGGCACCTCTACAAGCAGCGATGGAATGGACAGACAGTTAATTTTTCAGCCACGTCGCTGGTAGATAAATCGGGGGCCACTCGCGGCACGCTGCTGATTATCGACGACATCACTGAACGCATCCGGCTGGAAGACCAACTGATTCAAAACGAGAAACTTACATCGATCGGGTTGTTGGCGGCGGGTGTGGCGCACGAAGTTAACACCCCGTTAGCCGTCATTTCCAGTTATTCTCAGATGCTGAGAAAGGAAATAAGTCCCGAGGATTCTCGTTTCAAGCTTCTGGAAAAGATCACCAAGCAGACTTTCCGCGCTTCCGAGATCGTCAATAACCTTTTGAATTTTTCACGGACCACTGCGACGAGTTTTACCGAGGTCGATGTTCATCAGGTCATCCGTGAAACAGTGTCTTTGCTTGAGCACCAATTCAAGAAGGCGCGCATTCATGTCGAATGTGATTGCGCCGCAGAACATCCGGTGATCTTTGGCAACGCCGGAAAGCTTCAGCAGGTGTTCCTGAACTTGTTCGTCAACGCGCGCGACGCGATGGCTGAGGGTGGTGAGCTACGCATTCGAACTGAATCGGTTGATTCAAAGGTCGAGATCACGGTTCAGGATTCGGGTACAGGTATCAGCCGCGAGAACATCAAGAAAATCTACGATCCGTTTTTCACGACGAAAGCGGTCGGCAAGGGAACGGGTCTGGGACTCTCAGTTAGCTACGGAATCGTGCAGGAGCATGGAGGCAACATATCCGTTGAGAGCAAGCTTGGAAAGGGCACGGCGTTCAAGCTCGAACTGCCTTTGGTTAGGAAAACCGTAAATGTCTAGACGTAAAGGTTCCGTTATTATCATCGACGACGAGGAGGAGATTCGCGAAAGCATCGAAATGCTCCTGACCTCTGAGGGTCTGTCGACGGACACCGCTGCGACGGGTGAAGAAGGACTTCGAAAAATCGAAGAGAACCACTACGACGTCGCTCTTCTGGATTTGATGTTGCCGGGAAAGTCCGGCATGGAAGTTCAAAAGGACATCAAGAGAATTGATCCCACTCTGCCTGTCGTGATCATTACCGCGATGGGCGCCATTGAGGCTGCAGTCACCGCCATCAAAGAAGGATCCTTCGACTACGTTACCAAACCGTGGAATAACGAAAAGCTTCTGGTGATTGTCCAGAACGCCGTCAAGCAGCGCGTGCTTTCCAGCGAAAACATCCAACTGCGTCGCGCGTTGAAGGAACGCTTCGGTTACAGCAATATTGTCGGGAAAAGTGAAAAGATTCTTTCCGTTCTCGATCTCGTTACGCAGATAGCGCCCAGCCGCAGCACGATCCTGATTCAGGGCGAAAGCGGCACCGGCAAGGAACTGATCGCCAAAGCAATCCACATCAAGAGCACGCGCGCCGACAAACCGTTCGTGCCAGTGAATAGCGGCAGCATGCCGGTCGATCTGCTCGAAAGCACGCTGTTCGGCCACGTCCGAGGTGCATTTACCAGCGCCATCGCAGCAAAGAAAGGACTGTTCGAGGTCGCCGACACGGGCACGATCTTCTTCGATGAGATCGGCACGATCAGTCTCGAGACGCAGGCCAAGTTGCTCAGAGTCATCCAGGAACGTGAGTTCATGAGACTCGGTGGCATTGACACCATCAAGGTCGATACTCGAATCATCACCGCAACGAACGTGGATCTGCGGAAGCTCGTTGAAGAGGGCCGATTCCGCGAAGATTTGTTTTATCGACTCAACGTCATCAACATTCAGGTTCCGCCGTTGCGCGAGCGGAAAGAAGACATTCCGTCGCTGGTGGAATTCTTCACGAAGAAATACTGCGATGAGAACGGCAAGCCGCTTTACCGCTTCAGTTCAGAAGCATTGAAAGTCCTGATGGACTATCACTGGCCCGGCAATGTTCGTGAACTTGAAAACGTTGTCGAACGCGCCGTGGTGTTGTCCCATGGTGACATCATCGGCCGCGATCTTCTTCCGGATTCGATCACGTCTCCCGCATCGCGATTCGCGACATTGTCTTCGTTTGACCTTTCACGCGAGAGCTCGTTGTTCGACATCATCGATTCTTTCGAACGTCGAGTGATCATCGAAATGCTAGAGCAGACCGGCTGGAGTCAGACTGAAGCTGCAGACAATTTCCGCGTTCCGCTGTCCACGCTCAATCAGAAGATCAAACGCCACGGCATCGAGATCAAAAAGAAGCGCGAAAGACCACCCCTTACTTCCGTAAAATAGCGGTCCATGACCGACCTCCTGACCGAACTCCGCGCTCGTGCCGCAATAAATCCACGCCGGATTGTCTTTCCGGAATCGACGGATTCGCGTGTCCTGCAAGCTGCAGCTCGCATGGTGCAATTGAAGATGGCCCGGCCGCTGCTGGTGGGATCGCCTGCGGCAACGCATAAGAAGGCATCAGACCTCGGTATTAACCTCGCTTCGATCGAGATTATCGACTCCGGCTCGCGCGCTTTTATCGAACGTTACGCAAGCCTTCTTCTTCCGGACTGGCGACCGAAAGGTGTCACGGAACTCGAAGCACAGCGACGTCTCGAAAATCCGATGTACTTTGCTGCTGCGATGGTGCGCGCCGGTGATGCCGACGGATTTGTTGGCGGCGCGGCAACGACTACGGCGGACACGGTTCGGGCCGCAATTCATTGCCTGGGTTTGAAACCATCGTCGTCGATCGTCTCGAGCTTCTTTCTGATGAGCCTTCCGAATCCGGCCTTCGGCGAAAACGGAGGCCTCGTTTTCGCGGATTGTGCGGTCGTCCCGTCCCCGACGGTGCCTCAGCTTGCGGATATCGCTTTGGACGCGGCAGCGAACGCGCGAATATTTCTGAACGCTGATGCGCGGGTCGCTTTCTTGTCTTTTTCGACTAAAGGCAGCGCGCAGCATGGCAGCGTGGACCGGATTCGCGAAGCGGTCGCGACGGTGAAAGCGCGTGATCCGAATCTCGTCGTTGACGGCGAACTGCAGGCAGACGCCGCGCTGGTGCCGGCCGTGGCGGACTCCAAAGCCCCGACGAGCTCCGTCAAAGGCCGTGCGAACACGTTGATCTTTCCGGATCTTCAATCTGGAAACATTGGATACAAACTGACGGAACGTTTGGCTGGAGCGAGAGCGATCGGTCCGATTCTGCAAGGACTGGCAAAACC
>Ga0075421_100013180_pt1 | contig 10299 bp, 7 predicted proteins | sample SoiMetdeltSBSDD5_FD_75292 | JGI IMG/M metagenome (GOLD analysis project Ga0075421, IMG submission 75292) | Bulk soil microbial communities from a Populus tree surrounding site in Tennessee, USA - Soil MetaG P. deltoides SBSDD5 | ecosystem: Environmental > Terrestrial > Soil > Tree plantation... | reverse complement strand
CGAGCGCCGACATGGTGGAGCTCAACGTCTCGACGCCGCTCCTCGGCGTCTACTCGAACCTCGACGTCAGTGCCACGTCGAGCAGCTATGCGTTCCCCGTCGACGATCCCCACAGCGCCGCCTTCGGTCTCCTCATGCGGGAAGCGTTCGACGAGTACGCCCAGCAGATGCAGGACCCGCACGCCCACTGGACCGACTTCTCGCTCCTGGGCGTGAAAGCCTCGGATCCCGAGGAGGCCGCGTCGGCCGCCGATGCCGTCGCCGCATGGCTGCAGCAGCGCGCCGAGATCGAGACGGCCGTGCCGTCGGGCACGGCCTCCGACACCGAACCCCCACCGTGAGCCGGGCCGTCTCCGTGCGGCCGGCGCGGCCGGACGACGAGCCCGCGGCCCCCGCCTCGCGACGCAGACCTCCTACGCCACCCAGCCCTCCCGCGCCACGTCCCGCGCGTGGTAGCTGATGATCAGGTCCGCCCCTGCGCGCGCCATGGACGTCAGGATCTCCGGCACGAGTCGCGCCTCGTCCACCCAGCCCTGCGCCGCGGCGGCCTTCACCATGCTGTACTCGCCGCTCACGTTGTAGGCCGCGAGCGGCAGCAGCGTGTGCGCGCGCACGTCGGCGATCACGTCCAGGTAGGAGAGCGCCGGCTTCACCATGAGCATGTCCGCGCCCTCCTGCTCGTCGAGCAGGCTCTCGCGCAGCGCCTCGCGCCGGTTGCGCGGGTCGAGCTGGTAGCTCTTGCGGTCGCCCTGCTTCGGCGCGCTGTCGGCCGCCGCGCGGAAGGGCCCGTAGAAGGCCGACGCGAACTTGCTGCTGTAGGACAGGATGGCCGTGTCGCTGCAGCCGGCCCCGTCGAGCGCGGCGCGGATCGCGGCCACGCGGCCATCCATCATGTCGCTGGGCGCGACCACGTCGGCGCCGGCCCTGGCGTGCGCCACGGCCATGGCCGAGAGCAGCGGCAGCGTCTCGTCGTTCAGCACGCGGCCGTCGCGCAGCACGCCGCAGTGACCGTGGTCCGTGGCGCCGCACAAGCACACGTCGGTCATGATGACCAGCTCGTCGCCGAAGCGCTCGCGCAGCCCGGCCACGGCGCGCGCCACGAGGCCGTCGGCGGCGGTGGCGGCCGAGCCGCGCGTGTCCTTGCGCTCGGTCACGCCGAAGAGCAGCACGCTGGCCAGCCCCAGCTCGCGGTCCGCGCCCACCTGCTCGACCAGCCGCGCGACCGAGTGGCGCGCCACGCCGGGCATGGCCTCCACGGGCGTGTCCGCTCCTCCGCCCTCGCGCACGAAGTGCGGCATGATGAGGCGGCTCCGGTGCAGTCGCGTCTGCGCGACGGCCTCGCGCAGGAGCGCGCTGCGGCGCAGGCGGCGGGGACGATGGATCATCGCGAGACCTCCGGGGCCGGTTGCGGGAGCAGGAGCAGCGCTACGAGCGACTCGGCGTCGGCACCCGCGTCGCCGGCGCACGCCCGGCCCGCGGCGGCCAGCGCCTGCGCCGTCGCGAAGCCCCAGGCCAGCGCGCGCGCCCCCGCCTCCTCGCGCACGCCGAGCGACTCGCACGCGGCCACGGCGGACGGGCTCAGATACACGCGGGTGTCGCAGGCGGCTGCGGGTGGCGGCGCGGCGGCCGTGGCGGTGCGGTAGAGCGGCAGGCGCTCCACGGCGACGCCGCGCGCGGCCAGCGCCGCCGGCAGGTCGGGCCGGGCGTCCTGTGCGCACGGGAACAGCACGCGCGCACCATCGCGCTGCGGCAGCCGGTCCGCCAGCTCGCGCGCGCCGCCCGAGCCCACGACGTCGACGCGCAGGCCCGCGGCGCGCAGCGCCTCGGCCGTGGCCGGGCCCACGGCGGCCACGGTGACGCCGTCGGCCACCTGGAGGCCGGCCAGCCGCGCCGCGGCGGCACGGCTGGTGACGGCCAGCGCATCGCCGGCGCGGAGGCCCGCCACGCGTGCCGGCAGGTTGGGCACCGGCAGGTCCTGCAGCAGGAGCACCGCCTCGTGGCGCACCCGCGCGCCGAGCTGCGCGAGGCGCGCCCCGAGGCGTGTTCCGAACTCGTCGTCGGCGCGGCCGGCGAGCGCGATGCGCCGGCCCGCGAGCGGTCCGCAGCCCGAGGGCGCGTCCGCCTCCAGCAGGCGCAGCGCGTCGCGCGCGGCGTCGAGCGGCACGGCGCCCCGGCCCTCGACCCAGCGTGCGGAGCGGCCGGGCCGCGGGTGGTCCGGGCCGACGAAGGCCAGGAGCCGGTAATCAGCCCCGTCGCGCACGAGCTGCGCACCGAGCGGCAGGTTGCAGCCGCCGCCCGCGTGCGCGAGCAGCCAGCGCTCGGCCTCGATGGCGCGCGCCGTCGTCTCGTCGTGCAGCATCTCGCGCAGCAGCGCCAGCAACTCGGGCTCGTCCGCCCGCGCCTGGACGGCCAGCGCGCCCTGCGCCGGCGCGGGCACCAGCAGGCCGGTCGCCAGGCGCGTGGCGTGCAGCCCCGTGAGGTCCAGCTCCAGCCGGTCGACGCCCGCGCAGGCCAGGAGGATGGCGGCGTAGCGCCCCTCGCGCAGCCGGCGCACGCGCGTGGGCACGTTGCCGCGCAGGCTCTCGCAGCGCAGGTCGGGGCGCAACGCCCGGAGCTGCTCCATGCGGCGCGGCGAGGACGTGCCCACCAGGGCGCCGTGCGCCAGCGGCAGGAGCGGGGCGCGCGGTTCGTGCGCCGCGGGGCCCGCGAGCAGCAGCTCGGCCGGGTCGGCACGCGGCGGCACGGCGGCGACCAGCAGGCCGGGCGGGCTCTCGGTGGGCAGGTCCTTGTGGCTGTGCACGGCCAGGTCGACGGCGCGGTCGAGCAGCGCGCGCTCGATCTCGGCGGTGAAGAAGGCCTTGCCCTCCACGTCCGTGAGGGGCCGGTCGTCGATGCGGTCGCCGCGCGTCTCGAGCACCACGAGCTCCACCTCGGCGCGGCCGGCAAGGCGCGCGGCCACGTGGCGCGCCTGCCACAGCGCGAGGTCGCTGCCGCGCGTGCCGAGGCGCAGCCTCACGGGGCGCACTCCAAGTCGGACGACCCATTCGGGGTCGTCCTTTGTTGGGGCCCCGCCGCGGGCGCGGCCGGCTCGGCCTCATCGGGTGGGGCGCCCTTCATGTCGCGCGCCAGGCGCTTGAGGGCCGCGACCGGCAGGTGCATGACGCGTCCGAAGGTGGCGCGCGCCCAGCGCTCGACGGCGCGGCGATCCTCCGGCGAGAGGTGCGCGAGGCGACCGGCCAGCAATCCGGCCAGCTCCCGACCCAGGAGTTCCTCGGCGGCGGTCTGCAGCTCGGTCACGGCGTCGGCGGCGGCGCGCTCGGTGAAGCGTGCGGCCCAGGTCTCCACCTTGCGCTCCACGAGGCGCTCGGCCTGCGCCGCCGCCAGGCCGCGCAGCTCGCGGTTCCTGTCGGCGAGCGTGCGCAGCGAGTCCAGGTCCACGACGCGCACGCGCGGATCGTCCACGGCGGCCACGTCGCGGGGCACGGCCAGGTCAACGGCCAGCAGCGGACGGCCCGAGGGCGCGGCGGCGGCGAGGCGCAGGACGGCGTCGGCCTGCAGCACGAGACCCGGCGCCGAGGTGGCCGAGACGAGCACGTCCACTGGCACCGCGCCGGCGCGGAACTCGTCCAGGGTCAGGGCGCGCGCGCCGCAGTCGGCGGCCAGCGCGCGCGCGGCGGGCAGGCCGCGGTTGGCCACGACGGCCGGCGCCAGGCCCGCGGCGGACAGCGCCCGCACGAGCAGCCGCCCCATCTCGCCCGCGCCGATGACGGCCACGCGCGGCGGCGTCGAGCGCGCGCCAGCCTCGTCCAGCAGCGCGTGCACGGCCAGGTTGCAGAGGCTCACCGGGTGGCGCGCGATGTCCGTGTCCGTGCGCGCCTGCTTGCCCACGGCCAGGGCCTGGTGGAACAGCGGCCCGAGCAGCGGCCCGACGAGGCCCGCGTCGCTGGCGCGGCCGTAGGCGGAGCGCACCTGGGCCAGGATCTGGTCCTCTCCCACCAGCAGCGAATCGAGCGAGGCCGCCACCCGGAACAGGTGGCGCGCGGCCTGCAACCCGATGCGCTGCACCAGCAGGGCGCGCACGGCGGTCGTGTCGGCCTCGCGGGCGAGGAAGCGCGCCGCGGCGTCGGCGTCCGCCTCCCCCGGCGGGTCGCCCTCCTCGCGGGCGTAGACGACCTCGACGCGGTTGCACGTGGCCAGGAAGACCACCTCGCTCGCGCCGAGCTCGTCCGCCAGCTCGCGCAGGAACGCCTCCTCGGCGCCGGCCGCCGGGCGGCGCAGCCGCTCGAGGCCCGCGACGTCGGTGCCGTGCAGGGAAGCGCCGATCAGGCCGATGCGGTCCATGACGGCCGCAGTCTAGGGCGGCGCTGCGACCGCCGTGTCACGGGCGTGTCACGCGCGAAGCCCGCCCGCCCCGATCAGTCCTTGGACGCCTCCACCGAGGCCTGCCAAGCGTCCACGGAGCCCTCGCCGAGGAGTCCGAAGTACTCCTGGTTGACCCAGTCCACGGGCTGGGCCGTGTCCATGAGCAGGTGCGCCGGCGGGATCGAGAGGTCCGGTCCCGCCACCGACAGCACGAGGGAGGCCACGCCGCTCGCGACCGCGGTGGACATGGACGTGCCCGACCACCAGGCGTAGCCGCCACCCGGCATCGCGCCGTAGATGTCGACGCCCGGCGCAACGAGATCCACGCTCACGCCCCAGGCCGAGAACTGGGCCTTGACGTTGCACTCCTCGACGGACGCCACGGTCGTGACCGCGTCCTTGCTGGGCGTCCAGCCGACCGGCAGGAACGGCAGGTCGAAGTCCAGCTTGTCCGGATCATAGTTGCCGGGGAACAGGACCTTCTGCTTGCCGGTGTTGCCAGCGGAGGTGAAGACCGGCACGTCCGCGAAGCGCGCGTACTCCAGCGCCAGCGCCACCGCCAGGCTCTGGGTCTTCATGCTCAGGCTCAGGTTGATGACCTGCGCGCCGTGGTCGACGGCGTAGTAGATCGCATCGGCCACGTCGAAGGAGTCGCCGTTGCCATCGGCGTCCAGCACGCGCAGCGGCAGGATGCGGGCGTCGGGATTCAGCAGCGTCACGATCGACGCGAGGTGCGTGCCGTGGCCGAAGGCCTCGTCCACCCAGCCGTCACCGTCGTCGTCGATGCCATTGGCCATGTCCGTCGCCTGGGGCAGCTCGGTGATGAAGTCCCAGCCGAACTGCACCACCTTGGAGGCGATCGCGGGGTGCGACGCGTCCACGCCGGTGTCGATGATGGCCACGAGGGACGGCTGGTGGTCGTTGTTGAACCACCACATCTGGGCCAGGGCGTAGCCGAGGTCGCTGAGCGGGTCCTGGTCGAGGAACTCGCCCTCGCTCGGCGTGCCGTCGGCGAAGGCGATGGTGCACTGCTGCGCCGAGACGCCGATGGGCGCGCCGCAGGCCTCGACCTCGGGCGACCTCACGGCCTGCACGACCTCGGAATACACGACGCCCGGCAGCTCACCCACCTGCTGGGCGAACGTGGCCGCCTGGTTGCTGGGCAGCACCTCGACCGACTCGATGAGGTACAGGCCTTCCGTCGCGCAGGCCTTGGCGACCGGCGTTGCGGAGGCCATGCCGCACACCATGTCGACGCCGGCGTCGGCGTCGAGCATCACGATGAGGCGGACTTTGGAGTCGGCCTGGACGGCCGTGGCTCGCCCCGTGGAGAAGGTGACCTGCGCGGCGACCACGGGCGCCAGCGCGATCAGGGTCGCGGTCCAACGGATGAGATGCCTTCTCATGACCTCGCTCCAGCATGTTGGCCGGCGTTCTGTCGCCCGGCCCGGAATCTCGCCCCTGGGTCGCCTGTGAGGGACATGGCGGCCCAACCCAGTTCGTCTCGGCCCTCGTCGCGCAGGCGGCGCTGCGCGCGGGACAGTGCCTGCCGCGCGGTCGCGCCCTGCGCCAGTTCTTCGTGCACGGCGACAGCCGCATCGCTCGCGTCGCCATCCTCCACCGCCCACAGGCTGCCGATGACGGCGCGCGCGCCCGCGACGAGCCAGGCGGACGGCAGGCCCAGGAGCTCCTCGCCGCCCACGCGCCGGCGCCGGCCGGTCTCGCAACCCGAGAGCATGACCAACTCGAGGTCCATCGAAAGGCGAAGGATGTCGTGTGCCATCAAGAAGCCCTGCCCGAGACACACCGCCGAGAACAGCGGATGGCCCGGCTCGTACAGCCCATGACCCGCGACGTGCAGCATACCGCCCTTTGGCGGATCCGTCGCCAGGTGCCGGATCAGGCCTTCCGGAGCCACGGATCGCAAATTCGGACCCCACAGGCGGGACAGTGCCGCGGCCTCCTCGGCGATGCGCGGCAGGCCCGGATGGATCACGCCGGCAAGCAGCATTTCGCCGCCCGAGGCACGCGGCCGGCTGCGCAGTCGAGCCAACTGCCCAGCTGACATGGCCTGACTGACGTCCCGCCCGGCCACCAGCGGCTCGCCGCCGACGCGCATCGCGTGGAAGGGCAGCTCGTGCAGGTCGCCGTAGGGCACGATGACCAGCGGGCGGCCGTCGAGCGCGTCGCCCAGGGGCAGAAGCAGCCGGGCACCGAGCTCGTCGAGCACCGGGCGGAGGGCCGTCACGGCCGCCGCGCGCGCCGCGCTGCCGAAGCGCAGGCGATCCACGTGCAGCCACATCCGGTCGCGCAGCGACGCCAGCGTGCCCGCGTCCGCGGGCAGCGCCACCGCGCGCACGGTGCGGCCGTCCGCGACCAGCGCCCGCGCTCCCTGCGGCGCGACGAGGTAGGCGATCAGCACGTCGTCGGCTGCTCCCCGCGCCGCGGCCAGCTCCGCCGCGCCGAAGGCTGGCGCCGTGGCGGCGCCGCGCGCGCCGCCCGCGCGCAGCTGCCGCGCGACCTCGCTCTGCGCGCCGGCCACTTCGGCATCGCTCACCGAGACGCGGCGCAGGTCATGACCCGCCGTCGCCGGCCCGAACTCGGCGTCCAGGCGGCGCTGCATGAGCCACTCGAGGCGCGCGCGCGCCGTGCCCAGCTCGGCGCTCTCCTTGACCTCCAGCCGCGACTCGGATTGGCTGCGTGCCCGGCCCGACTCCAGCGCATTCAGCGCTTCCGCAGGCTGGTCGAGGTCGATGAGGTCGAAGGCGAGGTCGAGCCAGATGGGGTGCTGGTCGCGGAAGAAGGCCACGCGCACGTCCCGCGAGGGCAGGGCGGCCCAGCTGCGCTCGACGGCATCGATGGCGCTGCGCCGCGCGGTCACCGCGCCGTCGAGATCGCCCCGCGCTCGGCGCGCCTGGGCGGCCACGGCCAGGGCCTCGGCCACCAGGAGGTCGTCGAGCACGCGGCCGGCGCGGTCGGCGCCGAGCAGCGCGTCCAGCTCGGCCAGCGCGGCGCCGGCATCGCCCGACAGGAGCCGCGCCCGCGCCAGCGTCACCGTGGCCAGGTCGGCCAGGAGCTGCAGGTCGCGCGCCGCCAGCCGCGTGCGGGCGTCGAGCAGGCGCGGCAGGGCGGCCAGCGGCTCGCCGGCGCGCACCTGGAGCGCGGCCGCCTGCAGCTCGGCAGCGGCGGCGTAGGCATCGTTGCCCAGCTCGCGGAAGCGCCCGATGGCCGCGGCCAGCTCGTCCAGCGCGCCGGCCAGGTCGCCGGAACGGGCGCGCGCCAGGCCCGCGAGCACCTCGGCCCGCGCGCGCTCGTAGTGCAGGCCCAGCGCCGCGAAGGCCTCGGCCGCGCGGTGCGCGCGATCCCAGGCGTCGCGCCGCACGTCGAGGCGCAGCAGGATCTCGGCCGCGTCCAGGTCGCACAAGGGCACGCCGCCGGGCTTGCCGTTGGCTTCGTAGGCCGCGCGCGCGCGGTCCAGTCCCTCCAGCGCGTCGGCGAAGCGGCCGCGCCGGCTCTGCAGGTAGGCGAGGTTGTAGTCGCAGTCGGCCACGTGCACGGCCATGTCCGCGCGAGCCAGGCCCGCGCGCGCGGCGAGCCAGCAGGCCTCGGCCACGTCGACGCGGTTGGCGTTCATCTCGACGACCGCCAGGTTGAACTGCGCGAAGGCCTCGCCCAGCTCGTCCTGCAGCTCGCGGAAGGCGTCGCGCGCCGACTGCAGGCAGGCGCGCGCCTTGACGTACTCGTCCTGCCGCACGTGCACGTTGCCGACGTTCACGTCGGTCTGCGCCGCGAGCCGGCGCTCGCCGTGCGCGACGAAGATGGCGCGGGCCCGCTCGCCGCACTGCAGGGCCTCGGGCGCCCGGCCCAGCATCTGCAGCACGTCCACCAGCGTGCGCAGCACGCGCGCCGCCTCGAGCGGCTGCCCCAGCGCCTCGTGCAGCGCGAGCGCCTGGCGGTAGTCCGTTTCGGCCTGCGTGCTGCGGCCGGTGAAGTGCGCCGCCAGCGCCCGGCCGCGCAGCGCGATGGGAAGCAGGTCGGGCAGGCCCTCGGCGGCGCGCACGAGCACGTCGGCCACCGGCGGCGCCTCCTGCGGCAGGCTGCGCACCAGGCCGTCGACGCGCGCCTTGAGAGCCAGGACCGTGGCGCGCCGCTCGGCCTCCGGAGCGGCCGCGAAGCGCCGCCAGGGCGCATCATCTCGCGCGGCGAGCAGCTCGTCGGTCCAGGGCGGGTCGGCGTTCACGCGGGGATCGGTCCCGGGAGGTGCAGCGTCAGTGGAGCGGATCCCGCGCGGCGGGCGCGGCCAGGTCGAGCTCGGGAACCACGAAGCGCTGGTCCTCGGATTCGAGGGCGAGCAGCCAGCGGCCCGGCGTCACGCGCTCGAAACGGAAATCGCCGTTCGGCTGCAGCGGCGTCCAGCGCGACACGTCCGCGCCGGTCAGCATGCAGCAGGCTTCCGAGGGATCGCGCAGGCCGGCGAACTGGCCGACGAGCGTGTCGCCGCCAACGTGCTCGCCCGCCAGCACGGCCAGCTCGAGCGAGAGCGCGCCGTACTCGAACGTGAGGTGCCGCGCCGCGGGCCCGGCGCCGCGCAGGGCGAGCGCCGGACGGCTGCCGGCCGCGGCGGAGTCGAACAGCAGGCGCGCCGACGCGTCGCGCACCGTGCGCGCCGGCGCGCGCGCCAGCTCGCGCGCCGCGCGGGCGAGCCGCTCGGGCACGGCCGGCCAGCGCGCCGCCGCGGGCGCCGCATCCAGCCGCAGCAGGGCCGTCCAGGTGCGCGCGCACTGCGGACAGGCGCCCGCATGCGCGAGCACCTCCGCATGCGCCGGCGCCGTCGGCTCGGCACGGGCAGCCAGGAGTTCGTCGAAGTCGGGACAGTTCATCGGAGCGCTCCGAGATGGAGCCGGGACGGAGCGACACCTGCGAGGGCCCAGGAAGGCAGGCCGGGTGTGCGGCAAGGAGTGCCCGGCCAGCGGCAGAAAAATATCACGTCTGTCATGATTCGAGCTTTCCGCCGAGAATTCGGGCCAGTTCCTGCAGACAGCGCAGCCGCGTGGGGCCGATGCTGCCCACCGGCATGCCCAATTCCCGGGAAATGGCGGCATAGCTGTCCTTCTCGGCGACCTCCCCCCCGGTGGGGGTCAGGAACAGGCGCACGAGCAGCTCCCGGCAGCGCGGTCGCAGCTCGTCCAGCGCCTCCCGGACCAGGCTCTCGCGCTCGAGCCGCTCGGCCTGCTCGGACGGCTCGGGCCGCAGGTCCGGCAGGCCGGCCGCCCGCTCGAGGCCGGGTTGCTCGCGCTGGCGCTGGGTGCGGCGCCGCAAGCGCCAGCACTGCCGCTGCGCCGTGGTGATGATCCAGGAACCCAGCGACGAGGGCTGCCGGATGAGCTCGATCTGCTCGAAAAGGGCGATCCATGTGGCCTGGAAAACCTCGTCGCAGTCGGCATCCGAAAGGCCGAGGTCGCGCGGAACGGCCAGGACCAGCCGCCCGTAGCGTTCCACGAGCCGGTCCCAGGCGCCCGGGACGCGCGCCTGCACGTCGCGCAGGAGCTGCGCCGTGAGGGCATCGTCACGGGAGGGCCGAGGCGTCACGGCGGGACACGGTATCAGCCTGCCCGCGGCCTTCGCCGGGGCGTGTATCAGAAGCAGAACGCCCCGGCACTCCTCGCATGGACACGGGAGCGAGACACCGGTTCTGGCAGGAACGGTCTCGACCCCGGGTTGACACACGGACCGGACGATCCTCGGTGCCGCACGGCGCGCGCGACTTCTGCAACCCCCTTGCGCGCGCGCCCGTGCGGACTTGTCGCGTCAGTCCATCTTGACTCTTCAACTGAGCGCCGGTTTCCCCTCCGGACGACGTCAGCCTGGCGTGCCTCCAGTCTGATGACCGTCGGAGACCATGGTTCGGTCTCCCGCCGAGCCAGGGAATCCGGTGCG
>Ga0075421_100013179_pt1 | contig 10299 bp, 14 predicted proteins | sample SoiMetdeltSBSDD5_FD_75292 | JGI IMG/M metagenome (GOLD analysis project Ga0075421, IMG submission 75292) | Bulk soil microbial communities from a Populus tree surrounding site in Tennessee, USA - Soil MetaG P. deltoides SBSDD5 | ecosystem: Environmental > Terrestrial > Soil > Tree plantation... | reverse complement strand
GCGTAGGTGGGAATGGCCGGCACGCGGCCCACCGCGCCCGGCAAGCCGGCGACCCAGTTGGCGCACCACACCATCGCCTCGATGCCCCACCCCATCACCCGCAAGGGCCCCGCCTCCAGCGCGAATGGCATCGCCACCAGGGTCGCCAGCGCCGCCGGCATGACGATCACGTTGCAGATGGGAATGGCGATGAGATTGGCGAGGATGGCGAACTGCTGGGTGTTGTGGAAATGGTAGATGCCGAACGGCGCCACGGCGAGGCTCGCAATCAGCGTCGAGGTGATGATGCCGCCGAAGAACAGCAGCAGCCGGCGCAGGCTCCCGCGCATGGCCACGGCCGCACGCTGCTCCTCGCGCTGGCGCAGCCACTCGTATGCCGCCACCAGCGCCACCACAGCCGCAAACGACATCTGAAAGCCCGGATCGAACAGGCTCTCCGGCCAAACCAGCAGGATCGCCAGCGCCGCCAGCGCCACGTTGCGCAGCGCCAGCGCCGGCCGGTCGAGCATCACCGCCAGGAACATGATGGAGATCATGATGTAGGAGCGCACGGTGGCAAACGCGGCGCCCGAGATCATCAGATAGCCGAAGGCCCCCAGCATCGCCGCCGCCGCCGCCCATTTCTTGATCGGATAGCGCAAGGCGATGGCGGGGACGGCAGCCAGCAGGAGGCGGATCGAGAAGAACACGGCGCCGGCCATGATCACCATGTGCAGGCCGGAGATCGACAGGATGTGGAATAGCCCCGAGTCGCGGAACGCCTGGTTGGTCGCCTCCGAGATGCCGCCGCGCTCGCCGGTGATGAGCCTGATCGTGCGTAAGCGTCTGAAATCAAGTCATTTCTGTTTTACAGCGCCTCTGGAGATGTCCGCCTGCCAAGCGGGGGTTTGTAAAACGGAAGCGATGTGATGGGCCCATCCGAGTAGCCGAACGTCTCATCCCACCAAGTGAGTTGAGTGTGCCAAGGACGGACCGAGGTCTGTCCCTTGGAACCTACCTAGGACAATTGCCTAGGGCCCTACCTTGGCACATTGCCTAGGTGGGCAACCCATTGATCTAGGTCTGAAGGTAGCAAAGGAACAGGTTATGCGACCTCGATGCGTTGCCGTCATCTCATCAAAGGGCGGCGTCGGCAAAACGACAATCTGCGCAAGCCTTGCCGTGCGCGCCGCAAAGGAGAGCGATAAAGTCGCGTTGCTCGATGTCGATCCGCAACAAGCCCTTGCACGCTGGTGGGAACTACGCGGATCACCGGACAACCCCAAGCTTTTCATGAACGACGGCGGCGCTTGCGATGACCCAACAGGCGACGTGGTACTGCTCAAAGATCGCGATTGGCAATGGACGTTTATCGATACGCCACCGGCCATGATGGACAAGATCGTGTTGAGCGTCGCCGCCGCCGACGCGGTGATCATACTTGCCCGGCCGAGCCCGATCGATCTGGAGTCCCTCGATCCGGCAGTCCAGGTCTGTGAGGAGTACGGGAAGCCCTTCGCCTTCGTGCTCACGCACTTCGACAAGAGCTGGAAGCTGAGCAAGACGGCGGCGCCGTTCCTCGCCGACATGGGCAAGGTGCTGCCGACGACAATCGGCTACCGACAGAGCTTCGTGGGCGCAATGATCGCCGGCAAGACTGGCCCTGAGTACCACGACAGAGCACAGGCCAAGACCGCAGCCGAGGAAATCGACGCTCTTTGGAAAGAGGTCAAGCGACTGGCCAAGATCCCTAGGGGACATTGACATGAGCCAACCCGAAATCGTGGGTGTCGACGAGGACGATTTGATGTCCCTGCGGAAGGCCGCGCGCCGTACGCCCCGCAAGGCAGCTGGCGCGACAGTCCAGAGCCGGGCTCGCAGCGAACGCACGCCATCGCCTTTAGACGCCAGGCGCATGCCGTTGCGGGCCTGCATCAGCCCGAGAGCATGGTGCCCCTGAATGTGGACGTGTCTGCCGACGTGAAGGCGCTCGTCAACAAGGCGCGCTCAGACTACGGCATGCCCATCCGTAGCTTCGTGGCGGAAGCAATCCGCCGCTATGCGCGCCAGCTCGAGATCGAAATGGCAGAGGGAGAGGCGACTTGACCTGGAAGCCTAGCCCTTTGGGCTTCACGTTCCTCGCACTCGGGGTATTTTTCACCGCAGTCGAGGTCTGGGGAACTTATGATTTCTTCCTGAGGGAGCAGGGCGAGATCAACTACATCGTGCTCGCGGGCTGCGGGGTCGCGCTGGCGTGCGCCTTCCTGGCGCCGGCGGCCGACACCGCCTGGCGCAACGGGTGGTATTGGGGCGCAGGGCTTGCCTTGCTGGCCCTTCCGCTGGCGCTGGCTGTCATCGTTTACGCCGGCGTCCAACGAACGGGAGGCGCCACTGACGCAGCCCAGCAGGGCACCAAACAGATCGAGAGCAACCGCAAGGGGTGGGAGAAGTCGGAAAAAGAGGCAGAGGCAGATCTGGCCGTTGATAAGCAGACCGTGGCAACGGAATGCGCATCCGGGTGGCGTAAGAAGTGCTCCGAGGCAAAGGACGCGCAGGCCCTCACCCAGAAGCGGCTAGACGATGCAAGGACCCAACTACGCACGATCGCGCCGACGAACCCGGGCGATGCCGCGAGCAAGCGTCTCGCCGCGATCAGTTTCGGCTATCTCACCGAAGAACAGGTGCGCCTCTATCAGCCGCTGTTCCTACCTGTGCTCGTCACGATCCTTGCCACCTTGTTTCTCGCGGGGGGACTGAGGATGGATTTTGCGAAACCCGACGAAGCAGGACGATCTACTGGGTTCCTTCGGCGCTTGCTGTCGGGATGGGCAGGGCGCAGTGCCAAAGGCGCGACGCAAGTGAACGATCGTTCGAATAGCGTTGCCCAGCCCGCATCCAGACAGCAACCGCTGGAAGCATCAATGCCGGCGGCGGGGGCGACGACACCGGCGCCAAATCGCAATGTCGTCTCCCTGAGTTCCCGCAAACCGACGAAGGCGACTTCACCCCCCGAAAGCACCGCGAGCATCAACGGCAAGGTCGTCGTCGAGTTTCTGCGGCAGTGTGTGCCCGAAGCCGAGGGAGAACGTGTCGAGTGGGGCGAGATCTTTCAAGCGTTCCGCAAGTGGTGCGCGCAGAAGGGTGTCGAGCCCTTGAACGGTCGCGACTTCGGTGTGGCGCTCGACCACATCTGCAACGCGGCACGCTGGCAGACGGCCACAGAGGGCGAGCTCGTCTATTGCATCGACAGGAAAGTCAGCGGGGTCTGAGCATGGCCAACACCCGCTTCTGCGTGGCGTGCAAGCAGCACAAGCCAGCGAAGCAATTCCTTCCCAGCCCCCTGAATCCGTCGGGCCACGTCGACAAGTGTCTCGACTGCATTCGGCGGGCCGCAGAGAATTTCCGCATCGAGCGCGAGCAACGCACGAGTGCTGCCGAAGCCTGCGAAGCCGACCGCGTAGAAGCCGCGCGCGCCATCGCCCAAAGCCGACTGGCAGAGAGCCGGGCGCTAACGCTCGGGCCGGCCGTACGGCCTCTGAAGGCTCGCATCGAGCGTATCGAGCCGCACCTGATCCGGGCCGCTAGCCGGTTCATTGCGGAACGCCAGGCAGGCCAAGCCGCCGCGATCGACGAGGCGATTGAGCCGGAGCTGCATTCCTTGCTGGTCTGGTTGCATGAGCAAACGCTGAAGGAGGCAGCGAACCCCCGAACTCCTGAGGAAATCGGCCGGGAGATCCTAGGCTATCGTGACGACAAGATCTGTCGAGGTATCAGCTACGGGGCGCTGTGGGCGGCGCTGGTGCGGTGCGCGGCGATCTACGCAAAGGAGGATGAGCCGGCACAGCGGAAGCTCAGAGTGGGGAAAGCTGGTTGAAGGCTGGCGACGTTTGGCCATCGGCTTTGTCGCGCGATAGGTCAGCATTGTTGCCATTTGTCTTCCGTGAAACAATACAGTGTTCAACACGCAGGAGACCTGGGGAGTTGCTGGGCCTGTGCGTTGACACCTACCGGCAGCATCCCGATAAGAAGCAAGCAACAATCAGCCGTCGCTAGGACGACGGCGTGCGTGCGCTGTGTATCGCGCCGAGCTGTGCCAAGCCCCCCGCCGCCTGTCCGCAAAATGGAGCGGAGAATGACCGACACGTCTACGGAGATCGTGCTGCGCGGCAAGCGCGTGGCCGCAGACGAAAATGGCAACGTCTGCCTGAACGATCTGTGGCACCTTGTTGGCAAGCGGGAGCATCAGCGTTCGCGCGACTGGTATCGCGGCAAGCGGGCAAAAGCACTCGATGCCGCGCTGCAAGCCCGAATTGTGGAAATTTCCCACAAATCACCAAAAGAGGTAGCGGATTCAACCTACTACGCCCAGGGCCGCGGAACGAAGGCCCTCACATACGCCCATCCCGTGTTGGCGCTCGACTATGCCGAGTACCTCGATCCGGCCCTTGGCGTCGAGATCCGCGAGATCTTTCTGCGCTACCGCGCCAACGACATCTCGCTCGCCAACGACATCCTCGATCGCATCGCCGAGCAGATGCGTGAAGACGAAATCCGGGTTCAGATGCGCGAGGAGATCGCAGTCCGCAATAAAGAGCTTGCGGCTCAAGGCAAGATCGCTGGCTGTAGGGGCTGGGAGTCCGCCGAGCTACATAACTCGGGCTATCGCGGTCTCTACAACGGCCTCGACGAAGATGGCATCCGCCAGCTGAAAAGGCTGACCAAGAACCAAAAGATCCTTGACCACATGGGCGCCGCAGAGGCGGCTGCCAATGCTTTCCGCGTCACCCAGGCCAAGCTGCGCATGCAGCGGGAGAAACCCAAGACGCCCAACGATGCGTTCAAGATCGCTCACGAGGCCGGCGAGCGCACGCGCCAGGCAATGAAGGACATCGGCGGCGTCATGCCGGAGGACATGCCGGTTGCAGACAGCATCAAAGATGCGCAGCGCCGCTTGGAAGCGAACCGACACATCCTGCCGAAGAAGTGAGGATGCCCCGCAAGAAGGCCAGGCTATCCCCCGTCGCTGCAATCCCATGGCAAAGGCCAAAGGTACGTCGAACTTCATCCAGCCGGTCTCGCGTTACACGAGCTGGCTCAACTGCTTGCTTCACCTTCATCAAGAGCTCGGCAGGGTCGGCCAGTCCGCCGACGACTTGGAATACCACCAGCGAGAAATTTTGCACGGCTTGACTCGCGCCCTGGACGAGTCGGCAATCGCGTCACTTCATGATTGGTGGAACTACGACCTCGATCGGCTTCGCAAACCAGAGGGTCACGTAAGGCCGGCGAAGCCTCGGATTGAGCTCCGGTTCAGGATCAACCAGCGAGACAATTTCACGCTCGAATGGGAGCCGTCTGATGTGAGGCTAGGGAGACCCGCCAAGGGATGCGACTGGCTCCGCTGGTGGAACACAGGGCCCTCTTTTGGCGGACGGCCGAGCAATGAGCTGATGTACGTGAAGGAGGTGGGTGCTGCAGCCCACCGAATTTCACGCGCCGATACTCCGATGATCTCAGATGATGATCCCCTCTTCGTGCGTAGCCCGGCAGTGCGTGAGCAGCTGAAGCGCGATCGCGCTCGGTATCGGTATCGTCGTGAGGGGCGTGCGGTCGATGCGATCTTGTTGCGGGCAGTGACGAGCCTTGTTGATGACCTCAAAGTGCGCCTCGCGCTGAACTTTGAAGTTCGCATGGTCAATGAGATTGTAGAGGTGTGGGAAGCGTCGGCTCGCGGACCGCGAGCACTGCCAGACCGGTTGCTAAGCTGGGAGGTAGGCCATGTGGAGGAGCGCACCAGGAAGGAAGAGCTTGCCGAGTTCGAAAAACTCAGAGGAATTTGTCCTGTCGAGACGCTGGCTTCAGCGTGGGCGGAGACCATCACGAAGCGCACCGGCCCACAGCCGTCTGGAGACACCAAACCTGAGCGGGTCTCGAAACGACTGAAGAAAGCGGGACACTCGGGGATGACGCCTTCTGTAGTCAGGCGCTACGCACACCTACTCGATAAATTTCAACCTCAGGCGCTCCCTAAACCACCACCTGACCCAACAAGGGTCGTGCCCTTCAAGAAGCGAGATAGCGACGGCTAAGGCTAAGCGCCTACCGCGCAGGATCTACATCCGCCCCTCAATGAAGCGCTCGGCAAAGCGGAAGCCAAGGGGCGTGACGCTGATCGAATAGTGTCCGAGGTCGGGCGCGGGTATGGCGCCCTCAGTGAGGTGCAACAGGTTTAGGCTCCGCAACTCTGCCGCTAACCCCACGGTCAGGTCAGGAGACACGTCTGGCAACTTCTGCCTGATCTCCGCGAAACGGAACCGTGCCGCGCTCCGATTATGAGGGCGCGGCGTGACTTGGTCCGCGATTTGGATTGAGGCGCCCAGCGCAGCGATCGCCCCGCTCGAAAGAGCGCCGACGCAGTGCATCAAGTGGTCGAGCTCATCGAATGGGCTCTTGTTCGGATCGCCCGGTGGCAACAGCGCGTTCGCCAAGATGTTGGACGCAGCCCGCAGCTTGTCCTCTCGGCCGGTAGTTGCTGCCAGCGCCGCGTACTTCCCGAACAGCTCGGCGAAGTCGTCCTTGTTGACGGCCTCGGTATCGATGCGGTTCTCAAGCTCCGCCACCTTCTGCCTGAGAAACTCGGCTGCCTTCTTCATCGCCTCCTGCTGGAAGCGGGCTATGCAGTCGTTGATGAGGCTGGCAAGCGAGCCGCCAATGATAGGCACCATGTTGAGCGCCGCCTTGAAGGGGATGAGGGCGATGTCCAGCCGATCCAAGGCGTCGTCTTGGTCCGTGATCATTCGGAAGGCTCCCGCGATGTCCCGTGTCGATGTCGCAGGCGCGAGAGTGCCAGGAGGACGCGGCGAGATCGGGGCCGAGGCCCTTGAGGGAGCGGGCAATCCGGTCCTGTTGTGCCTTGGCCACTTATCGCTTCCCCTTGGGGCTTCTAAGCCGCACGCCGGGGCCGCTGGTATCGGTCGCTTCAATCATCTCGACGCCGGCAGCCTCCAAGGCGCGCCGCCATTTCTGGATGGTCCCTTGCTTTGGGTCGCTGCCGCCGATCTCAAAATCCTGAATGGTGTTGATGCTGACCCCGGACTTCTTGGCGAGCTCCATCCTTGACCAGCCAACAAGGGCGCGGGCGGCACGTAATTGCGAGGCGACAAGCATAGTCGGCGGATTATGAGACACGCCGCGTTTGCGCAAGTGCAGCATTGTTTATAACCGCTTTACTAGTGTTTTTCACTGGTATAGGCTTAACCCAATGGATGCCCTTTTGTCCAGTGAGGTGTTGCGATGTCGCGCCCACTCAGCCCATCCCGCCGCCACGATCGCTTCGCGGTCATCGCCTGGCTCTCTGGTCAATTCACCGGTCCTGATTTCCGCGACACTACGCAGGCAGGCCGCTCCGCATTGATTGCCTGGCTAGACCACCGCTGCCGCACGATGCGCGCCCAAGGCATCGCCGACGCCTATCAGTACGACCTGCCCTTGCACACGGAATTGCTCCGCATCCTTGCTGCCGAGAAGGCCGAGCTTGCGGCGATCGAGATCCGGTCGGCTCCCCTCGATGCCGGCCGGAGACTGCGGGCCGCCTAGTGCCCGCAAACGTAGCGGCCCTGCTCGGTGCTGGAACACCGAGCAGGGCCTGACCTCAACCACGGAGGAGTGTCACATGGCCAAGGCTAGATCACCGGTAGTCCCGCTTCGCTTGCCAGACAAGCCAGCACCCTGAGAGGCCCTAACAGTTCGGGAAGCGTCAGCCGCGCTAATCGTGATGTTCGGTGGCGGATCGATGCCGTCGTATCGCCAGCTCCGCAACGTGGTCGCGAGCGCTCGCCGCCGTCAGCAGGGAGGCCGCCGCCATGGTTGAGCACTCCCACACCGTCTCAACAGCAGCGGCTGCGATCGTCGGGCTGATCAACAGCTCTCCACGCTCGCCGCGCCAGGAAGAGATCGAGGCCATCATCGCCAAGGTCGCGCCGGCCGAAGCTCCCGCGCTGCATGTTTCGGAACTGGGGCGCAAGCTCAGGGCGGACCTCGCGCGTTTCGACGCGTGGTTGGGCAAGGATGTTTCCGACGCGGATTGGGACGACGTGTGGGGCTCGGATTGGAACGAGATCTACCGCCTGGAAGCGCAGATCCCCAATCCACCACGATCGTTCGCCGACGTCGTCGCCCGCGCCGAACTCGCCTACTTCGGCGCCGACAAGGGCCCCGACAACCGCACGATGGACCTCGAGGAGGGGGATTGCTGGGAGGGTCCGGCGGCTCGCCTGATCGAGGCTGTGCTGCAATTCGCCGGAAGCGATATCGCCACGGAGGGCCGCCGCCATGGCTAGCAAGTCCCGCAAACCCAAGGCGAAGGCCCTGCGGAGATCCGCGCACACTGCCAAGCAGCGCACTGCAGTGCCCAAGACTGAGCAGCCCCAGATGTTAATGCCGTGGGAGGTGCTGCCTTTCGTCAAGGTGATCGAAGGCCCACGAAACGTCCGCAGCTTGCCAGAAGCGGTTGACTATTGGGCGCCTCCAGAGGAGCCGAGTGACTGCCTCGCTGCTGAATTCCTGGGGAGCTACTACGCCCTGCTTGCGATCCGGCACGCACATGAGCAGGAGCCGGGGTTGCCGATCCTGAGCTGGATCGTGAACGACATGATAAAACAGGGGCGCCCCTTGTGGCCGAGCCGCCCGGATAACGATGCGCCGATGAATGTCGTCGCGATGGGGTTCATAGCAGCCCTCACAAGAATGGCGCTGCGTGCGGATGCATTCGGCCTGCTGTCGCAGTACGCAATGAGCTACGGAACGCAGCTCATCCAAGCAGCGAACTCCAAGGAGCGCATGAGCCGCGACATCCGCAAAGCGCTGCGTGAGCACGGAGCGCGGTTGATAGAGTTCGCGCGGACGCCCATCGTCAAGGGCCGTCAGCACCCGCCAGCAGCGGATTCACAGAGCGAGATTCGCGACATCTAACCGGCGCCGCATTCGCCCTGAGGGCTAACCTATCGTCCGCCTCTGCGGTGATGGTCTGCGACGTGTCGCGCCAGCGCATCCAGGAAATCCGCGACATCTGATCCCACGGGGCCGCCGACGTTGGCATACCCAATGGCGGCTAAATCGGCTTTGTCACGAACCTTACCGACTGTGACGCTGCTAGTGAGTAGGTTTCTTGCAGGCGTCGCGGATCCCCTCAGACGCCTGCCCTTCAAGCCCGGCGACAGCGCACGTCACCGGGCATTTTCTTTTTCAGCTGCCACCCCTGCGTATTGTGCGGCTCCGGCCAGCAGCATCCCCTTCGCGCCCCGCAGCGCGTGCAGCGCATCGCCTTTGAAATCGTGAGGAGCGGAGTCTGCATATCGAGCTGATGCCGCCGGGCGAACTCGGCAGGCTCAATCATGATGCTGTGCCGGCAATCATCACAGTGCAGCCAAGCGCGCTTGCCGCGCTCCTCGGCCTCCTGACGATCGGCTGTCTACTCTACGTTACCATGTCTCCCGAGGTGGAAGACGCTCCAAAATTAAAGCGACCGGACACCGAGCAATAGCTTAGACGCCCATCAGCGCCCGGAGCGTCTCGGCTTGCATGGGCAGGCGTCGAGTCCACTCGTAGCCGCTCCAGGCTGTAGAGCCTCACCTGGCGGCCGGCTTGACGATCTGGAAGCGATAGCCGTCGAGCTTCGGCTCATGCAGCCAGGCTTCGCCTCGCGGGCCTTGGCGGTGGTGGGGATGCAGGGGCGGATGAACTTCGGAGGCACGCTACTGTGGTGGGCTCTCCACCGTTTCGAAGAAGATGCCGCCGCACTTCGTGCAGGGCGCCGGCATCGGCACCGGCTCGTCAGCCGTCGCGACGGTGCCGCACGTCGAGCAAAGCCACCTGCGGCTGCGCATGCGGTCCTCGGGCCCCAAGATCTCGTCAGGTGGCCCAAGGCGCTCGATAACGTCGCGCTCGGTCTTCATGGCTCAAGATGTAGGAGAAATCACGGGCGATCGTTACCAGCCCTCGCGGCTTTCCAGATACGGCGAAGCGCGCCACGATCGCCGGCATGAGCTGGCATCACATCCCGAAAGACGACGCCTGGAAGCAGGCCCATCTGGAGATGCTAGTAAGCTACATACTCCAGCATCTGTTTCTCCGCGCAACGCAACCTGAGTTTCGTTTAATGCGCTGGTTGTTGTGACCGTCACTTATCGCTTGCCCACGCGCCAGATGTAGTAGCCTTTGATGTTGATGCCTCGAATGATGGGCCCGGACTCGATAGGAGCGGGCACGGGCTCCTGCGCGCCCAGCTGGAACTCTTGTCGGAGTAGCCAGCCCTGCGTACAG
>Ga0075421_100013177_pt1 | contig 10300 bp, 5 predicted proteins | sample SoiMetdeltSBSDD5_FD_75292 | JGI IMG/M metagenome (GOLD analysis project Ga0075421, IMG submission 75292) | Bulk soil microbial communities from a Populus tree surrounding site in Tennessee, USA - Soil MetaG P. deltoides SBSDD5 | ecosystem: Environmental > Terrestrial > Soil > Tree plantation... | reverse complement strand
GACCTTCTGTTCAGGACCGCCGTTTACGCTGTAGTACAGTTCGAGTTTGTTGATACCGAAGTCGTCTTCTGCGTGAAGCTCGGTGAAGACTTCCTGGACGTTGGTTGCCTTTTCGTCGCGGCCGGGTTTCGTGAAAGAAACGATCGGCTTTTCATCCTCGAGAGCCTCCATCGTGTATTCCTCGAGGCTCGTGTAATCCTGCTTTGAAGTGTTGATGAGCTTGATCCGGAACGTCGCATTGCGATCTACCGTGACCTTGCCCGTGACTTCGCGTTCACTCGTCGGCTGCAGCGGCACGGACTTGCCGTCGTTGAAAACGATTGCACCGCCGGACAGCGGCTGGCTGCCGTGCACGAGAACTTCAACCTGCGTGCCTTTCAACGCGATCATGTCGGTCGCGTTCTCTTGTTTATTCGGAGCGAGGCCGGTATACGCCGGGTAGTTGTAGGTGTAGTCGAGTTTCTCGACGCGAGGCAAATCCTCGACGCGGATCGTGAACTCTTTCGACCGGTGTCCATCGGCGTCGACAAAGTACGTTACCGGTTCCTGAAGGTTGAACAGCAAATGCCTGAAAGTCGGAACGTTCTGCGGTGAGACTTCCATCGTGGAAACTTCCCACTGCGATCCATTCTGGTAGCGAACGTGGACCTCAGCGCGCCGCGGATCGAAACCGCCGGTGCTGACTTGAATAATCACATCGCTGCCGCGCGGTACGGTGACGTTGCCGGGGGTGACGTTCAACGCAAACAGATCGTCAGCCGGCGGACCGCCCATCAAACCGCCCAGCAGGCGGGGAGCGCCGATCGGGAAGAACAGCGACGAGATGTACAGCGAGATGATCAGGGCAATTGCCCAGACGCCGGACAGTGCAGCGAAAACGCCGAGCTTCCTTTTGTTAACCTGCTCGCTGAACCGAACGCTACGGGTTCGGTCGAGAGCGTCTTTCACCAGCAGGTGCGCAAACGCCGTCTGTTCAGGCTTTGGCTTACGCAATGTTTCAACGGCGCTGACGAGACGATCCTGAAGACCCGGGTTCTTCTCCTCAACAAAACGAGCGAGTTGCGTGTCGTCGGGAACACGACGAAGCGGTAGAATCAGCGCTTTCACCAGGGTCACTGCAAAGAGCACGACCATGGTTAGCCGCAGCGCAACAACAGCCCACGTCGGAATGTCGGTCGAATCGGCCATAGCGAGGCCGATCAACAGCGAAATGACCAGGACGCCGAGAACCCATGCCAGGCCGCGCGCCCAAAGGAACGTTTTCCACCGCTTCCGGACAATGCCGATCTTTTGAAGGAGTTCCTCGTTTGGTTTCATTCATCGTCTCCGTAACTTACGAACGACTATAGGATCTATTAGCCAGATATATTTCCGCGATACCCGCTAATAAAGCAAACAATAAAAGGTACCACCACCCTGTTTGACGCCTTGCGTAGTCTGCCTTCGCGTCATCGGTCATCAAACCGGCCTGTTGCGCTTCCCCCTGCAACCTTTTGACACTGGCCAGGAGGTCTTCGGGTGGCATCGGGGCCAGATTCCCTTCCACCGACGGCGGATTCACCGCCACGATCTTAACGTCCCGTCCCACACGGACTTCGTGATATCCCGGCTGGGTCGGCGTGAAGAACTTCGCGATACCCGACGAGAGGTCGCCGAGGGAGGTGCGATCCCCGTTCGGATTGATAACGGCTGCGGCCTGCGATTCAATAGTCCCGATGACGGGAACCGCCTCGCCCAACGCGTACCACCCGCGGCTCTCACTGTACCGCGTCAGATAATGTACAAACTCATGAAATAGCGGCAGAAATGCCGGTTTTAATGGCAGATCGTTGGAGATTCCGTCGATTCCGGACGTCATGACCAACAATCCCCGATCATCTGTTGCCGACTCAATCAGTGCGGGCGATCCGTTCTCAAACTTCGCCAGCACGCTGGCACCCTTCTTGGCTTCGGTCTCGACGTAAGAGAAAAACTGAGCCGTTCCGATCGTCATCGTCGAGCTTTTCTCGAACGACTTGAAAATGGCGTGATTCCGATCGTAAGTGGTCAGGGCGAAAGAGAACTTCCCACGATCTTTGTTCACGATAATCTTCTGCGTCACCTTCACCGGCATCGCGGTAAATGCGTTCCACCAGCCGACGTCGGCGCTCCCGCTGAGCAGGACGAGTTGGCCCTGGCCGGTCTTGCGCAGTTCGTTCAAGCGATCACGGGCGCGGTCGGACAACCGTGGCACGTCATTGAGGATGATCACATTGTGATTACCCAATTCTTCCGGGGTCAGCTGCTCGACCGGAATTCTCTTCATCTCGAACGGCAATTCCAGCGCGGAACTGTACACCTGCTGCAGATACAAACTCTGTCGCGGCTTACCGGAATCGACGACGAGAATCTTCAACTTCTCGCGCCGATCGAGGGTGAACAGAAAATCATTGTCCACATCCAGCGGATCTTTCGCCTCGATGCGAACGCGGCCTTTTGAATAACCGAGCGGCAGGTCGAATCCCGTGAATTCGACGAGCGCCGTTGAGTTCGCGGGAACAGTCGCGGACTTACGTTCGATTTCCTTGGTGTTCAACGCGAGCGAGACGGGAACGGTCACCGGCTGATCTCGCCGGTGATTGTGAATCCGCGCGATGACGCGGCCGGCGTAGGTTCTTGTGAAACTGGTGGGTTCGACGCTGACGCTGTCGATGCCGACGTTCGATGGATTCTCGACGCTGAGATTGACGGTCTCGGTCTTGACTTCCGTTCCGATCACGCTCTCGTGACTCGACCGATTCCAGCCGGACCGCTGGAAATCCGAAACCATGATCAACTGCTTTTCCGTGGCGCCCATTTGCGTGAACGCGCGATCCGCCAGCGTAAATGCTTCGTAGAAACGCGTCCCACCATAGGACGGTTCGAGCGTGGATAGTGCCGCCTTCAGCGCAGCTTTATCGCCGGTAGGGCTCGTCAGCAGTTCCGCGTTGTCGTTGAACGCGATGATCGCCATCCGATCCCCGGCTCCCAGTGCGTCGACGCGTTTGTTTGCTTCCGCCGTCAACTTGCTGAAGGTGTCGCCGTACCGCATGCTGTAAGAATTATCGAGCAACAGTACGATCGCCCGATTGTTCGAGGTCGCGGCTACAGGCGTTTCTGTTTGCGTAAAATACGGTCGCGCAAACGCTCCAACAAGAAGCGCCAGCAGTAACAGGCGCAGAGCCATCAACAACAGATTCTTGATCTTCTGCTGCCGTATGGAGCTCTTAGGCACGCGCAGCAGGAACATCAACGAACTGAACGGAATGATCTCCGTCTTTTCCTTCCGCACCAGATGGATGAGTACCGGAATGGACAGCGCGAGGCCTCCCAGCAAGAAAAAAGGATTGAGTAAATTCATACCGTTCTCGACCTCGCCGCAAGGTAATTGAACAATGCCTGGTCCAGAGGCTTGGTCGTATTGATCAACGTGTAATCGATACGATTCGCGGCCATCTCGGCGCTGAGCTGTTTCAGATGGTCACTGAGAATGTTGAGATAGTGTTTGCGAAGGTATTCGGGAATGACGTGGAGTTTCTTCCGTGTTTCGAGATCCTCGAATTGTGCGTTTTCCGAAAAAGGAAACGTGAGTTCGAAATCATCCATGATGTGAAAGACGATGATGTCGTTTCCTTTCGCCTTCAACTGCTTCAAACCTGCCATGATGTTGGCCGGTTCATCGTAGAAGTCAGAGATCACCACGACCACGCCGCGCCGCTTCAGGATTTCTGCCAAATGGCGGAGCGGTTTCTTGAATTCCGTTTCTTTGCTCGGTGTTGCTCTGTCGATCACATGCAGAATGTTGGGCAACTGGCCGGCGCGCCGCGCGGACGGAATATAGTCGCGGACGGTGGTGTCGAAGGTGACCAGCCCGACGCCGTCGCGCTGATGATAGGCAAAGTAGCTGAGGCAAGCAGCGAGAATGCGCGCGTAGTCGAACTTCGTCACCGGTCCGGAGCCGTAATTCATCGAGCCGCTGACGTCGAGAAGGATCAGGTCTTTCGTGTTCGTTTCGCCTTCGAACAGCTTGATGACAAGCTTGTCCATCCGCGAATAAACGTTCCAGTCGATACGCCGCAAGTCATCGCCGGGGGTGTAGTCCCGGTACTCGGCGAAGTCGACGCTGAAACCCAGATATGGCGAACGGTGAAGCCCGGACACAAATCCTTCGACAACAGTCCGGGCGACCAGTTCCATGTTCTGGATCTTGACCAGGACCTTCGGATCGATGAACCGATTCCGGGGTGTCTCTACAACAGGAGTGCTCAAAGCCTCCTCCTTAATCCTTCAAACCCGATGCCGGCGCAGGAACCGTTTCGATCAGCCGTTTGACAATGTGCTCGGACGTGATGCCTTCCGATTCCGCCGTAAAGTTCGTAATGATCCGATGGCGGAACACCGGGTATGCCAGCGCCTGAATGTCTTCGACCGACACGTTGTACCGGCCGTGGATCAGGCCGCGCGCTTTTCCGCCCAGAATCAGGAACTGCGAAGCACGCAAACTCGCCCCGTAGTTCACATACTGTTTGATGAAGTCCGGTGGATTTGCTCCGCTCGGCCTGCTGGCGCGTGCGAGCTGCACGGCGTAGCGCATCACAGAATCCGCAACCGGCATTTTGCGAACCAGACGTTGAAACTCGATGATCTCCGGACCGCTGATGGTCTTCTCGAATTCGACATTTCGAATCGTCGTGGTCTGGCTGACGACCTGGATTTCATCGTCCTCGGAGAGGTACTCGATGACGATATTGAACATGAAGCGGTCGAGCTGCGCTTCAGGTAGAGGATAAGTTCCTTCCAACTCGATGGGGTTCTGCGTCGCCAGCACGAAGAACGGCGGTTCGAGAGTGTAGGTGTTGCCTTCGACCGTGACTGATCTCTCCTGCATGGCTTCGAGCAGTGCAGACTGCGTCTTGGGAGGAGTTCGGTTGATTTCGTCCGCAAGAATGATGTTCGCGAAAATGGGGCCCTTGACAAACACGCGGACGCGCTTACCAGTCATCTTGTCTTCTTCGATGATTTCGGTTCCCGTAATGTCGCCGGGCATCAGATCGGGCGTGAACTGAATGCGTTTGAAGTTCAGATGCAGGACTTTTGCGACTGTCGCGATCAGCAGCGTTTTTGCCAAACCTGGCACGCCGGTGATCATTGAATTGCCGCCGGTCAGCAGCGAAATCATGACCTGATCGACGACCTCTTTCTGGCCGACGATAATCTTACGAACTTCTTTATCGATCTTCTTCAGTTCGATATGAAAACGCTCGACGATTTCGAGTTCTTTTCGTTGTTCAGCACTAAGTTCCACGTTCAACCTCTCTATTTCTTAACTATTTTTAATAACAACTCTTGCGCCGGCTCGAAAGATGGCGCGATCTCCAGCGATCGTCGGACGCTCTTGCGAGCTTCGTCTGCATTGCCGGATCCCCACTGCGCTTCAGCCAGGTGGTACCAGGCGCCTGCCTTGTCAGGCGTATTCAGCGCTATCAGCGTTTCGTACTCTCGCGCAGCGGATGGATACTGTTTTTGCGATAAAAGAATCGGTCCCAGCTTGTTATGACCATCGAAATCGAGCGGCCGAATATAAATTGCGCCCTCGAGCCAGCGGCGTGCGCCAGCCAGGTCGCCTTGTTCCTTAAGCAGATCGGCAAGCTTGAGGTTCGAGCTGAAGCTGGTTTCGGAATAAACCATGAATTTCTTCAGAACGTCGATCGCCGCCTGTTTATCGCCTTTCTTGAGATAGGCCTCGGCGAGCGGTTCATACGGATTGTGCTCGTCGGTATATTCCGGATACATCTCGATGGCGGTCTTGAACTGTTCGATGGCTTTGTCGGTGTCGCCCTTCGCGAGGTTTTGCTGACCTTCGGACACCATTGTCGTGAAGGATTTCGGGCTGATGTTCTTCGTGCGGGCATCCACCCAGCTTAGAAACTGGGTGTCGAACACCGAGAGATCCAGTCCCAACGCTTCCTTGAAAACCTGTTCCGTGTTTTTCCCTGCCTTGTACAGAAGCAGCATTTTCTTGATCGCATCGAAACCGTTCTTTTCCTCGATGTAATCGGCGATCAGCGATGCCTGGTAGTAAGACACCAGAACCTGTTCCGGATATTTCGGACGAATAAACCCGTCGTTCAATTCACCAACCGGAAGCAGCTTTTTACCCTGGATCGCTTCGAGATACTCGAGCTTCAGGTCATCACCCCAGCCCGAAAAACCCTTGCGCTCCTCATATACCGAAAGACCTTCGGAGAACCATCGTGGGATCTTATGGTCGGTCATCTGAAGCGTGATCACATGGGTAAATTCATGCCACAGCGTGCTGCCCCAATTGAAGCCGTCGGGCTTGCGCGCGGATGGCGAATCCATGACGAGGGTCTTGCCGAAACACACGCCCAAGGCAGCCAGGCCGGGCATGCCGAGCGTGCGGACCGCGAAATCAGCATGGTCGGGATACATCTCAAATCCGATTGGCGTTTCCGGAGTAAAAGCGTACTTCGCGCTCAAGTCCTTGTAGGCTTTTTCGAGCAACTCGGTGACGTACGGACGCAGCGCCGCAGCTTCCTTCTTGTGCAGCATCACTTTGAAATGCGGCGTCTCAATGCGTTCGAAATTCACGAAACTGTCGAGCAGCGTCAGCGTGTTCACAGTCCAAACGTTGAACCGATCGCCTTCGTACGCCCTCTCCAGCATGTTGCGGCCTTCCTGCTCCTCGCCGATGCGCATCAGATTGACGCCGAGAAGGCTCATCGCTTTCCAATCACGAGGATTGATTTTCAGAGCTTCACGCGCGAACCCAACGGCTTCCTTATACAGGCGCACCGAGACACAGTTCTCAGCGATCGTGAAGTACAAATGGCTGTAGGTCGGGTTGGTCTGCAGGACCTTCTGAACGTATTTGTCGAATTCGCCTTTGTTGCCACGAAGATAATTGATCGTCGCAAGCAGACTGAACGCTTCCGCCGACTGCGGATTGATCTTCTGCGCCTCGGCGATCGCATTCTCCGCTTTGTCGTACTGCTCCGAATCGATCAACTGATTCGCGAGCATCATCGATGCCTCGGGGTAGACCTTGTTGACCGCAATTGCGCGATCAAGCGCCTGGCCGGCTTTTTCGGGATCGGTCAACGCCAGTGCCTTGGCGAGGCCGAGATTGGCCTCAGGCAACTTCGAGTCAATTTTCAACGCATCCTGATAACTGGCAATTGCCTCGGGCTCGTTGTACTTCTCGAGCAGAAGATCGCCCCATGAAACGTAAGCTTCGGCGTTCTTAGGATTGGCCTGCGTGGCAATCTTGAACAGATCGTTGGCATCGTGGAAATACTCGGTCGCCCACATTGCCAGCGCGACGGAGTAAAGGTCGGAGGCCGAACGGTACATTCCGTTCTGGTAGTTATCGATGATCTTTTTATATATGGCGTTGGCTTCATCACGCTTCCCGGTGTCTTCGAGCACGCGGGCTTTTTCCACCTGCGCCGCAGTCGCAATTCCGGCGAAGTTCTGAATCGCATTTAAATGCGGCATCGCGCGGTCGAAACCGCCGGTGATGCGATGAATCCTTCCAGCCGCGAGGCGTATAGGTCCGGCATTTGGCCTGGCCGATGCCCACGCCTCAAATTTGTCGCGAGCCTTCAGGTACTCACCTTGTCGAATCCAGGAGTAATACAGGCTCTCCACCACCTGCGCATCGTTGTTTCCGCCTTCAACTGCACCTTCGAGTGCGTCTGCGGCTGCCTTGTACTCACCGGTCCGCGCGAGTTCGATCGCTCGGTTCGCATCGGTTTGCCACAAGGCTCCACAACTCAAAAGGAGGCACGGGAGAAGTGCCAGGACAAAGACTCTGGAGTTTCGTTTCACGGCTTCTTTTTCTCCTGATCTTTGATCTGCTGGTTTTTGGTGGCGAGCTGCACGAGCAATTCGTCCAGCTGCTTTTCGTATTCAGCTTCGGGCATGTTGCCCTTGTTGATTCTCAACGCTTCGATCTTCTGATCGATTGCATTCTTGTCGTTCAGTAAAGCCTGCAGCGCCGGATCCGCCACCGTAATCGGGCGGTCAACCTGAAACGTCGTGAGCCGCGCCAAGGCCGGTGCGTCTTTTACTTTGAGATCGATCACTTCCGCGCCGTTGGAAGAAAGCTGCGGGTGCTCGGTCGCCATCCGACCCTGCTCTTTGTAGAACCGCTCAACGGCTTCAGTGGCGTATTTGAATGCTTCCCAGACCGAGACTTTCTTGTCCTTGTCTTCGTCGGCGGACGCTTCTTCGAGACCTTTCAGGAAGTATTCGTAGAACACCGTGTCGTTCGCCTCGCGACCGCTCTTCGTGGCGGTGATGATCACTCGGTTTTTCCCGGCGAGGGTCTCGACGGAGCCACCGCTCGCGCTTGTGCCATTGACGATGATGGTTCTGCCCGCGGGCAGCGTCGAAATGAGCTGGCCATATTCGGCGCCGGTAAAATCGGGACCGAGGATATTGAACTTATAGTCGGTGTCGTAGCTGCCATGACCGATGAAAAACAGGAAGAACGTGTCGGTTGGTTTCAGCTGCGTTTTGAACTGAGCGAACGCTTTTTGGATTTCCGCTTTGGCTGTCTTCTTATCCGCGAGGACGATGACGCGATCGGCGGCGAATCCGAACTTGTCCACCAGGACCTTGCGGGTGGCTTCCGTCCATTTCGTGAATTTTTCGGCGTGCTCCTCGTCGCCTGGAACGCTGCTCAGGATCAATGCGCTGGAATCCGCAAACGAGGCGATCGGAAGAAGCAGAACAAAAAGTACGCTGACGCAGAAAAGCAAAACTCGAGCGCGGTTTTTCATGCGAGCCCTTTCTTCTTTCTCCAGAACCATTCGCCTGACAGGGTTATGCACAGCAGCATGAACAAAAACGGAACGTCCCACAATTCCTTCTGTTCGATGAAAGAGGATGTTCCTTCAACGTATTGAGCTTCCTCAGGAATGTCGCCTAATCGCGACAGCGGGTAATAACGGCCGCCGGTTTGAGATGCGATGTTCTCCAACAGCCTTGCATCGAGTTCTGCTTTGGAGAATTCGACGGGGCGGTCTTTCACCTGAAACGCAGTCTTTGAAATACCGAGCGTTTCGTTGCCTTGCGTCGCTTCAACCTCGACCTGATAGGTACCAGGAGTCGTGGTGTTCAGTTCGGAGTGATAGGTCGCGTCTTCGGTACCGGTCCAATCGAATGTCACCGTTTCGGTGTTGCCGGCGGGATCGGTGATCTTTCCAATCACGCGGGCGTTATTCATGTGGTTGAACGCCTTGTCCGAAACTTCGGTATTCAGGTTGACCGTTTCGCCTGGCAGATAGCTGTCCTTGTCCGTCGTTACCATCACTGGATCCGGGGAGGAACTGACGAGCCAGCGGAAGACCTGCTTCCAGAACAGCTCGTAGGTTTGATCTTCGTGATTCATCCCCATCTGCCACTGCCAGCTGCTGCCCGAAGCGAACGCCATGGCGCGTCCGCGGCCGTATCGTTGATAGGCGAGGAGAACCGGATCGCCATTTCCACGATCCTCCGGAGTTCCTTTAGCCAGCACGATGCTTCCGGCCTTTGCTTCCAGCGTCTTATTGAAATCAGTCAGCGGCGGCAGATCGTTCCACATCTTGGTGTTCGCTGCCGCGTCCGGTGTCAGTTTCATCAGTGGGTGCGACCGCCCATAATCCGTCAGCATCATCTTCAGACGGTCAATGATGGGAGCTCGCGCTTCGGCTGACATTTGAATCGGCAGGATGTCCGCGACCGGCGTGTTCTGATACCTGCCGCCGGCAAACGAGTTCCGGCCGCCGAGCATCATGAAACCACCGCCGCGTGTGCTCACAAAGTCGACAACGTTTTTGAGCTGCTCCTGCGTGAAAAACGTGGATTCGATGCTGCCGAAGATCAGCCCCTTGTAGGCGAACAATTCTTCGCGCTTCTTTGGAAAGCCTTCTGCGAGCATCTGTTCGTTATCAATACCCTGGCGGTAAAACTTATTTGGCGAAGACCGCAGGAACGTGACCAGCCGGATATTCGGATCGTCCTGAACGGCGCGGCGCAGGAATTTGAATTCCCAGCGCGGTTCACCCTCGATATAGAGCACCTGCGGGTGGTCGTTCTTAATCTGAATCAGCGAGTCGAGCGTGTTGTTTTGCTCGATGCGATCGCCGGGCGCCTGGATCGTGAAGGAGAAGATTCGCGAACCTTCGTTTTTCGTCGGAAGGTCGATGGTTTTTTCGGAGACTTCGCCATCCGCCGGTAACGTCACTTCTTCGGTTTTGATCAACGTGTCGTTTTC
>Ga0075421_100013176_pt1 | contig 10300 bp, 7 predicted proteins | sample SoiMetdeltSBSDD5_FD_75292 | JGI IMG/M metagenome (GOLD analysis project Ga0075421, IMG submission 75292) | Bulk soil microbial communities from a Populus tree surrounding site in Tennessee, USA - Soil MetaG P. deltoides SBSDD5 | ecosystem: Environmental > Terrestrial > Soil > Tree plantation... | reverse complement strand
GCCAGGCACAAGCAAGTCTTCGCCGGTCCCGAAGGCCTGATCCAATTGGCAACGCTCCCATCGGCCGACATCGTCTTGATCGCTATCGTCGGCACCGCCGGTCTCAAGCCTGCGCTCGCTGCCATCCGCGCCGGCAAAGATATCGCGGTGGCGTCCAAAGAAATTCTCGTGATGGCCGGCGAAATCGTCATGCGCGAAGCAGCCCAACACGGCGTGCGTGTGCTGGCCGTCGACAGCGAGCACTCTGCAATTTTCCAGTGTCTTGACGGCAAGCCGGTCGAGTCCGTGCGACGCCTTCTCCTCACCGCTTCCGGTGGACCATTCCGCAACACCCCGAAAGACGAATTCCCAAAGATCACAGTCGAGCGCGCGCTGAAACATCCCTCGTGGGTGATGGGCAAAAAAATCACGATCGATTCGGCCACGCTCTTCAACAAAGGACTCGAGATGATTGAAGCCCGCTGGCTGTTTGGGATCGAAATGGGCCGCGTCGACGTTGTCATTCATCCGCAGAGCGTCATCCACTCGATGGTCGAGTTCGTGGACGGTTCGATCGTGGCGCAACTCTCCACGCCCGACATGTGCCTGCCCATCCAGTACGCGCTCACATATCCGGAGCGCGTTGGCAGCCAGCGCGTCCAAACCGATTTCGCCCGCATCGGCAGCCTCACTTTCGAAAAGCCTGACACCGATCGTTTCCCGGCTCTGAAACTCGCACGCCGGGCCGGTGAAACCGGTGGCACACTTCCCTCGGTTCTGAACGCCGCGAATGAAGTTGCCGTCGAGGCCTTCTGCGCCCGAAAGATTACCTTCGACCAAATCAGCGAAGTCGTCGCACTTACAATGGATCGCCACCAACTCCAGAAGGATCCCACCCTCGACCAAATCCTGGAAGCCGATACCTGGGCGCGCGCCACCGCTGTGTCTTCCTGACGCTATTGCGGATCGGGCCGGTGGCCCCGCTGGAGCTGCTACGGTCTGTGCTTTCGGCCTTCGAGGCGGGTCACTTCGGCGGCAACGAGGCAGACGTCGTCGCTGAATTCATCGCCAGCATATTGGCGCACTTCGGCGAGCAATTCGTCAAAGAGCTTCTCAGGCGGGAGATGCATGCGTTTCTGGACGGCAGCGAGAAGGCGCTCCTGGCCAAATTCCTCCTGCGTCTCTCCGTTGATCTCGAAGAGGCCATCGGTAAAGAAAAGCAACACGTCGTTCGGATCGAGCGCGCAACGACACACGGGATATTGTGTTCGTTCGAACAAGCCCATCGCCGGACCGTGCCGGGCGTCATAGAGTTTCAGGGGTTCAACTACGCCCTGGTTGCGCCGCAGACGCAACGGACTCGGATGTCCCGCGCCCGCCCATTGCAACTCGCCTTCGGCTACGTCGGCAATGCTGTAGAAAGCCGTCGCCAGAAGCGGCTCAGTGGTGCGGCGCAGAATGGCGTGAAGGCTGCGGTTAATCTCGCCGAGAAACCTGCCCGGGTCCATGGCGACCGCGATCAATTCCTCCACCAATCCCCGCAGAATAGCTGTCACCAGTGCCGCACGCATGCCATGACCCATGACATCGCAAATGAAAATGCCGCAAATGGTATTGGTGATCGGAAAGACATTGAAGAAGTCGCCACCCACGGCCGCCGCGGGCAAATATCGGTGGTGAAACTTTAAAGCGCTTGTCGCGTGATCGGCCGCGCGCGGGAAAGTCGGGTAACGTTGCGGCAGGAACATTTGCTGAATTTCGCGCGCCATGTTGAAGTCGGCCTCCATCTGCTGGTTTTTTTCGCGCAATTCCTCCGCATAGCGCCCCAGTTGCTCGGAGGTGCGTTTGCGCTCGATGGCATAGCGCATGGCGCGCACTAACAATGGCCCGCTCACCTGCCCCTTCACCAGATAGTCCTGCGCGCCCTCGTGCACAGCGGTCACGGCTACGGTTTCGTCGGCCAGGCCGCTGAGAACGATAATGGGCGTATTCGGCGCTTGAGCGTGCACGCTGGAAAATGTTTCCAGCCCATGACTGTCGGGCAGCGACAAGTCGACAAGAACAAGGTCGATACCGCCGTTAGCCAGGCGTCGCAACCCGCTTTCCAGCCGATCCACCTGCTCCAGGTCAAAAACTCCGGGCGCCGAATCGCGCAGCATGATTCCCAACAGCCGCACATCGAGCGGATTATCTTCGATGAGCAGGACCCTGATCGCAGAACCGTCGACGTGCGCTTCGGATAGCGGACTCGGTGACGCGTCCGCAACTATCGTATCTATTTGCATTCCCTTACTCCGCGGGCAGCCTTGCCACCCGAAACCAAAATTCTTCGATGCTTTTTACGATTTTTACCAGATCATCCAACTGCGGAGGTTTCGCAATGTAACAGTTGGCCTTGAGCCGGTACACACGCGAGATGTCTTCCTCCGCCTCAGACGTCGTGAGCACCACGACCGGGATGCGTTTCAACTGCTCGTCTCTTTTGATCTCGGCCAGCAGTTCGCGGCCGTCTTTACGCGGCAAATTCAAATCCAGGAGGATCAAGTCCGGACGCGGCGCTTGTTTGTGTTTGCCTTCCTTGCGCAGGAATGTGAGCGCCTCCACGCCATCCAGCACCCAATTCAGGCGATTGCGCATCCGGGCTTCACGGATCGCTTCCTGCGCCAGGCGCGCATCGCCCGGATTGTCTTCCACCAGGAGGATTTCGACTGTTTTGTCCGAATTCACCCTATTAACTATTTTCGTGGAGCCGTGGCCCGCTTTCAACTGCAAAGTAACCCTGCTTTATCGCAGAAACACTGTCTTCAGCGTTGCCGTGGCTGGCTCCAGGTCCGCGAGCAGCCGGACCCAATCCGGTTTGAACCCCATGTGGCCCGGTCGATCACTCTCCAGGGCCGACGCTGCGATCAGCGCTTTGCGCACGGGCTCGGATTGAAGGTATTCATATAAGCGTTGCGCTTCGGTGGCATGCGGCGCCCCGCGGATTATCGCGACTGTGTTTGGGATCAACAATGTGCTTTCAGCCAGCGGCACTGCGTATATGGGCACGCCTTGCTTTTGTCCCGCGGCAATATCGTCGGAATCGGTCAGGCCGATAACCGCCTCGCCGCGGCCGACGAGTTGAACCACAACGGAATTGCCGTCCACCAAAAAGGGCTCGTTCGCCTTCAGCGCGCGACACCAACGCTCCCACGCTGCTGCCCCCCATTGCTGACGCAAGGCCAGGAAGTGGGTAGCAGTTGTGCCGAACAGGGGATATGCCAGCGCTACTTTGCGCCTCCAGACGGCGTTCGTAAGATCGACCAGGGACTTTGGCGGTGATGAAAGCAGATTCGTGTTAACGATCATTCCGCGGCTCCGAAAACCCACCGCCGCCCAACGCTCGACGACACCCCTGCTCTCCAACTGCCGCGTTCGCAGTTCCTCGTTGTTCCAAAACACATCGCACTGCGGATTCGCCTTCTCCGCAATGAGCCGGTTTACGAGCCCGACCGTCTTCACGGCTTCGCTGTCGTAGATGGCGCGGACGCGAATCCCGGTTTCTTGTTCGAACTGCCTGAGAATCGGTTCTGCGTAAACCTGATCCTGCGAAGCGTAAACCGTCACTATCCACTGATTATTTTTGCAGCTCGCAGTCAGCAGCACGATCGCAAGAGACAGGATGAGCCTCACGCCGTGCGCTTGTGATAGAACCACCATTCGAAAAGAAGCACCGCCAGGGCGGCGGCGGCGATCCAACGCCAGATCTCCAGGTTTGCGCGTTTGATCGAGGAGGCGCTGACTTTCTGGTAGCGGCCGAGTGAAAGTTCTTCGCGCGGCGTAATATTGCTTTCGTTTGCGTCCATCACGTTGACGCAGAATGTCACGTCATTGGTGCCCGCCTTCAGGCGGTAGATTCCGTGGAGCGAAGTGTCACCGTACACGACCTCGCGCGTTTCGCCAGCCAGTTGCAACTCGCGCTTCGTGCCGTCGGGTCTTGTTACTTCTCCCTGCGCCACGGGTTGTCCCACAGTCAGCCGAAATGCCTGGCCGGCCTTCACTATCAGATGACTGGCATTCGCCGAAGCTGGATTCAGCCAATCCACGGCGTTCGCGATAAAAATCGGAAACGAGATGCGCAAGGGCCACGTGCTTTGCAGAGGATCAAAGCCCACCCACACGATCCGGCGCTGGTCCAGTTCGCCTGCCACCAGAAGGGGTGTTTGGGGTGATTCGACCAGCGATACGCCCCATGCGGGCGCCTTCACTCCGAGTGTCTCCGCCACTTGCACGTTGTCGAAGTTCACAAAGCGCAGCAACGGGTGCGTATTCTTCCAATCGACAATCGGAGGCGCCTTGACCACTTCCCACACAGAAAACAAATTCGTGTGCCCCACGTGAAACAGCATGAGGTTCGGCCGAGGAAGCACCGGCGCCCCAAGGTCATCGAGCACCACCAGGTCGGCCGTGTCCGCCGTCTCCGTGACCACCGGTGATACGCTCAATTCTACATTGGGCAAACCGCGCAAGGCTTTTTCGATAAAGCGATTACCGCGAGTGACGAGCAGAATCCTTACCGGCTGTGGCAGCAGGCTAACAGCCGATGCTTCGTTGTCGGCTGCCAGTATATCGTCCGCGTTCAAGCGGACCGTAAACACTCCGTCCTTTGCCTGAGGCGCCACAAACACAATCGGCAGTGTGTTCGTAGCGGCGAGTTCGATTGGCTTGGCTTGCACGAGTTCACCATCAAAACGCAGTTCCAACTCCCCGCTGATTGCATTGGTCGAATAATTGGCGACGGCTGCAAATACCGCGCGCTCCCTAGGATTCTCAGGGTTCGCTCGCACCTCCATCGAGACGATGGCGGCGTTTTTTCCGCCCAGGCCCACGCGGTGATAGACGACCGGCAGATTTTTATTCTCCAGTTCCGTCAGGGGCGGGACGGCGCCATCACTGAACAAATGAATCTCTCCCGAGGTAACCTCCTCCTCGCCGCGCTTCTCATATGTAAACGCCCCGGCTGTTTTGAGCGCGTCTGCGAGGCCCGCCGAAGCGTCAGACGGCGTTGACGATTCAATCGCCCGCCGCAAAGCGCCTTTGTCGCTCGTCGGCGATTGCTTCACTTCAGTGCTGGCGCCGGCCAGCAGCACCATCATCTGTTCGCCATCCCGCAATCCATTGACCCATTGCAGCGCCTCTGCCCGCGCCTTTTCGAAACGCGAGGGTTCTTCATCCGTCGCTTGCATCGAGGCTGAGCCGTCCAGAATCACAACGCGCAATCGGCTTTCCTTGCTTTGGCCTCGAAAGTACGGCCGCGCGAGCGCGAACACTGCCAAGAGCAGCAACAAGATCTGAAATATCAGCAGCCAGTTATGCCGCAGCCGCTGGAATGGCGAACTGGCTTGTGTATCCGCCAGGAACCGCTGCCACAAAAGCGTGCTCGACACCAGTTTCACGACCCGCTTCCGTTTCAACAAATAAAAGATCACTACCACCGGGATGGCGGCCGCGAATGCGAAAGCGATGGGTGCGAGAAAATTCATTACCCGAACAATTGTGCTTCTCGCAATTGTCTCAACAGCAACTGCTCCAACGACTCCGCGGAACTGACGCTGAAGAAATGGATGCCGCGGGCCTGGCAGTATTCGCGCAGGCGTTGGCAGTAATTGCTTACGGTTTGCTGGTAAGCTTTCAGGCGAAACTTGCCAAAGGTGACTTCCTGCATGGCGCCCGATTCGGAATCAACCAGGCGCAGATCGCCGTAGGTCAGAGGATTCAGTTCGTCAGGCGCAAGGATTTGGACGGCGTTCACCTGAAAGCCACGGCCTACCAGAGCCCCGAGGCCAGGTTCATATCCGTCCGGGTCGAGAAAATCGCTGAGCACCACTGCTACCCCGGCCTGACGCGCTTCCAGAGCGCCGCGGCGCAGCGCCTGATTAAAATTCGCGGCGCCTTTCGCTGTGAGTTGCGCGAGATTTTGGAAAAAGGTCAGCGACGATTTGCGGCCGCGGACCGAACGCAGACTTCCACGCACCGCGGCTTCCTCGGAGTTGTCGGGAAACGCGACCACGGTCACGCGATCAAAGCCGCATAGCGCCACATAGCCGAGGGCAGCCGCAACTTGTCGCGCGAAGTCAAACTTCCGCGGCTCGCCAAAGGACATCGATTCGCTCGCGTCGAGAAAGATTCGCACCGGCAACTCGCGCTCTTCCTCGTACAATTTCAGGAACAATCGCTCGAGACGTCCGTAGAGATTCCAATCGAGGTAACGCAAGTCATCGCCCGCTACGTAATTCCGGTAATCCGCAAATTCCACGGACTGCCCGCGGGCCCGGCTCCGTCGTTCTCCTTTAGCCGAACTCTTCGCTCGCCGCGCTGCCAGCAACTGGAATTGTTCCAGCCGCCGCAGAAGTTCGGGCGTCAGTAGTGCGCTCATACTTCCGTGCTTTTCTAAACTGTCACTACTGCACTTTCGCGAGGCACGTCGTTCAAGATCTGCGAGATGATGTGGTCGGTGGTAATACCCTCAGCTTCGGCTTCGAAATTCAGGATGAAACGATGACGCAATGCCGGCAGCGCGGACGCCTGAACGTCATCGAGGCTCACATTGAACCTGCCGTCAGTCAGCGCGCGTACTTTGCCGGCCAGCAACAACGTTTGCGCGCCGCGTGGACTGCTTCCGAACCGCAAGTATTGATTGCTGACTGGCGCCGCGGTTTCCGTTTTCGGATGCGATGCCAGCACAAGCCGCACGGCATAATCTTTGACGTGTGAGGCTACTGGCACCTGACGGACCAGGTCCATCAATTGAAGCAACTCATCCCTGGCCAGCACCCGATTGATTTCAACGCGCCGGCCTTCGGTGGTGCGTGTGAGCACTTCCGTCAACTCTGTTCCGGTGGGATAACCGACCAGAAGTTTGAAGAAGAACCGGTCCAGTTGCGCTTCCGGCAAGGGATACGTTCCTTCCTGGTCGATCGGGTTCTGCGTCGCCATCACGAAGAACGGTTCTTCCAGCCGCCGAATCTCTCCGCCGGCAGTCACGCTGTGCTCCTGCATCGCCTCGAGGAGAGCGGACTGTGTCTTCGGCGTAGCCCGATTGATTTCGTCGGCCAACAGCAAGTGCGCGAAGATCGGGCCTTTCTGGAACTGAAATTCACGGCGCCCGCCCGGCGTTTCCATCACGATGTTCGTGCCCAGGATATCCGCGGGCATCAGGTCGGGTGTGAACTGAATGCGGTTAAAGGACAAATCCAGCACCTGGCTCAAGGTCCGCACCAGCAACGTCTTGCCCAGACCTGGCACCCCTTCCAGCAGCACATGGCCGCCGCCCATCAGAGCGATCAACGCGCCATCGACGATTGCCTCCTGCCCAACAATGACCTTGCCCAGTTCATCTCGCAGCCGGCCGTACGCTTCGCGAAACGCGGCGATTTGCTGTTCGGTATTCATCGCGCCTTACTTGCCCTTCTTTGGCTCTTCGAGCTTTGGCGTGATCGGCGCCGACGCGTTCAGTTCCTGCAGCACAGCGGCAGTGATGTCGTTGTCGCCATTATTGTAAATGACTACGGGCGTCTGGTTCACGCTTTCCGCCGCGGTATCGATCACCATCGAGTAACCCGCCGCTTTGGCCTTTGTATTGATGATGTCGCGAATGGCCGCCAGAATTTTCTCGCGCATCTGCCGTTTCTTTTCCTCCAGCGTCGTCCGCGCAGAATTCTCGAACTGTCGAATCGTAGTCTCCAATTCCTTGATCTCCACAAGTTTGCCCTCGGCGGATTTCTTCCGCTTCTCGCGCTCATCGGACGACACGGCCTGGTTATTGGCTTCGTCGAGCAGCTTCTTATAATCCTCGGAGGCCTTCTGGTACTGCTCCATGTACGCCTTGCTCTCCTTGGCAAGATCCGCGGCGTGGTCCTTCAGTTGGGCATCTGCAGCTTTCGTCTTGTAATAATCGTCGAAGACCTTGCGCAAATCGACGATCGCGACTTTCCCCTGCGCGGAGGCAGAGAGAATGGCACACGTGAATATGAGAACTGTGAAATAAATGGCTTTCATATGCTTTAGAATGGCCGAGTGTACCCTACACTGAATTGGAACCGCCCGCTGCTTTCATTGTCTTCATCGGACGTGATCGGGATGCCGTAGTCCAGACGCAACGGGCCCAGGTGCGGAATGTTCAAGCGCACACCCACGCCCCAGTTGTCGTTGTAAAACCCTGTTTCGCCGTTCTCTTCGAAGCTGAACGCATCCTCGTACACCATACCAATGTCATAAAATACCGCAAACCGTAATCGTTCGATGATCGGCACGCTATATTCCACCGAGCCCAGCCAATAGGTATTGCCGCCAATGGGCTCGCCCTGTTGCTTGGGCCCTACGTCGCGGTAGCGATAGCCCCGCAACGAGTTGATGCCGCCCAAGAACCAGCGATCGAACAACGGCACACTGTCCGAATCGTCGTAATTCTCCACTGTGCCAACTCCGCCGGCGACCTCCAGCACATGCCCTTCGAAGAAGCCTTTGAAGAACCAATGGGAAGTCAGCTCCAGCTTATAAAAGTCCGTGTCTGCTCCAAGCGGTCCGCCTGCGACCTCCGTGCGGAACTCGGTACGCTGGCCACGATCGGGCAACATCACACTATTGCGCGTATCGAACGCGAGGGATAATCCAACCTTCGATACCAGCCGGTCGCCCTCCTCGGCCTGAATCGCCGGGGGCGCGTTCGTAGGCACGTCGAAAATGCCAATGTTCTCGATGGTGTAGCTGATCCCGCCGATCAAAGACTCCCTCCAAAGCGGACGCGTCAGCCCGAATCGCGCTCCTGTTCTTCGTTCGTCATAGAAGTCGTTCCGGCTCACATAACGCAATTCCCGATGATACAGGTCCACGCTGAACGCCAGCTTGCGCCCCAGAAAATAAGGCTCAACAAAACTCAGCTCGTAATCCTGCCGTTCCGCGCCCACCTGCGCGCGCAGACGCATCTTCTGGCCGCCGCCCATGAAGTAAGGCGGATTAAATAAATCAAAATTGCCCTGCGTCAGCTCAACAAAGCCAAGAATGCTGTCCACCGAGCTGAAGCCCGCGCCCAAGGCGATGTTCCCTGTGTTGCGCTCGCTAACCGCCACCACCAGGTTCTTGCGGTCGGGGACGTCCGTGGGCTCCGCGTGGGTTTCTACGCGCTCAAAAAACTGCGTGCCTTCCAATCGCTGGCGACTCCGTTTAACTCGCACCATATCGAACACTTCCCCGGGCGATACGGATAACTCGCGCCGGATTACGCGATCCTTGGTTTTCGTGTTCCCCTTGATCTCGATCTTCTCGATGTAGGACTTGTTTCCTTCCTGGATTTCATACGACAAATCCATCGTGCCGGTCTGCACATTCGGTTTCCGGCGCGCGAGCACCGTCACGTCGATATACCCCTTCGTGCCGTACATGTCCTGGATGATCTCGACGTCGCGCTGCAATCCGCGCGGCGTAAAGGTCTCCCCGACATTCATTTTCAACTTCGCCGTGATTTCGTTCGTGGGGAACAACGTCACGCCTTTGAAATCCACGGCACCCACGCGATACTGCGTGCCTTCGAAGACCACGAATTGCAATCGAAGCCGGTTCGGCGTGTCATAGATATACTTCACGTCCCGCAGTTCGAAATCAATATAACCGGCGTTGCGATAGAACTCTGCCAGCTTCTCTTTGTCTTCCTGCAATTGCTCGTCCTTCAGCACGCCCGAGCCGGTCAGCCATGAAAACATCCAGCGTCGCCGCGTCTTGATCGTCTTGCGCAGCTTGCGCTGCGAAAAGGCCTTACCGCCCACGAACTCGACGTCGCTGATTTTTATCTTCGGCGTCTCCGTGATCTCAAACGTCACGGTGGCCCGGCCGCTGTTCGGATCCACGCTGGGCACATATTTGACATCCGTCTGGCTGTAACCGGACTTCTGATACGCCTTCTTGATCTCCAGCGTGTCCGCAAACAGCTTGTGTTCGTCCATCGTCTGGCCGATTTTGGATTTCACCCGTTTGCGCAACTTGCCCACGCTGAATTTTTTGTTCCCGCTGAAGCGAATGTCCGTCAGCCGGGGCTTTGCCTGCAAAATGTAAGTGACTGTTACCCCCTCCGGCACGCGTTCGTCCGCCACGCGAATGTTATAGAAGTAACCCGTGGCGTACAGGTTCCGCACATCATCGTCCACCGCCACGCGGCTATAAGGATCCCCTTCTTTGACGCGAATATTTCCACGCACCAGCGATTCGCTCACAGCCTCAGGCCCCACATTGGTGATGACGATCTTGGAGATCCGGGCTTGCGCGTGCGCGCCGCAAACGAAACCGAACA
>Ga0075421_100013171_pt1 | contig 10302 bp, 5 predicted proteins | sample SoiMetdeltSBSDD5_FD_75292 | JGI IMG/M metagenome (GOLD analysis project Ga0075421, IMG submission 75292) | Bulk soil microbial communities from a Populus tree surrounding site in Tennessee, USA - Soil MetaG P. deltoides SBSDD5 | ecosystem: Environmental > Terrestrial > Soil > Tree plantation... | reverse complement strand
GCCGATCGAGTCGCCCATCCACTTGCGGATGTTCGACGGCAGGTGCTCGGCGTTCATCCGGATGATGCGCGCGTCGTGCACCATCTCGTTGAGGATGAGGATCCGATCCTTCGTCTGCACGATCTGCTTCATGTTGTTGTAGAAGTAGTTCGGCAGCGTCGGCGGCCCGGACGTCGATCCGAACCCGAGCAGGCAGCGCTCGGCCAGCGGCCGCAGCTCCGGGCCGTCGAATGCCCCGGGAGGTCCGGCCGCCGCTCCTTCGTTCGCGTCGGGCGCCACGGCGCCGCCGGCCGTGAAAGCGGCGTTGCGCTTTTTCGCTTCCTCTTTCATCGGCGGCACCTTGCCGTCCGGCGGATCGATCACCAGCGAGCTGCGCTTCTGGCCGTCGACGATGATCATCTTGGTGCCGCCGGCGAGCCAGAAGTTGTTGTAGCCGCCGACGACCCCGCCGCCGAACTTCTCGAGGAATTCGAGGTACGACTTCGGGGTGGTGTTCTCGCCGCCGACCGGCGGCGCGGCGCGATCGCCGCTCAACGGCGCGTCGTTCTTGACCTGCCGCTCTTCCTCGTACTTCTCCAGCGCCGCCGCTTCTTCCGGCGTCAGCACCAGCCGCGTGACACCCGCCGGCCGCTCCACCGGCGTCATCGTCGCGACGTCGTAGAAGCCGCTCAAGTCCGGTTTGCCGTCGGGCGTGCGCGGCATCGGCGACGCTTTCGCCGGCGGCTTGGGGACGGGCCGCGCCGCCTGTTGCGCCGCGAGCGGGCCTTCAGCCAGCCATGCGGCCGCCACGGTCGCCGCCGCGAGACATCCGAGGAAGTTCAGGCTTCGGTCGCGCATATCAACAGTCTCCGTCTCATAGCGTGGAGATAGTCTCCGCCGGTGTCAAGCGAGGGCCGTTACGGCGCGGCGAACTCCCGTTCGGCGTTCGTAACGTGATTTCCTCGATTGCGGCGACTTCTGCCTGGCGGAAGCCTTCGATCTCGAGTCGACCCGCATGATTGCGGGCGCGAAGCTCGCGCGCGCGCCTCGATCGCCGCACGGCCGTGGTGGCATTCTGATTGCTCGTTTACGAATTCGGGCGCCCCCATGATCCCGTCCACCGCTCCCGATCCAGACGCACCCGACGACGGTGCGGTCGATGCGATCCTCGTGCGCGCGCGCCTCGACGGCGACGGGAAAGCGTGGACCGCCGTGATGGAGAAATACAAGCGCCTGATCTACTCGATCCCGAGTCAAGTTCGGTGCCCAGCCAGACAACGCGGCGGAGATCTTCCAGGCGGTGTGCGCTGACCTGAACGCCGAACTGCCGCGGCTGCCGGGACGAAGCGCTGAAGCTGAATACGGATGGGTTTCGTCGGCGCGCTGGAGGAGGAATGGAGCACTTGGGTTTCGCCTTCTGCGCCGACTTTGTTCGCATCGTGGGTGCAGACGACCGCGCGGCCGCGCGGCACATCGCGAGCTGCTCACGAACCTGCGGTGGCTCGTCGAACTGGCGGCGCTGACCGCCGCCGGGCGGCGATATGAGCCCCGGCGGAGCTTTTGGTCCGCGCCGGGGCGATGTTCGCGACCGGGAAACCACAAGGAGGCGATCAGTCGTCTCCGGATCGGAGCGAACTGGTGAGCTCGAGGCTCGACGTCAGGGCCACCGGTGACCGTCCGACCGGCGTGTGACCGGCGTCTGACGCGATCTCCTGACGTTCGTTGCAGGCGGCGTTTCCGGGAGCCTGCCGGGAGTGTCCGCGGGAACTGACTGCAGATTGGAGGAGGCCGTGCTCCAACCGACGCCGCAAGGCGTCCCGCCGATCGACCAGCGCTTGCCGCTGCTGTTCTACTGCCACGATTCGCTGCGCTTCGGCCAGAGCGCCAGGGCGGCGCTGGTGGCCAGCCTGTCGTCGCAGTTCCGCATCACGATCGTCGCCGAGGGCGAGCGAACGCCCTCGCTCGAGCGGGTGCCGCAGATCGAGATCGTCGGCTTGCCGTCGCCCGGCTCGTTCAGCGCGCGCAGCGTCCGCCGCCACATCCTGATGGAAACCTATCGGCGCGTCGATCCGGCGGTGGTCGTGATCGAGCAGTATCCGTTCGGCTGCCGCGAACTGTCCGACGACATCGGCGCGGTGCTCGAGGCGGCGGCGGCGAACCCGCGCACGCGGCTGGTCGCGTGCAGCGTGGTGGAGACGCTCGTCGACCTGCCGTTCGAGGCGCCGCGTCGCGACGATCCGGTGCAGCGCCTGGCCGACCGCTATTTCGACGTCGTCCTCGTGCATGCCGACGCGCGGCTCGGACGGCTCGAAGATGCGTTCGATCCGCAGGCGCTGCGGGTGCCGATTCTCTACACCGGTTTCATCAGCACCGGACCGTCCGGGGACGCCCCCGACCCGGTCGTCTCGCGGCCCGCGGTGCTGGTCCTGTGCGACAGCGCGCGGCCAGACGGGGCGCTGTTCCGTGCGGCGCTGTCGGCGTGCGATCACTGGCTGCCGCGCGAGCGGATGCCGCTGCGGATCATCGCCGGGCCGGCGCTGCCGGATCGCGATCTCGCCTCGCTGCAGGCCGAGGCGATCCATCGCGCCGACGTCGTCGTCGAGCGTGGCGCCGGCGATCTGGCCATCAGCGCCAACACGGTGGCCGTCTCGGTCAGCGACGGGGCGTGCGACACCGTCTTCGAGATGCTGCGCGCCGGCGTGCCGGCGCTGCTGGTGGTCGGCGGGTGGGGCGACGATGAACGCGCCGAATGGGCGCATCGGCTCGCGGCGCTCGGCGTCGTGACGCTGCTGGAGCGCGATCGCCTGAGCGGCGCCGCGCTGGCCGCCGAGATCACGACGACGACCCTGAAGGCGCCGGCGCTTATCGACGTCAACCGCTCGGGCGCCGAGGAGACGCTGCGTCTCATCGCCAGGCTCGCGGACGCGGCCGGGATGTACGTGCACGCGTCGGTTCGTGCCGAGGCGGTCTAATCGTCGTGGTGTCCGCCTCAGGCGGACCACGGCTGACCGCCGGGCGGGCTACCTCGCGGCCAGGAACTTTGCGATCGTCTCGTTGAGGAACTTCCGGTCCGCAGGATTTCCGCCGGCGCCCGCCGGATGTCCCCACAGCGATGGAATCGGCGTCAGCGTCACGCTCGGGATGAACGACGCCTCATGGCGTGCGTCGCCAATCGGAAAATACAAGTCGGTTTCCGACGGCATATAGAGCAGCGGCACGGCGATCGAGCCGAGCGCGCGCTGCACGTCGCCGTTGAAGCCCGGGGTTGTCCCGACGTCGTGGCGCTGCCAGGTGCGCGCCTGCAGGATCAGATCGTTGGCGTCGTTGTTGGCGAAGAACGTGCGCCGCCGGCTCTCCATCTCCTGTTCGAGCGTCGCATCCGGCGTCCGCGCCTTCCACATTTCCCGGCGCCACCACTCCTGCGAATAGAGCCACCCGAGCCACACCATCCCGTACGCTTCGATCCCCTTGCGCGGCGGCGATGCGTAGTCGCCGCCGTTGAACGCTGGATCCGCGGTCAGCGCCGCGATCTGGCCCTCGAGCCTGACGATGCCGTGCGGCCACGTCTTCGCGGTGCCCGCGGTGGCGACGATACGGTCGGCGAAGCGCGGGTGGCTGACGGCCCACTGGAATGCCTGCTGCGCGCCCATCGAGAAGCCGATCACGGCCCGCACGTGCGTCACCTGCAGCTCCTCGGTCAGCAGACGGCGCACCGCCTCGACGTTGTCGCGGATCGTCGTCACCGGAAAGCGCGGGCCGTGGAACGGCTCCGGCGTGTTGCTCGGCGACGACGACTGGCCGTTGCCGAAGAGCTCGGTGGCGACGAGGAACAGCGTCGCCGGGTCGAGCGCCTGGCCCGGTCCGATCAGCCAGTCGTAGCCGTGGTGATTCGCCATGTAATGCGACGGCAGCAGCACCACGTTGTCGCGCGCCGCGTTCAGCCGGCCGTAGGTGCCGTAGACGACGCGCGCCTGCGGCAGCGTCGTGCCGCTCTCGGTCTTGAAGTTGGCGATGGCAAAGACGTGGTGTTCGGCGGTGTGCGGCGGCGCTGGCGCCGGAGCCTGCGCGGCGGCGGCAAGGGTGGCGGCAGCAGCCAGGACCAGTACGAGTGCGGGCTTCACGGCGCGCATCTTACGCGACTTCGCCGCCGACGACGATCGAACGCGGAGGCCGCAGAGCACGCAGAGACCGCGGAACATACGGAGCCCTCTCCACGCGAACGAGGCTCTTGAACAAACTGAGCGACCGGCCGGCCGGCCTTGCCGGCCGGCGCGCGACGTGGGAACGGCGTCGCAAACACAAACCGGGTCGAGCTTGGGGTTTGTGTTTTCGACGCCGTTCTCACGTCGCTGCCCGCGAAGCGGGCCGGTCGCATACCTCTGCGGTCTCAGCGGGCTCTGCGTTCGATCGTCGTGGGCGGGGTAAGAGGCGGTACCTGTGCACTCGTTCGGCGGTAAAATGCGCCTGTGAAAAAGAGCACCATCGCCTGCGCCTATCTGCTGGCTGTCGCCGCCCTGGCGGTCATCGCGACCGCGCGGCCGCGCGCCGCGGCCGACCCGGCCGGCTGGAACCCGAAGGCCGCGGCGGCCTACCTCGACCAGCGGCAGGACTGGTGGCAGAAGTGGCCGGGCGCGGCGCGCGACCACGGCACCTACTGCGTGTCGTGTCACACGGTCGCGACCTACGCCCTCGCGCGTCCCGCCCTGCGCGGCACGCTCGGCGAGACGGCGGCGTCGGCCGGCGAGCGGAGCCTGCACGAGAACATCAGCAAGCGCGTGATGATGTGGAAGGAGGTCGAACCGTTCTACCCCGATCAGACCCGCGGCCTGCCAAAAACGAGCGAATCACGCGGCACCGAGTCGATCCTCAACGCGCTGGTGCTCGCGAGCCGCGACGCGCGCGGCAGCGGTGCCCTGGCCGACGACACGCGCCGCGCGTTCGAGAACATGTGGGCGCTGCAGTTCACCCGCGGCGACCAGACCGGATCGTGGGCGTGGCTGAACTTCCACCTGGAGCCCTGGGAAGCCGATGGCTCGCGATACTACGGCGCCGCGCTCGCGGCGATCGCGGTCGGGATGGCACCCGGCGGCTACGCCGCGACGGCGGACATCCAGGACCACATGAAACTGCTGCGTGAGTACCTCTCGAAAGCCGCCGACCAGCAGCACCTGTTCAATCGCCTGACGGTGCTGTGGGCGTCGACCACCTGGGCAGGTGGGGCCGGTGGGGCGGGCGGCGTGGGCGAGTCAGCGGCCTCACATGGGTCGCACCGATCGGACTCGATCCTGAACGCCGGGCAGCAGCGGGCGATCGTCGACGAGGCGCTCACACTTCAACAGGCGGATGGCGGGTGGAGCATGGCGTCGCTCGCATCCTGGAAGCGCACCGACAACACCGCGCTCGACACGCGCACCGACGGCTACGCCACCGGCCTCGTCGCCTACGTGCTGCAGAACGCTGCAGATGCCCGCGCGAAGGCGCCGGTAGCTCGCGCGCTCGCGTGGCTGCAGAAGAATCAGGACGCGAGCGGCCTGTGGTACGCGGCGTCGCTGAACAAGCAGCGCGATCCTGCGTCGGATGCCGGTCGCTTCATGAGCGATGCAGCCACCGCATACGCCGTGCTGGCGCTGACCGCTTCCCGCTGACCTGCGTCGGGATCTGGGGTGACGACTGTCGGCAGCCTGACAGCGCGTCGGGACTGCCGACACCTCATCGGCCCGCTCGCGGCCGGGCCCTGCATCGAGACGATCGAGATTGCTGGCAATTTTTTCGATTCAACCAGGAAGGACAACTCAACCGCACAAGGTACGTGACTTGCTTTTTATGAGGGTCTTCCTCGTTCCGTGTTCCCGGGACGAACCCGAGACCCACCTCACGCCGGGAGGCGCAAGATGCCTCCCGACCGTCTCTCCTGTAAAAAGCAGTGCTGCGTTCGGGGTTCTGGGCATGGACCCGAAACTTGGAACCACCCAGAAACCGAACGCCGAACCTGAACCGTGAGCGAACCAGAACCCGACCTTGACCCCCGAACCTGCTGGGTTCAGAAGGCAAAGCCGATCGATAGCGTGAGCGGAATCTTGATGCCGGCGTTGGTGGGGAAGATGTTGCCGTTCGAGTAGTGCTTGATCCCGATCTCGCCGTTCCAGCGGCGGCTGCTGCCAAGATAGGCGCCGAATCCGAGGGCGTCCTGAAAGGTAAAGCGTCCGCCGGTCTCGCGCCCGTCGATGCTCGCCGGGCTGACCACGGTCGGCCCCGCCAGCGAGTAGCGGAAGTACACGTCGGCCGGTTTGCTGCGAACCAGAAAGTAGCGGAGCAGCGGATACGCTGAAAACGTCCGGAAGACGACTTCCTGGCCGTCGCTCTTCCACGTCGAGGCGCTCACACCCAGATCGAACGCCAGCCGCTTCTTCGTGTGGAAGACGTTCCGCTCGTAGTCGACGGTGAAGCCGCGGCGCGTCTCGACGTTGCCGCCGAAGAAAATCGGGATCCACCGCGAGAACAGATCGTTGAAGCCGTATTCCAGCTGGTTCGTCGTGTAGCCGAATCGGAACAGGTTCGCGGGAAAGGAAAACCCGGCTTCGCTGTTCGCCCGCACTTGTTCAGCCGGCAGCGGATGCATGTTGTATCGAAGTCCGCTCGTGAAGATGCGCGTGGACGGCTGGTTGAACGACTTGCGCCCCGGTGAGTAGGCGGCGCGGAACATGACGTCGGTATGCGGCGTCGCATGGTAGGCAAAGCCGGCTCCGAGGACACCCGCGGAGTAGCGCACGCCACGCAAGACCACCTGTTTGTCGATGATGATCCCCGAGCGGCTCGTCAACCCGAACCCGCCCTCGATGTAGCCCGATACCCGTGTGGTCAACGGCCGGTCGAGGACCAGGGTGAGCCCTGCGTAGGCGTTCGACACCCGCGCCGTGGTCTCGTTGCCGTTGATGTTGCGATAGCCGACGAACTGGAACGGACGCCAGTAGGTGACCTGCATCGAAAAATTCTTGGTGAAGCGATGGCCGAAGAAATCGACGCGGGCAGCCAGGCGCGGCTTCTGAATGCTCTCCGCCTTGAATCCAGGCTCTAGCTGAGTCCCCGAGAAGAGGTATCCGATCGAGCCGAGATCGAACGTGAAGTACGAGCCGGCCATGAACGCCGGGTACTGCGTCCGCCCATCGTCGGTGGCGTCCTGGGCAGAGGCGCCCGCGGCAAAACACACCAGCAACAGTCCCGCAAGCGCGATCGATTGTCTCTTCACGTTGCTACATTTTACCCGGTCGAGGGTGAGCACGGTCAAAACGACACGCGCATGGCCGCGAGCGCGGTGCGCGGCGGCTGAAGCGTCGTGGGCGTTCGAAACTTCGCGCCGGTGACGACGTATTCGCTCACTTCTTCGTCGAGGTTCGGCAGGTTGTAGATATCCAGCACCGCCGCCACCGTGGTGCGTCCCGCGGTGAACACCTTCTGCAGCCGGAGGTCGAGGGTGACGGTGAACGTGAACGCGGAGCCGCCGTTGGTATAGGAGCGGACCAGGGTCGGGCCCTGCGTGAGATTCGGAGCGATCACCAGCCGGGAGAACGGCTGGCCGTCTTGGTATCGCACCACGGCGCCGGCGCGGAAGTCGCCCGGCAGGCGGTAGGCGAGGGCGATCTTCGCGACGTGCGAGCGGTCCTGAAACAGCTGCCCTCGAGCGGCGGTGCCGGCATTGCGATCGACGAACAGGTTGCCGAGGACGTCCTGATCGTTCTCGGTCGGCAGGAAGCCAACCGCGGCCGCCGGCCCACGAGCCCACGTCAGCGCGAGTCCGGAAACGAAGGTCACGCGCTCGGTCAACACCCGGATGATGGCCTGAAGGCCCCACGAATCGGCCTGGTCGCCGACCTGATTCGTGAGGAGGTACCGATCGCGGCCGTAGCCGCCAGGCGGGCGGCTGTACGCCGTCACCTCTGGCGCGCCGACGGGGCTTCCGGGGATGAAGCTCGGATCGGGAACCTGCACCGGCGTGTACTCGGAGGGCGCAATGGCGGTGTCGATGAAGTCGAGGAGCGGTCGTTCGCGCTTGGTCACCCGCGCCAGTTCCAGCTCGACCCCCGTCCGCGGGCGCGACAGGATCGCGAGCACGAGCTCGTCGGTGGTCGGCCGCTCGAGCTGCGGATCGATTTGCGTGAGGGCGGCGTCTCCGCCGGTGCCGGGGCCGACGCGCGCGATCGCCGTGCCGATCGACGTGCCGTTCCAGAGCGAGACGTCGGCGACCGGTGCCGCCGGAGCGCCAATCGCCAGCACGTTCAACGGGAGTTGATATGCCGACCGGCGAATGGCCGCAACCGCCGCAAGCCCGTACCTGTCGGTGATCTGCCACCGCAGCATCGCCTGTGGCAACAGGTCCGTCCAGCCAATGCCTAGCGCCGCGCCGTCTGCGCTGCCGCTGAGCGTCTCGAGCCTCAGCCCGGCGTCGAGCGTCAGGCGGCGATAGGTGAGGTGCTCGTTGGCGTGGACCGACAGCGTCGTGAGGCGGCGGCGATCGTTGCCGCTGCCGGCGCCGACCGTCCACATGCGCGCCGGGATGCCATCGACCATCTCGGCGATCTCGGTGATGCCGCCCGGCGGCGCGCTCATCTGCGCGCCGTCGACATCGACGCCGACGCTCGGCATCCAGCGCGCCGACGGCCTGGCGGCGCGCGCTCCCACCGTCCAGCGCCGGACGCTGCCTGCGCCGGTGTCGAACAGGTCCGACACCGGATCGCTCGTCAGGCTGTCGACGACGAGCGACGGCGTCACCGGCACCGAGCGCCGCCTCTCGGTGTAACCACCGAAGAGGCGCCACGTCAGCGCCGAAGCGGGGCGGCGTTCCCACGTGGACTGGACGTGCACCGCGGAATCGGAGACCTCGCCGGTCGTGACGTGCTGCGCCCACCCGAGCGCGCGCACCTCGTCGCGGCGGCTGGCGGCGAACACCAGATGCGCGAAACCGGCCGCCACGCGATCGTCGGTCGTCGTGTTCGGCGCGGCGACGTGCGAGAGGCCGCGCCACGAGCCGGCAGCGACGAGGCCCACTCGATCGGTCAGGGGCCCGCCGGCGATGAGGGTGACGTTCTGCCAGTGGCGGACGCGATCCACCGCGGGCGCGGGGCCGGGCCGTGCCGAGACCAGCGCCGGCGCCGACAGCGATCCTTCGATGGCGCGTCTCCACGTCTTGCCGGGCCGCGGCGGGTCGAGGGTCATCGACAAGGCCGGTGCGGGGTCGTCGACGCCCATGGCGCCGGTGGCGATCGTGATCCGCTCCCACAACGGCAGCAGCGGCAGCAGCAGCGGCGTTCCGCCCGCACGAGGATCGGTGATCGCGATCTCGCCGACCCGGTACTGCGTCTGGGTCCACGAGTTGAGGAAGCCGCCGATTTCGGGCGCGGTCGCGACGTTCGCGCTCCCGAGCGAAAAGCGATTGCTGATCGCTTCGGTCTGGATCGTCTCGAGCAGCGTGAAGGCGTTGGCGCCGGTCGGCAGATCGTCCAGCCGGTCGGCGGTGAATGCCATGCCGAGCAGCGGCTGCTCCGGCAGCGGCGCAGCCTGGCCGGCGGCCGGCGCCGGGACGGTCACGAGAGCCAGCGCGAACAGGAAGAGCCGGAAGCAACAGTGGCGAATCGATTCGGCGCGCGCAGGAAAGACGACGACCACGACACCGGGATAGAATCGGGGCATTATGCAGGAGACCACGTCCAGTAGCGCCGCCTTCATCGACGCGATCAAGGCCGGGGAATTCGAACGCGTGAAGGCGATGGTGTCGGAGGATCCGGCGCTCATCGATGCGCGAAGCCGCACTGGCGACAGCGCGATCCTAACCGCGGTCTATCATCGCCAGAAGGAAATAGTGAACCTGCTGGTGGCGCGCGGGGCGTCGCTGTCGCTGTTCGAGGCGTGCGCGGCGGGCGAGATCGAGCGCGTCGAGCGCACGCTCAACGCGTCGACGATCAACGACTACAGCGCCGACGGCTGGACGCCGCTGCACCTGGCGGCCTTCTTCGGTCATCCGAGAATCGCGGAGCTGCTGCTCGCGCACGGCGCCGACGTCTCGGCGCGCTCGCGCAACCCGAACGGCAACACGCCGCTGCACGCTGCGCTCGCCGGCAACCACCAGCTCGTCGCCGGGCTGCTGATCGGCCGCGGCGCCGACGTCAACGCCGCCGACGCGAACGGCTGGCGGCCGCTGCACCTGGCCGCCGCCAACAACAACCTCGATGCGATCAACACGCTGATCGCGCAGGGCGCCGACGTCAGCGCCGGCAACCGCGAGGGATCGACGCCGCTCTCGCTCGCGCAGGAGAAGAGCCACCGCGAAGC
>Ga0075421_100013170_pt1 | contig 10302 bp, 4 predicted proteins | sample SoiMetdeltSBSDD5_FD_75292 | JGI IMG/M metagenome (GOLD analysis project Ga0075421, IMG submission 75292) | Bulk soil microbial communities from a Populus tree surrounding site in Tennessee, USA - Soil MetaG P. deltoides SBSDD5 | ecosystem: Environmental > Terrestrial > Soil > Tree plantation... | reverse complement strand
CGAACGTGAGACCCTTGGCGTCGAGCCGCGGGTTGACGATCGGGTTCACCTGCGTCAAATAAATGCTCTTGATCTTCTCTCGACGCTCAATCAGCACGTCGCCGAGATGCTTTTCCGCCGTAGGATGGCTGAACTGACCGGTACGGACGGCCGCGCGAATCAACTCGTCGGTGAAGGCCGCAATCTTGCGGGCCGCCCAGAACGCGTCGTCATCGCGCAGCTCCATGTAGGCGATCGTCGGCGTCTGCGGTCGCCAATTTCGTGGATCGAAGACCTTGCCCTCGAACTTCCCGACCGATGGGTACTCGACGTAGTCGACCGTTTGCCACGGGCTGAGGCCGAAACCCAAGGTAAAGAGTCGCTTGCGAGACGGCGGGCCTTCGTAAAAGTACTCGTAGCTCAGGTCCCACTCATGGAAGGCATTGCACATACCAAAGGTCGAGCCGACGTCCTGCAAGTAATGCTTGACGACCGCCCTGCCGTTCTCGGTCACGAGCGTATCGATCGAGTTCGCGGCTTTGAGGTCGGTGAGGTTGGTCCAGGCTCCAAACACGCGCAGCGCGCGCAGCTCTCGGCGATGCTCGTGCGGCACGAGATCGTTGGGATCATCGGGACGCGTCCCAGCGTATTGGTAGCCGCCGAGAATCTTGCCGGGCAGCAGCCGGCCGGCAATGATGCGGTACGTGCCGTCGGGGTTGCGGTGAACCTTTTCGAGAATGACGTCGATGTCGTCTTGCGTAAACCGCGTGCGCTTGCCGTTCGGCCGGCGAACCGTCGCTTTCGGATCGATCGTCGTCTTTCGCGGATCGAAGGTCGAAACGAATGATTCAACCTGGTTGTAGCCGAGGGCCCAGAAAATTTTGGTCGCAATCGACACGGCCGCCGTTGCGCCCTCCGGGAACTCCGGCGGATCGAACTCGATGAACCACGTCTCGCCTTTTGCGTCGACCGCTGTGAAGCCCGGGTGCGCGCCAGAGGTCTTTTCCCTGATCAGCACCCACTTCGACGGGTCCGGCGGCGCGCCGACATTCGGCCCGCGGGTGATCTCTTCCGTCGTGATGGTCCGGTTCCCAATACGGTTGGTAAACCAGCTCGAATCAGGCACCTCGTCAATGGTGTTGATGCTCTTCGCCCGAAGGCCGCTCGCCTGGTGACCCGACGCGACGAACAAGTTGTAGGCCAGCTCGTAGAACTGTGAACGTTCGTCGGGTTGCGCTTTCGAGGCATCTTGCGACTCAGGAGCACGCGAGATGGGGTCGTCGGAATAGAAGCGGGGTCCCTGCGTCGAAACGCCTTTCGCGACAAGGACGACTGCGCCGGCCGCCAGTATCAGGCGAATCGAACGACGTGCACGTCTTGAGAATGATGAAGTCGACATAAGAATCTCTAAAAGGAAGCCGACGACGCGAAAATGAGGGAGAAACTGTTCTCTCGACTCCGAGCGACCTCGATTCGCAGCGGCGTGGCAAACGGCCCGTGGAAGCGCATGCCTACGCCGTAGTTGTCTTTCAGGCCGTCGAGATCAAGATCCGATGTTCGCGCCGTCACTTTGCCCGCGTCGTAAAAGAACGCCAGGTCGAGATAGCGGTTGACCATAATCCGCCACTCCCCCTGCAGCAGCAGGCTGTTCTGATCGCGGAACCGCCAGCTGGCGTAGCCGCGCAGCGACGATCCGCCGCCGAGTGCCGGCAACATGAAGAAGGGAATCTGCTGATCGTCTTTTTCGGACGCATGCTGCATCCGGGCGCGGAACGAGAGCACCCACGTTTCGCGAAGGATTGGCAGGTGCGCGATGCCTTCGTACTCGGCAATGCGAAAGCCAAAGTTCCCGTCGGAATCGTTGTAATCGTGAAGCGTGGCCCCGACGTAGGCGCCGCGGCGGCTGTATCCCGGAGAAGTCCGCGAGTCGAGCCCGATGGTGCCCTGCGTGTGCAGGTAAGTCACTTTCGCCCCGAGCCCCGGCAAAGTCTCGGGCGTGTACCGTTCCTCGACCGATGGACTCGAGCCTTGACCCGGTTCCTGCGACCACTGCGAGAACTCGGCGCCGCCGCGCAGCATCAGCGCTCGGCGCGTGGGAAACACGGTGAGCAGACCCGACAGGTACGGCTGGTTAAACAGGTAGTTCGTGCGGTCGTCCTTTGACGTGTCCGTGCCAATACCGTAGAAGCCGACCTGGGTCGCCTCGCGCCAGCCTCCGAGCACCGAGAGATGGCCGCGCCGTTTGAACAACCGCGGCGCGATGAACTCGGCCTCCACCCGCTTATAGCCTGAGAACGTGTAACTGCCCCGCACGTCGACCGTGTTGTAGGCGCTCACATAGCTCCGGTACCCCAGGCCAAGCGTGAAGCCGCCGCCAGAGTAGGCGCTCTCGAAGAATGGGTGCCACCGCAGGCTGCCACCCTGAAGAACCGCGTCTAGCCGATCGAAGATCTGCTCCGCCTTGTTGTGTTCATACGGGTGCAGATCCTTCGCCTTGGCGGCCTGCTCCTCCTCGATGGCCGCCTCCCGCGTTGGCGCTTGCGTCGTCGGCGGCGGCGCGACCTTCGCTTGCGACGACTGCTGTTCGGTCGAAGTGCTCGTGACCTCGCTCGAGCTGGACGCCGGCACCTGTTCAGCGGAAACCGTCGAGGCGGCTCCCAGCGCGAAGAGTACCAACAAGTTCAACAGGACATGACGGCGCACGGCTAACCAACCTTTCGAGAGCGACGCTCACGGATAAGCTAGCACGTTACGGTTCCGTCATGCACCTAGCTGAAGCGGCGCTACCATCGAAAGCTGAAGAGCGACGCAGCTGAACGACTGGGGTCTGGTCGATTGGGATCCGCGACTTTGTACGAGTTCGGCACGCTTGCCCAGTCCGGGTACAACGTACCGCCGATGTAGAACCCCGGTACCCGTGTAGCGATCACTTTCGGCGTTGGCACCGATACTGGTTTCGTCGTGGACAGCGTGTAGATGCTGACGGGCGGGACTTTCCCAATCTTGTCGCTGGCGGGGACGTTCTCGGCAACGCCATCGCCGGTCACGTCGGCGCGAATCCAGTCGACGTGCAACAGGCGGTGGTACGTGCGATCGGTAATCATTCCACGAATCTGCGCGTCGAAGCGGTCGACGAGGGATTGCGCGTCTGGAAAATCCCGCCGAATCGCGAGATAAAGAGGCCTAATCAGGAGCGGCGCGGAGCCTAACTGGAGCCGGCCCCGCGCTTCCTTCGGGTAGTTGTTGTTGATGTAGCTGACCACGAGCTCGTCCATCAGCGTGTAGTCGACTGCACGGCTGAGCAGCTGCGCGAGGCTGTCTTCCTCTTTATCGGTTCGCACGAATGTCGGCCCAGCGTTCTCGATGGCGTCGCCATACGAATAGCCTTCGACGATCGCGATCTTTTTTCCTTTCAACGCCGCAAACGACGTCGCGGAAACGTCCTCGCCGCGCCGGCCGACCAGGATCAGCCGGTTCTCGAGGTATGGCTGAGAGAAGATGAGTGCTTTTTCGCGCTCGGCATCCTTCCACGCCGCCCCGCTCCCATCGAAGCGCTTGCTGAGGAGCGACGACGTGAACTCGGGTGCGGCGACGATGGTGGTGGTCGAGCTGACGCCGACGCGGCCGAAAGCGGCTTCGACGAGATCGAGTGCAAATCGCGGCTTCCCGAGCTCGTTGGTGAACGGAGTCCACGCCGTCGATACCAGTCGCAAGGGGAGGCTTTGCGCGACGGCCAACGCGACGGCCCCAAGCAGGACCAGGACGACCACGAACACCCGGCTGAGACTCACCTGTTCTCTATCCGTCGACGCGCGCATGACCCGACCCTCCTGATCCTCGAGATCCTATTGTTATTGTTCCGCGTTCGCGAATCACGACCTTTTATGAGCGGCGGGCATGGTCCATTTGACAGTCTAATGTTGGCGGTGGTATTCCATTCGTATGTCTAATGAAGTTCGCCCGTCTTCGCCAGAGCCGCGACGCGGTCTTCAGCTGCGCGAATGGGTCTCACGGTTGTGGGGCACGCTGACGGGCGGACGCCGCGACGACGATATCCAGGAGGAGTTGCGGCTGCACATGGAGCTTGCGGCCGAAGAAGAACAACGGCGGGGCCTGCCGGCGGACGCGGCGATGCGAGCGGCGGCGATTGCGGGCGGCGGCCGGGCCCAGGCGATCGAGGTGCTCCGCGATCAGCGCGGGTTGCCGTGGCTCGAGGATCTCGCCGGGGATCTGCGCTACGGGTTTCGCGCGCTGGCGCGCAATCCGCTGTTCACCGCCGTTGCGCTCGTGACGCTGGCAATCGGCATCGGCGCGAATACGGCCATCTTCACGATCGTCAATGGCGTCATCCTGCAGCCGCTCAATTACGCCAAACCCGAGCAGCTGATGTACTTCAGTACGTACAATCCCGCATTCGACAGCGACTTTCCGCTTGCGCCGGCAGAGTACCTCGAGTTTCGTCAGCTGACTCGGTCCTTCGCGCACGTGGGCGCCTATACGGCGCGAGAGGTCAACCTGACGGCCGGCGATCGCCCGCTGCGCGTCCAGGCGGCGTTCGTCGATGCCGCCCTGCTCAACGCACTCGGTGTGAAGGCAGCGGAAGGACGTCTGTTTGCCACCGACGAAACGGAGGTCAGCGGGCCGTGGTTTCCCGGCTCTGAGCCTCCACCCGCTGCCGTCGTCATGCTGTCGCACGAGTTGTGGCAATCAGCGTTCGCTGGACAGCCAATCGTCGGCCAGCGAATCGACGTCGACGGCCGGCGCCGCGAGATCGTCGGCATCATGCCGCCCTCCACCGATCTCATGGATCTCGGGACCGACGTCTGGCTGCCGCTCGGCTTGAACCCGTCCACGCGGAACTTTCGCGGGTATCACATCCTCTCGGCGATCGGACGCCTGAGAAACGACGTCACGCCCCAAGCGGCGCAAGACGAGCTGAACAACCTGATCGCGAACTGGGGCGAACGTGTCGGGCTGAAGCTCGAGGATCACATCTTCACGCCTGCCGGCACGCGGTTCTCGCATGTCCTGCTGATGAGGCCCTTGCAAAACGCAGTCATCGGCGACGCGAGCCGATCGATCTGGCTGCTGCAGGCCGCGGTCGCGCTCGTCCTGATCATGGCGTGCGCGAATCTCGCCAATCTCCTGTTGGCACGCGCCGAAACCCGGCGGCGCGAGTTCGCGATCCGCACGGCGCTCGGCGCGAGCGGCGGACGGTTGCTCCGTCAATCGATTGCTGAAGGCGTCCTGCTGTCGATTGGTGGCGGCCTGCTCGGCCTCGCCCTGGCACAAGACGGCGTTCACGCGCTCTTTCGCGCATATCCCACGAGCCTGCCACGCATCGGCAACGTGTCGGTCGACGTCCCTGTCCTTCTCGTCACCCTGGCTGTCGCGATCGCCACCGGTGTGCTCTTCGGTTTGGTACCGTTCGCACGGACACGGGTGCGCAGCCTCGTCAACGCATTGAAGGAGGGCGGCGACCGGATCGGAGCTGGCCGGACCCGCCAACTGGCTCGCCGAAGTCTCGTCGTCGTGCAGGTCGCAGTGGCGGTGATGCTCGTGACCGGCGCGGCGCTGCTCGTGCGAACGATTTTCAACCTGACTTCCGTCGACGGCGGCTTCAACCGATCACGGCTCGTCACGTTCTCGATATCGCTGCCCGAAGCCAGCGGGCTCGGCGGCCGGGCGCAGGCCTTTCAACGTGTCCTCGACGCGCTCCGCGCGCAACCGGGCGTGCAAGGGGCAACGGCGATGTCCAGGCTGCCGCCGAACCAGCCGTACGATGGGGAAGACACGCAGATCGACAACTACGTTGCGCCGCCGCAGGGTCCGTACGAATCCGTGGACTACTACCAGTCGGTGATGTCCGACTACTTCGAGACGATGGGCATTCCGATCCTTCAGGGACGCGGATTCCGTCCTGCGGACGCGCTGGCGCCGGGCATGGTGGCAGTCGTGAACGAACGGCTCGTGAACACGTTCTGGCGCGGACTGAATCCGATCGGCCAGCGGATCCGGCCGGACTGGGGCGACTGGGTGCCGTGGTTCACGGTGATCGGCGTTGCCAAGGACGTCAAGCAGGCTGGCGTCGATCGCCCCGCGGGCACGGAGATGTATTTCTTCGTCGAACAAATGAGCCGGGCGCCAAGCCCGCTCGGACGGACGCCGGAAACGATCAACATCGTGTTGCGCACGACGTTGCCGGTCGCGAACCTCTCCGCTTCGATCGCGCGAACGGTCCACGACATCGATCCTTCGGTTCCTGTCGTCCGGCTGCGCGACATGGACGCCGTGTTCAGCGAATCAATCGTCCGGCGGCGCCTGCTGGCGCAGTTACTGAGCGGATTTGGCGTCCTTGCGCTGCTGCTGGCTGCGCTGGGCACCTACGGCGTGTTTTCCTACATGGTCTCGCAGCGGCGGCGAGAAGTTGGGATTCGGCTGGCGCTTGGTGCGGGCCGCTCGCGCATCGTCGCGCACATCATGAAGGAAGGACTTCAGCTCACAGCTTTCGGTGCGGCCGCCGGCCTCGCCGGCGCGCTGGCGGCCAACCATGTGATCGCATCGATGCTGTTCGGCGTCCAGCCAACGGATCCAAAGACGATCGCGGCGGTCATCGTGGCCATCGCGGCCGTTGGTGCGCTGGCCTGCTGGCTGCCGGCGTTTCGTGCATCGCGAGTCGATCCGAACGTGGTGTTGAGAACCGACTAGGAGCTTCAAGCACGTCGCACACCGACCTATAATTGGCTGGCGTCGGTGGTCCAGCAACCCGGTACTCGCCTCGGTTCCTATCAGATCATCTCCGCTATCGGTTCCGGCGGGATGGGGCAGGTGTACCGTGCGCGCGATACCAATCTGCAGCGCGACGTCGCGTTAAAGCTGCTTCCCGCCGGCTTCGCGAGCGACGCGGATCGCGTGGCCCGTTTCGATCGCGAAGCACAAACGCTCGCGGCCCTGAACCATCCCAACATCGCGCAGGTGTTCGGCATCGAGGGCCGCGGCACCGACCCCTGCATCGTGATGGAACTCGTCGAGGGCGAGGATCTGGCCGAGCGGATCGCGCGTGGTCCCATGCCTGTCGACGAAGTTCTGCCAGCTGCGCGGCAAATCGCCGAGGCGCTCGAAGCGGCCCACGAACTCGGCATCGTCCATCGCGATCTGAAACCAGCGAACATCAGGATTCGTCCCGACGGCGTCGCGAAGGTGCTCGACTTTGGCTTGGCAAAGCCAAGCCAGATCGTGCCGGCGGTTGGGAGGACGGCTGCCGAGTCTCCGACCGTCACGAGCCCAGCGCAGATGACCGTTGCCGGATCGCTGCTGGGCACGGCGGCCTACATGTCACCGGAGCAAGCACGTGGCCGCGCGGTCGACAAGCGCGCTGACATCTGGGCGTTCGGTTGCGTGCTGTTCGAGATGCTGACCGGGCAGCGCGCGTTCGGCGGTGACACCGTCACCGACACACTGGCCGCGGTGATGAAGGACGCGGTTCCGTTCGAGCGGCTGCCAGCATCGACGCCCGACGCGGTCCGTCAGCTGATCGCGCGATGCCTCGAGCGCGATCCACGCTCGCGGTTACGCGACATCGGCGAAGCCCGCATCGCGCTGGCGAACGCGAGCATCGCACCCCCGACGCGTACCGGGCGGAGCGCTGGGTGGATACCGTGGATAGTGGCGGGTGCGGGCGTCGCTCTCGCTGCCCTCTTCGGCGCCATCGGCTGGCGGGCGGATTCCGCCCCCGAGATGCCGGTACGCCGTTTCGAATTGCCGATCGAGATTGCCAACGCCAGCTTGAGCCGCCTCTCGCCGGATGGAAACCGCGTCGCGTACGTCGTTGATGGCAATGTGAAGGTGCGGCCGCTCGATTCGCTCACCTCAATCGATCTCGGACCGGTGGCGTTGGGCGCCTCAATGCTGATGTGGTCTCCTGACAGTCGCGCGATCGCGTTCGCGGCTGGCGGTGCGCTCAGATCCGTTCCCGCAGCGGGCGGACCGATCTTCACAATCTGCAAGGTGCCGGCGACGGGCCGCGCGCTCAGCGGAGCGTGGCGCACGGATGGGACGATCGTCCTCTCCGTCTGGCGCGAGCACGTCTACGTCGTGCCGGCATCGGGGGGCGAGCCGCGCGTGCTCGTCCAGCTCGATCCGCAGGTCGCCATCGACGTCCACACTGTGTCAGCGATGCCGGACAATCGGCTGCTGCTACAGGTGCATTCGGCCGCTGATGCCGATGAGTTCACATACGAACTCTTCGGCGGCACCAGCCGCACGGTACTGATTCGCGATCGCGACGTGAGGGACGTCACGTTCGCTCCGCCACATCACTTGCTGCTCACGCGGCGTGGCAGCAACGCGGGCGTGTGGGCGCTTGCATTCTCGGAAGGGCCGCTCGACGTCTCTAAGGCCACCCTGATCGAGCCTAACGCGACGTCGGCCGACGCGGTTCGTGATGGCTCGATGCTCGTCGGCTTCGCGGCGAGGGGCGTGCCCAACTCGGAGCTGGTGTGGGTGGACCGAACCACCAAGAAAATGACCAAACTGCCAGGCGCCGCAATCGAGCTCGCGACGCCAGGCAGCATGACCCTGCTCACGTCGTTCGCGCTGTCGCCCGAGGGAAAACGGCTGGCATTCGTCAATGGACTACCGCCAGAGATCTTCGTCCGCGATCTCCAGTCGGGGGTCGATGCCCGGCTGACGTTCGAGCAATCGTTCGTCGCCTACCCCGCGTGGTTTCCGCGTGGCGATCGGTTGTTGTACGTCCGCGGCCAGGCGACGGCCGGCAACCAGATCTCGATGAAGAACGCCGACGGCTCAGGGACGAGTATCGATCTCGTGACTGGCTCGTTCGCACGAATGGCTCCGAATGGCCGCACACTGCTCTACCTTGGCGGGGACATCGGAAACCTAAAGCTGCGAACCGCGGCGGTGCGGGCCGATGGAACACTCGGCCCGAGTCAACCGGTGTTTCCAGCGAATGCTGATCCGAGCGTGGTGTGGTTCGACGTGTCTCCAGACGGAACGCTGCTCACCTACCAGGTCCGCCAACCCAACCAGCGGTTCGACGTTTTCTTGACTGAGTTCCCGCAAGCGAGCAGTCGGTGGGCCGTTGCGTCGGATGCAATGCAGCCGCAATTCACCAAGGACGGACGAGAGATCGTCTACGTTACCGGATCGTCTATTTCCGGCGTGCCGACCGGCTACGTCGCCGCGATCCCCGTAACCCCGCGCTCGGCCGTCAAACTGGGCCAAGTAGCAACGCTTTTCGAGCTCGATGGATCGACCGATCAAGAACGAGCAGTGCGACCGGGCAGCCAGTCGGGATTTGCGGTATCGCGGGATGGCGCCAGATTCCTGATGGCGCGAAATTTGGAGACAGCAAGGCGTCGCGCGGCCATCACGCAGAACTGGATGGCGGCGCTTCCGACACCGCGATAGCTCCGATCAGGAATTGCGCAGCGCAACCGCCGGGTCGATTCGAGCGACTCGCCGTGCCGGCCCGAGAATCGACAGCGCGGCCGCAACGCCGAGCACGATCGTGACCAGCACAAACGTCGTGACGTCGAGTGGCTGGACGCCGAACAGCAGCGTCTGAATCAGCCGGCCGCCAAGCGCCGCGAGCACCAGGCCAATCGCGGCACCGGTGCCTATCACCCAGGCGGCGTTCGCAATTACGAGCCGCATCACGTCGCCAGTTGTCGCGCCGAGTGCTCGACGGACACCAAAATCACGCACTTGCTGCTGAACTGTATACGCCAGGATTCCGAACAGGCCGACCATCGCCAGCAGCAGCGCAAGCGCTGCAAACGCCGCCACCATCACCGCGCGGAACCGATGACGCCCGGTGGCCGTCCAGGCGATGTCCTCGAGCGTGACGATGTCTCTCACGCTGACGAGTTGCTCTTTATCGATGCGCGAGATCGCTTCGCGGATCGACGGGACAAGTGCTTCGGCATCGCCTGACGTGGGTCGCACGACGAGAAATATGTCGTCCGAGAGATTCTGCGCCATCGGCACGTAGACCTGGACGAAGTCTTTCGGCTCGTCCGGACGCCCCTTGACCTGACGCGCGACGCCGACAATTTCGCGCACCTGCGGCTTCGACTGCGGCGATACCGCCGGTCGCAGCGACACCCGCTGGCCGATGGGCGATTTGCCGCGGAGGCTGCGCGCGAACGCCTCGTTCACAATGCAGACCGGCAAGCCGTCACGTCTATCTCTGGCATCGAACCCTCGTCCTGCGACGATCGGCAGATCGAGCGTCGAGAAATACGCGGGGCTGACGACCTGGTACTCGGTGATCGGACGCTCGTTGTCACCGAGCGGCGGTTC
>Ga0075421_100013167_pt1 | contig 10304 bp, 9 predicted proteins | sample SoiMetdeltSBSDD5_FD_75292 | JGI IMG/M metagenome (GOLD analysis project Ga0075421, IMG submission 75292) | Bulk soil microbial communities from a Populus tree surrounding site in Tennessee, USA - Soil MetaG P. deltoides SBSDD5 | ecosystem: Environmental > Terrestrial > Soil > Tree plantation... | reverse complement strand
GGTTTTCGCCTTGTCGATGAGCAGCCGCACCGCAGCTTCGGTGTCGACCTCATCGGTCAGAACTACGAGTTGGATCTCACGCGCTGACGCGCATCCCCTGATCCATCGAGCTTCTCCGCCAGGCGGTCGGCTGAATATTGTCCCGCCTCCGTGCACCGCCGCAGGAAGTCGACGACGAGATCGATCTGATCGTCGGAATAGCCGTCGAGGATCTCGTCCAGCGAGCGATTCATGCCGTCATAGAGGCGGACGATGTCACGCTGCTTGTCGGGCACACCGCGGACCGCTACTGCCCGCCGGTCGTTCTCCACGCGATCGCGCACGATCCACCCGCCGCTCTCGAGCCGGGCAAGAATGCCAGTCATCGTGGCCAGATGCACGCCGACCCGGCGCGCGAGCGCCGTCGGGCTGATCGGGCCGTGCCGCGTGATGATGTCGAGGCAGTCGAAATCGATGTCCTTGATCTCGATCCGGGAGCCGATCCTGTGGTTGAGCACTGCCAGTTCGATGCGCAACTCGCGCAGACTCTGCTTGGCCGCGGCGATGCGCCGCCTCCGGGCTCGTTTGGTTCCCTGGGCCGCAGACTCACTCGAACGCAGAGCCGTGGTTGGCATTTGGTTATCGCCCTCTCAGGTGCTATGACTTTCATATTGTATGAAACTCATAGCAGTTACAAGATCCGCAGCTGCGGTCAGGAGGAGCCTAACGATGAAGATCGTCATCTTTGGAGCCAACGGAGCCACGGGCCGATTGCTGACCGGGCAGGCGCTGGCCGCGGGGCACGACGTTGCAGCAGTGACTCGTCGACCGGCCGACTTCCCGATCACGCACCAGCGGCTGACCGTGCTGCCAGCCGACGTGCACAATGCCCAATCAGTCGGACAAGCAGTCAAGCCAGCCGACGTCGTGCTGTCGGCGGTCGGTGTGCCCTACACGCGTAACGGCGTCAATGTCTACAGCGATGGTGTCCGCAACATCACGCAAGCAATGTCGCAGCACGGGGTGAAGCGGCTCGTCGTGGTGAGCTCGAGCGCTACCTACCCGCATCATCACGCGGCTGGCGGCTTCTTGATGAACCACGTGATCCAGCCCTTGGTCACCGCGACGATCGGCAGGACCACGTACGCGGACATGCGGCGCATGGAGGAACTCGTACGCGCCAGCGATCTTGAATGGACGATCGTGCGTCCATCTGGCCTCTTCGATGCCGCCGTTGTGACGAAGTACGAGCTGCACGAAGATCAGGCTCCGGGCATCTTCACCAGCCGTGCCGACCTCGCTGCGTGCCTGCTCGAGGAGGCAACCGATCGGCAGTTCGTGCACAAGGCGGTTGCGGTGACAACGTCTGAGGGTGTGCCGACGCTGTTCCAACTGCTCCGGCGGGAAGCCTTGAGGAAGGCTTGAAGAAGGGGTTGAGCCGTCTCAGGCGTGGTGTGCAGCGCGGTGGCGGGCAAGCACATCGAGGCCGAAGTCCGAGGTCGGATCACGCCACACCGAATGAGCATGGTTGGCGTTGCGCTGTGTGTTGTCCCACTCGATCAGAATCCGGGGACCCTGCAGCCGGTAGTAGTGCGGCTCCCCCGGGGCGGTCGGTCCCGCCCACGCAAAGTGGATGGAATCAAGAGCCGCCTCGTCGTCGTAGTGGTGCAGCGGGGACACCTCGGCCGGCACGCGGTCGAGGTAGGTGCCGAGCAGGGCTCGCATCATCCCGCGCTGCTCGGCGTCGAACTCCGCGGCAGCAATGCCCTTGGGCTCGACCGAGTATGCAACGGCCGCGTGGTCGGCGGCATTCAGCCCTGAGGCCTCATCGATGGCGTCACTGACCACCTGTAGCTTCGCTTGCTCCACCGGGTCGGGGAACCGCTCGTCCCGCCATATGCCCACTAAGGGAATCAGCCGATCGCCGTCGGAAACGTAGGTGCGGTTGGCTGTGACGAAGTCGGACGGGGCTTTGGACAGCAGCAGCGCGCGGCTGGCGAGTTCGGGCGGCAGCGACCGCATCAGGTCCCGGCCGAGGTCCTCAACCCGCGCGAGCGGGCGGTTCAGTGCTCCACCGAGCAGCGGCGACGTGGCGGGATCTGCGCCAAGGAAGCATGGCGTCGTCGCGACCAGCACGCCATCCACCACCAGGTTGTTCAACGAGACATGGTGCCCGCCGAACCGCCAGCCCCACAGACCTTCGCCGCCTGGCTTGCCGAACACCCGCAGGTAGTACAGCCCTGGGTCGCGCCCGCGTTCTCGGCCGAAGTGGATCACGAACCCCTCGATGTAGTCGAGGACATTCTCCAGGCCCATGATCGTCGCGGCGGTGACGTACGCGGCGGGGGACAACCCGGTCGAGACGAGCCGCATTGCGGCCCGCTGCTGTGCTGGTTGCTGCTGATGGATGGTGAGACCGCCGTGGTCGGTCGGAGTGTAGAACCAGCGGCGGCGTTCGTTGTCGGACGCGTCGTCGGCAGGAACCGCTCCTTGGCCGATTGTGTGCTGCTTCGGGTCGAGTGTGTCCAACCACGCGAGCGCGGCATCGGCCATCCGATCCGCGACCTCGCGGCGGGCCGTTTCGTCCTCGCTGATCATCTCTGTACCAGCCATCCAGGGAATCTAACGCAGCATCCCGTTCCGCTGCCTGCGTACGTTTTCGATCTCAAGATGGCTAACGACTGTCTCCGAAGCGGATCCGACACTCGTTTGCCGTCTTGCGACGCCGGGTTTCGGGTGATCACAAAGTCACGGGTTTTCCGGTCCTGGCCGACTCGTAGACGCCGGTGATGATTCCAATCGACTGGCGGTTGGTCTCAAGATCGACCCGGAGGGCCTCCGTGCCGGCAAGGGCCGCCAGGAAGTTCTCGTACTGGCGGCGGTGAGCGTCATTTGCCAGTTGACCAGGGTTGCTGCCGGCGGTCTGTTCGGCAACACCCGAGGCATCCGGGAAGTCGGCGATCTGGTTGATAGAGGTGCCTGGCTGCCCGTAGGCCCGCTCTTCGGCGCTGCTGTCGGACGCAGTGAGATGGATGAAAGTCAGCTTGTCGTCGTCGATGACGATCGAGCCCTGGTCGCCGTGCACCTGCAGCCTGGCGCTGAGCCCAGGGTAGGCGGCGGTGGTGGCATGGAGGACACCGAGGGCCCCGTTCTCGAACCGGACCACACCGACGGCGACGTCTTCGACCTCGATCCGTTCGTGGGCGAGGGTTCCGGTGTAGGCGAAGACCTCGACGGGGCGGCCCATCGTGGCCACGAGCAGGTCGACGGTGTGCACGCCCTGGTTCATCAGTGCGCCGCCTCCGTCGAGCTCCCAGGTGCCGCGCCAGTCGCCGGAGTCGTAGTAGGTCTGCCCGCGCCACCAGTCGATCGAGGCGATGCCGCTGGTCAGCCGGCCCAGTTCACCGTTACCGATGGCTGCTACAGCTACCTCGGTGGCGGGGTCGAACCGGTGCTGAGAGATGACGGCGACCTGAGTGCCGGCGCGGCGCTGAGCGGCGATGATCTCATCGGTCTTCGCAACGGTGGTCTCGGCAGGCTTCTCGATGATGACATGCTTGCCGGCCTCGAGCGCCTCGATGGCTATCTCGCCGTGCCGGCCGGTCGGAGTGCAGACAGACACCACGTCGATGTCAACGGCCTGCAGTGCATCCGTCAGTGAGGTAAACGCCGTCCCGCCGTGCTCGGCCGCCAGCTTCTCGGCCCGTTCCGGGTGGAGGTCGACGACGGCGACGAGGTCGATCTGGTCGGCCAGTTCGCTGATCACCGCCCCATGGATGGTGCCGATCACGCCGGCACCGACAAGCGCGAGCCGGATCCGGTGGTTGGATTCGCTGACCGCGCTCATGCGTACTGGATCCCTTCGCTGGTGAGAATGTCGGTAAAAGCCTTCCAGGCTTTGGTGAACAGCTCCGCTCCCGACAGCGCCCCAAACGCTGTGTACTCACCAAGGTGCGGCTCCAGCGAGAAGAACCCGTCGAAGCCATCTGCGCGGAGGGCTCGGACCGTCTCCCGCACCTCGCCGTCGCCGGCACCCGCGACCACGACCGAGGCGTCGGCCAGCAGCGCGTCCTTGATCTGGATGTAGCCGAGATGCGGGCGCAACATCGAATAGCCCTCGGAGAACGGACGGACTCCGACCTGGACGAAATTGGCTGGATCCCACGCCAACTGGAGTATCGGCGAGGACACCGAGGTCACGATGTCGAGACAGCGTCGCGGAATGTCGCCGTAGATCTCCTTCTCGTTCTCATGCACCAAGATCACGCCGGAATCAGCGGCGGCATCAGCCAGAGCGCTCATGCGGCTGAGCACCTCGTCACGCCAGCTGTCCGGGTCGCTGCCCTCGGGAATGAAGAACGAAAAGAGCCTGATGTACGGCGCCTCGAGGGTCTTGGCGACCTCGACGGCGTGTCGCATGCGCTCCAGGTGAGGAGGGAACTCATCGTCGATGGAGATCTTGCCGATTGGAGAGCCGATGCTGGAAACCTTCAAGCCATGCTCGGCGAGCGTCTCTCGCACTGTCGCCAGCTGGGCATCGTCCAGGTCGAGGATGTTGGTTCCCCACGCGCTGCGGACCTCCACATAGCGCAGGCCGAGACCGGCAGCGACCTTGCACTGCTCGCTGAAGTCGTTGGAGATTTCATCGATAAATCCTGAAAGGGTCCACATGGTCGGTCGGTCTTCTCCTCTTGGTTGTTCTCATCCGGCAAGGTAGGGCTCCACTAAATCGAGATACCGCTTCGCCATCGTGTCCACGACCTCGGCCGGCGGTGACGCCCACAGATCGGCATTGAAAATCTCTACCTCGACGTCGCCGCGATAGCCGGCTCTGGCGACCGATCGGGTGAACGTTGGAAAGTCGATATGACCGTCGCCCATCATGCCGCGTGCCAGCAGGGTGTCCGCCGGCAGCGGCGTGATCCAGTCGCAGATCTGATAGCTGGCAATCCGTGGTCCAGCACGTTGCACCTGGTCGGCAACGCCTGGCTCCCACCACAGATGAAAAGTGTCGACCACGACACCGACGTCGGCTGCGTCGAACCGCTCGGCAATGTCCAGTGCCTGCGCCAGTGTGGAGATCACGCCACGATCTGCGGCGTAGATCGGGTTCATCGGCTCGATGCCGAGCCTGACTCCGTGATCATGGGCATACGGGACAAGTCGCTCGATGGCTCGCGCGGCGCGGTCCCGGGCAGCTTGAAGATCACGATCACCGGGCGGCAGCCCACCGGGTACCAGCACCAGGGTGACCGCATTCAGCGCCGCAGCCTCATCGATTGCCTCGCGGTTATTGATCTCCGCAGCCTCCGTCTCCGCGGGATCCGCGGTGGTGAAGAACCCGCCTCGGCACAGCGACGACACGCGTAATCCCGAGGCGGCGATCAGTCGGCAAGCCTCGTCGAGTCCGACCTCGGCGAGCTGTTCACGCCAGATCCCGATTGCACCGAGGCCGGCGTCCACGCAGCCCTTGATCGCCTCCGGCAGCGACCACGACGCAGTGGTCCGCTGGTTGAGGGACAGGCGGCTGAGGCCAGCTCGGTTGCTCACCGTTCCAGGCCGTTGGTCGCGAGCAGGAGGCCGAGGCGATGAGCCGCGAGGTCGGGTTCGGTCAGCAACTGCGCCTCGTTGGCGAGCTCGAATACGCGGGCCAAGTGCACGATCGAACGAGCAGACTGCAGGCCGCCGACCATGACGAAGCCGTCTTGATGGCCGTTCAGCCAAGCGAGGAAAGCGATCCCAGTCTTGTAGTAGTAGGTCGGCGCCGAAAAGATGTGGCGGGACAGCGGCAGCGTCGGCGCCATTTCACGGCGATATTCGTCGATGTCGTCGTTGTCCAGCGCGTTCAGGGCGGCCGCAGCAGCTGGAGCAATGGCGGCGAACGCGCCGAGCAGGGCATCGGAATGATGAATGCCATCACCCTCGATGAGCTCCGGATAGTTGAAGTCATCGCCGGTGTAGAGCCTGACATCCCTGGGCAGTGCGGCGCGCAGTTCTTGCTCATGATCAGCTGAGAGCAGTGAGACCTTCACGCCGTCGACCTTGGCGCTGTAGTCGCTGATCAAGTCAAGGAACGTACGTGTCGCGGTTGGGATGTCCGTCGACCCCCAATAGCCGTTGAGCTGCGGGTCGAACATCTCACCGAGCCAATGCAAAACGACCGGCCGCGATGCTTGAGCGAGCACCGCTGAGTAGACCTGGAGATAGTCGTCGGCGGTGCGAGCGATGGCCGCCAACTGCCGCGATGCCATCACGATCGCCTGTGAGCCTGCTCCCTCGACGAACTCGACCTGCTCCAGATAGGCCTGGGTTACCTCGTCGAGACTGCTGGCTGGAGCGAAAAGCTGATCGGTTCCGGCGCCTGAGGCGATCCGAGCCCCGTGCTCGCGGGCCAGCGCCGCGCTGCGGTTGATCAGCTCCTGGGTAGCGGGCCAGTCCAGACCCATATTGCGTTGCGCGGTGTCCATGGCCTCCGCGACTCCGAGTCCGTAGCGAAACAGGTGCCGCCGGAACTCCAGAGTGGCTTCCCAGTCGATGGCCGCGGGCGCACCTGGCACGTTCTCGCCGCGCGGGTCGGCGACAACGTGCGCAGCGGCAAAGGCGATCCGACTCTGGAAAGGTTGCGGATGCTCAGCCCAGGCCCGTGGTTCGGAAAGCTCGATCTCACGCCAGCCGCCGTCGGCTTCGGGTAGTGCGGCAGTTGCCGTCGTGGTGGTCATGAAGTGAACCACTCGATTGCTACGCGACGGCCCTCGGCTGAGGATTTCAGACCGGCATCAGCCAGCTGCAAGCCACGTACGCCGGCGGCGAGGTCGTAGGAGTGTGGGCGCCCAGCATCCACGTCGGCCAGGAACTGCTCCCACTGGGCCCGGAACCCATTGGTGAACTCCGCGTTGTCCGGGATCTGCTCCCACTGACTGCGGTAGTCGTCGGTCGTCGGCAGATCTGGGTTCCATACCGGCATCGGCGTACGAACGCGGGGTTGGATGCGGCAGCCGAACAGGCCGGCAACTGCGGAACCATGGGTGCCATCCACCTGGAACTCGACGAGCTCACCGCGGTCGACGCGTACGGCCCACGAGGAGTTGATCTGGGCGACCACGTTGTCCTTGAGCTCGAAGATCGCGTACGCCGCGTCGTCGGCGGTGGCGGCGTACTTGCGGCCCTGTTCATCCCAGCGCTCCGGGATGTGGGTGACTGCCTTTGCGCTCACCGCTTGCACTCTCCCGAACAGGTTCTCCAAGACGTAGTTCCAGTGCGGAAACATATCCAGCACCATGCCGCCGCCATCCTCGGCCCGGTAGTTCCAGCTCGGTCGCTGAGCAGGTAGCAGATCGCCCTCGAAAACCCAGTACCCGAACTCTCCACGCACGGAGAGGATGCGGCCGAAGAACCCGGAGTCGATCAGCCTCTTCAGCTTGAGCAGACCGGGCAGGTAAAGCTTGTCGTGGACCACGCCGTTGAGCGCGCCAGCCTCTCGGGCTGCGGTGACCAGCTCAATACCTTCCTCGACCGACTCCGCGATCGGCTTCTCGGTGTAGATGTGCTTGCCGGCGCCGATGGCCTTCAAGATCGACTTCTTCCGCTCGGAAGTGACTTGGGCGTCGAAGTAGACGGTGGCCGATTCGTCGCCCAGAGCTTCGTCGAGGTTGGTAGTGAAGTCGGTTACGCCGTGCTGGACGGCGAGTGCGGCCAGCTTCTCCGCGTTGCGGCCGACCAAGATCGGCTCGACAGTGATCCGCTCACCATTGGGAAGTCCGACGCCTCCGTCGTCCCTGATCGCGAGCACCGACCGGACCAGATGTTGGCGATAGCCCATCCGGCCGGTCACCCCGTTCATGATCACTCGGATAGTGCGCTGCGCCACGTTGTCTCCTCAGTCGTCATTTCATAGCGATTACGAAAGCGCTTTCGCAATCGCTTTACTTACTATACGATCGGCAGTGGAAGAAGCACAACCTGAAGGAGTCCGCGGTGTCCCCTTCGTCAGGGCCCGTGCTGCTGAGTGACGTTGCGGCAGCCGCCGGTGTCTCGCTGGCGACCGCTTCGCGGGCGCTCAATGGCCAGGCGGGCGTCGGCGCAGCGCTTGCCGAGAAGGTTCGCCAGGTGGCACATGATCTGGGCTACATAGCCAATGTCCACGCACGGCAACTGGCCGGTGGGACCACGTCGGTGATCGGGCTGATTGTCCATGAGATCGACGATCCATTTTTCACCCAGATTGCGGGTGGCATCGTACGTTCGGCTCTTGCGGAGAACCTCATGGTTCAGGTCTCACACTCGGGCCGAGACCCCGAGCAGGAGCTCAGGGAGATCACCACTCTGGTGGTTCAAGACGTAGACGGCATCATCATCGCCGGATCTGGGTACGTCGATCCCGCCAAGGAGGCCCGCGCAAAGGATGTGCTGCGGACATATGAGCAGCGGGGCGGCCGAGTGGCCGTTATCGGACGCCACCATCTTGGTGTGGACGCCGTGCTCCCCGACAACGTTGCAATAGGCGCTCTAGCGGCCGACCATCTGGTCGAACTCGGACATCACAACGTTCTGGTCGCCTCAGGCTCAAAACAGTTGACGACGATAGCCGACCGCCTGTCCGGCATTTGTGCGGTGTTCGAGAAGGCCAGCGTGCAACCAACCGTGTGGCACGACGAATTCACCCTCGCTGGCGGTGCCCGCATCGCTAGCCGGATCGCTGATCTCGCCACACGCCCTAGCGCCATACTCGCGATCAGCGATCTGATGGCAATCGGTGTACTGCAGGAGCTGCGACGCCAGGGAATGCGGGTCCCGGACGACATCTCCGTGGTTGGCATCGATGACATCGCAGTCGCCCAATCACTCGCACCGGCCTTGACCACAGTGGCGGTACCTCTCACTGAGATGGGCGAGATCGCTTTCGGCATGCTGCGGAAGCCTGCCGCAGTCAGGCCCCGTCGGCGCATCGTCCCTGCTCATTTGGTGGTTCGCGAGTCGACAGCCGGGGTAAGGCAAAGCTGATACGTTCGGCAGCAAGCGGTTAGAAATTCACAGGTCTCATTCTCGAAACGAATATTGACACCCATTGAGAAAACGCTTACGCTCAGTCACGAAAACGCTTTCGTGCATCACTGAAAGGGAGGACTGATGGCTCTGAACCGAAGGCAGTTCTTGATTGGCGCCGGCGGATTGGCCGCTGCCGCCACGACGATGGGGCTAGGGGCCTGCGCCCCCGGTTCGAGCGGTGGTGGTTCTCAGGGCGGCGGCCAAGGTAGCTCGAACGACCTGGCCCTGGCCTTCTGGGGCAACCCAACACGCAATAAGAACACTCAGGCAGAGATCGACGCATTCATGAAGGCCCACCCAGATATCAAGATCACTGGCCAGCCGGGTGAATTCAACAGCTACTGGGACAAGCTGGCCACTCAGACAGCCGGCGGCAATGCTCCGGACATCATTCAGATGGACATGCTCTATATCGCAGAGTACGGAACTCGTGGAGCTCTGCTGGATCTGGGCAAGGTCGACACCTCCAAGTTCGTGGAGGGCACCGTGGACTCGGGCAAGATCAACGGCAAGCTGGTCGGCGTCAACGCCGGCATCAACAGCGCGCTGATCTTCGGCAACCCCAAGGTCTTCGAAAAGGCCAAGATGGAGCTGCCCAATGACAAATCCTGGACGTGGGACCAGCTGATCGAGGTTGGTGCAGAGGTCGCCTCCAAAGCGGGAGTGCCCTTCGGTCTGGCGTCGCTGCTGCAATCAGACGCATTGTTCGGCACGTTCGTGCGCCAGCGCGGCAAGGAACTCTTCACCGAAAACGGGCTTGGGTTTGATGTCGCCGAAGCTCAAGCCTGGTTCGACTATTTGCTCAAGGGCCAGAAAGCCAAAGCCTTTGGTACCCCCGAGCAGGTGAGTGAGGAGCAACCGAAGCCGCTGGACCAAAGTGCGATCGTGGTCGGGACGGCTGCTATGCAGTACTACAACTCCAATCAGCTGGAGGCTGTTAGCGCTGCCGCAGGGCAACAGCTAAAGATGCTGCGGGGCCCCAGCACGACCGGCAAGGCAACCGACCGCAAAACCTGGTATAAGGCGAGCATGCTGTGGTCCGCGTCAAGCAAGACCAAGAATCCGGACGCGGCAATCGCGTGGATCGACTGGTTTGCGAACTCCCCAGACGCCGCAAACATTGATCTGGCCGAGCGGGGCATTCCACCGAACACTGAGGTTCTGGCCGAGGTCAAGCCCAAGCTCTCTCCTGCTCAACAGACGGTCGCGAAATACATCGAGGACATCAAGCCCGAGGTGGGCAACACCCCGATCGCCCCACCCCCAGGCGGCGGCACGAT
>Ga0075421_100013165_pt1 | contig 10305 bp, 8 predicted proteins | sample SoiMetdeltSBSDD5_FD_75292 | JGI IMG/M metagenome (GOLD analysis project Ga0075421, IMG submission 75292) | Bulk soil microbial communities from a Populus tree surrounding site in Tennessee, USA - Soil MetaG P. deltoides SBSDD5 | ecosystem: Environmental > Terrestrial > Soil > Tree plantation... | reverse complement strand
CCCGCCGCAGGTGCCGCCGCCCGAGCAATGTCTGGAGCTGCCGCGTCGCATCCCCATCCACGAGCGCTTCGAGCAGCGCTGGGCGATCGGCTCGCTGCCGTTCTCGGGCGGTGAGATCGCGCTGAGCGGCGGCTGGATCCGCCTGGCCGAGGGCACGCGTCCGCTCGACGCGCCGCTCGCGGCGGCCTTCAGCGACGCCTGGCCGCCGGCTGTCTTCGGGCGGCTCAGCGAGCGCCAGATGACCGGCGGCGTGCCGACGATCGACCTCACCATCCACTTCCGCAGCGCGCTGCCGCCGGCCGACGTCGCACCCGGCGACTTCGCCTTGTGCGTCTTTCGCTCGCGCTACGCGCGCGACGGCTTCCTCGAAGAGGACGGCGAGATCTGGAGCGCCAGCGGCGAGCTGCTCGCGCACTCGCGCCAGCTCGCGCTCCTGCTCTAGCGCGGCGCGGACGTCGGCTGCGCCTACAAGTAGCCGAGCGCCTCGAGCTGCTTGCGCGCCTCGTCGTCGAGCGGCACCGATCCCGCGCGCCCCGGCGCCGACTCCGATTCGTGCAGGTCGAGAAGCCGCCGCAAGCGTGCAGCCTGCTCGGGCTCGCGTGACAGCAGGTCCTTCTGCTCGCTCGGATCGCTCTTCAGATGGAAGAGCTGCTCGACGAATGCACCGCCGGGCGGAGCCGGCGTCATGTTCCATTTCGCCTTCGTGCGGGTGACGGCGCGGAAGCGCTCGAGCTTCCAGTCGTCCGCGATCAGCGTCGCCCGGCCGTTCGAGCCGCCGGCATAGACGAAGGGGCGTGCCGCGCCTTCACCCCTCGCGAGCGCACGCAGGCTCCGCCCCTCGAGCGACGGGAAGCGCTGCGGATCGATCCCCGCGAGATCGAGCAGGGTCGGCGTGACGTCCGTCAGCTCCACCCAGGCGCCGATCCGCCGCTGCTCCAGCCCGGGCGCGAGCAGTAGCAGCGGCACGTGGATCTGCTCGAGGTGCAGGGTCCGGCCGTGACCGTTGCCACCCGGGTCGCCGGGGTGCGGCTCGCGAAACTCCTCGCCGTGATCGGCGCTGATCACGAAGACGGTGTTCTCGCGCGAGAGACCCAGCTCCGACATGCGCTCGAACGTGGTACGCAGCACGCCGTCGGTGTAGAGGATCTCGCCGTCGTACTGCGAGAGGAAGACCTCGACGTCGCGACGCCGACTGAAGCGCCGCACGTCGAGGAGGTCGGGAACCGCCTCGATCCCCTTCGGCAAGAAGCGCGCGTGAAAGGGCGGCGGCGGCACGTAGGGGTCGTGCACGTCGCGGTAGTGGAGATACAGGAAGATCGGCCGGCGCGGCTCGCCGGCGAGATGGCGCTCCAACTTCGCACGGATCTTGCGCGCCGTCTCCATGCGCTCGTACAGCGGACCTTCTGTGGAGAAGCCCTCGTCGTGGTCGTCGTAGAGGTCGAATCCCTGGTCGAAGCCGTACTTCCGGTGCAGGTGCGGGTTGAACACGAAGGCCGCCGTCGCGTAGCCGTGGTCGCGCAGGATCTCGGCAATGGTGAGCGAGCCGGGCGCGAGCACGTCGATCCGCGGGTGGTCGTACAGCACACCGTGCTGGCGCGGATAGGTGGAGGTGAAGAACGACGGCACCGACGCCTGCGTGTAGCTCTCCTGGCTGATCGCGCGCTCGAAGAGGACCGCACTGCCTGCGAGCGAGTCGAGGAACGGGCTCGTCTCGCGCGCATAGCCGTACGTGCCGAGGTGATCGGCGCGCAGCGCGTCGATCGCGATCCACACGACGTTGAGGGGCAGGGCCTTCGGCGGCTCGCTCGCGCCGCACAGGGAACCCGCGAGCGCGCAGGCCACGAGCGCGCGAATCCGGCGACGGGTTCGTCGACGCAGCACGCTCAAAGTGGCTCGCGCTCTTCCGGCGAGACCGCGCCGAGAACCCGGTCGAGCACCGACTCGCGCGTGCGTGCGAATCGCCCGTGACGCTCGAACCAGCTCATGTGCAGGATCTTCGGGCGGGCCTCGTCGCGCCTCCAGACCCACAGGTACTTCGGGTAGCGCACGTTGTACTCGGGCGGCAGCGTGGCGATACGCAGCTCGGAGAGCCAGAGCAGCTCGCGCAGGGTCACCTGATCCTTGCGGAAGCCGCTCGTGTGGAAGGCGTCGTGCCAGGCGCGCAGAAAGGCCTGCATCGCCTCCGAGCGGCGCCAGGCGAACACGCCGCTGTTGAACTGCGGAAACGCGCGCGGGACGGCGACGCGCCAGCGCGTGTTCGTGCCGCGGCGGTTGCGCGCATGCGCGTGCGCGAGCGCGACGTCGAAGCGGTCGAGCAGGCCGAAGATCTCGGAGAGCTCCGCGAAGACGCGGATGTCGGCGTCGAGGTAGAGCGTGCGCTCGAAGGGCGAGTGCGACATGTAGTCCACCTTCGAGCGCCGGTGCGGGTTCGGCACCGGGTGGACGGCGGAGAAGGGATTCGCGTCGCCACGCTGCTCGATCGGCCGGTCGCTGAAGAGGGCGAGCGGCAGGTCCGGGTTGTAGCGGCGCACGCTCAGCGCCGAGAGGCGTGCCGCTTCGACGTAATTCTCGCCGGTGGCGACGTAGACGACGCCGCAGCGGCGGTCGCGCAGCGACGCGAAGATCGACGCGTCGATCTCCACGGGCGGCGGCACCTGCGCATCGCTCACGCGGCCGAGCATGCCATAGGCTTCAAGCGGAAACCGGCGGCGGCGGGCGCACGCGCAGCACCAGCGCGGCCCCGACACCGGCCAGCGCCACCAGCGGCAGGACGCCCCTCGCGTAGCTGCCGAGCGCGTCGTGCAGCAGGCCGAGCGCAAACGGGCCGAGCCCGCTCGCCGTCTGCGTGATGAGCTGCATGAGGCCGAGCACCGTGGCGAACGAGCGCATGCCGAAGCACTCGCCGACGAGCAGCGCCTGGAGCATGAAGACGTTCCCGATCGTGATGCCGAAGACGAGCGAGACGGCGAAGAGCGGCAGCGCCTGCGTGCAGAAGGCGAAGCCCGCGATGGCGGCGCCCTGCACGCACATGAGCAGCGCGCACAGGCGCCGCTTGCTGACCCGGTCCGCGAAGCTTCCCACCGCGAGCCGCGCGGCGAGGCTGCCAGCCGCCGTGGTCGAGAGCGCCAGCGAGGCGGTGCGTGCGTCGAGGTGCACGCGCAGCAGCGAGAGCTGATGCATGGCCGTGCCGACCTGGCAGAAGAGGATTGCGGAGAACGCGCCGACGAGGAACCAGAAGGCCGGCGTGCGCAGCGCCTCGCGCGGCGTCCAGACGCGCTGCTGCGCCGCCAGCAGCGCCGCGGGAGCGGCCGCGACGCCCGGCGCGTTGCCGTCCGGCGTGAGCCCGTGGTCGACCGGATCACCGCGCAGCACGAAAGCCGCGACCGGCCAGCCGACGCCGACCACCAGCGCGGCGAGCCCCATCGTCGCGGCGGCGAGCCCGTGCTCGCGTGCCAGGTAGACCATCCATGGCACGAGCACGACACCGCCGAGTGACACGCCGGTCTGCGAGATGCTCATCGCGCGAGCGCGGCGCGCCACGAACCAGCGGGTCAGGACGGCGCTGGTCGGGACGTTGCCGGTCATCGCGAAGCCGGCCGCGAGCAGCAGGTAGACCGGCACGAGCTCGCCGGGTGCAGTCACCCGGCCGAGCGCGAGCAGCGCGAGCGCCATCACGGCCGTGCCCGCCAGGATCCAGACGCGCGCGCCGTGCCGATCCACGCTGCGCCCGATCAGCGCCCCCGCCACGCCCGTCCCGATGAAGTAGAGCGTCGTTGCGAAGGAAACCTGCGCGCGCGGGAACCCGCGCTCTCCGGCCAGCGCATCCAGGAAGACCGCGATCCCGTAGAACCCGACTCCGACCACGACCGACGAGAGGCAGGCCAGCCCGGCCGCGATGAACCACCCGTAATAGGCACGCGGAGCCAGCCGATGGAGCGCCGGCAGCGGCTTGGGGAAGGCGTCGTTCACGGGCCGCCGACGCTAGCTCCGCGCTTCCGCCCGGCGTGCCCACCCCCCTGAAATCCCGACGAAATTCTCAATCGGGTTCGCTGGCAGGCCGATGTGCGGGGCGGAGACATGCGGATGCGTGCGGCCAGAGGTCTGTTCGGGGGGGCGGTGACAGCCGCGGCCGTCGCCGTGTGCCTGGTATCGGCTGCCGCCGAGGAGCCGGACGCTCTCCCGAGTCTCGAAGACCAGATCCTCGGGACGCGGACGAGCGCGCCTGCGGAGATCCCCGCGCCACCGGTGGAGCCCGACCCGGCCGTGCCGGCCGCGCAGGACAGCGCGGCCGCGGCGCCGCAGCCGTCCGAGCCTGCTGCCACACCGGCCGAGCCCGCCGCGACGCCGGAGCCGTCGCCCGAGCCCGAGCCCGAGCTCACGCAGGAGCCGGCCGAAGTCACGCCGGAGCCGACCGAGGTCGCCGATCCGGACCCCGAATCCCCCCGGACGATCGAGCGGGCAGCCGACCTGCTGGCCGAGCGCCAGGCGGCTGCGAATGCAGCGCCCACTGCGGCGCCGACCCGACCCGCGAGCCGGGTGGTGGCGGCCGCGCAGGCGCTCGAGGAGGCCAGCGAGCGCTTCGAGGACTTCGCGCTCGGCGCCTTCGACGATCTCGAGAATCAGCGCATGACGCAGCGCGCGCAGATCCTGGTCGGCGCCGTCAGCGCGTTGCTCGTGCTGCTGCTCGGCTTCCTGATCCGGATCGCGCAGGGCCGCGGCGAGCTGCAGGTCTGCCTCGCCTATCCGCTCGAGATGAAGGGCACGTTCTCGATCCGCCTCTCGCCGCGCAAGGGCACGACGCGGCCCTCGCGCATCAAGAGTCCCGACGACGCCGCGAAGCTCGGCGCCTCGACGCGTACCGAGCATCACATGGTCGCGCGCGAGACCGGCTTCCGCGGGCTCATGCCCGGGACCTGGTACGTCAGCGCCGAGGGCTTCGTGCAAGCCGGCGAGAGCGGCGAGGTCGTCTCGACGCACTACGAGGAGCTCGAGGCGCAGGTCGCGCGGCGCCGCGTGGTCCGCCTCGAGTTCGACTTCCAGCCGCGGGCCTGTCCGCTCGAGGTGCGCGTGACGTGGGACCGGCGCCCGGTGGAAGGCGTCCTGCTCGCTCGGCGCGGCGCGCCCGGCTCGACGCGCATGGCGCGCGGTCCGGTCCACTTCGCGCTCGACCGCGGCCGACACCTGATCGTGGCGGGCAACGCCGACCGGGTCGCCGAGGTGCCGATCGAGATCGAGTCCTTCCAGCCGCGCCAGCTCGCGATCGACCTGGCGTCGCGCGAGACGCTGCTCTTCACCGGATGCCCGCCCGCCGTCGCCCCGTACCTGAACGGCGACGTGCCCGCGGCCGCCCGCGCGCTCGAGCGCGACAACCAGATCCAGCTCGCGAACCGACTGCTCGCCCGCTTCCACCTCGAGCAGGGCCGCAAGGAGGCCGCCGCGCGCCACCACGAGGCGGCCGGCGACCGCCACGAGGCGGCCGAGCTGTGGCAGTCGCTCTGCCAGTTCGAGAAGGCCGCAACGCTCTTCGAGCTCTCCGGCGACGACGAGCGCGCCGCGGAGAACTACCGCTCGGCCGGCAAGCTGGTGCGCGCGGGCGACGCCTACTCGCGCGTCGACGCGTACGACTCCGCCGTCGAGTGCTTCAAGCGCGCCGGCGACGTCCCTCGCTGGATCGAGGCCCTCGAGAAGAAGGGCGCGCTCTTCGCGGCGGCGCAGGTCGCGCTCGAGCGCGGCGAGCGCTCGCGCGGCCTCCAGTGTCTCTTCAAGGTGCCGCCGATCGACCCGAACTACCCCGAGGCCGTCGCGCTGCTGATCGAGCAGCACGCGCGCGAGAACACGCTCGAGCTCGGCGTGCACAAGATCGACGAGCTCTGCGGCACCGGCCGCGACGCCGAGCTGCCCGCAGACCGCATCGACGCGCTGGCGCGCCTGCTCGAGGAGGGCGGCGCGCCGGAGCGCGCCCTCGCGCTGCTCGAGCGGCTGCGCGATCGCGGCGACGCCACCCTGCCCGGCGTGGCGACACGCGTCGAGACCTTGCGCAAGCGCCGCAGCCGCGACACCACGGTGCCGGAGATGCAGAGCGCCTCCAGCGTGTTCAGCTCCGAGTTCCGCTACGAGATCCTCGAAGAGGTCGGGCGCGGCGGCATGGGCATCGTCTTCAAGGCGCGCGACCGCCGGCTCGGCCGCGTCGTCGCGCTGAAGCGCCTGCCCGACAACCTGCGCAACCACCCGAAGGCGGTCGAGCTGTTCCTGCGCGAGGCGCGCGCCGCGGCGGCGCTGAACCACCCGAACATCGTGACGCTCTTCGACGCCGGCCAGGAGGGCGAGACCTACTACATCACCATGGAGCTGCTGCAGGGCGCGCCGCTCCAGAAGATCCTGCGCCAGCGCAAGCAGCTCGCGGCGGCGCACGTCGCGAAGCTCGGCGGGCAGGTTGCGACGGGCCTCCACTACGCGCACGAGCAGGGCATCGTCCATCGCGACATCAAGACCGCGAACATCTTCTTCACGGACAGCAAGCTCGTGAAGATCATGGACTTCGGCCTCGCGAAGATGGTCGAGGAGGTGCGGCGCGCGACGACGGTGATCGGCGGCACGCCCTACTACATGGCGCCCGAGCAGGGCGCGGGCGACGCAGTCGACCACCGCGCGGATCTCTACGCGCTCGGCGTGACGTTCTTCGAGCTGCTGACCGGCACCGTGCCGTTCCGCGAGGGCGACGTGACGTTCCACCACCGGCACACACCGCCGCCCGACCCGCGCGAGTTCGTGCCGGACCTGCCGGCGGCGTTGGCGGAGCTGGTGCTGCACCTGATGGCGAAGCGTCCCGAGGAGCGCGTCGCCTCCGCGCAGGAAGTGCGCGCGCGACTGGCGGAGATCGCGCGAACGCCGTGACTCAGTGGACGCGGAGCTCCCGCGATCCGGGTCTCTCCTCTGATCTTCGCTCGGCTACGCCTCGCCGCGCGCGGCCTTACGGCCGCTTGCTCCCGAGACCGGATGCTTCCCGGCACGCGTCGAGCACGGGCCTGCCGATCGCGCGCGCGCGGCGCGCGCCCTCGGCGAGGATCTCCTCGACGCGATCGGGCCGCGTGGCCAGCTCGGCGCGGCGCGCGCGCATCGGCGCGAAGTACGCGAGCAGGCGCGCCAGCAGGTCCTTCTTGACCTCGCCGTAGCCGACGCCGCCTTTGCTTGCGCGCTCGAACATCGCCTCGCGCTCGGCTGGACTCGCGAAGAGCGCCCACAGCTTGAACAGCGCCTGCGTCACGTCCTTCGGCGCCTCGACGGGCGTCGAGTCGGTGACGATGCCCATCACCGCCTTCTTGATCTCCTTCTCGTCGCCGAACATCGCAATGGCGTTGCCGTAGCTCTTGCTCATCTTGCGGCCGTCGGTGCCGGGCACCACCGCCACCTCTTCCGGGATGAACGGCTCCGGCAGCACGAGCAGATCCTCGCCGTAGGCATTGTTCCAGCGCATCGCCATGTCGCGCGCCATCTCGAGGTGCTGCTTCTGGTCCTGACCGACGGGCACCAGCTCCGAGCGGTAGAGCAGGATGTCGGCGGCCTGGAGGACGGGATAGGCGAAGAGGCCGTGGTCGGCCGGTTGCCCCTGCGCGACGCGGTCCTTGTAGGCGTGTGCCCGCTCGAGCAGACCCATCGGTGTGACGGTCGAGAGAAGCCAGGTGAGCTCGCACACCTCGGGCACGTCCGACTGCCGGAAGAGCAGCGAGCGCTGGGGGTCGACACCGCAGGCGAGGTAGTCGAGCGCCACCGCCTGCGTGTAGGAGCGCCGCGCGGCGCCGTCGCGCACGCTCGTCATCGAGTGGTAGTCGGCGATGAAGAGCAGCACTTCGTGCTGCTCCTGGAGCGCCATCTGCTGGCGCAGCGCGCCGAAGTAGTTGCCGACGTGCAGCGATGCGCCGGACGGCTGGACTCCGGAGAGGACGCGCATCGGCGACTAACGAGGCTCGGCGAACGCGAGCCAGCGCAGGAACTCGGGATCCTCGCCGGCGGTGATGCTCTTCAGGCGCTCGCGCAGACGCAGCGCCACGGGCCCCGCCTCGCCGCTGCCGATCTTGCGGTCGTCGATGGAGGCGACCGGCCAGACCCCCGCCGTCGTGCCGGTGAGGAAGACCTCCGCCGCCTCGAAGAGCGCCTCCGGCCGCACGGCCGTCTCGCGCACCGTGAGCCCGTCGTGCCTGGCGACCTCGATGACGGCCGAGCGCGTGACACCCAGCAGCACCACGTCCTCCGCCGGTGTCACCAGCTCGCCCGCGCGATCCACGAGGAAGACGTTGGCGGTCGGCGCCTCGGCCACGTGGCCCTGCTCGTCGACGAGCAGGATGTCGTCGTAGCCGCGCCGGCGCGCGCGCCACTTGGCCAGCATCGGCGAGGTGTAGTTCGCGGCCACCTTGGCCTGCGGCGCCAGGATGTCGTGACGGCGGTTGCGCAGCTCTTTCTCGATCCAGAGGCGCAGCAGCGGCGAGTAGCGCGGCTTCTGCGCCTTGTGCGCGACGACGTCCGCGCCGGGGTCGTAGGCGGCGATCGCCACTGCGACGTGTTCGTCGAGCGGCACCACGTCCACCTCGATCGAGGGCAGGTAGGCGCACATCTTCACGGCGGTGGCGCCGGCGTTGCGGCGCACCGTCTCGAGCACGGCGGCCTCGAGGTCGGCGGCCTTGGCGTCGAGGGGCAGGCCGACCAGCTCCACCGAGCGCAAGAAGCGCTGCACATGCTCGCGCAGGCGGAAGATGGCCGACCCGCGCGCGGTCGCGTGAACGCTCATGTAGTCGAACACGAGTGAGCCGCGCTGGAGGCTGTGCGAGAGGATGTGGACGGTGGCTTCCGACCACGGGACGAACTCGCCATCGATCCAGATCGGACGGTTCACGCGCGTAGACACGGGGCGAGAGCTGGCAGCCGACACGGCGCCGGAACGTAGCCCCCGCGGGCAAGCCGTGCAGTCTGTGGGAGAACTGCCACATCGTCGCCCCTGGCCCTGGACGGCGCCCTACATGAGATGAGGCGGACGGCCGATTCGAGCTGCCGGAGGGCAGCCATGCAGTCACGCGAGTTTCCGTCGCGAAGCCGGGTCAGCCGTCCTGCCGTCACGACCCGCTCCTGGAGCGAACGCGCGGGCTGGGTGCGTTGTCAGGTGATGGGCGCACCCGCCGAGCTCTGGACCCGCACGCGTCCTGACACCGATACCCCTCTCGACGCCACTACCCGTGCGGAGGACTCCGGCATGCTGAAGAAGGCGAAGACCCGAGCGAGCGCGATCCTGGCCGGCTCCGCCGCGCTCTACCGCGAGATGGCCTTCAGCGCACTGCGCCTCGTCCGCCGCTAGCCACTTCCGGCGGCTTCGAGTTCGCGAGCTCCATTTCCCGCACGCGCCGGTGCGCCTCTTCGGCGCGCAGCCTGCTCTGCAAGGCGAGCAGCCGTGGCTCGTTCAGCTTGAGCCACGTCCGCGCGACCAGAGTCAGCGCAAAGCCGAAGCAGACCGCCGTGATGAGCGCGAAGTCCGAGCTCGAGAATCCGAGCAGTGATGGGTGGTAGTGCGTCGTCACCTCGATCACCTTCAGCAGCGCTCCGATCGCGAAGCTGGTCGAGCCCAGCAGAATGAAGAGATCGACCAGGGGCAGGATGGGCATGGCGCATCTCCCGAGGGACGCGCGCATCCTACCACCGTCATGACGCGTTGAGATCCCTCGCGAGGCGGATCGCCTCAAACGGTCGCGTCGCGTGACACTCCTTCCGCGCTGCATGGATATGCGCTGGACATGCGCATCGGGGCGGCAGTAGAACGGAAGGAGACCGCAGCCGTCCGACGCGAAATGCGCGAAGTGGTTGTGTCGCGCCTGGACGGGACGCCGAGGAGGCATCCCCCATGTCGTCCACCCTGCTCCAGACGGCGACTTCCCTGCTGACCCCGGACTTCGTCACGCGCGCCAGCTCGCAGTTGGGCGAACCCGAGGACAGCGTGCTGAAGGCGCTCTCCCGCGGCGCTGTGCCTACCCTCCTCGCCGGCCTGGCGGCAAAGAGCCAGGAGCGCGGAGGTGCCGAGCGGATCCTCGCCCTGCTCGGCGATCCGGCCTTCGAGCCGCGCAGCGCGAGGAACCCCGGCGCACTCTTCGGCGAGGGCGGCGTCGGTGCGGGCCTGCGCGAGCTCGGTGGACGCCTGCTCGCCATGCTGTTCGGTGGCCGGCTCGACGCGCTGACCACCGGGCTCGCCGAGTTCGCGGGCATCCGCCCGTCGTCGTCGTCGTCGCTGCTGCGCGTCGCCGCTCCGCTCCTGCTCGGCCTGGTGGG
>Ga0075421_100013162_pt1 | contig 10305 bp, 6 predicted proteins | sample SoiMetdeltSBSDD5_FD_75292 | JGI IMG/M metagenome (GOLD analysis project Ga0075421, IMG submission 75292) | Bulk soil microbial communities from a Populus tree surrounding site in Tennessee, USA - Soil MetaG P. deltoides SBSDD5 | ecosystem: Environmental > Terrestrial > Soil > Tree plantation... | reverse complement strand
CCGCGCTGCGGAACGTGCGTACGGCGGACTCGACGCGGTCCTGGGCCTCCGCGTAGGACAACCGTCCGTCGTGCATCTCGTGATGGAACGCGTAGGCCTGATCGCCGAGACGGGCGACGTTGTCGCCGCCGCGGCCCGCGCCGCGTGCCAGCTCTTCCGTCTTCATCATCTGCACGTGCAGCTCATGAGCGAGGCCGAGCAACTCGTCCGGCACCGCCCGGCTCGACGAGCCCACGCGGCCCACGCTGCTCATGCGCTCGAGCAGGCCGTCCGCCCACTCCCATTCCGTCATGGCGGCGTCACTACCGGTACCGCCCTGCCGGCGGATCTCCCGGAGCGCCGCGTTCAGGTCCGACTGCAGGCGCTGGAGGTGAGGCCGATAGTCCACCGCGAACGTGCGGCGCCCCGCCACCCGCTGGAACTGGCGCGCCTGCTCCTCGAAGTGCGCCACCGCCGGCGCGCTGCGGCCGCCGCGCTCCGTCAGCTGTCGCATGCGCGCGGCGTGCTCGACGAGCTCGGTCGCGAGCTTGTCGATGTCGTCGACGTCGGCGTAGGCGCCGGCCTCGTACCGCGCGGACGTCTTGCCGACGCCGGCCACGCGGTCCATCTCCTCGAGGACGTCCGAGGTGCTCTTCGCCACCGTGCGAAGGCGTGCGTCCGGCCGCCGCTGCGGATGGATGCCCTCCTGCACCTTCTCGAGCGACGTCCGAAGCCGGGCGATCTCCGCGTCGGCGTCGATCGGACGGTTGCGTTGCAGCGCGGCGCGGAAGGCGACGGCCTCGGCCTGGAGGTCCGCCACCTGAGTGCGGAACGCGCGGTTGCGTGTCGTCGGACCCCAGCCTCGCTGTCCCTCCTGACTCAGCTGGTTGACCTGCACGACGAGTCGGTCGGCGAGCCCGATGAGTTGGGTGCGTTCGGTATCGGAAAGGCGCGTCTGTGCAAGAAGCGTTGCCGACAGCCCGGCCAGGGCCACGGCACGTAACAGCGTCTTAAAGCCATTGTTCATGCTGACCTCCGGTTCGGGGTCAGGTCTGTCCTATGGCCTATAGGCGGCTAAAAGCCATACGACAGACCTGACCCCCCAGCCGTAGTTGCACGATCCGCACCAGGCCCTCGTAGAATCCTGGGTATGGAAAGTCTTCAGCGGCGCTATGCCCCAGAGAACCGCTGCTTTGGCTGCGGGCCGGCCAACGACAAGGGGCTGCGTCTCGAGAGCCGGGAGGAGGGCGACGCCCTGGTGGCCGAGTGGACACCGTCCTCCCATCACGAGGCCTTCACCGGGATGCTGAACGGCGGGATCATCGGCGCCCTGCTCGACTGCCACAGCAACTGGACGGCGGCCTGGCACCTGATGAAGCAGGCGGGCTCCGACGTGTTGCCCTGTACCGTCACCGCCGAGTTCCACGTCAAGCTGCGCAAGCCGACGCCGTCGACGGAGCCCGTGCACCTGCGCGCCCACGTCGTGGAGTCCGGGCCCGACCGCGCCACCGTCGAGGCCACGCTTGAATCGCACGGCAAAGTCACGGCCACCTGCCGCGGCGTCTTCGTCGCGGTGAAGGAAGGCCATCCGGCCTACCATCGGTGGTGATCGCTCCCGTGTCTCTCTCCAGGAGGACCGCCTCATGCACGCCCCTGTCGTCTTCTCCCTGCTGCTCGCGGCCGTGAGCCCCGACGCCCCCGCCGGCCTCGCGGACGCCGCCGCCTCTGCGAAGCAAGCGCTGAAGCAGAAATACCCGTCGGAGACCGCACGCATCGATCGCGGCGTCGACCAGGCGGCGCGCTACTGGCGCTCCGGCGACGGCGATGCCGCCGCCTTCCGCGCCTTCGCGGAGTCGGAGTTCCTGCCGCGCGGCGAAACGTTCGAGGCCACGTTCAAGCGCCTGGAAACCGCATTCGAAAGGACATTCGGATATCTCGTCTCGCACGGCCGCGACATGCAGGAGGGCATTCAAGTCGAGCGGGGACCGATCCTGCCCATCGACCAGCGCCTCGCCGGCTGGGACCTTTCCGTCCACGTCGCGGAGGACCTCTTCCGGAACAAGACGACGTTCGTCATCCTCCTCAACTTTCCGCTGACGACGCTCGAGGAGCGGCTGCGCGACGGGCGGCAGTGGTCGCCACGGCAATGGGCGGAGGCACGGCTCGGACAAGGTGTGTCGCGGACGTCGCCGCTTCTGGCGCGCGTGCCGGCCGACGTCGGAGCCGCCATCACCGAGGCGTACGCGAAGGCCGACGACTACATCGCCGGCTACAACATCTACATGCACCACCTGCTGACGCCGACGGGCGAACGTCTGTTCCCCGCCGGCCAGCGCCTCATCAGCCATTGGAACCTGCGCGACGACCTGAAGGCGCGCTACGCGGAAAAGGACGGCCTCGCCAAGCAGCGCATGATCCAGCTCGTGATGGAGCGCATCGTGCGTCAGGAGATCCCGGCCGCCGCGATCAACAACCCCCTCCTCGACTGGGACCCGAAGGGCAACACCGTGCGCGTGTCGACGGTGAAGGACGTGGAACCGCCGCCGGGGGCGGTGGCGGAGGCACGCGGCGATCGCGAGCCCGACGAGCGCTACCGCCGCTGGCAGGCCGTGTTCGCCGCGTATCGCGCGACCGACGCCTACCAGCCCGACTACCCGACGCACATCGCGCGCCGTTTCGATCTGGAGCGCGAGATCCCCGAGCCGGAAGCCAAGGCGCTGCTGGAGGCCGTCCTCGACTCGCCGCTCGGGGCGAAGGTCGCGAAGGTGATCGAGGGGAAGCTCGCGCGCAAGCTCGAGCCCTTCGACATCTGGTACGCCGGCTTCAAGCCCCGGGCGAAGCATTCGGAGGCGGAGCTCGACGCCATCACGAAGAAGAAGTACCCGACGGTGGCCGCCTACGCGCAGGACATGCCGCGCCTGCTCGTCGATCTCGGCTTCACCCCCGAGCGCGCGAAGTACCTGGCCGAGCGCATCGACGTGGATCCCTCGCGCGGGGCCGGCCATGCCCTGGGCGCGATGCGTCGCGACGACAAGGCCCACTTGCGCACACGCGTGGGCAAGGACGGGATGGACTACAAGGGTTACAACATCGCCATCCACGAGATGGGCCACAACGTGGAGCAGACGTTCTCCTTGCAGCTCGTCGAGAGCACGCTGCTGCAGGGCGTGCCCAATACCGCCTTCACGGAAGCGCTCGCCTTCGTCTTCCAGTCGCGCGACATGGAGCTCCTCGGCCTCACCAAGCCCGACGCCGAGCAGGAGCGCAACCGTGTGCTGGAGGCGTTCTGGGGGACCCGCGAGATCGCCGGCGTCGGCCTGCTCGACATCGCTGCCTGGCGATGGATGTACGAACATCCCGAGGCCACGCCCGCCGAATTCCGGGCGGCGGTAGTGAAGATCGCGCAGGACCTGTGGAACCGCTACTACGCGCCGATCTTCGGGGTGAAGGACGTGCCGCTCCTCGCCATCTACTCGCACCTCGTCAGCAACGGCCTCTACACCCCCGACTACCCGATCGGCCACCTCATCGAGTTCCAGCTGGAGGAGCATTTCGCGAAGGTGCAGGGACAGATGGGCGCGGAGTTCGAGCGGATCTGCCGGCAGGGGGCGATCACCCCGGACGCCTGGATGCGCGGCGCCGTCGGCGGTCCGCTCTCCGCGCAGCCGATGCTCCACGCGACGGAGAAGGCGCTTCTGCCTTGACCGATTCGGGCCCACGCTATCGGGCCTCCGACCTTCTCGATTTCGCGGCCGCGCTCCTCGTGCGCACGGACCTCGCGGAGCCGCGCGCGCGCGTCGTGGCCGAGGTGCTGCTCGAGGGCGACCTGCTCGGACACACGACACATGGCCTGGCGCTGCTGCCGCGCTACCTCGACGAGCTCGCGAACGGCCGCATGGAGCGCGAGGGCGAACCGGTGGTTCTCAACGATCGCGGCGCGGCGCTGACGTGGGACGGCCGGCGGCTACCGGGGCCCTGGCTCGTCACGCGCGCGATCGAGGAGGCGCGGCGGCGTCTTGCGACGTACGGCGTCGTGAGCGTCGCCATCCGGCGCAGCCATCACATCGGCTGCTTGCAGGCGTACCTGTCGCGGGCGACGGACGACGGCCTCGTCTTGTGGCTGACGTGCTCCGACCCGTCGGTCGGCGGTGTGGCGCCGCATGGCGGGGTCGCCTCCCGGATCACGCCGAATCCGGTCGCCGCCGGCTTTCCCACGGGCGGTGATCCGGTTCTCGTCGATGTCAGCCTGTCGACCACGAGCAACGCCATGGCGCGACGGACGTTCGACGAAGGCGGCCGGCTGCCGGGGAAGTGGGTGGTCGCGCGCAGCGGCGAAGCGACAGACGACCCTTCCGTGCTCTTCGGCGACGCGCCCGGCGCCGTCCTTCCGCTCGGTGGTCTCGATCTCGGCCACAAGGGCTACGGCCTCGCGCTGTTCGTGGAGGCGTTGACCTCAGGGCTGGGCGGCCACGGCCGCGCCGATGCCCCGAAAGAGTGGGGTGCCTCCGTCTTCCTGCAGCTCATCGATCCCGAGGCCTTCGGTGGGCGCGCGGCGTTCGAACGTGAGACCGCGCACGTCGCCGAGATGTGCCGTACGACTCCCGTCGCGCCCGGCCGTCCTCCCGTCCGCACGCCGGGCCAGGCGGCGCGGGCGCGCCGAGCCACTCAACAGCAGGGCGGCGTCGCGCTGTACCCGTCCATCATGCCGGCGCTCGCGCCCTGGGCCGAGCGTTTCGGCGTGGCGCTTCCTTCGGCGCAGTCGTAGAGGCCGCCGGGCTCGCCCGCGTCCAGAGCTGCCGCAGGCGATTTTTAACCTGCGCTCAGACAGTAGGAGCTGAGCCATGAGATTGATGCTGTCATGGGTGGTCACTGCAGGACGGATTGCTCCTTGCTGTAGTTCGTCCGCTGTGAACAGCGATGGTGTTAGCCCTCTTGCTTGCTTGCTAACGGACGATGGCGGGCAGCACTACGATCGCACGCTCTCATGGATCAATGAAGGGGTCGCAAAGGTGGATGCGGTCATGAACGCCGAATTGCCTACAGGGCATTGGGACCGGGACGCTTGGGGTGCAAAGCTGAAGTATGACGAGGTGGTGATCTACTCCTTGTATGACGAAGGCTACACAGAAGTGCTTACACCTTCCAGATTTCGTCGTGCGTTAGTGGCTTGGCGGGAGTTTCTACAGTCAATGCCCGACATAACTACTACTCGGCAGGTTGATATCTAGTCTCGCGGCGCGGGCGCGCCGCGACGGCGTCGCGCTGTACCCGTCCATCATGCCCGCGTTCGCACCCTGGGCCGAGCGCTTCGGCGTGGCGTGTCCTTCGGCGCAGCCTTAGCCGCGGCCGGGCTCGCCAGCGTCCAGAGCCACCGCAGCCCCCAGGCCATCACGGCGACGAGTGGGATCACGCTCGCGCGTGAGCCGGGCAGGAGCGCCTCGCCGACGTTGAAGGCGTTGTGGCGCGCCGGCGTCGAGTCGGCGCCGAAGAGGCGGAAGTACCAGCTCTCGTACATCCCGAGCGGGTTCACCGAGACGAAGCCGCGCACCCGCGCCAGCTCGAACGGCTCGACCTCGCCGCGGGCGATCGACCCGTCGACGTCGGCCCGGACGGACGCGAGGCCGCCCTGGATCTGCGCCGCGCTGCGGCCTTCCTTTTCCCACGCCGCGCGGACCTTCGCCAGCAACTCGTCGCGTTGGGCCTCGAGCAGCGGCGTCGCCTGGCCGTGGGCGAACAGCGGCCACTGGTAGTCGAGCAGCGGGCTGTGCGCCCACTTGGCCCCGCCCGGACGCATCGCGTGCCCGGCGGTGCCCACGGGCGTGTCCGGCTCCACGAGGTTGGCGAACGCGTTCAGCGCGATCGAGACGCCCAGCAGTCCCCACATCCATCGCGCGGGACGATCGAGGACGTAGACCATGGGCAGGGCCAGGAAGGGGAACGCGGGGACGAGATAACGCGGGCCCGTCGCCCAGCCGCCGTGCCACCCGTTGAACGCGCAGTTGAAGAGAAGGAAAAACGCGACGATCGACGCGAAGAGCAGCACGTCGAGACGGTGGTCGGCCTTCGTCCACCAGCGGCGAAATCCGAGGACGCCGAGCACGAGGATCGGCGAGGAGACGAAGAGCCCGCGGAAGGGAGAGACAGTCAACGTCACGAGGCGCTCCGGATGCGGCCATTCGAGGACGCCGAGGAACGCCGTCGTGGTGCTGACGAACATCGGGTTCTCGTACCTGTAGCTCGTGGTCAGCCATCGACCGAACGCCGCGTGGTGATAGAGGCCGAGGAGCACCAGCGGCACGGCCGCACCGACGGAGAACGCGATGGACGGTATGGCGGGCCGGCGGCCCCACGTCGTCGCGAGCAGGTATGCGCCGAGGAGAACGACGGGCACCAGGGACACATAGTTGAGGACGACGGAGGCGCCCGCGCACGTGCCGGCGATGGCAACCATCACGAGCCGCCGCCGCGACGACGGGTCGAGGGGGCGCGCCTCGAGGAGGCACGCGTACGACGCGAGCAAGGCGACCGCGATCAGGTTGTGCTCGCGCAGCATCGTGCCGTAGGTCCAGTACAGCGTGCCGAAGCCCAGGGCCACGGCGGCGAAGAGCGCCGCGGTGGTGCTTCCCGAGAGTTGCCGGCCCAGGCGATAGAAGAGGACGAGGCCCGCGGCCGAGATCAGGCCCACGCTCAGCCACGACGTGAGCCACGCGTTCAGCGTCAGCACGAGCCAGCGATCGGCGTGGACGGTGAAGACGCCTTCGATGGCGCGCAGCAGGGCGTATGCGGGCACCGCCGCGAACGACGTCCCCGGCGCCTTGTTCGGATGGAAGTGGCCGGCGTGGAAGGCGACGTCGCCGGTGACGCCGACGTCCTCGACCTTCACCCGCGTGGCCTCGGCGGGCGCGGTCGACGGCGACACCGGCACCGGCCTGCGCTCGAGGCCGGTCCAGGTGAGGACGAAGGGCCGGCCCTCCCTCTCGATGATGCCGTCCGTCACCGGCAGCCGGCGCAGCGCGTCGGTGTCCGGGGCCGCGCGGTCGTAGACGAGGAACGAATCGATGGCCACCCGCCGCTCCTCGACGAGCGCGCGCACGAGGGCGAAGCGCACGTTCTGGTTCCAGCCGCCGCCGGGATGGAAGTACCCGAACGCGAAAGCGGCGAGGAGGAAGAGGCCGAGCTCGAGACGGCGCTGGTTCATGGGGTCAGGTCTGTTGTTTGTGGTCTACGAGGAGTAGACAACAAACAACAGACCTGACCCCCTGTCAAACTTGCAATCGCGGCGTCCTCACCGCATCCTGGATCTCGCCATGCGCCCGCCGGTCCTGGCGCTCCTGGGGCCCACCAACACCGGGAAGACGTACCTGGCCCTCGAGCGGATGCTCGAGCACAAGAGCGGGATGATCGGGTTCCCGCTGCGCCTGCTCGCCCGCGAGAACTACGACCGCGTGGCCGCCGCCCGCGGGACCGACTCCGTCGCCCTCATCACCGGCGAGGAGCGCATCGTCCCGAAATCGCCGCGGTACTTCGTCTGCACGGTGGAGGCGATGCCGCTGGATCGCCGCGTCGACTTCCTGGCCGTGGACGAGATCCAGCTCGCCGCCGACCGCGAGCGCGGCCACGTCTTCACCGACCGCCTGCTCCACGCGCGGGGCCGGGAGGAGACGATGTTCCTGGGCGCGGAGACGATCCGGCCGCTCCTCCAGAAGCTGGTGCCGAACGCGGCCTTCCTCACGCGGCCGCGGCTGTCGACGCTCCGCTATGCCGCGCCGAAGAAACTCGCCCGCCTGCCGCGGCGGACCGCCGTCATCGTCTTCTCCGTGGCCGACCTGTACGCGACGGCGGAGCGGCTGCGGCGCGACACGGGTGGCGCTGCCCTCGTTTTCGGCGCCCTCTCCCCCCGCACGCGCAACGCGCAGGTCGGGCTCTACCAGGCCGGCGAGGTGGACTTCCTCGTCGCCACCGACGCCATCGGCATGGGCCTCAACCTCGACATCGACCACGTCGTTTTCACCGGCCTCAAGAAGTTCGACGGGATGGGGCCGCGCGCGCTGCGGCCGGCGGAAGTGGCGCAGATCGCCGGGCGCGCCGGACGCCACACCCGCGACGGCACCTTCGGGCCGACGACGGACCTCGGGCCGTTCCACCCCGACCTCGTCGAGGCGATCGAGAACCATCGTTTCGATCCGCTGCCCTCCCTCTACTGGCGCAACTCCGAGCTCGAATTCGCCTCGCCGCAGGCGCTGCTGCGCAGCCTCGAGCGGCGGCCGCCCGATCCCGTCCTCGTGCGCATGCGCCAGGCGGACGACCATCGTGCCCTGGAGGCCCTCGCCGCGAGCGCGGAGATCGCCGCCCTGGCCTCCGCCCGCGAGACGGTCGAGCTCCTCTGGGAAGTGGCACAGGTCCCCGACTTCCGCAACGTGATGACGGAGGCGCACACGGGGCTGCTCGCCCACATCTATCGCTTCCTCACCGGGCCCGAGCGCCGCCTCCCCGAAGACTGGGTGCAGGCCCAGGTCGCCGCCCTCGACCGCACCGAAGGTGATACCGACACGTTGCTCGCGCGCATCGCCGGAATCCGCACGTGGACGTACCTCTCGCACCGCGGCTCGTGGATGCACGATCCCGCGCACTGGCAGCAGCGCACGCGGGCCATCGAGGACCGCCTCTCGGACGCGCTGCACGAGCGGCTCACCGAGCAGTTCATCGATCGCCGCGCCGCCATCATCGCGCGCCACGATCCCGACGAGCTGCTGGCGGAGGTCGACCCCCACAACGACGTCCTCATCCAGGGGCTCTCCGCGGGCCGTCTCGAAGGCTTCCGCTTCGTGCCCGACGCCAGCGCCCGTGAGAGCGCCCGCGGCCTGATCGCCGCCGCCAACCGCGCGCTGCGGGCCGATGTCGGCGAGCGCGTCCGGCGCTTCACCGAGGAGAACGACGACGCCTTCACCCTCGGGGCGGGCGGCGACCTCTACTGGCGCGGCGCCGCCGTGGCGCGCCTGCTGCCCGGCGAGGATCCGATCGCGCCGCGCGTCGAGCCGCTGGCCTCGGAGCTGCTCGATCCGCCGCTCAAGGAGCGCATAAGGCGGCGGCTCGCGGCCTTCGTCCTGTCCCATCTTCGCCGGCACCTAGGCGCGCTCTTCGCGTTGCGCGAGGCCCCGCTCACCGGTGCCGCGCGTGGGCTGACGTTCGCTCTCGTCGAATCGCTCGGCACCGTGCGCCGCCGCCGCGTGGCGGCGCAGCTCCAGGCACTGCCGCCGGCGGATCGCCGCGCGCTGGGCGGTTTAGGGATCACCTTCGGCCGAGAGACGGTCCACCTCTCGTCGCTGTTCGCTGCCGACGCCGTCCGCCTGCGGGCGCAGCTCTGGGCGATAGGGCAGGGGCGCCCGGCCGTATCGATCCCCGAGGCGGGACGACCGTCGATCCCGATGACGGAGCCGCATCCCGCCGAGTTGTGGGTGGCCTGCGGCTACGTCCCGATCGCGGGCCGCGCCCTGCGCGCCGATCGCCTCGAGCGGGCGCTCGGGCTCGCCTATCGGAACGCCAGCCGTGCCGCGTTCCGTCCCGGCCCGGAGCTGGCCTCGCTGCTCGGCTGCCGCGTCCGCGAGGTCGGGCCGCTGCTGCTCGCGCTCGGTTTCGTGACCGAGGCCGACGGCCTCATCGGCCTCAAGCGGCGCCGCGCCTAGTTTGAGGGGGTAACCTAACCTTGAGGGTCCCGGTCAGGGAAGTGGTTGCCCGGCGTCCGCTGCAGCAGCAGCTTGATCGTGAGGCGCTCGTCGGCGGTGAACACCTCGGGCGACGTGACGTGCGCCGTGTAATACATCATGTCGGTGGCCACGATCGAATGCTGCAGGCCCAGGACGTGCCCCAACTCGTGGGCGACGTAGCGCACGTCGCGCGCGGGCCGGAACGAGCCGCGGTTCGAGAACACGATGCGGCCGCCCACGATCGTGCTGCCTCGCAGCGTCCGATAGGTGAAGGCGCCGTCGCGCACGTTCTCGTCGAAGAGCAGGCGGAACACGACGGGGGCGGAGGGCGCGTCGTCCAGCGAGAACACCACGCGTCCGGAGGTGGCCTCGTTGATGACCGCCACCGCCCGACGGATCGCTTCCATCGCTTCGAGATCGCCGCGCATCTCCAGCGTCGGCACGATCGACACCCATGGCGACGTCACGCGCATCAGCGGCTGGTCGGGCATGGGCGAGGGCTCGCGGCGCGTGGTGTCGCTGGGCTTGTAGAGCAGCGTGCGGACGTAATCCTCCGAGTACCTCCCGCGCAGCGGCCAGAGGGTGATGGCATCGGCGCCGGCGCGGGGAGCGATGGTCTCGC
>Ga0075421_100013160_pt1 | contig 10306 bp, 9 predicted proteins | sample SoiMetdeltSBSDD5_FD_75292 | JGI IMG/M metagenome (GOLD analysis project Ga0075421, IMG submission 75292) | Bulk soil microbial communities from a Populus tree surrounding site in Tennessee, USA - Soil MetaG P. deltoides SBSDD5 | ecosystem: Environmental > Terrestrial > Soil > Tree plantation... | reverse complement strand
GCTCCAAAGCCAGAGCTTAACGCACCAGTGATCTACCGAAAGGAACCACACACCTTGAAAGCACTATCTTCTACATCCTACCAACGATAATGTGCGAAGGTCTTATTGGCCTCCGCCATCCGATGTGTCTCTTCCTTCTTCTTTACTGCATTGCCCTGATTCTGCTGGGCATCCATGAGTTCAGCCGCAAGTTTCTCGGACATACCTCGGCCAGTGCGGCTGCGCGCTCCTGCAAGAAGCCAACGCATCGCCAACGCTAGACGGCGCGCAGGTTCGACTTCAATCGGAACCTGATAAGTGGAGCCACCAACACGGCGCGGCTTCACTTCCACCGACGGTGCAGCGTTGCGAAGCGCCTGCTCGAAAATTTCCACTGGGTCTTTCTTGGCGCGTTCTTCGATTAAGTCCATTGCATCATACAACAACGTGCGGGCAGTACTTTTCTTACCGCTTGTCATCATGCGGTTGACGAACATCGCCACATGCAGATTGTTGAAACGTGGATCGGATTCAATTTCACGCTGAGGTGGTCTATATCGCCTTGCCATTTTTACTCTCCTGATTGCGTCACGCAATTTGCGTCACTCACTTTGACGCTTCCGGGTGCTTCGGCAGCGAATTCAACTCCGAAACAACCTCTACCTAATTAAATCTAAGATACCTACTTGCCACCTTTGGGGCGCTTCGCTCCGTACAGGCTGCGGCTCTGGCGGCGCTTATCGACACCCGTTGCATCGAGCGTACCGCGCACAATGTGATACCGAACGCCGGGTAAATCCTTCACACGGCCACCGCGCACCAGCACCACGGAGTGTTCCTGAAGCGAGTGCCCCTCACCGGGAATATAAGCGGTTACCTCGATACCGTTGCTGAGGCGCACACGCGCAATCTTCCGCAAGGCAGAGTTCGGCTTCTTCGGAGTCATCGTCCGCACTTGAGTACACACACCGCGCTTTTGAGGTGCACCCTTCTGCTGCCGTACACGGCGCTGCGTATAACTGTTGAAGGTAAACTGCAAGGCAGGAGACTTACTCTTACGAGATTTAGTCTTGCGGCCCTTGCGAACTAACTGATTAATCGTCGGCACATCAGCCTCCAAAATTCTGTCCGGCGCATTATGCATACTTGCGTCCTGCGCCATTCAACTGCCACCGGCTCTTTGGCAAGCGAAACGGGCGGTTTAACCTTAGACTAACGCCCGTTCCATCGCTTGCAATCAAGTAGGTCATCGTAATGACCCCTTTTGATTCGCATATCGTATTCAGCGCCATTGGCTCGCAGCCACACGAGCGTAACACCGATTAGTCGAGCGGTGAGAGTTTACCGTCTCGGATACGCATTGTCAATACTACATTGCGCCGTTTTTCACTGATCATCCAAATCCAGCAGATTGCCCCCGGATAGCCCGTTGGGTACAATCCCCGCCGCACTTGATATGATTGCTGCCAATGCAGCGATGACAGATACTTCTTCCCGAATTGTAGAATTAGGCCAGCCTTTGCCACCAAAGCGTTCCATTAAGCTAACTGAGATAGACGAAGTTGAACTGATAGAGCTTGCCAAGCATGATTCACTGGCTTTCGGTGAGCTTTACGAGCGTTACATCAAGCGAATCTACAATTACATCTATTATCGCACTGGCAATCACCATGATGCAGAAGACCTGACGGCCCGCGTCTTCGCCCGTGCGCTCCAGCACATTCCTTCTTATGTAGATCGAGGTCTGCCGTTCTCTGCATGGCTTTATCGGATCGCCCACAACCTTGTCGTGAACTGGCATCGAGATCGCGGTCGGCGCAAGCTGGTTCCCCTCGACGAGCTGGTCGTGACCACTCTCCGAAGCGAAGCCCCGGAACGAGTGACAGAGCGCCGCGAAGAACAAGACCTGCTCTTGATAGCGATTCAAAACCTACCAGAAGAACGCCAGCAGTTAGTTCTCTTGAAATTCGTCGAGCGTCTGTCCAACGCGGAAATCGGAGAAATCATGGGCCGCAGTGAGGGAGCCATAAAATCCCTCTATCACCGCACCCTGATCGCCCTCCGCGACGAAATCGAACGCTTACAGAGAAGTCCTGGTAGCAACAATCGACGCGGTGGTCGGAGCGACTCCTGATCAATTGCGTAGTCGTAGTTGCCAGACCCATGTTATGATCTTCGTGGAGGCTGAACCCTAGCACCCTTCAGGGCGCTTAATTGATTCGAGCCGGATTTTGAGCATCTGGCGATGCTCGCGACGCGGATCGCCTAACATGAGTAAGTCATCCACAGCCGCCCCACCCCGCCGGATGTTTCAAAAGTATTGCAGTCGCATAATCAATTGCGACATGATGAAACTTATTTACTGAAGTAGTGTTATTACTGGCAATTGAATACCACAATGCAAAAACTTGATTTCACTGCTACATGTGAATAGATGAGAGAGTTGCCAAAAGGTAGAGGGCAGGAAGAATGGCTAAACGGAATAAACAGAATTCACTGGATAACGAAATGCTGATGCAAGCGCTTGATCGCCAGACAGAGGCTTTGTTCAAGCGCCGCGCTGGTTCAGATGTGACGCCCTACAAGAACGATCCGCAGGCCGCATCGTTGTTCCGAATGAATAAGCGCCTGTTCGAGACGCTGGTTCCGGTTGAACCATCAGATAAGTTTGTCGATCAATTAAAGGCACAGCTTCTCCGCGCCGCCGAGAAGCAGGGAGCACGTCGCCGCATCCAGACCACCAACCGCCGCAATTGGTTGGGGACTGCATTGTCTGTCTTCACAGTCGTAACCATGCTGGCACGGATTCTCGCATCGCTGCTGGTTGTGATCGCTGTGGTCGTCTCGCATCGTCGCCGCGCCGCAGCGACGGCATGATTTGGAGCGAATCTCTCCACTTCATTAATATATACGCTAAAATCATACAGGTCAGCGCCGCCAACGCTGGCCTGCATTTCTTTGTCGAAGGTTTTGTATGTTGTAGCGAAACCCTACCACGACGTGACGAAAATCGCAGTTTGCTTTTTGTTAATTGCTAACCGCTAATCGCTGCTTTCACAGGAGGACGACCGCATGACGCAGCTATATGGCCGAATCACTGGATGGGGCAAATACGTTCCGCGCCGCGTGATGACCAATCATGAAATCGCGCAGATTGTGGACACGAGTGACGAATGGATCGTAGAAAGAACCGGAATCCATGAGCGCCGCGTAGCAGGGCCGGATGAGCCTACTTCCTATATGGCAGTTCAGGCAGCAGAAGCGGCCATGAAGGTAGCTGGAGTCAAAGCCAATAACCTGGATTTGATCATCGTAGCCAACTCTTCGCCCGACTATTTTCTCCCTCCCGTTTCCAGCCAGATACAAGATAAGCTTGGCGCTCAATGTGGAGCATTCACCCTTGTCGCAGGCTGCACGGGATGGGTCTATGCGCTGACCGTCGCCCAGCAGTTCATACAATCCGGCGTCTACAAGACCATCGCCGTAATCGGCGTTGAGACAATCACCAAGTTCGTTGATTGGACAGATCGCTCCACCTGTGTCTTGTTTGGCGATGGCGCAGGCGCGATCATTATGGAAGCGTCCGAGACTCCAACAGGCATCCTCGCCTTTGAATTAGGCTCAGAAGGCGCAGGCTGGCAGCATCTATGGATGCCTGGTGGAGCGACCAGCAATCCGATGAGCCATGAGATGCTCGACCGGAAAGAGAACTTCATTCGCATGAATGGCCGCGAAGTCTTCAAATTTGCTTCGCGCGTCTTAGGCCGTTCCTTAAATAAGGTTCTTGCCGAAGCGGGCATGAGTGCCAGCGATATTGATCTGTTCATCCCGCATCAAGCTAACTATCGGATCGTAGAAGCGGCGGCGCGACTGATGGGTGTTCCCCAAGACAAGTTCTTTATGAACATTCAGCGCTACGGCAATACCTCTGCCGCATCAATTCCGATTGCACTCGTTGAGGCACTTGAAGAAGGTCGGGCAAAACCGGGTGATACGCTCGCCTTTGTGGGATTTGGTGCGGGCCTCACGTGGGCATCAGCCGTTGTACACCTCGGTGGGCCAAGTCGGGATGTTGCCATTTCCCTCGACGACGAGTTGTTCGTGCTCGCCCGTGCAAAGTACCTTGCTCGCCGCACCGTCGGCGCGATGCAGGGCATGGCAACCGATGCAGTTATGGCGCTCAGTCATCGCTTTGGCCGCAACTAATTTCATCCGATTACGGATCGTCGGGGCGGGCCTTGTTCCCGCCCTTTGCTGTTTCCACCTCTCCCTCCGGGGGAGGTCGGACAGGCCGTTTTTGCCTGTCCGGGAGGGGGATTCCTCGACGCATCCGGCTTCCTGTGATGCACCCCTCTCTTACCATTCCCCTCTACCATCCAATATCACGGTAAAATAACCCTATTATTTCAATCTTCAAGGAACTCCCCATGAGATCACGGCTCTTGGTCGTGCCCACCATATCGATTCTGCTTGCCGCCTGCCAGCACCCAACCCCGACGGGTGTTCCGACGGCTCTCCCAACCTCACCCTCGCTCCAACCTCTCTCCCAGGTCGAAATCCTCGAAACCCAGCATGTTTGGGATCAGGCCACGGCCCGCGCCCAGCGCGTCACCCCGACCGTCCCAGCCGCCGCAACTGAGTCACCCTCCACGCCCGCATCCACCCCCGATCCCGATCTCCTCTACACCGCCGATGACCTCCTGCCCAGCCCCTACACAGGTACGCTCCCCGACGACGCGGTGGCCGTCCTCGGCCTCGGATCGGTCTCCGCCTCCCCCTCGCCCGATGCGCGTTACTTCGCCATTTCTTCCGTCGAAGGCGTGATGGTCTACGACTTCAATACCCTTCAACCGCTCTGGGATGCACCCAAGCCATCCGGCGGAATCATGTGGCTCTCGGATGGCAGGCGGATTCAGATTGGCCGCACCATCTGGGAGATTGAGTCAGGTGCATCGCTGTGGGAATCGACGTTCTCACGTAACCTCTCGCCCAACGGCGAGATCATCGCGCAGGATAACGGCGACAACACAGTCTCACTATTTGATCGTGAGAGCGGCAAGACAATTAGCGTGTTGCCTCGGCCCGATCAAATACCAGAAGTGGCAGGCTATACAGATTCTTGGTCGATATGGATATCGTTCAGCCCTGATTCCAGACTGGTTGCAACGACCTATAGAACAGGTGGGGTGGATGTTGAAAAGAATTTTCCACTTATTGCGGTTTGGGATGTTCAGAGTGGCAAGTTGCTTCATATTTTTGAGGATGCGCCAGTACGGTGGACTGATCCGATTCATTGGTCACCAGATGGAAGCAGGCTAGCGTCTACTGGTTTTGATGTCAATGCAATATTTGATATTCAATCTGGGCAAAAAGTGTTTACGGGAGATGGAGATATATGGTGGTCCCCCGACGGCTTCCGCTTCTTTACAATGGCTGCATATAGTGGAGCTAACGCGGGTATCTGGAATGCGCAAACCATGCAGTTGGAACATCAATTGGATGCGGAAGGGGATCGCGCTGCATGGGCTTTAGACAGTGCGAGGCTTATTACGGGGAATTCATATGGAATACCAGAACAAACACAGGCGAACATTTGGGATGTGACTTCTGGATTATCAATAGCCACGCTGCAAAATCTGGTGTGTGATCCTTGTGCCTTTGGGATAAATAATGCCCATATCCTCTCAAACTTATATCAAGGAAATAGTGCCGTTGTTTGGGAATTACGCGAATCTGAATTTACATCGTCATTTGCAGTCATTGGTACATCTGCCATCAACGACCTTGCTTGGTCGCCGGATGGAACTCAAATTATGAGTTCTTCGGGCTATTTTGACCCTGGACAATCAATAATCTGGAATGCCAGAACAATTGAATCTCAGAAAATCTGGACGACTTATGGTCCGGGCGTTGATATACTGCCTGGTAGTAATGAGGTTGAATGGTCGCCAGACAATTCGTTTATTGCTTGGGGTGGAGTAATTTGGAAGTTTGAGCAACCGATGCCGATTAGGGCTGCATTTGACGGCTCATGGGGTCTTGCCATCGATCCGCATGGACAGTATGTTGCTGGAGTCACGACAGAGTATCAGGGGCGCGATATCCTGACCACTCTCAATATATGGCGGAATGATGGTGTGCTGAGACTTGTGCCCCACTTGCAGCGATCAAAGGTTTATTTTCTTGATCTGGATTGGTCACCGGATGGCAGCCACATAGCTGTCGCCATGCTTCCTCAGGAAGGCGAGTGGCGCTATCTCGATACTAGGCCGCCAGTAGAAGGAAGCGAAGTTCTGATTATTGAACCGGAAACAGCCGGGATCGCTAAATGGTTTGGCGGTGTTGCCGGGAGTATTTACTCGGTCGCGTGGTCGCCAGATGGCAGCAAAATTGCGGCAGGCTTTGCGAGAGACTTGGTTGCAGTCTGGGATGTTGAATCGGGCAAGCTGCTTTACAAGCTCACTGGCGGTGTTCCCTACGATGATGAGGGTACTTACGTCGATCTGGATTGGTCGGCTGATAGCAAATTGCTTGCCGCTGCGTATGGCAAAGTTCCTTTTGCTCGTCGGTGTAATGGCTGCGGTCGCACGAACCCCGGCGCAGCGGTCGTCTGGGACGTTGAAAAGGGCGAACGCCTCTACCGCTTCGACTGGCAGCAAATCGAAGTCCAGGCCGTCGAATTCAGCCTCGATGGCTCTCTCCTCGCCAGCGGTGGCCGCAATGGAACCATCGTCCTCTGGGATATGTCCCACAAATAAGAACAGCCTCTCGACAAATCCCCCCTCTTCCCTTGTTGCCGTTGACAAGGGAGAGGGGGGCAGGGGGTGAGGCCCCCGACGCTACTCTCCCGATCTGTCACATATTGACCAATTGCTTCTCTTACCACCCTACTCTTTCCCCTACAAGCAAATCGACCTGAACGTTATCATTTTCTGTCGATTCAGCCCTCTTTTTCGTACTTAACCGGAATCTGAGCACAACACTCCGACTTCTCCACCCGACGATACAACCGCCAATCTGTCACGACTAGAGGAAGTTGCTCTATTTCTGATTGCTCCTAAAGCGGCGATGCGCTGCCCAATCCTTCCCGCCTTCACGATCTTGATGCCCATCCGTTTCCTTGCCCGGAGCGCCCGTTGGCAAAAGTTACCGGTACACGTTTTGCTGCAAAATCGCAGCCGCCTTCGCCCGATGCCGTCCGTCCGGTCGAACTTCGTGCCGCATTCCAGGCATTCGCGGTAGCGATGCACCCTCGCCCGCTTGTGTTGATTCTTCCAGCGCTGCTCGTAGGCTTCCTTCCGACATGCATCAGAACAATACTTGCGGGGTCGCCCTGGCTTGCGCTTGCCGTGCAAGGTCGTATTCGGTGCAAAGGGCTTGCCACATCGAGGGCACAACGGCGAGAGCTTGTCATACCAGAATCGCTCTTCGACCATTCGATCCAATTCCCCGCGCTGATGTGCTCGTTCGTACGCATCCAGAAAATTATTCCAGTGATATTTACTCTTATTCTCGCAGGCTATCGAGCAGTACGGCCTCGGCGGATTCCCATTCTTCATCCGTTCTACCATATATGGCTGCCCGCATGCCATACATTCGTACACCTTCATCCAACTGGTCAGTTCAAACACCGGCTCGAAGAAACTCTTGTCAAACCTCCGCTCGATGAACGGCTTGGATCGCCGCCGCTCCACCAGCTTCTTCTCGCGGTTCAGCTTCCGATTGTTCTTGCCCCTCAATAATCGGGATCGTGCTTGGCGGCAGGCATCCGAGCATGTCAGCCGCAAACGCCCCTTCTCAGGCTGATCGACCGGCTCCCGGCACACCCAACAACGATTATCCTTAGTTGGCCCAATCCTCTTCTTTTGTTGCGTCGATGTTTTGCCCATATCCCACCTCGCTAATCGCCAGAAACAGCACATTCGTTCTATAAGCATAAGGCCATTTTGGAGCTTGTCAATTGATCATCTGTACTATAATTTGTTCCTAGGCGTCTCTACCTCCACCTCCGGGGGAGGTCGGACGAGCCGCCGTTAGCTCGTCCGGGAGGGGGATCACACATGAACCGCCAACCCCTATGACGGGCTGTCGTAAAGGCGATCCGTAGGGCAATGTAATCATCGTTGGTCGCCCTCCTACCATCACTCTATACCTTGTTGATACTTTGTAGGGCTGACGTGTCAGCCCAATTACTACCCACCAAACCCTCTATTAGAATAGGAGGCTTGTAAGATACTTCTTGCGTAGCGCATCTATTTTCCAGCATGTCGGGGAAGGGGTTTAGGGAGAACTTAGCCAATTTTGCGGAAACTTCCACGAATTCCTTGACAAGCCGATTTCAAACGATATAATTTCCGACCTTCGCAGGAATTCAGACGAGTTTCTGCGAATTTGCTCGAAAAAGACCTTGCGTCTTGGTTAGAGATGCGTTATAATGGTTGGGTCTTTGAGCAAAAGGAATCTGCGAAACAGATGCTAGAGTTGGTAGGTGAGTGGCAAGTGATTGATTGACAGGCGCAGTTTTCGCGCTGTCTTGCCATCCACCGCCGACAGTAAAGTCGGCGGTTTTGTTTCCAGATCAAGCTGTAAATCTCGATGAATAAGTTGAGATTTGTACCTTAACAAGTGCAGAAGTGACAGGGACGTGCGGGCGACGGATTTTGCCTTGGCAAAAACCGTTGTCCAAACCCAAGAATGACTTTGAGGTCGAGCTTTGTGCTTGGCTAGTGAAGAGACAGTATCGACGAAGAGTTTGATCCTGGCTCAGGATGAACGCTGGCGGCGTGCCTAATACATGCAAGTCGAACGGGAAGCTTATCTTCGGATTAGCCAAGAGTGGCGGACGGGTGAGGAACACGTAGGCGACCTGCCCTGAAGACGGGGATAACGCGGGGAAACCCACGCTAACACCCGATAAGCTCACAGGCATTAGAAACCCGTGAGAAAAAATTATATTGCTTCAGGAGGGGCCTGCGGCCCATCAGGTAGTTGGCGAGGTAACGGCTCACCAAGCCGGTGACGGGTAGGGGACCTGAGAGGGTGACCCCCCACATGGGGACTGAGACACGGCCCCAACTCCTACGGGAGGCAGCAGTAAGGGATATTGCACAATGGGCGCAAGCCTGATGCAGCAACGCCGCGTGCCCGATGAAGGCCTTCGGGTCGTAAAGGGCTTTTCGAGCTGAAGAGGACGGACTGTAAGCTCGGAATAAGTGTCGGCTAACTACGTGCCAGCAGCCGCGGTAAAACGTAGGACGCAAGCGTTATCCGGAGTTACTGGGCGTAAAGGGCGGGCAGGCGGTCGCTCAAGTGGGCTGTGAAAGCGCCCGGCTTAACCGGGCGAGGCCAGTGCAAACTGAGCGACTGGAGGGCAGTAGAGGTGCGTGGAATTCCGGGTGGAGTGGTGAAATGCGTAGAGATCCGGAGGAACACCAGAGGCGCAGGCGGCGCACTGGGCTGCACCTGACGCTCAACCGCGACAGCCAGGGGAGCAAACGGGATTAGAAACCCCGGTAGTCCTGGCCGTAAACGATGCTCGCTGCGTGTCGGGGGGTTCCCCCTCGGCGCGGAAGCTAACGCGCTAAGCGAGCCGCCTGGGGAGTACGGTCGCAAGGCTAAAACTCAAAGGAATTGACGGGGGCCCGCACAAGCAGCGGAGCGTGTGGTTTAATTCGAGGCAACGCGAAGAACCTTACCCGGGTTTGACATGACGGTGGTAGGGAACCGAAAGGGGACCGACCTTCGGGAGCCGCCACAGGTGCTGCATGGCTGTCGTCAGCTCGTGCCGTGAGGTGTTAGGTTAAGTCCTGTAACGAGCGCAACCCTCGCTGCCAGTTACAAGTGTCTGGCGGGACTGCCGGTGACAAACCGGAGGAAGGTGGGGATGACGTCAAGTCAGCATGGCCTTGATGCCCGGGGCGACACACACGCTACAATGGCCGGTACAATGGGATGCCAACCTGCGAAGGGGAGCTAACCTCACAAAGCCGGTCGTAGTTCGGATTGCAGGCTGCAACCCGCCTGCATGAAGCCGGAGTTGCTAGTAACCGCCGGTCAGCCACACGGCGGTGAATACGTTCCCGGGCCTTGTACACACCGCCCGTCACGTCATGGGAGCTGGTAACACCTGAAGTCGGTGGGCGAACCTTACGGGAGCCGCCGCCCAAGGTGGGACTGGTGACTGGGACGAAGTCGTAACAAGGTAGCCGTAGCGGAAGCTGCGGCTGGATCACCTCCTTTCTAAGAGTGTCTCGCGCGGGCTGGTTCCTGCGCGAGCAAGCAGCACCACGTCGCCTGTCACTTCTGCACGGGTTAAGCACATAGCAAT